>WNFF01009335.1_pt1 | contig 14502 bp, 14 predicted proteins | sample 5400441 | NCBI WGS metagenome assembly WNFF01 (sample SAMN13153345, study PRJNA577476) | soil metagenome | isolation source: 120 cm saprolite under Douglas fir tree site 2 hole 3 replicate 1 | place: USA:California | collected 2015-04-18 | reverse complement strand
CGGTGATTTTCTGGCCCGCCAATGCCGCCCGCAGGAAGCGCAGGGTGTCGCGGGAGCGCTGGTACGGGGCTTCGAACGGGACCCCGTTCCACTGCTCGACGACGACCGGGGTTGAGGTCCCGATCCCCATCACGAACCTGCCGGGCGCGAGGTCGGCCAGAGTCGCCGCCGTCATGGCTAGCAACGCGGGCCCGCGCGTGTAGATAGCGGCGATCGCTGTGCCGAACCTGATCTGGTCGGTCCATTGCGAGGCCAGGACCAGAGGCGTGAACGCGTCGATGCCGCTCAGCTCGGACGACCAGGCGTCGGTGTAGCCGAGATCGGGCAGCGAGGAGATGATCTCGCGCTGCTCGGCCAGCGTGTGGCCAGGCAGCGGCAGGGTGATGCCCCATCGTGGCGCGCGTGCCATCGTTGTCCTCCAGGCTTCGATTGGTTCAGGCACAAATATCACAACTCGCCGGTCGATGACGTGAGCGGCCGGATCAGTTCGTGATCGCGAGAGTCGCCCCGGAGGGATCGGTGAGCCGGTAGTGACCCTCTTCCGCCGGGAAGCTGGCCAGGTCGCCGCGGACACGGCAGAGCGGGCCGCCGGGCCCGGTCAGGATCGCGCCATCGGCCTCGCACGCGACGAGCTCATCATCGACGCGAAGCAGGACGGGCCCCTGCCTGCCCGCCGAGACCGCGACTCGTCCCGCGGCGAGGCCGGCCAGCACGGCTTGCGGGTCGGCGCTCTCGCTCTGCACCCACGTTGTCGGTGAGCCGGGCGGCGCGTCCGAGCCGGGCCGGTGCCAGTCGCTGCCGCCGACCGCAACCGCGGCCGGATGCCAGGCGAGCCACCAGGCGAGCGGCGTTGTCCAGTGCGGGTCGAGCCAGCTCCAATGCCATACCTCAAGCAGCGGCGGCCGCCTCTTCATCGGGGCCGTCCAGCTCACCTGACCGCCGTATGGGTGATTAACCGACAGCAGGCCCCCATCCTGCTCCGTCGCGGCCAGCCATTCGTCGGGCGGCTCGCGGAAGTCGACCCAGCCGATGTCGCCGAAGGCATTGGCATGCCCTTGCCCGGTGGTCAATTCCTGGCCAGGTAGCAAGCTGATGCCATGGACGGCGGCAGCAGCAGGAAGCTCGGGATGGTGGCTGATCGTGTTGTGGTCGGTGACCGCGAGGAAGTCCAGGCCCCGGCCCGCCGCGAACCTGGCTAGTTCGGCCACCGTCATCGTGCCGTCGGAATGGACGGTGTGCGCGTGCAGGTCTCCTGCGAGCCAGCGCATCCCGTTCGCGGTCGGCAACTCGCGCTTCGGCGGCCTCTCGGCCAGCGGTGGGACCGGCTCGGTCCTGATGTCGGGAACCAGCCGGCCCGAGGTCTGGGCCGACAGCTCGTACCTGACACCGTCAGCCGGGATCCTGTGCAGCCCGATGACGGCGTGCCAGGTTCCTGGTTCGAGCTCGCCAGGCAGATACCCCGGCGTGGCCGACCCGACGGTGATGACAAAGGAGCGCCGTGCCCCACCCGACCAGCCGCGGAACCCGGCGGGACCGAAGCAGCCGAGGTCGAGCACGGCAGCCGAGACGTCGTAATCAAGCTCGACTCTTAATGCGATGGCCCCGGCCGGCACCTCGAAGGGCAGGTAATGCCAGGTCGATTCGCACCGGTCCTCGATCGTCCACAAACCGCCATGCCGAGTCTGGTCCATCCATCCTGTGTACCGCATCGCTTCGGTAGGTCGCGCCACGCTCTTGACCCAGTTAATTCAACGCCTGTAGAGTTCAACGTGCGTTGAATTACGTCGGCGACTCGAAGGGCGCGCCAGATGTGGGCAATGATCGTTAAGGAATTCCGCCAGGTCAGGCGGGACCGCCGGACGCTCGCGATGATGATCGTGCTTCCCGTGCTGCTGCTTGTCGTCCTCGGCTACGCGGCCAGCTTCGATGTCAAGACGATCACGGTCGCGGCGGCTGGCCCGCAGGCTCATGCGGTCGCGGGCAGCTTGCGGGCGCCCTTCGACGTGACGCGGACCGCGTCGGGGCGGGGCAGATCCTGGGCGCAGAACCAGTTGCGCGACGGCAAGGCCGAGATGGCGATCGTGACCGGGGGCACCAGGCCGCTCGTGCTGATCGATGGCAGCCAGTTGTTCTCCGCGAAGGCCGCGCTCGCCGCGCTCGCCCAGATGGAGCAGCGCGGCGCCAGCCAGCCCGGCGGGCTCGCGGTCACCCCGACGGTGACCGTGCTGTACAACCCCGGCCTGACCACCTCGGACATCATGATTCCCGGGCTATGCGGCGTCGTGCTGGTCTTCGTCGGCACGATCATCACCAGCCTCGGCGTGGTCAGGGAGCGGCAGACAGGCACGCTGGAGCAGCTCGCGGTAATGCCGTTGCGGCCCAGGGACGTCTACCTCGGCAAGATCGTGCCGTATTTCCTGGTCGCCATCGTGGATCTCGCGATCGTGCTTTCCGTCGGCATCGCGATCTTCGGCGTGCCGTTCCGCGGCTCCCCGGCTGTCTTCGGGCTCGGTGCACTGCTGTTCCTGTTCGTCACGCTGGGCATTGGCGTGCTCATCTCCAGCGTGTCGCAAAATCAGGGCCAGGCCATCCAGCTCGCCGTGATGACTTTGCTGCCGCAGGTGCTGCTGTCCGGGCTGATCTTCCCGCTGACTTCCATCGCGGCCGGGGTGCGCTGGATCGCCTACTTCCTCCCGCTGACGTATTTCAACCAGATCTCGCGCGGTGTCATGCTGCGAGCCGAGCCCATTACCTCGCTCTGGCAGCCATTCGTGTTCCTCGCCCTGCTCGGCGTGATTGTCGTGACCGGCGCCACGCTGCGGTTCCGCAGTTACCTGGCGCCTGCCACCCGCGAGCACGGCGCGCGCAAGCCCGCTCCTGCGGCGCAGGGAGCATGAGCATGACCGGCCACGACGCGATGGTCGCGGCAGCCAGGCCGGACGGCGCCGGCCCGCCTGCCTGGGGCGCCGACGAGGTGTGCGTTGCCTATGGGAAGACGGTCGCCCTCGACTGCGTGACGCTGCCGGTTCCGCAGGGCCAGGTGACCGCGGTGGTGGGCGGTGACGGCGCGGGCAAGAGCACGCTGCTGCGCTGCCTGGCCGGGGCGCTGGCACCCGACAGCGGCACCGTTCGGCGGCCGGTGAAGGAGCGTTCCGGTTACTTTCCGGCGAGCTCAGGGATCTACCCGGATCTCACGGTCGCCGAGAACCTCGACTTCCGCGCCAGGGGTTACGGGATGTCCAGGCAGGTCGCGCGGGAGCGGGCAGCCGAGTACCTGGACCGGGCCGGCCTCGCCAGCGCTTCTGGCAGGCTAGCCGGGCAGCTGTCGGGCGGCATGCGGCAGAAGCTCGCAGTGATAGCCGCGATGCTGCATCACCCGGACCTGATCGTGCTCGACGAGCCGACCACCGGCGTCGACCCCGTCAGCCGCTCTGGCCTGTGGTGGCTGATCGCCCGCGCGGCCGCCGAGGGTTGCGCGATCGTGCTGGCGACGACCTACCTGGATGAGGCCGAGCGGTGTGCGTCTGTCCTCATGCTCGACTCCGGCACGGTGCTGGCCTCGGGGACCGCCGAGAAGATCGTCGCGGCCATGCCGGGATCGCTGCGGGCGTTGGCCGCCAGGCCCGAGGGGGAGGCGGCGGCGCGATCGTGGCGGCGGGCCGGCACCTGGCGGGTCTGGGATCCGGATTCTGGCAGGCTGGACGCCGGGTCGGCGGCGGGAGAGGTGATCACTCCCGATCTGCAGGATGCCGTGACCGTCGCTGCGCTCGCAGCGACACCGGGAGGTGCGGCATGAGCGCGCTCGCTTCGTGCTCGAAAGTGACCAAGCGGTTCGGCCGGTTCACGGCGGTCCGCGAGGTCGACCTGCAGGTCGGGCCCGGCGAGATCGTGGGATTGCTCGGTGCCAATGGTGCGGGCAAGACCACCCTGATCCGGCTGCTGCTCGGGCTGCTCAGCACGTCCAGCGGCGAGGTCGCGCTGTTCGGCGAGCAGCCGTCCCGGCAGACACGCAGCAGGATCGGCTATGTGCCGCAGGGGCTCGGCCTGTACGACGACCTGAGCCCGGCCGAGAATATGGCGTTCGCCGCGGCGATTTTCGGGGCGGGCGGTACCGCGCTGCCCGAGCCGGTCAGGCCGTACGCGCGTGAGCTCGTCGGCTCGCTACCGCTTGGCGTGCAGCGGCAGGTCGCGTTCGCGCAGGCACTCGCGCACCATCCGGACCTGCTCGTGCTGGATGAACCGACCTCGGGCGTCGGTCCGCTAGCCCGCGCGAGGCTATGGGAGACGATCGGCGATGCCGCCGAGGCCGGCGCCGGCGTTCTCGTGACCACGCATTACATGGAAGAGGCACAGGAGTGTGGCAGGCTGGTGATCATGGCCGACGGCCGCGTGGTGGCGGCGGGCACGGCTGCCGAGATCGTGGGAAACCGGCAGGTCATCGCGGTGGAGGCAGAGTCATGGTCAGCGGCGTTCCGCGCGCTCGAGCAGGCTGAACTGCAGGTTGCCCTCGCTGGTCGCTGGCTGCGGGTGCCCGGCGCTAGCTCCGCTCAGGTGCGGCAGGCTCTTTGCGATCTGCCAGCCGCGGTGCGACAGGTTCCGGCCACCCTGGAGGAGCGCTTCTTCGAGCTGACCCAGCAGGCCCCGGCGCCGGAGGCCGCCGCGTGACATCAAGCGAGGCGGCCCGCGACCAGGGGGCTCGACGTCATGCAGGTCGCGGCCGGCGGGCAGGCGGCCGGCGGGCCGGGGACAGCGGAACCAGGGAGGCTATCGGCGAGGCGGCCAGGGCACAGTTCGCCGACCTCGGCTACCACGGGGCCACCATCAGGGGGATCGCCGCAGCGGCCGAGGTCGACCCGGCGCTCGTGCATCACTACTACGGGACTAAGGAGGCCCTGTTCGCGGCCGCGATGCGGCTACCGGTGATACCAAGCGAGGTGCTGACTGCCGCGCTGTCCGGCCCGGCAGCTGAAGGCCAGGGTTTTGGCGCTCACCTGGTGAGGACGGCCTTGACACTGTGGGAGTCGGACGGGATCAAGGAGACGTTCCTCGGGTTGCTCAGGTCGGCGGTGACCAGTGAGCAGGCGTCCGTGATGCTGCGCGAGTTCATCTCCGACACGATCCTCAGCACCGTTGCCCGGGTCGCCGGGCTGGACAGGCAAGCGAGCCCGGCGGAGGCCGAATACCGGGCCACGATGGTGGCCACCCAGATGCTCGGGCTAGGGCTCACCAGGCTGGTGCTCGGCCTGCCGGCCGCCGCAGGAGCCAGCGTCGACGAGCTGGCGGCGACCGTCGGGCCGTCCGCCGAGCGGTACCTCAGTGGTGACATTGACCTGCCGGCGAGGCTGGCGTGAGCGCGGACCAGCGAGATTGGTCGCGGCTAGGTTGGCGGAAACGGCGTATCAGCGGCACAGCGCGGGTATTCAAACGCCATGAAGGGCGACCGCGTCGAGATCGTCGTGGACGCCGGTGACGTGACCAAGACCTACGATGTGCAGGCTACCAAGGCAGGCAGGCGAGTCGAGGTGGTCACCAGGCGGGGTCAGGTCGAGGTCAGCGAGCTCACGCGCAGCGGCACCCCGGTCAGGACGGCCAGGTTCATGGCCAGCCGGGTGATCGCCGTAGTCGAGCATCCGGCCAGGGGAGCACGCGTACCGCGCGGAAATGCCCGGAGCTAGCATCAACCGGGTGGAACCGATCCTCGGGAACTGCTCACTGGCCGAACTCGCCAGGCGAAAGAGCTTCAAATGGCGGACGTACCCGCCTGATGTCCTCGCGGCCTTCGTGGCTGAGATGGATTTCACCGTCGCCGAGGAGATCAGCGACGCCGTCCGGGAGGCGCTGGCCATCGGCGACACCGGCTATCCGCATGTCGGCCAGCTGGGCGACGCGTTCGCCTCGTTCGCGACCGGACGGCTCGGCTGGAGCCCGAGAAGTGACTGGGTCTTCGCGGTCCCCGATGTGATGACCGGGATCGTCGAGGTCTTGCTCGCGACGACGCCGCATGGCTCGGGCGTCGTGATCAGCCCGCCGGTCTACGGCCCGTTCTTCTTCCGCCTCGGCTTCATCGGACGGCGCGTCGTTGAGGCGCCGCTGCGCAGGCTGGATGATGGCAGCTACGACCTGGATTTCGAGGCTGTCGACCAGGCGCTGGCGCGGCCAGACGTCAGTGCCTACCTGCTCTGCAGCCCGCACAACCCGCTCGGTAACGTCTGGAGCCGCGACCAGCTGGTCACGATCGCCGATCTGTGCCAGCGGCGCGACGTGCAGTTGCTCGTGGACGAGATCCACGCCCCGCTCACGATGCCTGAGGCGCGGTACGTGCCGTTCGGGTCGATCGACCACGAGATGACCGAGCGCGCGTTCATATTCAGTTCGGCATCCAAGGGCTGGAACATCGCGGGCATGAAATGCGGGGTCGCCATTGCGGGATGGCTGCTCCGAGAGCAGCTGCCAGGCATCGGATACGTTCCGGGTTCGGCCACGTTCCTTGCCTGGCTGGACTGCAGGCACCTGGGCCTGGGCGACGATCCGGCCGCCGCCTTCCTCGAGCGCGGCAGGGTGGCGCTCAGCCCGGGCGCTGACTTCGGCGTTCAGGGCGCGGGGTTCGCTCGGCTCAACATCGGCACGTCCCCAGAGCTCATCGGCGAGGCGGTGCGCCGGATAGCGGCGGCCGCCCCGTAGCCGCAGCATTCCGGCCCTGGTCAGCCTGCCCTTTCCATGCAAATGTGGGTAGAGCGCGAGGGCCAGCTGCGCGGTGGAGGACATTGATGGGCAGGGAAGTGCCTGCAATCGCTATCACGCTACAAGATAGGCGGGCATATCGTGAGAAAGTACGCACTTGCCTCGAAGTCTTCGACAGAATGCTGCGGGAGTCGCGGTTCGACCGCGGGTCGTGTCGAGTTGGCCTGGAGATTGAGTTCAATCTGGTCGACAGCCTCGGCTATGCCGCCATGACGAACGCCGATGTACTGGCCGCGATCGACGACCCGGCCTGGACGAGCGAGCTCGGGCAGTTCAATGTCGAGCTCGACTCTGATCCCGCCATCGTGTCAGGCAGTGTGTTCTCGCTGCTCGAGGCGAGCGTCGAGAACACACTGGCGCACGCGTTCAAGCGCGCCGAGGAGGCCGGCAGCAGGATGCTCATGGTCGGGATACTCCCGAGCTTGCGGCACAGCGACATCGGCGCTCACACCATCTCGTCCAACCCGCGCTACAAACTGCTGAACGATGAGATGCTGGCCGCCCGCGGCGAGGAAATGCGGATCTGCATCGACGGCAGGGAGCGGCTGCTTGCTTATGTCGATCACATCCTTCCCGAAGCGGCGTGCACGAGCGTGCAGTGCCATCTTCAGGTCAGCGCCGACATGTTCGGCTCCTATTGGAACGCGGCGCAGGCCATCGCCGGCGTCCAGGTCGCTCTCGGCGCGAACTCCCCGTACCTGTTTGGCCGCGAGCTGTGGAGCGAGACCAGGATCACGCTGTTCAAGCAGGCGACCGACACCCGCTCGGAGGAATTGAAGCGCCAGGGAGTCAGGCCGCGAGTCTGGTTCGGCGAACGATGGATCGAGTCGGTTACCGAGTTGTTCGAGGAGAACCTGCGGTACTTTCCCGCGCTGCTGCCACTCCGCGACAACGAGGACCCCGTCTCGGTGCTCGACCGGGGCGAGACACCGCACCTAGCCGAGCTGACACTGCACAACGGCACCGTGTACCGGTGGAACCGGCCCGTCTACGCCGTGGCCGACGGCAAGCCGCACCTGCGAGTCGAGAATCGCGTGCTTCCTGCCGGTCCCACGCTCACTGACGTGCTGGCCAACGCGGCCTTCTACTACGGGCTCGTGCACGAGCTCGCTGAGGCGGAGCCGCCAGTCTGGACGCATATGCCGTTCGCCGCCGCGGCGGCGAACCTCGCGGCGGGCGCCAGGCGGGGCCTCGAGGCCGTTGTCTTCTGGCCGGGTTACGGGGACGTGCCCGTCACCGATCTGACGCTGCGTCACCTGCTGCCGCTGGCGGCCCGCGGGCTCGAGCGCTGGTGCGTCGACTCAGCCGACGTGACGAGGCTGCTCTCGATCATCGAGCGGCGTTGCCTGCGGCGCCAGAACGGCGCGTCGTGGCAGGTCGCCTCCGTGCGCGGGCTCCAGGACAGGGGCTTGGCCGACCGCGGCGAGGCATTGCGGCTTATGACCCAGGATTACATTGGTCGGATGAACACCAAGGAGCCGGTGCATAACTGGCCGATTATGTGATCGCGGATAAAGCACGCCAAGTCACGCTCGACACCACTGCTCGGGCATCGGCAGCCATTCCGTGAGCTGTCCCGGGCTAGTGGGCGACGTCGATGACGATCCGCCAGCCCGCCTGGGACGAGCCAAGCTCGAAGACGCGGAACGCCAGCTTGGCGCGCACCCCGAGCCCGATCGATGTCACCCGCTCGAACGACCCCGCGCCTCTGACCTGGCGGAATGTCTTGAAGCCCGACACGTTCACCAGGTTGACAGCGTTGGCGTGATAGTGAGCGCCCGCCGGTCCGCGCACGACGATCAGGATCTTCGCTTTCCCGCGCACCTTCAGGATCTTGCCGGATGGATCCGCCACGATCTGCTTGACGTATCGCGCGCTGAACGGAGGCTGCTTCCCCCCGCTCATGTCGATGACCAGCCGGTCGAAGCAGCCATGCTTTCCGGCCCGCACCCCCCGCACCCGCGTCGCCACGGTGATCGCCTGGTCGCCACGGTGCTTAGCGTTCGTGCCCCAGTCGGTCGAGCAGCCAGCAGCGTGATGCGTGACCGCGACCGCGGGGGCGGCCGCGGTGCTGACAGACGCGACGGCTGTTGCGCCGACGGCCATAAGTACGTTGACGATCCTCTTCATGCCCTAGCCCTCCTCTGGGTCGAATGACAATCAAAACATCTGGGTAGCGTCAGGGCAGCCAGAATGAGAGGAACGTGATGCGCCAGGAAGACGGAGGGCCGGGAGTTGCCGTCCCTGTTCCGGCCATTCCCGCATCGTCGGGGGCGCTGATTTTCGACCAGAAGGCGCGCCTGCTCATACTCAAACCGACTTACAAGACGGGCTGGACCATACCGGGCGGTGTCATGGAAGCGGGCGGCGAATCGCCGTGGGAGGCATGCGTACGGGAGGTGCGCGAAGAGTGCGGCCTGACGGTGCGAGCTGGCCGGCTGGCGTGTGTCGACTTCCGCCGGCCACGTCCCGGGCGCCCGGGCGGCGTGAGGTTCCTGTTCGACTGCGGCCGGATGGACGATGCAGCGCTTGGGGCTGTGGTCCTGCAGCGTGAGGAGATCTCCGAATACCGGATGGTCAGCCTCGATAAGGCGCTAACCATGCTCAGGGCCCCGATCAAGCGTCGGGTACGCGCGGCCGCTGCCGCCAAATCCACGGTCTACCTGGAGGAAGGCCGCCAGGTAGATCACGTCTTGCCGGGCTAGTCCTTGCCGTCGGGCAGGCACCAGCGGTACGGCGCGATGAGGTGCTTGATCGACGCAGGGCCCCAGGAGCCCGGCTCGTAAGACTCGATCGGCGGGGGGCTGTCCAGCAGCGGCATCGCCACCTCCCAAAGCCGCTCGATCTCATCGGTCCTGGTGAACAGCGACTGGTCGCCCAGCATCGCCTCCAGGATCAGCCGCTCATAGCCTTCAAGCTCATGCATGCGGTGGAACGAGTCCTCGTAGCGGAACGTCATCTCGACCTCGCTCAGCCGCATGGCGGGCCCTGGCTGCTTGGCCAGGAACCGGACGCCAATCCAGCCGGGATCATCGAAATCGATCACGACCTCATTGCGACGCTCGCCGACGGGCAGGTGGCTGACATTCGGGAACATCCGCAGCGTCGGCTCTTTCAGGCCGAGCGTGATCACCTGCCGGCGCTGGGCCATAGACTTGCCGGAGCGGAGGTAGAACGGCACGCCCGCCCATCGCCAGTTGTCGATCTCCACCCGCATCGCGACGAACGTCTCGGTCTGCGATCGCGGGTGGACGCCTGGCTCGCTGCGGTACCCCTCGTACTGTCCGCGCACCACCTTGGCCGGGTCGATGTCGTGCAGCGCCTGGAAGACCTTGGATTTCTCGTCCCGCAGGTTCTTCGCGCCGAGCGTGATCGGCGGCTCCATGGCCACGAAGCCGAGTACCTGGAACAGGTGCGTCACGATCATGTCCCTGAACGTGCCCGTGCCCTCGAAGAACTTGGCCCTGCCCTCGATGCCGATCTTCTCCGGCACGTCGATCTGGACGTGCGAGATGTGATCACGGTTCCAGATGGGCTCGAACAGGCCGTTGGCGAACCGGAAGGCGAGGACGTTGTCGACCGATTCCTTGCCGAGGAAGTGGTCGATCCTGAAGACCTGCGACTCGTCAAAGACCGCGTGAACGACCGTGGCCAGGTCTACGCAGGATTCCTGATCTACGCCGAACGGCTTCTCGATGATGACGCGGGAGTTCTCGCTGAGTTTTGTTCGGCCAAGCATGGCGATCACCGATGCGAATGCCGACGGGGGTACGGCCAGGTGAAACAGCCGCCTGGGCTTGCCGCCGATCGCGCGCTCTGCCTCATGCACCGCATCGACCAGGGGTTTCGGGTCGTCAGGATCGGCCGCCCCGAAGCTCAGCTTGCTCTCGAATGCCTGCCAGGCCACTCCGCTCGGCTTGGCCAGGCCGTACTGCGCGACCGCGGCCTTGGTATGCGCGCGGAACTGTTCGTCGGACATCGCGAACTGCGCGGGAGCCGAGCCGACGATCCGGTACTCCTTGGGCAGCAGGTTGGATTTGGCAAGGTGGAACAGCCCTGGGAGCAGCTTGCGCCTGGCAAGGTCTCCGGTCGCGCCGAACAGGACAATGACATGATTTTCTGGGAGCAAGCCGGATCTGTGGTTACTCGGGTGCATGTCAGTCATAGTTTCATGGATACCTGATCAGGAAGACTGGTGCGCCGTGAGCACAGAACAGGAGAAGCGCGCGGCGGCGGAGGCTGCCGCGCTGCTCGTCGAGGACGGCATGACGGTCGGGCTCGGCACCGGGACGACCGTTCGGTATCTGCTGCCAGCGCTCGCCCGCCGCGGGCTGTCCGTCCGCTGCGTCGCGACCTCCGACCGGACGGCGAGCGCTGCGGCCGAACTCGGCCTGGCGGTCGAACCGTTCAATGCTCTCGATTCGCTCGACATCGCGATCGACGGCGCTGACCAGATCGCTCCAGACGCTTGGCTGATCAAGGGCGGCGGCGGCGCGCACACCAGGGAGAAGATCGTCGCTTCCGCTGCCGCCTGCTTCGTGGTGATCGCCGACTCCACCAAGCCCACGTTCGCCCTACACCCCCCCGTCCCGCTCGACTTGCTCACGTTCGGCCTGCCAGCCACCCTGCGCGCGCTCGGGAAGGTGGCCGTTCGTGCCGGCACCCCGCCGAGCCCGGACGGCGGGGTCATCGCCGACTACACCGGCCCCTTCGACGACCCGGGCCAGCTCGCTTCCGGGCTGTCAGCGACTCCGGGAGTGATCGGGCACGGCCTGTTCAGCCCCGATCTGGTCTCGGTCATCCTGATCGGTCACGGCGACCGGGTCGAGAAGCGCACGCTACGCGGGTGAGGAGGCCTCGGGTACGAAACGAGCTGGCTGCGGTCAAACGGGAATGTTGGCTTAACCGTGGTAGGCGACTGTCTCATAGTCAGCGCCCCCATTCGGGCCCGCGGCGACACCGCCGGCGACGAACACCGTGTTGGTTGTCCGGCTGACGGCGAGGCCGCCATCGAGAAGGGCGGTGCGGTCGTGCTTAAGCCAAAGCTGTGTGCCAGCTGGGGCACCGTAGGCGATGGTCGTGATGCCCTCCTGGCAGGAACTAGGAGCGTCGGTGATCGACCTGCTATCGCCGGTCACGAAGACCTCGCGGCCGCCTGCACCCACAGCCACCGAGCTAGCGATGGTGCGGCAGCTTCCGTGCCCGTCGTAGCGGCGAACCCACTCCTGGGCACCGGTGAGCGCGTTATAGGCAATGGTGGCGTAGTCAGGCTGGCGGGGCCCGCCGTCGCTCCGGCCGGTCACGTAGACGGTGGCACCGTCCGGGCTGACGGCGACGGAGCGGGCAACGTCGATGCCGTTGCCGGGGCCGTTGTAGCGGCTGACCCATCGCTGCGCGCCGGTTGCGGCGTCATAGGCGAGCGTGGCGTAGTCAAAGCCGAACGGATCGATGCCGCTCTCCCCGGTAACGAATACGGTGCCTCCGTCCGGACTGATCCGCAGCGAGGTCGCGTAATTGGAGAAGTTGGCTCCTCCGTTGTAGGTGCTGACCCATCGCTGTGCGCCGGTGCGCACGTCGTAGGCAACCGTGGCGTAGTCAAAGCCGGATTTGACCTCGACGCTGGTTCCGGTGACGTAGACAGTGCGCCCGTCCGGGCTGACGGCCAGGGCGCTAGCTTCGCCGCTCTTGTTGGCGCTCCCGTTGTACGGCCTAAGCCACAGCTGCTGCCCGGTGTGGGCGTTGTAGGCGATCGTCGTGTAGCCCGCGCCCGAAGCCGTTCCAGTGACAAACACCGTGCCGCCGGTCGGGCTGACGGCGATGGCCTTCGCAACGTCGTCGCCGTTGGCGGGACCGTTGTAGCGGCTGACCCAGAGCGGCGCGCCGGTCTTGACGCTATAGGCGACTGTGGCGTAGTCGTAGCCGTTACCGAGTTCCCCGCGTTTTTGACTGGACCCGGTCACGAATACTGTGCGGCCGTCCGGGCTCACGGCCATCGCCGAGGGTCGATTTACCAGCCAGAACCCGTGGTAACGGCTGACCCAGAGCCGCCTGCCGGTCGCGGCGTCATAGGCGACCGTGGCATAGTCCACGTACGCGTTGATCGCCGGGCTGCGGCCCTTCTCTCCTGTGACGAAAACCTTGGCGCCACCCGGGCTGACCGCGATCGCCATGGCGTAGTCGTAAGCGGTGCCCGGTCCGCCGAAGCGGCTGGCCCACAACTGCACGCCCGCGAGCGGGCCCGCCTGGTCGCGGCGGTGCACCGGACCGGCCGCCAGCCCTGCGCTGCATCCCGCAAGCAGTCCCGCACAGCACGCCGCGGACGTTATCATCCGCGCGGTCCTGGCCGTCAGCCGGAATCCGCGCACTGTGACCACCGCCAGCCAACCGGTGTCGCGTCAGCGGTCCGCTGGTTTCTTCTCGGCGTGGCCCCCGAATTCTGACCGCATGGCCGACAACAGCCGGGCCGTAAACTCGCCGAGCCCGCGCGACTCGAATCGCTGGAACAGCGAGGCCGTGATGACCGGGGCAGGCACGCCCTCCTCGACGGCCGCGAGTACGGTCCAGCGGCCCTCGCCGGAATCTGACACGTGACCGGCGAATTCTGACAGGTCAAGTGACTTCGCTAGCGCCCTGGCGGTCAGGTCGACGAGCCATGAGCTGACCACGGAACCCCTCCGCCACACCTCGGCGACCTCGGCGACATTGATGTCGTACTGGTAGGCCCCAGGATCGGTCAGCGGCGTCGTCTCGGCGTCGGTTTCCTGGTCCTCCTTGCCTGCATTGGCGTGCTTGAGGATCGACAGTCCCTCGGCGATTGCCGCCATCATGCCGTACTCGATTCCGTTATGAACCATTTTCACGAAGTGGCCGGCCCCGGCCGGCCCGCAGTGCACGTAACCCTCCTGGGCCGTTCCCCCAGGCGCCCGGCCTGGCGTCGGCTCGGCTGAGCCCGAGCCAGGGGCGATGGTGCGGAAGATCGGGTCGAGCCGCTGTACCACCTCGCTCTCGCCGCCGATCATGAGGCAGTAGCCACGCTCCAGCCCCCATATCCCGCCCGAGGTGCCGCAGTCCACGTAACCGATCTTCCGCTCGGCGAGCTGCCTGGCCCTGACGATGTCATCGCGGTAGTAGGTGTTGCCGCCATCGATCGCCACGTCACCCGGCTCCAGCAGGCTGCTCAGCTGGTCAAGTATCCGGCCAGTGATCGCCGCCGGCAGCATCAGCCAGACGTTCCTCGGCCGTTCCAGCTGGGCGACGAAGTCCTCGAGATCGTTCGCGCCGGTCGCGCCCTCGGCGACGAGGCTGGCCACGGCCGAGGCGTTCACGTCGTAGACGACGCAGCGGTGACCGTCGCGCATGAGCCTGCGCACCAGGTTGCTGCCCATTCGCCCGAGCCCGACCATGCCTAGCTGCATCGGGTGCTCAGTGGTCATAGTTATGCTCCCTTAATAGCGCCGTAATGCCGATAACGGCGGATCAGCGTGTTCGTGGATGAATCGTGGCTGAGCTCGGGCTCGGGTCCGCTGATTAGCTCTGGGATGATGACCGCAGCGAGTGCCTTGCCGAGCTCGACGCCCCACTGGTCGAACGAGTCGATGTCCCAGATCGTCCCCGCCGTGAAAACCGCGTGCTCGTACAGCGCGACTAGCGAGCCAAGCAGCCGCGGCGTCAGGACCTCAGCAAGCAGAACGTTACTGGGCCGGTTGCCCTCCATCACGCGATGCGGCGCGACAGCCGGGTCGGTGCCCTCGGCGAGCACCT
>WNFF01010025.1_pt1 | contig 14503 bp, 7 predicted proteins | sample 5400441 | NCBI WGS metagenome assembly WNFF01 (sample SAMN13153345, study PRJNA577476) | soil metagenome | isolation source: 120 cm saprolite under Douglas fir tree site 2 hole 3 replicate 1 | place: USA:California | collected 2015-04-18 | reverse complement strand
CATCCGCGTTGGATGGTGGCGTTGTGGGATCCTTCAAAATCGCCTGGTCGTACCGCCCGATATCGCCGGAAAAAACCACGACGGTCTTCTTGCCGCCTTCGGCGATGGCCAATTCCAGGCTGGAAGATCCCAGAATGTGTCCCGCGTCAAAAGACGTCACGCGAAATTCCGGGCTGACGTCGAAGCTGCCGCTGCGTGGCATGCTTTTGACCAGTTTCAAGGTGGGATCAACGTCTTCCTCGGTATACAGTGGCTCGGGATTGGCGTGCCGGCTGTCCTTATGAATCCGCGCGTGCAGCGTGTCCTCTTGCTGCAGATGAGCCGAGTCCTTCAGCAAGATGGTCGTCAGCTCGATCGTGGCGGGATTCGCGAAGATCGGACCGCGATAGCCTGCTTTCACCAGTACCGGCAGCCATCCAGTGTGGTCCAGGTGCGCGTGAGTGAGAACCAGATAGTCAATCGTTTTTGGATCGATCGAAAGCGGCTTGTAGTTCCGATCCTGCAGTTCCTGCGAGCCCTGGAAAATTCCGCAATCCACCAGCAGCCGTTTGCCCGCCGCTTCGATCAGATATTTTGAACCTGTAACGCTTCCTGCTGCGCCAAGAAATGTGAGTTTTGCCATAGGGTGGTATTCTAAACGACCATTCGTATCAGACAACGCGTTTCGCACGAGTTAGAATCATTTGATCAAAATATTTTCCAAAACGAATGGCATCACGGCACCGTGGATAGGGTTCGCGATACTTGTTCTATTTTCATTCGCGATTCCCAGAACAGTTCAATCCTCTCCCCGGGTCGTCCACGTCTTCGTCGCCCTGGCGGATAATCAGCATCAAGGCATCGTTCCCGTTCCGGCTGCACTTGGCAATGGGAGTGACCCGCAACGCAATCTGTATTGGGGTGCCGCCTTCGGCGTCAAAACATTTTTTAAGTCCAGCACTGAATGGCAACTGCTTTTCTCGGGCCGAGGTCCGAAAGAGGCGATTCTGGATCGCTGCGTCTTCAAAAACCGAAATGCAGATGTCTTCCTTGTTGCCGACGCCTATCAGGGTAGCGAGATCAAGTCGGCGGTTACTGACTTTCTTTCTGCCGCTGCGGGCGTAGGATCAGAAAATATCCCAGTAAGGGTCAATTCAGCCGACATTTCCATTGTCGCAGGAGGCTCGTCAGACTTACTCGCCTACGTTGGACATGATGCATTCATGGATTTTCAGATTGCTCCGATTGCCGGGGCCAAGGGTAGCAAGCCTCGCCAAACCATCATCCTGGCCTGTGCGAGCAAAGCATTCTTCAGTCCTTATATCCAGCAAACTCGCGCCGAACCATTGCTTTGGACAACGGGTTTGATGGCCCCGGAAGCATACACGCTGAGGGCCGCTCTCAATGGCTGGATCGCTAACGAAGGCAATGAAGCTATTCGTCGCCGCGCGGCGCAGGCGTACGATCGGTACCAGAAGTGTGGTGCCAGCGCTGCATTGCGCCTCTTCACGACCAATTGAGTGGCAGTCGCAGTTCACGGCTTTTCACCGCAGTTGCTGCGGTATGCCTATGTGCGGTTGAGACGTTCGCTCGGCGCCGTCCGCAATGCGACGTTATTTCTTCCTTGTTTCCCTGTCGTAGACGAAGCCTCGGCTACGATGTTAGGATTATTCGTGCATCGCCGGTGGGGCCGTGGCGCAGTTGGGAGCGCGCCTCGATGGCATCGAGGAGGTCGTGGGTTCGAATCCCATCGGCTCCACCATTTCAGACGGATAGCAAGATTCTCAGGGGCACTGAGGATTTTATCCTGTTCCTTTCAATTCCCTAAAGAGCCATGCTGCTCTGCAAACACTCCTTTGTTTCCATATAGCCGATGGTCTCCAACCCCATCGGCTCCCAACTTATCTTCTCTTCTTTTATTCAGTTCGATTGAAAAAACTCAAAGGACCGAATGAGGCAGATCGACCTGAAAGATCCATTCGCGCCCGGAGGCAGTCACTAGCCGAAACTTAGTAAGGGCACCATCGACGATGCCGAAGAACTCATGAAATCCTCCTGTGGAAAAAGGCTATTCGAGATTGTGAGATTGAACCTGCTGGAAATATTGTCCAGGCGAAGTTCCTAACGCGCTCCTGAACATCAAGATAAATGCGCTCGGTGAACTATATCCGGCCTCAAGAGCTACGCTGTTGATTTTCATCCCCTGCGCCAATAGGCGCATGCTATGCATCAATCGCAGTTGCTGCCTCCACCTTCCCAGCGTCATCCGCGTATTCTGCCGGAAAAGCCGTTCGATCGTTCTCTTACTAGCGCCAGCGCGAGCACAGATTTCCTCTGTCGGAACGATGCTTCCAGGGTTGGAGTACAGGAAATCAGCCACCCTTAGTGCCCTGTGATCTACGGGGCGAGGAAGTTGGAGAGGAATTGTCCTTGATGAGCGCAGAAGGTCCAATATCAATGTGACGAGATGGCGTCGTAGCTTGATCCGGCTATCAAGCACTTTGAACTGACAACTGTAGATAATCAGTTCCTTCAAGAGCGGAGAGATGTTCACGACAGTGCATACTCGCGGCAGGCCGCGCACAAGTTTCGGTCGAAGGTACATGGTGCGCAGTGAGACTTCGCCCGCCATCCGAACAGCATGCGGAATCCCAGTAGGTATCCAGAGAGCGCGAGACGCGGGAAGTACCCACATGCCTTGCGAGGTTTCTACCGTCATTACACCTTGACTGGCATAAACGATTTGATCGCGATCATGATAGTGCTCATCAAAGACAAAACCGTCTGGATAGTCATGGCGAAACGTACTGACGAGCGCACCTGATGCGGCAACCGGATCAAAGCGCGCAGACTGTCGCTTTTTCGACATAGTTTGTCATTGTATCGAATGTACGCACACTTGACAATACGCCGCAATGCGTTGTTAGCGGGGGTTGCCCAGCTCTAATGCCAACTTCCCTGCACAAAAAACGATATTGAAGACGAGAAAGTTGCATTGGACAGAGGCGGGGGGAGCGGTTAGGTTCGAGCCATTACCCGCGCAACAGTCTCAAAAAAAGGGGGGGACATGAGAATTGGCAAAGCTGCTTTATTCTCCGTCAGTGTTCTGATGGTCGTGGTTGCGTTTCTTCTGCCGTTGTTGGCGCAAGCCCAGACAGCAGGAGAAATCAGCGGTCAGGTTTTCGACAACTCAAAAGCGGCAGTCGCGGATGCTACTGTGACCGCTAAGAACGTGGGCACAGGCGAGACCCGGTCCGTGAAGACGGACACCCAAGGTCTCTATAGAATCACCGAACTCCGCGTGGGGACTTACGACGTTTCCGCGGAACGTCAAGGGTTTCGCCGCCAAGTCCAGACAGGCGTCGTCCTGAGCGTTGCCGCGACTGTCCAGCTGAACTTCACAATCCAAGTGGGAGAGATAAATGAAGAAGTCGTAGTTACTTCGGATGCGCCTATTATTGAGAAAGGCGACGCGTCGACGGGAACGACGATGGACACTCAGCAAATCGGCGCACTGCCCATCAACGGCCGCGACTATGCCCGATTTGCGTTACTGACGCCGGGCGCGGTATTGCGCAGCAACTTCATCGCAGACCTGAGTTTCAATGGCCTTCATACCGTACACAACCAATTCTCCATCGACGGAATCGATGCCTCGCGCGTTGATCAGCCTTACATGGCGAACGGATTCGAGCGAGGAGCGAGGCTGCTGACCGGTAGCTTAGATACAATTTCCGAATTCAAGGTACAGACCAGCGATTACGGCGCCGAATACGGCCGTGCCGGCGGGTCATATGTGAATATCGTAACGAAGTCCGGCACCAATGAAATCCATGGCAGCGTCTTCGAATACTTTCGAAACGATATCTTCGATGCGAGAAATTTCTTTGCGGTAAAAACTGCCGCTAAGCCAAAATTTCGTTATAACAATTTTGGTGGAAACATTGGCGGCCCAATCCGCAAGAACAGCACGTTTTTCTTCTTGAACTATGAGGGATCACGCCAGCGCGTCGGGATCACAGGCTCGGGAACCGTGCCCAGCGATCAATTGCGTAGTGATGTCTTGGGGGCGTCACCGCAGTTGGTCGACATACTAAACATGTTCCCGCTAGGTACTTCACACACAGCAGATCCGCTGGTGGACAATTTCACAACGACGTCAGTGTCGGCGATTCGGGAAGACACCGGATCCGTGCGCTTGGACCACAAATTCCGGACTTCCGACTCGGCATTTGTGCGCGTCAACATCAACGATACTTTCACACACGGTCCGCTGTTTGGCGTTTTCCCCAATGCGCTCGGCGTCCTGGATCATCAAATCGTGCCTTTGCGCACAACAAATATTGCCATTCACGAGACACATATTTTCAACCCCAAATTTATCAATGACTTTCTGGCTGGAATGCAAAGGTGGGCAAGCAATATAGATTCCCGCGTGCCCTTTCCAAACACGGTGGTTACGGGCTTATCTGTTAATCCGGGGACAGAGGGATACTTCCTGGAAAACAACAACAGCTTTCAGATCGGTGACAACATGAGCCTGGTAAGGGGGCGTCACGCGATCAAGTGGGGCACCACCATCTACCGAATTCATGTCAATGCGAATAGCTCCGACTTCCCTTTCATGCAATTCAATTCGCTCGATGATTTCGTCAATGATCGCCTGGCAATAGTAAATATTTCTGCAGCCACGCCCGGGAACGGAACGCGTGCGACGCAGATCGGCTTATATGTCCAGGATAGTTTTCAAGTCCGCCCGACCCTGACTCTGGACTACGGCCTGCGGTACGACATCGAGACCGTTCCACATGATTCAAAGTATGCCACCCGGCCGTTCGATACCAGGTGCATGTGTCTTGCGCCTGCGGGAACCCCTTATTTCCAGATCAACAGCAAGGATTTCGGTCCGCGCGTGGGGCTAGCCTGGTCGCCGTATTCACGTATTGTCGTGCGCGCCGGATATGGAATTTACTTCCAAGACTATCCTGTAGGATTTGGCTCCTATTTTGTCCCTTCGAATACAGTGACTGGCAACATCACGTTGCTCCAGCAGCAGATCCCCAATTTGACTTATCCGTACGATTCTTTCCTCTCGCAAACGGCAGTTTTCCCGCCGAACGTGAACGGATTTCCGTGGCATAAGCCTGACATTTACGTAAACCAATATAACCTCAGCGCGGCGACCCAGATCGGGGCTAACATGGCGGTGCAAGTCGCCTATCTTGGTAATCATGGCGTAAATCTGTGGCGCGAATACGGCATCAACTACTTCGATCCCGCACTGGGCGCACGGCCGCTACCGCAATTCGGAAACGTCTTGCTGCAAAGCAATACGGGATTCAACTCCTATAATGGTCTCCAACTCTCGGTTAAGAGAAGAATGGACAAAGGCTTCATGTTTGACGTGGAATACAGCCTTGGGCACGGCATCGACGACGTGGATGACCAAGGACTGTTTGCTTCCGATCCGCAAGACTCCAACAACTTTAAGGCGGAACGCGGCAACGGCAGCGGAGACATCCGGCACAATGTTTCGTTCAACACCATGTATGAGTTGCCCTTCGGCCACGGGAAACGGCTCTTGGACAGCGCAAACGGAGCCGTAGAACGGCTCGTCGGAGGCTGGAGCGTAGCAGCTCTTGGCATTCTAAGGTCAGGCGTTGCTGCTACCGTGCACGGTACGAACACATTTGGGAACGGGGATTTTACTAACCAGAGGCCCAATCGAGTGGTTGGCGTATCGCAGTATGGTAGCGGATCGGGTCCCGACAACTTCCTGAACGGCGCCGCCTATTCCATGCCTGCGGCCGGCACATTCGGAAATCTGGGACGCAGTACGTTTTACGGCCCGTCTTACAAACAGATTGACTTTTCTGTTCTCAAGAAGACTCGCCTGACGGAAAAGAAGAACCTGGAATTCCGGGCCGAGTTCTTTAACCTGTTTAATCATCCAAACTTCGACGAACCGAACAGCTTCTGGGGTACCGACGGGAGTGGCAAGGTCTTCTCTTCCTTTGGCCAGATCTTCAACACCTTGGGCAGAACTCTCGGGGTGGGGACCTCTCGGCAGATTCAGCTAGCTCTCCGGTTTAACTACTAGCCGGCAACATTCTCGTTGGCTCGATTGCGCGAAGACTACGCGGGCACTTTTCGCCGAAGGCGTTCAACAGCATCTTGAGACCTGTGTGCCTTGTTGGCTCGGAGATACGCGGTTGAGTGGGTGGAGACGGCATCCATGAAAACATCACAGCACGAACTGAGTTTAGTCTGTCGAATTATCTTAGCCATACTTTTCACGGGAGTCCCAGGCACAGCGGGAGCGCAATCTCCGCAGGAGAAACGAGAGGGCCAACCAGCAAAGCAGGAAGGTCTCACGCTGAAAACGGCCCGCAAGATTGAATTCTCCACCGATGAAGGCACATGGATCTCTTTAGATGTCTCGAGTGACGGTCGAGCAATCGTGTTCGATTTGGTCGGGCATCTCTACCGGCTGGATATCAACGGTGGAAACGCGGTTCCCATCACTTCGGGGTTTTCATTCGAAAGCCAACCGCGCTTTTCTCCGGACGGCAAGCAGATTGTGTACGTAAGCGACCGCTCCGGCGCGGACAATGTTTGGATCTCTCACACCGATGGATCCGGCGCTAAGCGGCTGACCAGTGATGTGGACACCATGTTTACTTCACCCACCTGGACGCGCGATGGGCGATATATCTTGGTTTCGCGTTTGAAGCCGAAGGGGTACGGAACTGCCTTGGAAGTTTGGATGTATGACGTGAAAGGCGGGTCTGGGGTCGTTGTTGTGCAGGCCAAGGGAAGCGAGAGCTCGCCGGGGCAAATCGCGATGGGGGCCACTCCTTCACCCGATGGACGATACCTCTATTTTGAAACAAGGGCAGGCGGGTTTTCCGAGAATCCCCCCCGATGGCAGATCGCACGTCGCGACCTGCTATTAGGCGAAACACAAACAATTACAAATGACGCAGGCGGGGCCTTTCGGCCGTTGCTTTCCCCGGACGGAACGAAGCTTGTTTACGCGACACGCTACGATGCCGATACTGCGCTGCGCTCGCGAGATTTGACAACAGGTGAAGACAAGTGGCTCAAATATCCGATTCAAAGAGATAGCCAGGATTCGTGGGTTTCCACTCGCGACCTGGTTCCGGGCCCGGCATTCACTCCGGATGGCAAGAACGTTTTGATTTCCTTCGGCGGAAAAATCCACAGCCTGAACGTGGCCACCGGGGAAGATAGGGTCATTCCGTTTCAAGCGAAGGTTTCGCGAGAGCTCGGGCCTAAGCTGAATTTTCCCGGCCGTGTCGAAGATGGCCCGGTGGAAGCGCGCCTCGCGCAAGGCGTCGTGGAATCACCCGATGGCAAGACCATCGCCTTTTCTACACTCGGGCATCTTTATGCGATGGCCCGAAAAGCGGACGGCAAGCCAAAGCGAATGACGACAGGCACTGATCGTGAATTCGAGCCTGCGTGGTCGGCAGACGGGAAATGGATTGCCTACGTCACGTGGTCAACTGAGGGCGGAGCGGTCTGGAAGATTTCCTCGGATGGAAACAGCAGTCCTGTGAAGTTGACCAGCGCCGCTGCTTTTTACACGCAACCAGTCTGGTCTCCGGATGGAACGCGTGTCTTTGCGTTGCAAGCGCCGCGGATTACGGCGCTCGAACAGGGAGAGCAGTGGCTTCACCCGGTGGATGCTTTGGACCTGATATCAATTCCTAGCGAAGGCGGTCCCGTAAGATTCGTGGCTTCGGGCGCACATTACCCAGAGCGTGAACTACACACTGGTGTCCATACGAACGGACGGGTCAGACCGGCGGACACTGCTTCAGCTCAACAGCAAGAATGTTTGGGGATCGGATTTCGCGCCCCCTGCAAAAATCGATGTGAGCCCGGACGGGCGCCGCGCACTAGCCACGTTCCGAAGCCAAGTGTATCTCTTCGACCTTCCGGTAACGGGAGGCCCGGCGCCCTTCCTGGACCTGAGCGCACCCGCAGTGGCCGTGAGAAGAGTGACAGACGTTGGCGCGGATTTTGCAGGATGGGCGGACGCTGGGCAAACCATCGCCTGGTCTTTGGGCTCGACGTATTTTCGAGTGCCGCTCACGCAAGTTGACATCGATCTCCCCGAGGATGCGGAGCAGAAAAGCGGAGAGGCGGGCGCAACAGCTTCGCCGACGTTGGCGGAACGTCTCCATCCGGAATCGTTGCGCGTTTCGGTGCAAGTTCCGCGCCACTCACCTGAAGGCGTGGTGGTACTTAAGGGAGCCAAGGTCATCGGAGCGAAAGTCATCGACTTGGATGGAAACACAGTCGTTCCGGGTTTCATTGATACACACGCACATTGGTTCAACATTCGCCGAGATGTGCTGGACTTGGCGAACTGGAATTTCCTGGCGACATTGGCATATGGAATCACCACTGGACGCGATCCCCAAACCTACACGAGCGACATGTTTGCGTACCAAGATCTGGTGGATGCGGGAGAAATTATCGGCCCTCGAGCGTATTCGACCGGTCCAGGCATTTTCTCGACTAACGATTTTCAGTCTGAGAAGGCAGCACAAAAAGTAATCAGCCGATACAAGGATTTCTATCGCACCAACATGGTGAAGTCCTACCTCGTGGGGGACCGGCGTCAACGACAGTTTGTGGTGGAGGCCTGCGAAAGGCTGCACGTTATGCCCACGACAGAAGGCGGCGCCGATATGCCGCTCGACTTGACGCACGTGATCGACGGGTTTGCCGGAAACGAGCATCAATTCCCGATCGCTCCGCTTTATAAAGACGTAGTCACAATGGTGGCGCAATCGGGAATCTACTACACGCCAACATTCATCATCGGCTTCTATAACGGGCCGGGCTCGGAAAATCGCTATTTTCAGACCGCGGAGCTGCACAACGATGCCAAGTTGCGGCGGTTTGTTCCGCACATGGTGCTGGATGAGAAGACATCTGGGCTGACCTGGCATCGGCCCGACGAATACACCTATCCGGTGGACGCTGCGTCCACGTGGGCGATCTCGAAAGCGGGCGGCAAGGTTTGCGTTGGAGGCCATGGCGAACTGCAGGGCCTGAGCTTCCATTGGCAAATGTGGTCGTTGCAATCGGGAGGAATGAGCAATCTGGAGGCGCTGCGTTCCGCGACCCTGAATGGTGCCGAAGCCATCGGCCTGGCACAGGATCTGGGGAGTATCGAACCGGGAAAACTGGCTGACCTTGTGGTCTTGATCAAGGATCCGTTGCAGGACATTCAGAATACGACAAGCATTCGCTACGTAATGAAAAACGGGGAACTGTTCGAAGGCGATACCTTGAACCAAGTTTGGCCTGTCGAAAAGACGACAGGGCCTTTCTGGTGGTGGACGGACCATCCGTAGTCTCAGATTCTTCCGCAGGAGCATCGGTTTCAGGCGATTTGCAGAGATTCTGCGTGCCGACACAGATCGCGGCGGAAAAGGAATCACCACACAATGAATGTCTTTGGTCAAGGTCAGGCTGACCTGGTGCTAGTTCACGGCAAGATCTGGACGGAAAATCCAAAGCAACCCGAAGTGGAAGCGGTTGCCATTCAGGGAAGTCGAATCGTCGGGGTGGGTGACAGCGAATCCATTCTCAAACTCGCTGGTCCAACGACAAGAGTTGTCAACCTGAAAGGACACCGCGTTGTTCCCGGTTTCAACGACGCGCATGTCCATTTCTATATGGGAGGAGACGGAATCACCAGCGTGCAGTTGCTCGGTGCCGTAAGTGCTGAAGAATTTAGAAAAAGAATCGCGGAGTTTGCGCGAGGACGGCCCAAGGGAGAGTGGATTCTAAACGGCAATTGGGACCACGAACGCTGGACTCCGGCAAATCTGCCCACACATCAATTAATCGATGACGTAACCAAAGATAATCCGGTTTTCGTGAACCGCTCCGACGGACATATGTGCCTCGCGAACGCGCTTGCCATGAAGCTTGCAGGTGTGGACAGGAATACGAAAGACGTGCCTGGCGGAGTCATCGTGCGAGACGCCGATGGAAATCCCAGTGGCATTTTCAAGGACGCTGCCAAGAGCTTGATTGAACGCGCCCAACCGCATCCGACCATGGAACACATTCTCTCCGCACTCAAAGCCGCACAGGATTACGCCACGGAAAACGGAGTAACTAGCGTGCAAGACATGGGCGTTTTTACAGCCCAGGGCGTAGACACCATGGCCGACGTCATCCGTGGCTACCAGACTCTCGAAAAGCGAGGGGAATTGCTCGTCCGCGTCTCCACTCACTTGCCCCTTGTCGATTGGAAGCGTCTGGCTTCCGCCGGCATCATGGCAAACTTCGGAACTGAGAAACTGCAAGTTGGCGCTCTCAAGAGTTTCGCGGACGGCTCGCTGGGATCAACAACTGCATGGTTCTTTGAGCCTTACTCCGATGCCCCGAACACGAGCGGCATACCTAGTCCGGAGCTTTTGCATCCCAACAGAATGTATGAGGAAATGCGAAACGCCGACAAAGCTGGCCTGCAACTCGCAGTTCACGCGATCGGGGACCGGGCGATTCGCGCGATCCTCGATATGTTCGAGAGGCTGGAGCGGGAAGAAGGAATCACCGACCGCCGCTTGCGCATCGAGCACGCACAACACGTGTCTCCGGCCGATATTCCGCGTTTTGCCAAACTCCATGTAATCGCTTCCATGCAACCGTATCACGCGATTGACGATGGCCGTTGGGCGGATAAGAGGATCGGCCCAGAGAGGGTTAAGACTACTTATGCGTTTCGCTCTCTGTTGGACGCAGGCGCCGTGCTCGCCTTCGGATCGGACTGGTTTGTTGCGCCGATGAATCCCTTGGTAGGAATCTACGCGGCAGCCACTCGCCGCACTTTGGACGGCAAGCACCCCAATGGCTGGGTGCCCCAGCAGAAAATCTCCGTGGCAGAAGCCGTTCACGCCTACACGATGGGCTCCGCATATGCCTCGCTGGAGGATGGCACTAAGGGTTCCATCGAACCAGGGAAACTTGCCGATCTCGCTGTCCTGTCAGACGACATCTTTAACGTCGACCCTGTAGAAATTAAGAATGCAAAGATTCAAATGACCATTTTCGACGGAAAAGTGATCTTCGAACGGAAGTAGCTGTTGTCGTGAGGAACAGAAATTCGGATGAATCCGAACAGCCTGATCTTCCAGGAGACTTGATGAAGGGCCTGCATCTGCTTGTCGCTCTGTCTTTTCTAAGTAACATCGGAATACTAGCTGCACAGGATCGCAAATCTTTTGATCCCATTGACCTCGTCAACATAAAGCAAGTCCGCGATCCGCAAATTTCTCCCGATGGAAGCATGGTCGCCTTCGTCGTGGAGACGCCAATGCCTGCAGGCGAGCGTCGCAGCTCGCAGATTTGGCTGGTTCTGTCAGACGGCTCTGCTCCAGCGCGCGCATTCGCAACTGGCGGTGCTTCGAACACTTCTCCGCGATGGTCTCCGGACGGTTCCTCGTTGGCCTTTCTATCCAATCGCGAGAATTTACCCGCCAAGAACCGGACGCTCAAGTTTTCGATCGTGGGGGCAGAAGACCGCAAAGACATTTTTCCTCCGGATCCTAAGTCCAGTACTACCGAAGAGCTGGACACCAAACCGGTCGAGCAGATTTGGTTGATCTCCACGCATGGCGGAGAAGCAATGCAGGTCACAGACATTCCCGGCGGCGTCAAGAAATTCAAGTGGTCAATGAACGGCAAGCAACTGGCGTTTGTTCGAACCGACCAGGACACCAAACAGGAATTAGAGCGCAAACGCCGCAAGGAAGATCAAATCGAGGTTGATGCGAACTACAAATATGATCGCCTCTGGGTGTACGACTTGGCCGCTCAACAAGCGCGTTTGGTCACCAAAGAAGACATGAACATCGATGATTTCGATTGGGCGCCTGACGGTGAGCAATTCCTGGCCCGGATCTCGCCTACCCCGCGCATAGATGATTACTGGCGCGTTTCTAAAATCGCGATCCTCAGCGCTGCTGACGGCTCCACGATCAAAACACTCCTTGAACATGCTGCCTACAATCGTGTCAGTTGGTCTCCGAACGGTCGCAGCGTTTTGTTCGGCAAACCTAGTCCCCGGAACATCACTGGAGTTCCTGTTCTCTATAACCTTGAGAGTGCCAAGGAAACTGTCATAGGCGATTCTTATCCTGCGACTCTTGAAGACATCGTGTGGGGCACGGACAGCAGGACCTTGCTGGCTTGTGGTATCGAAGGCGCGAGTCCGGCCTTCTTCAGAGTAGATGCAAGCTCAGGTTCGCTCACGAGAATTGGCCAGCAAGGGACGACAGAGTCGTTCACTTTGAGTAAGGATGGGCAGAAGCTGACGTTTCTAGCGCAGACAATGGAGCATCCCGACGAAGTGTACGTCCGTGCAGCCGGTCAGGACCGGATCCTTACAAACGTGAACCCTCAGGTCAAAAATTGGAAACTCGGCACTTCGGAGGAACTGAGCTGGCAGAGTTCGAAAGATGGAAAAACGATTCACGGAATTCTCCTTCTACCCGCCGGTTACGAGAAAGGGAAACGTTACAAAACGATCGTGCATTATCACGGCGGACCAGAGGAGGCGTGGGCCGCTGGTTTTCACGGTTCCTGGTATGACTGGGGCGGCATTCTCGCCTCTCACGGGTACGTAGTACTTCTTCCCAACCCACGCGGATCCGATGGCGCCGGCACTTCTTTCACGGAAGCAAATTACCGCGACTGGGGTGTTGGCGATTTTCAAGACAATATGGATGGTCTGGATCTCCTTATATCGCGGGGCATTGCTGATCCCAACCACCTTGGGGTCGGCGGATGGAGTTTTGGCGGATTCATGACGTCTTGGACGGTCACGCACACAGACCGTTTCAAGGCTGCTATCGTTGGCGCTGCAGTCACGGATCTGTTTACGATGGCTACGACTTCCGACATCGATCCCAGTTACCTGGACAGCTACTATGGCGATCTGAGATCCAACGTCAAGCTCTACGACCAGTATTCTCCGGTTCGCTTTCTAGAACATTGCCATACACCCGCACTCGTCATCCACGGTGATGCAGACGTTCGAGTTCCAATCTCTCAGGGCGAAGAGTTCTACTATGGCCTCCGATTCCTGGGCCGCGAAACGAAGTTTGTGCGCTACCCTCGTGAGCCTCATATCTTCAAGGAGATGGAGCATCAGCGGGATTCGCTGGAACGGATGCTCCGCTGGTACGATTCGCACGTGTGAATTGAGCGAAACTCAAGTTGTTCTTCACACCCAGGACGAAACCTTATGAACGATAGTTCTGTTTCACGGTGTCTTATTGCGATTGGCAGTACTTTGGCAGCCTGGCTTGTACTGACCATTGGGGTGATGAGGTGCAGCGCTTCATCCGACGGTCGCGCGGGGGAATGGCCCTACTACGGAGGCGATCAGGCCAGCACAAAGTATTCGAATTTGACCCAAATCAACAAAAACAATGTTTCAACGCTGACGCTAGCTTGGACATGGAAGACCGGTGAACAAGAACTAAGACAATTCGGCACGCATCCGGGGACTTTCGAGAACACACCACTGATGATCGACAACGTCTTGTATATGACGACGGCATACAACCAGGTAGCCGCGCTCAACGCTGAAACAGGCGCCCAACTTTGGAAATTCGACCCCAAGTCTTATGTTGATGGTCAGCCCACAAACGGAATGGGTTTTAGTCACCGTGGTATTGCTGCCTGGCGTGATGGCAAGAAGCTTCGGCTTTTCCTAAACACGAGGTATCGGCTCATTTGTCTGGATGCCCGTACAGGACAACCGGTCACTTCCTTTGGAGAAAATGGAATAGTCGATCTGAGCCAGGGCCTGATTTGGCCGATCAAAAAACTGGACTACACCCAGACCTCTCCTCCCGTTGTGTTCAAAGATCTGGTAATCCTCGGCAGCGTGATTGGCGATCGTCTCGTCTATCGTAACGATCCGCCAGGAGAAGTACGCGCGTTCAACGCACATACCGGCAAACAGGTTTGGAGCTTTCATACCATTCCGCAGCGCGGTGAGTTCGGCAACGATACCTGGGGCGCGGAGTCTTGGAAAACGACGGGGCACACCAACGTCTGGGCGCCCATGAGCCTCGACGCGAAGCGTGGACTCCTCTATCTGCCCGTAAGCACGCCCAGCAACGATTTTTTCGGAGGGCACCGGCCGGGCAAAAATCTCTTCGCCGAAAGTATCGTCTGCCTAGACGCAACGACCGGCATTCGTAAGTGGCACTATCAAATCGTCCATCACGGGCTCTGGGATTACGATTTGCCAGCGGCTCCCATCCTCTCCACGCTGAATTTACACGGACGGAAAGTGGACGTAGCTATTCAACTCACGAAACAGGGTATGGCATTTGTATTCGATCGCATTACCGGCCAGCCTGTATGGCCTGTCGAAGAGCGGCCCGTTCCAGACAGCGACGTGGAAGGTGAACACGCCGCTGCCACTCAGCCTTTTGCGACGCTTCCTCCGTCGTTT
>WNFF01013039.1_pt1 | contig 14505 bp, 16 predicted proteins | sample 5400441 | NCBI WGS metagenome assembly WNFF01 (sample SAMN13153345, study PRJNA577476) | soil metagenome | isolation source: 120 cm saprolite under Douglas fir tree site 2 hole 3 replicate 1 | place: USA:California | collected 2015-04-18 | reverse complement strand
GGGCAGCAGCCAGTACCCGCCTAGCGGTCCCGGCAGAAGCAGGCGGCCAGGTGGTCGTTGACGATGCCGCAGGCCTGCATGGTCGCATAGGCGGTCACCGGGCCGGTGAACCTGAAGCCATGCCGTCTGAGCTCGGCGCTGAGCGCCTTCGACGCCGGCGTCGCGGCCGGGACCTCGGCCAGCGTCCGCGGCGCCTGCCCGGACTCGCCCGCGTACTTCCATACCAGCGCGGTCAGGCCGTCGGGCAGGTCAAGCGCGGCCCGCGCGTTGGAGATCACCGCGGTGATCTTCGCCCGGTTCCTGACGATGCCCGGGTCGGCCATCAGCCGGGCCACGTCCGCCTCACCGAAGGCCGCGACCGCCGAGGCGTCGAACCCGGCGAAGGCGGCCCGGAAGTTCTCCCGCTTGCGCAAGATGGTCAGCCAGGACAGCCCGGACTGGAAGCCCTCGAGGCAGAGCCGCTCGAAGATCGCCGTGTCGCCCCGCACCGGACGGCCCCACTCCTCGTCGTGATAGGCGAGATACTCCGGAGCGCTCAGGCTCCAGGGGCAGCGCAGCTTGCCGTCGGGACCCTCGACCGCACCCATCTCCGCTGCGGCCGGCGGGGCACCGCCGGGCGGTGGCTGATCGCTCACCAGCCCTGCTCCTCGGCCGCCTCATCGCGCGCGGCGGCCTCCTGCTCGGCCCACCAGTCGTGCGTGTCGTACGAGCCTTGCGGGCCTTGCATTTCGTGCGAGATGTGCGCGTCATTGGAGGTCAGAGAAGTCTCGGCGCCATCCAGGACGGCAGAGGGCTGGGTCGCCTCGTGAGCTTGAATGGTGTCGGAGGGCTGGGTCGCCTGGTGCGGTTCGGGAACCTGGAGAGCCTTGGCCTGAGAGGCCTTGAGGACCAGAGTGGTCCGAGGAGCCCTAGGGGCCTGAATAATCTCCAGAGCCTGAGCGGTCTCCAGAGCCTGAGCGGTCTCCAGAGCCTGAGGAGTCTCCAGAGCCTGAGGAGTCTCATGGGCCTCAGAGACCTCAGGGGCGTCAGAGACCTCAGGGGCGTCAGGGGTATCGGCGGCCGCGGAGATCTCGGTGGCCTCGGGGAATGGCTGGACTTCCGGCTCCTGCGGGCCCTCCGGGGTCTCCGGGTCCTCTCGGGCGTGCGCGCCCATGGGTTCGCCGTAGGAGCCGGTGCCTTCCAGGGTCGCGAGCTGTTCCTGCAGGTAGGCGATCGTGACGTCACGTTCGCGCATCGCCCGGGCGATGTGGTCCAGGGCCTCGTCGGTCACCTGCATGTTGTAGCCCCACAGGGCGGTGGGCGGGCGAAGCAAGGCGATGTCGGCGGCGGACACCGGGCCGAGGTCAAGCGGAGCGTGATCGGCGTGCTCATAGGCCAGTTCGCCGCCACGTCCGGTAGCCGCGAAGAAGATACCGACGAGCACGGCGGCGATCGCGATGAGCAATACAACGGGCACATACGAATGGTGCCATGCCCGGTCCGTGCTGTCGCATCCGTGGGGAGCCTCCGCGGGCGCCGCGGGCTGGCCTAGTCGATCGTGCTCTGCCCGTTGTGGGCCTCGCGGATGATCCCGACCACCTCATCGGGGTCGTCCGCGACGTGGAACAGCGAAAACTCCGCCGGCCCGATGTTGGCCTTGGCCAGCATCGTGTCCTGGAGCCAGGCGAGCAGCCCGGACCAGTACTGGCTGCCGACCAGGACGATGGGGAACTTGGTGATCTTGCCGGTGGCGACCAGGGTCAGCGCCTCGAACAGCTCGTCCATCGTGCCGAACCCGCCGGGCAGCACCACGAACGCCTGGGAGTACTTGATGAAGACCGTCTTCCTGACGAAGAAGTAGCGGAACTCCAGCCCGACCTCGACGTAGTCGTTCAGGCCCATCTCGGTGGGCAACTCGATGCCCAGGCCCACCGAAACGCCGCCGGCCTGGACCGCGCCCTTGTTGGCCGCCTCCATGATCCCCGGGCCGCCGCCGGTGATCACGGCGTAGCCGGCCCGGACGAGGCCGGTCGCGATGCGCTCGGCGGTCTCGTACTCGGCGCTGCCGCGGGCGGTGCGCGCCGAGCCGAAGATCGAGACCGCGGGCCCGAGCTCGGCCAGCAGGCCGAACCCCTCCACGAACTCGGCCTGGATCCGCAGCACGCGCCAGGGGTCGGTGTGCACCCAGTCGGCCGGCCCGCGCCTGTCGAGCAGCCGCTGGTCGGTGGTTGTCGCCGGTATCTGCTTGCCGCGCAGCGTGGCGGGTCCCTGGCGACGGACCTTCCGGTGCGGCTCTGAATTAACGCTCATCCCGTACTAACGGTAGTCACACCAGGCGAGTGCTGCGTGATCTGACGCGGCGCGGCGGGATGCCGCGCCGCGTCAGGCGTCTACGCCGTGGTCGCGGAGGATGGCGTTCAGGGCCGACTTGTCGTGCCGGGAGCCTTCGGGCAGGCTCTTGAGGACCAGCAGGCACGGCATGCCGAACTCGCCGCCCGGGAAGGTGCGCGGGCGCGTCCCGCCCACGCAGACCGACCAGGCCGGCGCCTCCCCGCGCGGCAGTTCGGCGCCGGTCTCGACGTCGATGACATGCGTGGTCGGGGTGAGGATGGCACCCGCCCCGAGCGTGGCGCCGCGGCGCACCCGGGCTCCGCCGACGACCATGCAGCGGGACCCGATCATCGCGTCGTCCTCGACCACGACCGGCACCGCGTTCGGCGGCTCGAGCACGCCGCCGATACCAACCCCGCCGGACAGGTGCACGTTCTTCCCGATCTGGGCGCCCGACCCGACCGTGGCCCAGGTGTCCACCATCGTGCCCTCGTCCACGTAGGCCCCGATGTTGACGAACGAGGGCATCAGCACCGTCCCCGGCGCGATGTAGGAACCCCACCGCGCGATCGCCCCCGGCAGCACGCGCACGCCGTCCAGGCGGGTCTTCAGCGGCACCCGGTCGTCGTACCTGAAGTCGCCCACCTGGGACCTGGCCATCGGCAGCACCCGGAACGCCAGCAGGATGGCCCGCTTGGCCCGCTCGTCCACCACCACCTCATCGGTCGCGGGATCGACGTACGCCACCCTGGCCTGCCCGGCGTCGACCGCGTCCACGGCGCTGACCACCGCCGAACGGGCCTGCAGGTCGGCCGGCGACAGCTCGGCCCGCCGCTCCCACAGTTCGTCGATCACGTCCGGCAGCACCCCGGGGGGACCGGAGGTTCCCCCCAAGGGGGGTCTGGGGGGATGGGTCCCCCCGGGATCGGGGGGGTCTGGGGGGGTCGTCCCCCCGGGATCAGCAGAGTCGTCCCCCGGGGCCAGCACATACTCGCTCATGGTGCGCGAGCTTAGCGGTACGGTCTGATGGTGTGCCGACCCCTCCCGCCTGGCTGCGCCGACCACGGGGGGACGAACCCAAGAGCCCCCCAGGCACCCCCCGGCTTCGGGCCAGAGCCGTCCTCGGGACCGTGCTCGTGCTGGTGCTGGTCGTGGCCGGCTACGGCATCTACGACAGCGTCCGGCACCTCACCCCCAACGTCCCCCCGCCCGGCTGCCAGGCCGGCACCGGCGCGCAGGCCATCTCGCTCGACACCGACCAGGCGGCCATAGCGGCCACCATCGCGGGCGTCGCGGCCAGGCACAAGCTGCCGAGACAGGCGGTCACCATCGCCTACGCCGCCGCGCTGCAGGAATCAAAGCTGCACAACCTGGGCTACGGCGACCGCGACTCGGTCGGGGTCTTCCAGCAGCGCCCCTCGCAAGGCTGGGGCTCCGCCACCCAACTCGAAGACCCCGTCTACGCCACCACGAAGTTCTTCGCCGTTCTCACCGGGATAACCAACTACACCACGATGCCGGTCGACCGGGCGGCGCAAGACGTGCAGCACAGCGCGGACGGATCCGCCTACGCGCAGTGGGCGGGGGTGGCAGGGCAACTGGCCGGCTACTTCACCGGCCAGTCGCCGCACGGCGTGGCCTGCTGGTACGCCCCGGCCAGGAAGGCGGATCTGGCCGGTGCGGTGCGGCGGATGACCCAGACGTTCGGGCCGCAGGGGCATGCAGATGTGGTGGTGGCGATCATCACGGTTCGTTCGGACCAAAAAAACAAGGGAAGCGTCGCGGTCCTGCGCGCCCGGCGGGACGCGGCCTGGGCGGTGGCGAGCTGGCTGGTAGCGCACGCCCAGGCCTACGGCCTGCGCGAAGTACGGTACGCCGGTTATGACTGGAAAGCTGCGAATGGCAGTATGGGCTGGCAGCGCGAGTCCGCCCCAGAGAGTCCGGTGGCCCCATCGAGGACGAACGGTTCGCCGCGCGGCAGTATTGTCGCAGGCTGAGGCGGCACCGGCCGGCGAGCCGCCATACTGTGATAGCAGCAGGGATCAGGACGACGACAGGAGTTCACCCGTGACCTACATCATCGCGCAGCCCTGCGTTGATGTGCTTGACAAGGCATGCATCGAGGAATGCCCGGTTGACTGCATCTACGAGGGCGACCGCATGCTGTATATCCACCCGGACGAGTGCGTGGACTGCGGCGCTTGCGAGCCCGTCTGCCCGGTCGAGGCGATCTACTACGAAGACGACGTACCCGAGCAGTGGAAGGAATACTACAAGGTCAACGTCGACTTCTTCGAAGACCTCGGCTCCCCCGGCGGCGCCTCCAAGGCCGGCAAGATCGGCAAGGATCACCCGCTGGTGGCCGCGCTGCCACCGCAAGCCGCCGAGGAGTGACGCTCGCGAGCCGGCTTCCCGCCTACACCTGGGACCGGATCGCGCCGCTACGCGAGAAAGCCGGGCTGCATCCGGACGGCCCCGTGGACCTGTCCATGGGCACGCCCGTCGATCCGGTGCCTGACCTAATCCGCAGCGCCCTGGCCGAGGCCTCGAACGCGCCCGGGTACCCGGCGACGTGGGGCACGCCGCGGTTGCGTGCCGCGGCCGCCGGGTGGCTAGCGCGCGCACACGGGGTTTCCGCGTCGCCGGACGACGTGCTGCCTCACCCCGCGCTGGCGTATCCCACCTACGACATCGGCGTGCGGCTGGCCGGGGCTACGGCCGTGGCGTCGGACGACCTGCTGGCCGTTGGTTCGGCGCAAGTGCGGCTCGTGTGGGTGAACTCGCCGTCCAACCCCACCGGGCGGGTGCTGCCCGCCGACCACCTGCGCACGATGGTGGAGTGGGCCAGGGAACGCGGGGCGGTGGTGGCGTCCGACGAGTGCTACATCTCGCTGGGCTGGGAGGTCACGCCCGTCTCCGTGCTGCACCCCGACGTGTGCGGCGCGTCGCGGGCAGGCGTGCTGGCCGTTCATTCGCTGTCCAAGCGGTCTAACCTGGCCGGCTACCGGGCCGGGTTCGTGACCGGCGACCCGGCGCTGGTCGCGGACCTGCTGGCGGTCAGGAAACAAGCCGGGATGATCATGCCCGACCCGGTGCAGGCGGCGATGACAGCCGCGCTCGACGACGACGCACACGCTCTTGGGCAACGGCAGCGGTACGCCGGCCGGCGGTCCGTGCTGCGCGCGGCCTTGGCCGAGGCCGGCTGGACCATCGACCACTCCGAGGCCGGGCTGTACCTGTGGGCCACCCACCCGGGGCACGACTGCTGGTCGGCGGCCGAGTTGCTGGCCGCCGAGGGCGGCATCCTGGTCGCTCCCGGCGAGCTCTACGGGGCCGCCGGGGCCAGGCACATCCGGGTGGCGCTGACCGCCACCGACGAGCGGATCGCCGCCGCCTCGAAGCGGATAGCAACGCTGCGTCCCTGAGCAACGCTGCGTCCCTGAGCCGGGGGCATCGGGCCCCGAAGACCAGTCGCGGCAACAGGTATCGCACTTTTGTCGGATTGTGATCGGTTCCGGACAAGACTGCTACCTATACCCCTTGTGCCGGTTATAGGGTCGGGGCAGGCCGGCCGACGGATCCACCCCAGCCGCCATAAAAAGGGAGAAAGCACATGCGGTATACGCATGGGCACGCCCCGATCAGAGCGCCGCGTGGGCTGTCCGTCCGGACGAGGGCCGGGGTGGCCGGGATCGCGGTCTTGGGCGCGTCCGTCGTCGGCCTCGCCCTCCCGGGTACGGCGAGCGCGGCCACCACGGTGAGCGCGGCGACCACGTTCCACGCACACCCTGATTCCGGGAACCACGGGGACTGGGCAGACGACGACTTCACCCGGACGGCCAGCGTCACGCTCGTCGGTCCTGACTCAACCCTGTCGGACTGCGGCACCAAGGCGACGGCATGTTTCACGTACACGGGCACCATCAGAGACGCCGGCAGCTTCTTCGTCATCAGCGGGGCGAAGTCGCCGCAGGCTGGGGTGGCGGAGACCGGAACCCCGTCTGGACCCTTCAAGGGGGGTTCGGATGTGACGTTCTTCGCCAGCTCAGATAAGCCAAGCGCGAGCGGGGTCCCGGCGAGCGTCACCGGGGCCGGCCCGGTCAGCACGACCAACTGGGTGGAGCAGTTCTTCCCCAAGGGCACGACGTTCGGGGCCGGGCCCGTCCTCACCGACTGGAGCTGGGCGTACAGCAGTCCGGGTACCTGCGAGAACTGGGTTGACGCGATCAACAACGGCGCCGGATCGCGACCCGTCGACGGCGATATCACCGGCGTGAGCCACTGCCTGACCGCGACCGGCGCCATCTCCACCTTCGTGAACCACAGCGCCTCATGCCTGGACAACAGCGGCTTCATCTGGGCTAACGGCAACCCGCAGCAGATCTGGAAGTGCGGCGCCGCCGCCGGTGTCGACCAGAACTTCAGGCTCGCCACCTACAACGGCGCCCAGGTTCTCCAGGCCGTCGCCCCGGTGGAGGTGTCTGATTCTCCGTGGTGCGTCACCGCACCCGGCGCCATTGGCCAGCTGACCATCGAGGCCTGCACGGGCACGGGCGGACAGGTGGTCAAGAAGGAGGGACCGTACTACGTGTTCACCGCTTCGGGCGACGTGATGGACCTGCGCGGCTTCAGCACCGTCAACGGGAACGCGGTCATCGCCTATCCGCAGAACGGCGGGAAGAACCAGCAGTGGTCCCTGCCATAACCTGACGGAACGGCACTACGGACCTGAAACAGGGACGCCGGCCGGCTCACGCACTCCCCCAGAGGCGTGATCCGCAGGCCGCGACATTCGCGCAGCCCGCTAGGCCGCCCAGGTCCCCCGCGACACTGCGATAGCGCCCGCAGCTACGGCGGCCAGCCGCCGGGCCGACCAGGACCGTAGACAGCGGCGAGGTTATCGAAAGCGCCGCCTCCCGCCGTCATCGAAGTGATGAACGCTGGCGGCAGGAGGGTCTTGTTCCCCAAGGGGCCGGGCCTGGCCGGTCCAGCTCTCGGGCTTACGGTCAGCTGCCGTCCTGGACCGTTGCGCCTGGCGTGAGGACGGTGTGCCCCTGGCCGGCGCGCACCTGGATGCGCTTGGCCTGTACGTCCGGCGCCTTGGGCACCATGATCTGCAGCACGCCGTCCTGCATCGAGGCTTCGATCTTGTCCGCCTCGACGTGGCTGGGCAGGGTGATCGAGCGGCGGAAGGCACCGTAATAACGCTCGGCCCGGTGCATCTTCTCATCGGCGGAGTCGTGCGCGAAGCGCCGCTCGCCCTGGATCGTCAGCAGGCCGTCCTCGAAGGTGATCTCCAGGTCGAAGGTAATCTCCAGGTCATCGGCCTTGACGCCGGGAAGCTCCACCGCCACCAGATAGGCGTCCTTGCGTTCGGAAATATCGATAGCCGGCGCCCAAGCCGAGGGGGTAGTGCCGCTGGTGAACTGCTGGCCGGGCCGCCAGCCGTGTCCCCTGGTCGCCCGCAGCATCTCATCCTGCGCAGCCCGTAGGTCTTCAAACAGGTCCCAGGCTGTGGTGACTGTCATGTCGTTCTCCCTTGCCTCTGGCCGGGCCACAGGCCCGGCGACCCGGAAGAACACCGCTCAGATGAACACTATTCAGTTCCGAGCTACAGTGTTCACTGTATAGTGAACACTGTTCATAGTCAAACGTGGTCAAAGGAGGCGCGCATGACCGGCCAGCGGCAGGCAGCGAGCGACGACGCGGGGACCCGCCCGCTGTGGTTCACCCCGCCAGGCGGCGAGGAGAACCGCCGCCGCGTGCTCACCCGCGACCGCGTCGTGGCCGAGGCCCTCGCGATCATCAGCGCCCACGGCGCAGCGGCCCTGAGCATGCGCGCCCTCGCCACCCGCCTCGGCGTGGTTCCCGCCGCGCTGTACCGCCACGTCACCAATAAGGAGCAGCTTTACGACCTCATCCTCGACCGCGTCCTGGCCGAGGTCGACTGCCAGGCCGACCCCGTCCTCCCCTGGACCGCGCAGGTCGGCGCGCTCGCGCACCGGCTGCGGACCGTCCTCGAAGACCACCCCGGCATCGCCGCCCTGCTCAAGACCCGCGACCCCCTCAGCCCCCACTCCCTCGCCCTGGCCGAGGCGTTCCTCGCGCCGCTCCGCGCCGCCGGCCTGCCCGGCCGCCAGGCCGCCCTGGCCTTCCGGCTAATCTACGATTACACCCTCGGCTTCGCGCTCAGCGACCCCACCTCACCCGGCGAGCAGCGCATCCAGGACACCGCCACCAGACGCGAGCTGCACGCCTTCCTGCGCTCCCTGCCCGCTGACCGGTTCCCCGCCCTAGCCGCCCTCGGCACATACGCCTGGGCCGACGACCGCGACGAACGGTTCACCGCCAGCCTCGACACCCTCATCAGCGGCCTGCAGGCAGCTCGCCGCCCCGGATCCTCAACCTGACTGGGCTCGGGCGGGTTCGCAGACGAACAGGCATCGAAACCGACGGCCTGGATGTGCCCATTCGGCCACGGGCAGATCCACACCTCCTTCCAGGCGGGCGGGATCACGAGGGTTCTTGATGCGGTCGAGCTCCGCGGCGGGCACCGGCTCGCCGCCAGGATCGAGGTAACGAAAACCGCGACCGGCGCGGACCCGCCGGATGCCGGGCCCGGTGACGTCGCTGCGCCTTAGTCGCACCGAAGTAGCTCGCCTGCCTGCCAGTCCAGCCTCCCCAGTTGAGGTGGCCTTATGTTTACCCCGCGAGTCGCCGGCAAACGCCGGTGCGGGACGGAAACTCCAGGCTCGCCGGAAACGGCATCACGGACGAGGGACAGTCGGGCAAGATTTGAGAAATGTTCCGCAGGCGAGTTTCTGAAGGCAAGACAGAGGCCGCCGTCCCTGACGGCGGTCAGCACGCCGGGCCGGCTGACTCCGGGCGCCTGGCGCCAGGTTCGGCCGGCCCTGACTCTCATACCCGCAGCCCTGACTCCGATACCCGCAGCCCTGACTCTCATACCCGCAGCCCTGACTCCGATACCAGCGGCCGTGACTACGCTGAGCCCTGGGGCCCGCCCCCGGCCGGGCTCGACGTGAGCGTGCCGCACCCGGCCCGGGTGTGGAACTACTGGCTCGGCGGGCGGGACTACTTCGCCGCCGACCGGGCCGCGGGCGAGGAGATAAGCAAGGAGTTCCCGCACGTCGCGGCGGCCGCCCGGGCCGAGCGCGCCTTCCTGGTCCGGGCGATCCGCTTCCTGGCCGGACCGGCGCGGATACGGCAGTTCCTGGACATCGGGGCCGGCCTGCCCGCCGGGGGGAACACCCACGAGATCGCGCAGCGCATCGCGCCGGACACCGGGATCGTCTACGCCGACCACGATCCCGTGGTCAGGCTGCACGCCAAGGCCCTGCTCAGCAGCCCGATGCTGGCGAGCACGCCCGGAGGGGCGGTCTCCTACGTCGACGCCGACCTGCGGGACGTGGCCGCGATCCTGGCCGGCGCGGCCGGCACCCTCGATGTCGCCAAGCCGGTAGCGCTGATCATGCTCGGGGTCCTCGGCCACATCGACGATTACGGAGCGGCGCGCTCGATCACGAGCCAGCTGATGGACGCTCTGCCCGCGGGCAGCTACCTCGTGATCGCCGACGGCGTAGCCCCGGACGTGATCATCGACAGTGCGCAGCGGCGCTACGACGACAGCGCGCGGGCGCGGTATGGCCAGAGCGCGCCCGCGCCGTACCTGCTGCGCAGGCCGGACGAGCTGGCCAGCTTCTTCGACGGACTGGACCTGATCGAGCCCGGCGTGGTGCCGTGCCAGCGCTGGCGGCCGGACGGGCGCGGCGCGGACGGCGCCGCGCAGGACGAGGTGGCCGCCTACTGCGGCGTGGCCAGGAAGCCGTGAACCCAATACACCCCGATAGACGCCGAAAGACTCTCGGACAGACCTGCGGACAATAAACTGCCGTTTCGGCCCGCTATTACGCAATGATTCTTCGCTGACACGCATGGCCAGCGCATGTTTTCCGGTACGGCTAGCCCCTACCCTAGCCTCATGATCACTAAGGAGCGCAGCGGTCCGTGGCGGCGACAGGCTTCAGCACGCGGATACCTGATGTGCCCACCGGAACATTTCGCCGTCACATACGCGATCAATCCATGGATGGACCCGGACAAGCCGGCCGACGCCGCCGCCGCCATGCGGCAGTGGGCCCGGCTCCGCCAGGTCTACCTCGACCTCGGTCACGACGTGCGCACGATCGAGCCGGTGCCGGGGTTGCCGGACATGGTGTTCGCCGCCAACGGCGGCACCGTGATCGGCGGGAAGGTGCTCGGCGCTCGGTTCCGTCACCCGCAGCGGGTCGCGGAAGCCGACGCGTACATGGATTGGTTCCGCGACCGGGGATATGAGGAAGTGCGGACGCCCGAGCACGTCAACGAGGGCGAGGGCGACATCCTGTTCACCGGCAGCACGCTGCTGGCCGGGTACGGTTTCCGCAGCGACCAGGCCGTCGCGGCCGAACTGGCCGACACATTCGGGCTGCCCGTGGTGAGCCTGCGCCTGGTCGACCCGCGCTTCTACCACCTGGACACCGCGCTGTGCGTGCTGGACTCCGACACCGCGATGTACTACCCGGCCGCGTTCGACGACGCCGGGCGGGTGGCCATCGCGGAGCAGTTCACCGAACTGATCGAAGCCAAGGACGAGGACGCCGAGGTGCTCGGCCTGAACGCGGTCAGCGACGGCCTGCACGTCGTCCTGCCGGTCCAGGCGCGCGGCCTGGCCGCCCAGCTCAGCGGGCGCGGGTTCGAGCCGGTGGGTGTCGACATGTCCGAGCTGCTCAAGGGCGGCGGCGGACCCAAGTGCTGCACGCTGGAACTGCGCTGACCGGCCGCCGGAACGGCCAGAGGGGAACATCATGACCGAGACCATGACCGGCCTGCTCAAGCTGAGCAGCGAGTATGGCGCGCACAACTACCATCCGCTGCCGGTCGTCGCGGCCGAGGCCGAGGGCGCCTGGGTGACCGACGTCGAGGGACGCCGCTACCTGGACATGCTCGCCGCGTACTCGGCGCTGAACTTCGGTCACCGGAACCGGCGGCTGATCGCGGCCGCGCGGCGGCAGCTCGACCACCTGACGCTGGTCAGCCGCGCGTTCGAGCACGACCAGTTCGGGCCGTTCTGCGCCGAGCTAGCCGACCTGGCCGGCATGGACGTAGTGCTGCCGATGAACACCGGCGCAGAGGCGGTCGAGACGGCAATCAAGGTCGCGCGCAAGTGGGGGTACACGGTCAAGGGGGTCCCCGCGGACCAGGCGGTGATCATCGCGTTCAGCGGGAACTTCCACGGGCGCACCACCACGATCATCAGCTTCTCCACCGATCACGACGCGCGAGCCGACTTCGGCCCCTACACGCCGGGCTTCCACCTTGTGCCCTACGGCGACCTGGACGCGCTGACCGCCGCGGTCGGCGAGCTCGGCGAACGCGTGGTCGCCGTGCTCGTCGAGCCGATCCAGGGCGAGGCCGGAGTGGTCGTACCGCCAGCCGGCTTCCTGGCCGGGATACGGGAGCTGTGCACCGCGCAGGGCATCTTGATGATCGCGGACGAGATCCAGTCCGGGCTCGGCCGTACCGGGTACACGTTCGCGTGCGCGGCGGAGAACGTGGTGCCCGACGCCTACCTGCTCGGCAAGGCGCTCGGCGGCGGCATCGTGCCGGTCTCCGCGATGGTCTCGACATGGCCGGTGCTCGGCGTGCTGCACCCGGGGCAGCACGGGTCCACGTTCGGCGGCAACCCGCTGGCCTGCGCGGTCGCGCGGGAGGTCGTCGCGATGCTGCGAACCGGTGAGTACCAGGCGCGGGCGGCGGTGCTCGGGGAGCGGATGCACGCGCGGCTGTCCGCACTGCCGCCTGCCGTGGTCTCGGCCGTGCGGGGGCGCGGGCTCTGGGCCGGCGTCGAGTTCACCTCGCTGCCCGGGCGTGAGGTGTGCGAACGGCTCGCCGCTCGCGGCGTCCTCGCCAAGGAGACGCACGGAAACGTGATCCGGCTCGCGCCGCCGCTGGTCATCAGCGAGGACGATCTCGACTGGGGGCTTGACCGCATCGAGGACGCGATCCGGTCCTAGTCGGCCGGCTTCCGGTTGGCATGAATGCGGCAACCTACGCACAAGAGTGATGACGTTGCCACATCCATGCGTTTCTGGTCCCGCGGGAGCGTCACTGTGCGGAGGGGTCAGTCCTCCGCGGAGCGCAGGCGGTGGTAGCCGCCCGCGTAGTGCACCAGCGGGCCGCGTGACGGCCGACCCGCCGGGTCCTCTACGGCGGCGACCCGGCCGACGATGATGCTGTGATCGCCGCCGTCGTGCACGGCGGCGGTCACGCACTCCAGCGTGGCCAGCGCGCCATCGAGCAGCGGCGCGCCGGTGACGGGACCCGGGTGATGAGCCACGCCGTCCAGCTGCCCGTCCAGCGGGCGCCCCCGGGCGGCCAGCCAGCGCGCGGTCTTCTCCGCGTCCTCGGCCAGGATGGACACGGCCCAGGAACCGACCGCGAGGACGGCGTCGTGGAAACGGGCGATCTTCTCGGCGCAGAACAGCACGAGCGGCGGCTCGAGCGATACCGACGCGAACGCGCTGACGGTCATCGCATGGCCGGTGCCAGTCGTCACGACGACGATGCCGCCGGGAAACTGGCCCGCGGCCCGCCGGAAAGCGGCCTGGTCGATGTCGCTCACCTTGGCCGCGTCCCGGTTCCCCCGGCCGCCCGGGCCATGCCCGCGAACGACAGGACCACTCCGGCCACCACGCTGAGCGTGCCACCGTACAGATACCACTTGCCCGGCGTCGTGTTGGTGATGATGACGCTGCCGTTCGAGACCGGCATGGACAGCACGAACGACGCGATGATCCAGCCCATCCCGGGCATGAGCGCGCCGCTGACCGAACCCATGGCCCACGCTGCCAGCAGGCACGTCGCTAGGATCGCGGCACAGGACACGAGCGCGGCCGCCGGCACTGGCCCGGCCGTCCGGCTGTACTGGAAGCTGCCGATCGTGCCCTCCACCAGGCCGAGCAGGAACAACACGCCGTAAACGCCGACGGCGGCCAGCAACCGCGTCCTCCGCTTGCCGGTCGTGACGTTCATGGCAGAAGGCTACTGTGTTCTTTAGTTGAACAAATCTGTCTCGCGGCCCCCCGGCCCGGCGCCCGGACCGCGCGGGCCGGCCAGCAGGGTGTAGTACTCCACGCCGAGTACCCGGTGCCTGATCTGGTTGGACAGCGTGAAGAACGGGGCCGCCACGGCGATCTGCGTGGCGTGCGCGCGCATGGCCGCCAGCTTCCGGTCGAAGTAGGCGGTGCCGTCGATCTCGGTGGTGACGCCGCCGGATTCGGGCCCGGCGGTGGCGTAGAACTTGGCCAGCCCGAGGTCGGTGGCCTGCTGGAAAGCCCGGCAGGCCACCCGGTGTGCCTGGATGTGATCGGGGTGCCCGTAGAAGCCGTTGGCGTCGTAGGTCACCAGCACCCGCGGCCTGACCTCGCGGATGACGTCGAGGAGCGCGCGGGCGGCCTGGTCCACGTCGGCCCGCCAGAAGCAGCGCGGGTCGTCGTTGGCTTCGGTGTCCATCATGCCGGAGTCGCGCCAGCGGCCGGGGGCGCCGAGGAACCTGTGGTCGGTCACGCCGAGCTCGGCGCAGGCGGCGCCCAGCTCACCGATCCGGTACTCCCCCAGCCGGTCTTCGGACTCCGCGGCCAGGTGTGCCAGCGACGGCGGGATGACCTCCCCGAGCTCGCCTAGCGTGCAGGTGACGAGCGTGACGTGTGCGCCCTCGGCGGCGTACTTGGCCATCGTCGCCCCGGTGCCGATCGACTCGTCATCCGGGTGCGCGTGCACGAGCAGCAACCGCCGCCCGTCCTCAGCCGAACCCATGCTGTACCTTCCGCTCACCTCCAGGGCGCCTTTTGGGCGCCGCCTTCCCTCGTCGCTCGTCCCTCGCTCCTCAGTCCAGGCTGCGCCGCGCCCCTTCGGCTCGCTCACTGCGAGCCTATCGGCCGCCCCGGATCCGCCGGAACTGGCAAAATGCTGCCATGACCGAGAGTTTCCCGCGGCAGGAGGCCAGGACCAGGCGGTTCACGCTCGGCGTGCCGCGGGCCTTCCGGATCTCACCCGACGGTACCCGGGTGGCCTTTCTCCGCACCCAGGGCGGCGGCGACCCGGTGACGTGCTTGTGGGTGCTGGACGTGGGCCGCG
>WNFF01003184.1_pt1 | contig 14507 bp, 12 predicted proteins | sample 5400441 | NCBI WGS metagenome assembly WNFF01 (sample SAMN13153345, study PRJNA577476) | soil metagenome | isolation source: 120 cm saprolite under Douglas fir tree site 2 hole 3 replicate 1 | place: USA:California | collected 2015-04-18 | reverse complement strand
CTTTTTGGAGTCGACCAGTTTGGTGCCGGGCGAGATCATGCCGCGCTCGATCAGTTCGGAGAACGCTACGCGGGGCGCGTCGCGCGCGGTCATGAATGGCGCCAGGGTCGCTTCCGGCAGCGGCTCGATGGCGGCGATGCGCGCTTCTGCCGCAGCCGCGTAGGTCCGATCGCGTTCGAAGCCGATATAGCGGCGGCCGAGACGTTTGGCGACCGCGCCGGTGGTGCCGGTGCCGTTGAACGGATCGATCACAAGATCGCCGGGCTTCGACGACGACAGCAGCACGCGCGCCAGCAGACCTTCGGGTTTCTGGGTCGGATGGACTTTCTTGCCGTCTTCGCCCTTGAGGCGTTCGTCGCCGGTGCACAGCGGGATCAGCCAGTCGGAACGCGCCTGCACGTCCTCGTTGGCGGCCTTCAGGGCCTCGTAGTTGAAGGTATAGCCCTTGGCTTTCTCGTCGCGCGCGGCCCAGATCATGGTCTCATGCGCATTGGTGAAGCGGCGGCCGCGGAAATTCGGCATCGGATTGGTCTTGCGCCAGACGATATCGTTGAGAACCCAGAAACCGAGGTCCTGCATGATCGAGCCGACGCGGAAAATGTTGTGGTAGGAGCCGATCACCCACAGCGTCGCCGACGGTTTCATGATGCGGCGGCAGGCGAGCAGCCAGGCGCGGGTGAAATCATCGTAGGCGGCGAAGGATGAGAACTTGTCCCAGTCGTTGTCGACAGCGTCGACGTGGGATTCGTCGGGACGCTTGAGATCGCCCTTGAGCTGCAGATTGTACGGCGGATCTGCGAACACCAGATCGACCGAGCCAGCCGGAAGCTTCGACATCTCGGCGACGCAATCGCCGACGACGATACGGGTACTCGGATCGGACTCGAATTGAGTGCGGGGCGCCCTTGCAGACGCCCCGCGACGCGACACAACCATGACTCAAATACTCTGACTCAGGCGACGCTGCCGGCGACGCGGGACTAAACAACCGACTGGCCATACCTTGACGTGCCGAGGTAAACACCGGGTTATCGCGGCGCACAGCAGCGACGATATCGATGACCGTCGCGATGACAGCGGTGGTGGTGGTGGTGGTGGTGGTGGCTTCGGTCTTCCGATGGGCGGCGGCGGGCTCGGCATCGGCACCATGATCGTGCTCGGTCTCGTCGGCTACGCCTTCGGCATCGATCCGCGCATCCTGATCGGCGGCGCGGAAATTCTCACCGGCGGGCAGTCGCCGAGCTATCAATCCGATCGCCGGTCGGCGCCTGCCAAGACCGGTGCGCCGACCGACGAGATGGGTAGCATGATCTCCGGTGTCCTCGGCGAGATCGACGACCGCTGGAGCGAAATCTTCCAGGCCAGCGGTCAATCCTATTCCGGTCCGCGCATCGTGTTGTTTCGCAACGCCACCAATGGCGGGCGCTGCGGCATGGCGCAGGCGGCAATGGGGCCGTTCTATTGCCCGCCGGACAAGCAGATCTTTCTCGACACCGGGTTCTTCCGTCAGGTTGAGACGCGGTTTCACGGCTGTTCGGGCAATGCCTGCAAATTCACCGCGGCCTATATCATCGCCCATGAAGCCGGGCATCACATCCAGAACCTGCTCGGCATCCTGCCGCGCGTGACGCGGTTGCAGCAGCAGGCCGGCAGCAAGGCGGAAGCCAACGCGCTGCAGGTGAGGGTCGAGTTGCAGGCGGATTGCCTGTCGGGCGTCTGGGTCAACCGCGAGGAGAAGAAGCGTCCGGGCTTCCTTGAAGCCGGCGACATCGATGCGGCGCTGACCACGGCCACCGCGATCGGCGACGATACGCTGCAGCGGCAGGCGACGGGGCGGGTGGTGCCGGATTCATTCACCCACGGTTCCGCCGCGCAAAGAAAGCAATGGTTCATGACCGGCTACCAGCAGGGTACGGTGCAGGCCTGCAATACCTTCGGTGCGGGAACGTTGTGATGGTGGTTTTGCGATGCATTGATCGTCATGGCCGGGCATAGCCGTCCAAAGGACGGCGTCGCTTCCGCTCGCCGATGCCCGGCCATCCACGTCTTTGCTTTTGAGAGATTTTGAAGACGTGGATGCCCGGCACAAGGCCGGGCATGACGAGAAGAGGCACGGTCATGCCCGCGATCGACGAGTCCAAGCAATTCGTGCCGCTCAACATCGCGGTGCTGACGGTTTCCGACACCCGCTCGCTTGAGGATGACAAGTCCGGGACGACGCTGTCGGAGCGGCTCACCGCGGCCGGTCACAAGCTTGCGGCGCGCGAGATCGTCGTCGACGAGGTCGAGGCGATCCGCCTCATCATCAAAAGATGGATCGCCGATCCCGGCATCGACGCCGTTATCACCACCGGGGGTACCGGTTTTACGGGCCGCGACGTGACGCCGGAGGCGATCGAGCCGTTGTTCGAAAAGCGGATGGACGGTTTCTCCATCGCCTTTCACATGCTGAGCCACGCCAAGATCGGCACCTCGACGATCCAGAGCCGCGCCACCGCGGGTGTCGCAGGCGCCACGTTTATCTTCTGTTTGCCGGGATCGCCGGGCGCCTGCCGCGACGGCTGGGACGGCATTCTCGCAGCCCAGCTCGATTACCGCACGCGGCCCTGCAATTTTGTGGAGATCATGCCGCGGCTGGACGAACATCTGCGGCGCCCGAAAGCGAAGGGGGCATCAGCTTAGCTTGTCATTCCGGGGCGCGCGTTAGCGCGAACCCGGAATCTCGAGATTCCCCGATGTGCAACTGCACATCTGAGGTCTGGTCCTTCGGACCATCCCGGAATGACGGAGTAGATCGTTACCTCGGTCTGATTGCCGTCAACGCCGCCGCATGATCCTCATCAGGGAAGCCCACAAGGCGCGCCACGTGTGGTGGCAGGCTTCGTTACGCAACCGATGCGCTTGCCTCTTGTAAAATGCGATGAGTTCCGGGGTGACGCGGCGCGGTCCATTGCCAGGCCTCCCCGTCACAGCTCGCGTTCCCAGGTCTCGCCGATCAGGCTTTGGCCGAAACTGCGGTGCGGCTCGGTGGCCACCAGCACGAATCCGGCATCGTGATAGATCTTTCGCGCCCCGACCAGAATGCTCTGGGTCCATAGCGTGATTTTGCGATAGCCGCACTGACGCCCGAAGGCCACGCATTCGGCGACTAGCCGCCGGCCGAGGCCCTGGCCGCGGCCGGCGGGATCGACCAGCAGCAAACGCAATTTGGCGACATCGTCGGAGTGTCTGACGAGAAATACCGAGCCGACCTGGGCGCCATCGATGTCGGCGATCCAGCAGCGTTCCCGCGAAGCGTCGAACGAGGTCAGGAATTTTGCCGCGATCTCCGCGACCAGGGCTTCGAACGAGGTGTCGAAGCCGTACTCGCTCGCATAGAGCGCGCCGTGGCTTTGCACCACCCATCCCATATCGCCGGGGCGGGGGTCGCGCAGGATCGCGGGCGGCGGTGAAACGTGCTGTGCGCCGAGCAGCCGCTCGATCACAGCCATCGCCTGGATCAGCCGTTCGCTGTCGCCGCGTGGCAGCGTGGCGAGCATCGTCGCGACATCGTCCTGCGAACTGCGGTCGACCTTCGCGAACGCCTGTCGACCCTTCGCGGTCAGGCTGAGTTGATATTGCCGCCGATCCGAGGGCAGTGGCTTACGGGTGATCAACCCGTTTTCATCGAAATTCTGGATAATCCGGCTGAGGTACCCCGGATCAAGACCAAGTTCGATCCCGATCTCTTTCGCCGCCAGGTTTTCCCCGTTGGCGAGTTCGTACAACACCCGCGCCTCGCTCAGCGAGAACGGGGTTTTCAGCAGTTGCTGGTCGAGAACGCCGAGCTTGCGTGTGTAGAAGCGGTTGAAGCTGCGGACCGCTGATATCTGGCCGTCGGAATCCTGCTGTGGCATGGCGCACCTCAATACTTGCCATTGTCAAATAATTATTTGACTTTGGCAAGTATCTTGGGAAAGTACCTCGCGATACGCCTCAGGCCACCACGATCCGGCTGCGCAGCAGCGTGCGCGAGGAGCGGCCGAGCTGGCGGAGCAGTCTGGCCTCGGAGCGGCGGGCGTCCGGCGCATGGCCCCCGAGCCGCTCGTAATGATCCCGTGCGATCAGCAATCCCTGATCCGACGATGGCCCCGCAATCATCCTGGCGACAAATTTGAAACCATCGCGCAGGCGGGTTTCGGCATAGGGCGATCGAGCGTAGCGGAAGATTCCGGCGCGGGGACGGCCGCTGTTCGAGACGCCCTGGATGAATTGCGCGGTCTCCTCGATCCAGCTCGAGTCCAGCACGGCGCCGGCATGCAGAAACATTAGCCATGGCGAGCGGGCCTGCCGGGCGCCGGCCGCCAGCGCCGCCGCATGCGATCCCTCGAACCGCAAAAAGCGGCAGCCTGCGACGTCGGCGACGCGCTCGATCACACCGGTGCCGGTCCGATCGACCAGCAGTACCTCGCGGATCACGCCGGCAGCGGCGCCCGGCACCAGCGCCGCCAAGGTGGCGACCGCGGGCTGCTCGATGCCTTCGGTGGGGATGATGACGCTCAACATTGACGGCTGTTCTATGCCTCAAAAGGAGAGAAAACGCCGACTGTTATCACCTTGTCACAATCAAATCAGCCTGCCGTTTGCAGCTTTTTCCGGCAATCGGGGGTGACGGGGGCTTGTGGCGCGGGACCGGGGCAGGGGGCGACGCAGGTCTTCTAACTCCCGGACAGTTTTGCAGAGAGCAATGGCGCGCGATCGTCGTCTCCTCGCCGGTCGGAATGATGAGGATATCGACCTCGCTGTTTTTGGCGCCGATGCACGGCTTCGCTTGATCATTCGCGGAAGGATCCATTGTCACCCCTAACCATCGCAAGCGATTACATATTTGCCGCCGTATCTCCTTGCTGTGTTCGCCGATGCCGCCGGTGAAAACAAGGCATTCCAGGCTCCAGGGTGTTGGCCATCGCGGCCATGTGCTGGATGTCATCGACCGACATGCGCTGCTACTGCTGGAGAGGCCTAATCGATCCCTGCTCATGTGGAGATAGAACGGGATTGTGCGGTGATCGCCTGATCTGGCGGCGATCGAACTCAAGGGGCTGCCGAGTTTCGTTGAATTCGCCGCTTGCCATCGATAATTTTGCCTTGGACAAACCCGCCAGCTATTGATTCTCCTCAAGCAAGAACCCGATTGGCAGCGGACGAGCCAAATTCGATCATCGCCGGAGATTTGTTCTTGATTTGTTCTCATGGCGTGTTACGTTCTCACCATGAGTCCAGCATCCTCTCGTGCGCTCAAGCACCCGCCGGTCACGGCGCCCTCCGAACCGGCGGGTGCGCCTTCTTCCTTTCCCGAACCGTCGGTCGCAATCGAGCGCGAGCGGCGACGTGGCCGCGGCGCGCAATCCAACGACAGCGGCCGCTTTGAGGCTGAAGCGCGGGTAGCGTTCGACGACGGCTGGCAGAGTCTCGATGAATTGCCGCCATTCAAGACCACGGTCGCGGTCGATACCGCACGCAAGGTCATTACCCGCAACGACTCTCCCGATATCGGTTTTGACCGTTCGATCAACCCTTACCGGGGCTGCGAGCATGGCTGCGTCTACTGCTTTGCGCGGCCCACCCACGCCTTTCTCGGCCTGTCGCCGGGGCTGGACTTCGAATCCAAGCTGTTCGCCAAGCCCGACGCGCCGGCGCTGTTGGAAAAGGAACTGGCGGCGCAGGATTACGAACCGCGCATGATCGCGATCGGTACCAACACCGATCCCTATCAGCCGATCGAACGCGAGCGGAAGATCATGCGCGGCATTCTCGAAGTGCTGGAGCGTGCCTCACACCCTGTCGGCATCGTCACCAAGTCGGCGCTGGTGACGCGCGACATCGACATTCTCTCGCGGATGGCAAAACGCAATCTCGCCAAGGTGGCACTCTCGGTCACGACGCTCGATCCGAAACTCGCGCGCACCATGGAGCCGCGGGCCTCGACGCCAACGCGGCGGCTCGAAGCGCTGCGGCAATTGTCCGAAGCCGGAATTCCGACCACGGTGATGGTGGCGCCGGTGATCCCCGCGCTGAACGATTCCGAGATCGAGCGCATTCTCGATGCGGCGGCGCATGCCGGCGTCAAGGAGGCGAGCTACGTGCTGCTGCGGTTGCCGCTGGAGGTGCGCGACCTGTTCCGCGAATGGTTGATGGCGAATTACCCCGATCGCTATCGCCACGTCTTCACCATGATCCGCGACATGCGCGGCGGGCGCGATTATGACTCGCAGTGGGGGACACGGATGAAGGGCACCGGGCCGATGGCCTGGATGATCGGACGCCGGTTCGAGATTGCTTGCGAGAAGCTCGGGCTCAACAAGCGGCGTTCGAAGCTGACCACCGACCATTTCGCGCGGCCAAAGCGCAGCGGGCAGCAGTTGAGCCTGTTCTAGGACGACGGGATTCTTGCCGCCGTCATTGCGAGCGAAGCGAAGCAATCCATAAGGCCGCAAAGCAAGATGGATTGCTTCGTCGCTTCGCTCCTCGCAATGACGGGTGAGGGAGTATGATGACTACGAAACTGCCCGCACCCGTCGCACGGCTGACCATGATTACGCTCGGCGTCAGCAACATGCGCGCCAGTATCGCCTTTTACGAAGCGCTTGGTTTTACGCGAAAGTTTCACGCTACCGGCGAGACTGTTGCGTTCTTCGAGACCGGCGGCACGGCAATCGGGCTTTTCCCGTGGGATCAACTGGCGCAGGACGTGACGCTGCCGGAGCATCCGCGTCCGCAGGCCTTTCGCGGGGTGACGCTGGCCTGGAATTGCCGCACGACGGAAGAGGTCGATGCGGTGCTGAAATTTGCGGTCGCGAAAGGTGCGTCGCTGCTGAAACCCGCGCATAAGACCGATTACGGCGGCTACTCCGGATATTTTGCCGATCCCGACGGTCATCCCTGGGAAGCCGTGGTCGCACCCGGCATCGAGGTGGGCGAAGACCGGCGCATTCATTTGCCGGATTGAACCGGGACTCTAGATTCTTGATTTGACGCGTTTTCTTGACGCGAACCGGTGTCCACCCCGGATCAAGCCCGGGGCAGGCTTTCGCTTGAAAACGCGCTAATGCGCGGCGGACTACGAAGCAGCCGCTACGACAAGATCCTGTCTGTCACGTCATCGCCGGTTTTGGAATCGACGATCAAGAACGGCACCTGCCGTTCCCGCCAGGCCCGTAATTCATCGAGACTGCGATAGCACGCCATCTCGCCGTCATAGAGCCGGCGGTTCGGGTACAGCTTGATGAGGATGGGCAGTTGTTCGAGATCGCTCATCCGAGCCTCCTGATGCCGTCAAACCTATCATGAAACGCGGGAGCTCGCAGCCGCCTGCCTGTTGAGAGCGGTGAAATTCCGCTGGCCGGCGGGAGTTCCCGGTTGCGCCGCCGGGTTCGCTTGCGCACCATCTCCGCATGATTCGCGAGAAATCCGGGAAAGATCCCGCCAGGCTGCCAAAAGGCGTGATTGCGGTCACGCCGCCGAGTTTTCGCCGCGAGCGCGCGCTGATCAAGCGCGGCGTCTGGCCGGTGGCCGGTTGCGACGAGGCCGGGCGCGGTCCGCTGGCCGGTCCGGTGGTGGCCGCGGCGGTGGTGCTCGATCCCAAGCGGATCCCCAAAGGCATCGACGATTCCAAGCGGCTGACGCCGGAGCGCCGCGAGGAGTTGTTCGAGGAAATTTGCGCCACCGCGTCGTTCGCGGTGGCCTTCGCGTCGCCGGCGCGGATCGATCGCGACAATATCCTGCGGGCGTCACTTTGGGCGCTGGCGCGCGCGGTGCATGCGCTGCCGGACCTGCCGAAACATGTGTTCGTCGATGGCCGCGACCGGCTCGACACGTCCTGCGATTGCGAAGCGGTGATCGGCGGCGACGGTTTGGTTCTCTCGATCGCGGCGGCCTCGATCATCGCCAAAGTCGCGCGCGACCGGTTGATGTGCAAGCTTTCCGAGGATTGCCCAGGTTATGGCTTCGAGTCGCACAAGGGCTATGCTGTGCCGGAGCATCTTGCGGCGCTGAACCGGCTCGGACCCACGGTGCATCATCGCCGCTTGTTCGCGCCGGTCGCGGCGGCACGTGAGAAGCACGAGGCCATCGCGGTCGAGGGCCGCCTGGTGCGGACGCAGATCCAGATCCAGACCAGCGTCGAGGTCTCGGCCGAGGCCTGACAGCGGACGATGTTGCGCGCGTCAGCCGAGCGATCTGTTGGCCTCAGGCCGCCTTGAGTGTTGCACGCAGAATTTCCATCAGGTCCGGTATTTTGAGCGGTTTGGTCAAGACATGGTGGAAGCCGGCCAGCTCCATGTTGTGCATGTTGGAAGGCATGGCATCGGCCGTCAGCGCGACAACGGGAATGTGCGAGGTTCGATCGTTATTGCGCAGACCCCTCAAAACGTCGAAACCCTTGCCGTCCGGCAGGTGAATATCGGTAATGACAAGGTCGGGCCGCAGCGAGCGCGCTATCTTGAGCCCTTCCTCTACCGTTTGCGCATCGATGAAGCGCGTATGGCTCAAATCTTCGATGATGGCGCGCATCAGCTCCACGTTCGGAATCTTGTCTTCAATGTAGAGAATCTTGCATCGAGTGTCCGCTGCCGTCGCGAACAGCGACGGTGGACGAGCCATCTTCGCCGCGGTCTCGTTGGCTATCGGCAGTTCGACCCAGAACTTGCTGCCTTGGCCGACAAAGCTTTCGAAGCCGATCTTGCCGTCCATCGCCTGCACCAGCCGGCGACTGATCGTCAGCCCGATGCCGCTGCCTTCTTCCTGGGTGAGTTCGACGCCAAGACGATTGAAAGGCTCGAAAATTTCACGCTGGCGCTCGGCAGGAATTCCCTTTCCGGTATCCCGGACGATGAAGCGCACGACGTCGTCATAGGGAAGCGCGGTCAGCAACACCGATCCGCCCTCGACATTGTATTTGATCGCATTGCTGCCAAGGTTCAACAGAACCTGAATCAGGCGCCCGCGGTCGGCGACGATGGAGGGCAGATTGGCAGAGGTGTCCACCGTAAAGAGTATGCCTCTTTTCCTGGCCGAGACCTCCAGCGTGCGGCTCACTTCAGCCATGACTTCCAGACAATCCAGAACTTCGCAGTTCACGTTGACGTGGCCGGATTCGAAACTCGCCATGTCGAGGACGTCGTCGATGATTTTTCCCAATTGGGTGCTCGCTTCCATGATGTTCTCCGTATAACGAATCCGCTTTTCGGGGGCGAGCGTATCTCCGGACCGACCTAGCAGTTGGGCAAAGCCCGAGATGGCATGCAGCGGGGTCCGCAACTCGTGGCTCATCGCTGCAAGGAACTCTGACTTGGCGAGGCTGGTTCTGTCGGCGATTTGCTTGGCCAGAACCATTTCTTGCGTCGCCAATTCGCCTTGCTCGCGTTCCGCCACGCTCTCCCTGATTATTTGGGAGGCCTTCATCAGCGCCTGACCAATGTCGTTCACTTCGACGATTTCGTTATCCGGAATTGACACTAATTCCGGCGTTCCGAGCGCAAGGGCCGGGATGCGAAGGGATCGGACCGAGCGATTGATCCGGACGCTGATGATTCTCGCCATCCCGATGCTCAATGCGAGCAGCGCGAGGGTTACGGCGGCGTTGAAGCCCATGGATCGCCACAGATTTTCCGTCAAAGCGGTCTTCGGGATGCCGATGCCGATAGCCCAGCCCGACCGCAGCGACCGATTGAAGGCGCTCAATATGGGAACGCCCTCAAGCGAGTTGACCTCGGTGACGCCCTCGCTGACCTCGGCTGACGTTCGCAGCAAGCTGGCGGACCCTTTTCCGCCGACGTATTGTTCCGGCTTGTGCGTGCGTGCCGCGATCGTGCCGTTGCTATCGTAAATCGCCGCGATCCAGTCCGGCGGAAGATTTTGCCGGCGCAGAATATCGCCAAGACGATCGGCAAAGATGCCCATTGCCAGCGAGTAGATGACTTTCCCGTTCGCGAATACCGGCACTTCCAGGGTGATCGCGGATTGCCCGATATCGGGAGCAGCGAAAAAATCGGAAATGACAGGTTCACCGGTGTCGAACATCCGCTGCAGTTTGGCGGAGAGCGGCAACTGAGGCAGCGGATCTCCAAATGGCTTGAGCGTATTGAGCCGCTGCTGACCGGTGGGGTCGGTGACCACGATGTAGTTGCCGCCCATGTTCGGCAATGCCTCGCTCGCCTTCCGGTAGAAACCGAAGAGATCGCCGGAAGCCAGACGCTGCGACGACGCGAGCACCTGCAACGCCGACTGGAGCCCGAACAACTCGGCATCGATCGCCTGCATCAGCGCGCGCGCTGTCGCGGTCGTGTTGCGTTCGAGGATCGTCCGCTGCTGTTGATAAGAAATGGTGAACAGGAACACAGATCCCAGCGCCGCCGGCAGAACGCAGCCGATGACCAGACATGTGAGCCAAAAGCGAATGGTTCTCTGATGCAAGTGACATTCCTTGTGCGGCCTTAATCACGGGCCCGCTATGAGAGATAACGCACGGCAAGACCGTCAACGCAGATGAACCGGGACTACGGCGGAGTCATCCCACCTCGCGGCGATGATCGGCCGAGGTCGCGCAACGCACTATCCGACGCTTACTGTGAAAATCACTGGCCGTTACAGGGCCGTCGACGGGCTGGCTCAGCCGCATCGCAAGCCCTCGACGCATCTTCCGCAAATCGATCGGCTCATGCGAACTGTGAGACGCGGCAAACGCAATGTCAATTGCTCGAATGAATCATCGACCGTCCGCGCGCTTGTTCCCGCAGTTGCACAACTGGCACACGACGATCGTTTACGCCGGCGAGCAGAAAGACGTCGTGCGCGAACGCGATCGGACATGTCACGCGTATGGACAATGGCTCTTTGCCGGATCGGAAAGCATCGTGAAAAATTCGGCAGAGCGGAAGTGAAGCGCGGTGTGGCGAAGTCGGCGCCCGGATGCCGCGCGGTCGCCGCTGAACGAAGCTGTCTCGCCAAATGTCATAGCTAAAGTGTCTCGCCAAGTGTCATGGCTAAGGTGTTTGGCTCTCAGAGAGAAAGCCGACTTGCGGCAATCACGATCGTGCTCCGATTGCAGCTCACGTCGTGCCTGCTGGATCGGAGCAAAACGATGCATGATGCCGAGCGGAGGCGCCTTGCGCGTTGACGCGGGATCATCTGTTGCCTCGGCGGCTCACGCGCTTTATCACCGTGTTCGAGATCGAACACGCCGACTTGGGCATTTCGGACGTTTCATGCGCTTTACCTCCCTGGTCATCGAACTGATCCGCGCCCGGCCGCGGCTGGTGGTCTGGATTGTGGTGCTGTTTCAGGCGGCGTTGTGGCTGATCCTGCCGGTGCTGCTGTATCGAAGCCCTCCCGGCGACCTTGCGACGGTTCTCGCGTATGGCCGGGAATACCAGGTGGGAACCGTTCTCGGCCCGCCGCTGGCGTTCTGGCTCGGCGATATCGCGTTTCGCGCCGCGGGCAATCATATGTTCGGCGTCTATCTGCTGGCGCAGCTTTGCGCGATCGCGACGTTCTGGACGCTCTATCTGTTGGCGCGCGCCGTTGTCGGCGGACAACAAGCGGTGCTCGCGGTCCTGCTGACGATGACGGTCACAGCATTCAGCTCGCCCGGTGCCGAGTTCGGGCCCCTGGTGCTTGCCCGGCCGCTCTGGGCGCTGCTGCTGTTGCATTCCTGGCAACTCATGGGGCAGGGCCGTCGCAACGCGTGGTTCGCATGGTCGATCGAAGCCGGACTCCTGCTGCTGACAACCCCTGCCGCGATCGGCCTGCTGATGCTGGTCACCGGATTTGCGTTGGCGACCGAGCGCGGACGGCGCACGCTGATGTCGTTCGATCCGTTGTTCGCGCTGCTGGTGATCGTCGTGCTGGCGCTGCCGTATCTGATTTGGATGATGCGCGCCGACACCCTGGCGCTGCCGCCATGGCCGGCGATCGCGGATTTGGGCGACAGGGCGCTGCACTGGGCCGGACTGCTCGGTGGCTTGCTGCTGGCGATTTCAGGCATCGTGCTGCTGGTGGTGATTAACTCGGGCTGGTTCGGACGCAACCCGGAAGACGCGCCGATCATCTTTCGGCCGCCGGTCGATCCGCTGGCGCGGGATTTCGTTTATTTCTTCGCCATCGCCCCCGCGCTCGCGGGAAGTCTGATCTCCGGCCTGTTTGGTCTCGATCGTGTCGCGGGCGGGGGCATCGTGTTGTTGATGTCGGGACTGGCGGCGATCGTGGCGACCGGCGACCTCGTTCATCTGCGGCGTCAGCAAGTGCTGCGTCTGGTCTGGGCGGCTGCCGTCATCGCCCCTGCGATCGCGGTGACCTTGACGACGCTATTGCTGCCCTGGACCGGTGGCGAGGTAGCGACGTCGCTGCCCGCAACCGCGATCGCGCATTTTTTTGGCGACAGCTTCGAGCGGCGGACCAATCACCCGCTGCGCGCGGTGACAGGCGACGCGCAGCTTGCGACCCTGATCTCGCTGGATGCCGGCCGTCCGCATCTGCTGCTCGACGCGGCACCGGAACGAACGCCCTGGCTGACATTGGCGAAATTCACTGAAACCGGCGGCGTCGTGGTCTGGCGCGCATCCGATACGGTCGGCACGCCGCCGGCCGACATCGCCCAACGATTTCCCGGCCTGGTGCCGGAAGTGCCGCGGGCGTTCGAGTGGCCGGTGACCGGGCGGCAGCCGCTGCTGCGGATCGGCTGGGCCATCGTGCGACCGAAGACGCCGTAAGCGACGTTACTCCTCATGGTGAGGAGCGCGTCGGAGTTTATCATCGGGCCGCGCTTCGCGCGGACCCGTTGGCGCGTCTCGAACCATGAGGCCCATGGTGTCTCATCCTTCGAGACGCGGCGAAGACGCCGCTCCTCAGGACGAGGAAGCCTTTCCCTGCTCCAACGCCTTGGCGATCGCGCGCAAATCCTGCCACGCCATGCGTTTGTAGGACGGCGAGCGCAGCAAATAGGCCGGATGGAACGTGGCAAGCGCGCGGATCATCCGCGTGCCGGTGTCATAGTCGACCCAACGCCCGCGGGTTTTCATGATGCCCTCGCGTGTCGACAGCAGGGTCTGGGTCGAGGGATTGCCGAGCGTGACCAGCACGTCCGGGTTCACCAGTTCGATCTGCCGCTGGATGAACGGCAGGCAGATTTGCGTCTCCAGCGGCGTCGGCGTGCGGTTGCCCGGCGGCCGCCATGGAATGACATTGGCGATGTAGGCGCTGGAGCGGTCGAGCCCGATCGCTGATATCATCCGGTCCAGCAACTTGCCGGAACGGCCGACGAACGGCAGCCCCTCGATGTCTTCCTCGCGTCCCGGCGCCTCGCCGACGAACATGATGCGCGCCTGCGGGTTGCCGTCGGCGAATACCAGCCGTGTGGCGGTGGATTTCAGCGCGCAGCCATCGAAATTCTCCAGCAGGGCGCGCAGCACCTCAAGCGAAGGCGCGGTTCGCGCCGCTTCCCGTGCCGAAACGATCGCCGCTTCCGGCGCAGGCGTTGTCTCGCCGCGCGCGACCGGGATCGTGGCAGGGATCGGCCTCACCGGTTTGGGCGGTGCTGTTTCGCGGGACCCGGAGATGGGGATAATGTCAGGATCGGACAACCGGTTGACCGGCTCGTCGGTCAGCGCACAGTCGACCCCGGCCTCCAGATAAAAGGCGAGCAATTGATGGACGCTGGGGGCGGGATCAGGCGTCATGGCGCGATGTCTTGGGCATCCGGTCATTCTAGAGCGTATCGCGCTGCAACGAAACGCCCGGCGGCGCATTTCAATGGTTGTTCTTCATGCAAAAATCGGAAACAAACGTCCTTTCTCAACCCCGGCTGAGATCAGATCATGAGCACCGAAGAATTGCCGCCGCGCGAATCGATGGAATTCGACGTTGTGATCGTCGGCGCCGGGCCGTCGGGCCTCGCCGCCGCGATCCGGCTGAAGCAGCTTGATGCCGATCTGACGGTCGTCGTGGTGGAGAAGGGATCGGAAGTCGGCGCCCACATCTTGTCGGGCGCGGTGATCGATCCGGTGTCGCTCGACAAGTTGCTTCCGGACTGGCGCACCGATGCCGACTGTCCGCTGAAGACGCAGGTCAAGGTCGACAAGTTCTACTGGATGACCGCCGGCACCGCCATTCCGCTGCCAGCCATCGCGATGCCGCCGCTGATGAACAATCATCATTGCTATATCGGCTCGCTCGGCAATGTGTGCCGCTGGCTTGCGCGCAAGGCCGAGGCGCTCGGCGTCGAGATTTATCCGGGCTTTGCCGCCACCGAAGTGCTGTACGATGAAAATGGCGCGGTGCGCGGCATCGCCACCGGCGACATGGGCGTCGCCAAGGATGGCTCGCACAAGTCGTCATATACGCGCGGCATGGAGTTGCTCGGCAAATACACGCTGTTCGCCGAAGGCGCGCGCTGCAGCCTGACCAAGCAATTGATCGCCAAATTCTCGCTCGACGCCGGCAGCGAGCCGCCGAAATTCGGCATCGGCCTCAAG
>WNFF01003129.1_pt1 | contig 14512 bp, 12 predicted proteins | sample 5400441 | NCBI WGS metagenome assembly WNFF01 (sample SAMN13153345, study PRJNA577476) | soil metagenome | isolation source: 120 cm saprolite under Douglas fir tree site 2 hole 3 replicate 1 | place: USA:California | collected 2015-04-18 | reverse complement strand
GGCGTGATCGTGTCCTACTTCGAGTGGGTGCAGGACCTCCAGGCCTTCTTCTGGGAGGAGGAGGAGATCAACACCAAGCTGCACCACATCATCACGCGCGCCTTCTACGAGATCCTCCATACATCGGTGAACAAGCGCATCGACATGCGGCTGGCCGCGTATGCGATTGCGGTGCAGCGGGTCGCCAACGCAACGATGGTGCGCGGGATCTATCCATAATCTGGGGGTGACCCCAGCGATTACTCCGGCATTTCCTCAGCGCGTTCTCATCACGGGAGTTTCCAACCCCCTCGGAGCGGAGGTGGCTCGGCGTCTCGCCACCCAGGTACCGTCGCTGTTCGGATGCGATGTGGCCGACCCTGTGAGCGCGATCGAGGAGATGGACTTCGTCCACGCTGACACGCGCCAGTCCGTGATTGGCAAGCTGGTGCGTCAGCTCCGTATCGACACCGTCGTCCACATGGCGGTCACAGTGGACTCCGCGGCCGAGGACAGGTTGGCGCACGAGACCAATGTCATCGGGACGATGAATGTGCTCGCCGGCTGCGCGGGGCCATCGAGCCCGGTCAGCCGACTGGTGGTGAAGTCGAGCCAGGCTGTGTATGGCGCGGGGCCGGGAGATCCGTCCTTCCTCACCGAGCAGATGACGGGCTCCGATCGGCCGGCGTACGGCCTCAAGCGCGACCTGCTCGAGATGGAGCAGCTCGGGCAAGAGTTTTCGCTCCGCACCTCGGGTTGCAGCGTCTGCATGCTGCGTCTCGGCTATCGGGTCGGCGAAGGCACCAAGCTCGGCAGCTACCTGTCGCTTCCCATCGTCCCCACGTTCGCGGGGTTCGATCCACGCCTGCAGCTTCTGCATGAGGACGATGCCGCCGAGGCATTTGTGCGGGCCGCAACGGGGGCCCAGGAAGGGGTCTTCAATGTTGCCGCAGACGGCATCGTTCCTTGCCCATCCTGCCTCCCTACGGCCGGTGGCTCGGACGCCTCGCGCTCCGTGCCGCAGGGGTCGACCTCCCGGAGCACCTCACGGATGTCCTCGCCTTCGGGTCGGTGGCGGACTGCTCCAGCCTGGCCGCGGTGTTTGGCTGGAAGCCCGCGTACAACACGCGCGCGGTGATTGACAGCCTGGCCCGAGGCAAGGAAGTCGAGGTGATCGAGGCCCCCTCACCGCCGCAGGAGTACGAGCTCCAGGTCTACCTCCAGCGCCGCCGGCGGAGGGAACGAAACGGGCACTCGGATACTGCCCTGGCTTTGCGGCGATGACCGTTCAGCGGAGTACCGCCCTCGCCAGCAAAGAGCTCCGCCGAGGCAGCCGCAAGGCCAAGGTGGTCGCGCCGCCGCGCCCCTCTCTCCTCCGAGTGCCCAAGCCCATCCGCCGTCTGCAGCGCCAGGCGCCCATGTACGCGATACAGGGTCTAAGCGGTCTGTCCACGCGGTTGCGCGAGATGACCGGTCGCGAGGTCATCGACATGCAGCGAGTCATGGAAGTGATTCAGTTCCTGTACCGCCAGGGCGAGCTCGCGCGGCGTGGTCCCAACTACCTGGTCGACGACTTCGGCTTCGACGCGGAGTGGACGGAGTCGTTCCTGTCGGTGTTCAAGGTCCTGTATCGCGATTACTGGCGGGTGGAGACGACTGGGATCGAGAACGTGCCGGCCACTGGTCGCGCGCTACTGGTGGCGAACCACGCTGGGGTCCTGCCGTGGGACGGCACGATGATCAAGACCGCGATGTTCGCCGAGCACCCGCATCCGCGGCATGTGCGTGCCCTGGTCGCGAGCTTGTTCATGGGCATGCCGATGCTCAGCTGGTTTCTGCGGCGCACCGGCCAGACCGTGGGGCACCCGGACGACACACGCCGTTTGCTGGAGCGGGATGAGCTCGTCCTAGTCTTTCCCGAAGGCGTGAAGGGGACCGGCAAACCCTTCAAAGACCGCTATCGCTTGCGCAGGTTCGGCCGGGGAGGCTTCGTCTCCACCGCGATCCGCGCCGGCGCGCCGATCATCCCAGTCTCGGTGGTTGGGTCTGAAGAGATCTATCCGATGATCGCGGACTTCGCGCCGATGGCGAGGTTGTTCGGGCTGCCGTACTTCCCCATCACGCCGATGTGGCCGTGGCTCGGGGCGCTGGGCATGATCCCGCTGCCAAGCAAGTGGCGCATCCAGTTCCACACGCCGGTGCACACCGAGGCGCACACCCCTTCAGCCGCGGACGACAACCACCTGGTCATGACAATCTCGGACGAGGTGCGGAACACGATCCAGAAAGGCATCTACGACAACTTGAAGCTCCGTCGAGGCCTCTTCGTCTAGCCCACCGCCGGCCGAGGGCGTTCGTGTCGACTGGGCGCAACTGCCGGCCGCGGTGCGGGACGCGATCGAAGAGCGCATCGGAGGCGTCGTTGTCGAAGCGATCACGCAGCCGGGCGGATTCTCGCCGGGTCTGGCGGCGCGGGTCCGCACGGGAGCTGGCCGCCGCTGTTTCGTCAAAGCCGTGAGCGAGTTGAAAAATCCCGAGACGCCGGGTATGCACCGCCGGGAGGCCGAGGTGGTGGCGGCGCTGCCGCGTGAGGCGGCGGTGCCGCGATTGCTCTGGACCTACGACGAGGATGGTTGGGTCGCACTCGGTTTCGAGGACATCGAAGGCCGCATGCCCGCGCAACCCTGGCGCGACGACGAGTTGCGAATGGTGGTCGATGGCCTCCATCGCCTGCATGACGTCCTCACCCCATCGCCCATCGCCAGCACCACCGCAGCCGATGGCTTCGCAACGCGCATCAGAGGCTGGAGTGAGCTGAAGGCATCGCGAGCCGTGGATCTCGATCCATGGTCGAAGACGAATCTCGATCGGCTGGTGGAGCTTGAAGCGAAGGCACCGCTCGCGGCGAGCGGGCGAACTCTGTTGAACTTCGACGTCCGTGCCGACAACATCCTCATCGCCGGCGACAACGTCTATTTCGTCGATTGGCCATGGGCCCGTGTCGGTGCTCCTTTCGTGGAGTGGCTTGGATTCGCGCCATCCGTGTACATGCAAGGGGGACCGAAGCCAGGCGAGCTCTTGCGAATGGTGGAGCTCGAGGGGGTTGCTGACGGCGACATCAACGCGGTCATCGCCTCGCTGACGGGGTTCTTCCTGGCCCAGTCTCGCCTGCCGCCGCCACCTGGAATTCCGACCGTCCGCGCCTTCCAAGCCGCCCAGGGCAAGATCGCGCTGGAGTGGCTCCGCGAGCGGACTGCCTGGGATTAGACTCGGGACGATGACGGCGGACGAGCGGCTCCCCGAGCTCATCGTCTCAGCCATGCGCGGCCATCGCCCCATGACCGCGTCCGAGATCGCGCGGGCGATACAACGTGATGCCCAGGTCAAAACCGACGCGCGCAGCGTTGCCTCCGTCCTGGTCGATAAGCCCCGCTTCAGGCGGAGCCGGCGACGGTTTTTTCAGCGCGGCGCGAGGTGGGAGCTGATCGAGGTGGGTCCTGCTGACAATCCGGGCACGGCTGGGGCTGCGGTGCCCGCCCGACCCTACCCGCCGACTCTGTCGGGCGCCGCGGCCGCCGACCTTTCGTTTCGCGAGGACGAGCCGCCAGCGAGCGCGATCGGCCGAACCGCTTAGCTACTTCCCACTGAGAAACCTGGACGTCCGCAGGTGTTGCCCCGTAACCGAATGTGTTTGCTGACAGCCCTCGAACGGCTTCGCCCTATTGAAGGCGAGAACGTTAAAAAAGCTCTAGCCGGCCTCGGTACCACTAACGACCCGAAACGCTCGCTGACCATCGCGGGCTTTAACCTCAACGCTAAGGTATGAAGAGCAACCGCTCGGTCCCGCAGGCGACCGTGATCCCTGTCCTGATCTACCCGGACGTGCGGGAGGCGGTTGACTGGCTCAGCAGGGCCTTCGGCTTCGTCGAGCGCACGCGAATCGGCGACAACCACCGCTCGCAACTCGCCTTCGGCGAAGGAGCAGTCATCGTCGGCGATGTACGGGGGGACCGCCGGCCGCCGCGACCGGGCGAGGTCACCCACTCCGTGATAGTGCGCGTGGACGATGCGACCGCCCATTGCGAGCGTGCCCGGGCGGAGGGAGCGCGGATCGTGGCCGAGCTGAATGATTTCGAGTTCGGCGAACGCCAGTACACGGCAGAGGACCCGGCGGGTCACATGTGGACGTTCTCCGAAACGATCGCCGACAAAGCGCCGGAGGATTGGGGCGGGGTGTCAATTCCACCGGAGTAACTGGCTAGCTAATTCACCACCGATCGCGATGGCGTCGGCTCGGGTTCTTCGATTATGTCCAGCGCGGTCGCCTGGCTGATCCAGTACTGCACGTCCGAGCGGCGCGGCGCGCCCGCGAGCCCGACGGCGTCGGCCAGCTTCTGATGGAGGTCGTCGGCGTCCTGGGCGCGCAGGTCCTTCATGGTCTCGACCCCGAATCGGCGAATGGTTTGCAGGTGGCGCTCCATGCCCGATACCTCCATCAGCGTGCACTGGTGCGCGAACCCAAGCAGCCGCTCGGTCGTGATTCCGGTTCGCTTCGCCAGGCGCGCGCGATCGATTTCGAGCGACGTGCGGTGCAGGAGCTGGTTCGTGTGCCTGATCCCGGTGGCGCGCAGACGGCGCACGTCGTCGTCAGAGATGCCTCGCAAGTACTCGAGGGTCCGGTACATCACATAAAGGATATGCGTGACGGTGGTGAGCCACCGCTCAGTTGCCTGCATCTCTTATAATTCGCTGCAGCCCACCGCCATTGGAGTAAGCACACCCTGAATCAGAGTCGGCTCGCAACCCGTGAGGCGTTTACCGGGGAGCAGTCTGGCCTCGAGATCGGGATCGGGCGGCGCGCGCGGCGCGCGTACGGTTTCGACGAGGTCGCACTTGTTCCCGGCGGCGTCACGCTCAATCCAGACGAGGTCGACATCTCCTTTGCCATGGGCGAACACTTCCGGCTGGACATCCCAGTCTGGGGTGCGGCGATGGATGGGGTCGTCGACGTCGACTTTGCGATCGCGATGGGCGAGCTCGGAGGCGTGGCGGTGCTGAACCTCGATGGCGTCCACACGCGCTACGCGGATTCGAGGCCGATCATCGAGCGGATTGCGGCAGCCGACAAGGCGACGATCAATGCCGTCCTCAAGGAGGTCTACCGCGAGCCGGTCAAGCCGCACCTCATCACAGAACGGATCAAGACGATCAAGGCGGCGGGCGTGCCGTGCGCGGTTTCGACCGTGCCGGGTCGAGCTGAGGAGCGCGCCGAGCTCGTCCAAGCGGCGGGTGCGGATGTGCTCGTCGTCCAGGGCACCGTGCTCACGGCGCGCCATTCGTCGAGGTCGTATCACCAGCTTGGTTTCGAAGAGCTCGTGCGGAGCTGCGACATCCCGGTGATCGTCGGTAACTGCGTTCACTACGAAACCGCGCTGGAGCTCATGGAAACCGGCATCGCGGGCATCCTTGTCGGGGTCGGCCCTGGTGCCGCTTGCACCACGCGCGGCGTCCTCGGCGTGGGCGTCCCGCAGGTCACCGCCACCGCTGACGTCGCGGCCGCGCGCGACGAACACATGCGCAGGGGCGGCAGGCGGGTCGCGGTGATCACCGACGGCGGCATGCGCATTGGCGCTGACGTTTGCAAAGCGTTCGCGTCAGGCGCTGACGCCGTCATGATCGGGACGCCGCTTGCCGGCGCCGAGGAGTCGGCGTCCAAGGGCTACAACTGGGGCATGGCGACGCCCGATCCCAACCTTCCTCGCGGCACCCGTATCCATGTGGGCACCAAGGCGACGCTGAAGGAGATCCTGCTCGGCCCCGCCCGCGTTGACGACGGCAGCCAGAACTTCGCCGGCGCCCTTCGATCAGCGCTGGGCGTCTGCGGAGCGCACGACATCCCCGAGTTCCAGCACGTCGAGATGGTCATCGCGCCGTCGATCACGTCCGAGGGCAAGTCCTTCCAGCAGTCGCAACACGTGGGCATGGGGAAGGGCTGAGCTGAGCCGGACCGCCACGGCTGCCCGGCCTCGAAAAGAGACCACGCCCGCGATGCGCCAGCAGACCGTCCTCGTCCTGGATTTCGGGTCGCAGTTCAGCCAGCTGATCGCCCGCCGCGTGCGCGAGGCCAAGGTCTACTGCGAGCTCGTGCCGGGGACGACCCCATGGTCCGAGCTGAAGGAGCGCCAGCCGGCGGGAATGATCCTCAGCGGAGGGCCCGCGAGCGTCTACGAGAAGGATGCCCCACAGGTCGACCCGGAAGCCCTCCGGGCCGGAATTCCCGTGCTCGGAATCTGCTACGGAATGCAGCTGATCGCCCACCACCTCGGTGGCAAGGTCGATCCCGGGCGCGCCCACGAGTACGGGCCTGCGCTGCTCGCCGTCAGGGAGCCGGCCGCATTGTTCGAGGGCCTCAACGTCGAGCTGCCCGTCTGGATGAGCCATGGCGACGCGGTGACAGAGATGCCGCCGGGCTTCCACGCCCTCGCCTCCAGCGGCAACTCGCCGGTGGCGGCATTCACGGACGGCAACGGGATCTACGGGATCCAGTTCCATCCGGAGGTCGTGCACACGCCGAGCGGGCGTGAGGTGCTGCGCAACTTCCTCTATCGCGTGTGCCACTGCGATCCGTCATGGACAGCGGGCTCTTTCATCGCCGAGGCGGTCGAGAGCATCCGGGCACAGGTCGGGGATGGTCGTGTGATCTGTGCGCTCTCGGGTGGCGTGGACTCGGCTGTCGCAGCCACCCTCATCCACCGCGCCGTCGGCGAGCAGCTCACCTGCGTGTTCGTCAACAACGGCCTCTTGCGCAAAGAGGAGCCAGAGCGGGTGCTGGCCGTGATGCACGGCAACCTCGACATGGACATCAAGTACGTCGACGCCACGGCGCGATTCCTCGAGGCGCTGCGCGGAGTCATCGACCCCGAGGAAAAGAGGCGCATCGTCGGCCGCGAGTTCATCACGGTTTTCGAAGCCGAGGCCAAAAGCATCGGGCACATCGACTTCCTCGCCCAGGGAACGCTTTATCCCGACGTGATCGAGTCCACCGCCCCCGACGTGTCGTCGACCGCCGTGAAGATCAAGACCCACCACAACGTCGGCGGTCTGCCGCCCGGCTTGCGATTTCAGCTCATCGAGCCCCTCCGCTACCTCTTCAAGGACGAAGTGCGCGCGGTCGGCATCGAGCTCGGCATGCCGGAGGAGATGGTGTATCGCCAGCCGTTCCCCGGGCCGGGCCTTTCGATCCGCTGCCTCGGAGAGGTCACCGCCGAGCGACTGGAAATCCTGCGCAACGCCGATTGGGTGGTGGTGGACGAGATCAAGCACTTCGGCCTCTACCGTCAGGTCTGGCAGTCCTTTGCGGTGCTGACGCCGCTCCAGACCGTGGGCGTGATGGGCGACTACCGCACCTATGCCAACGTCGTCGCGGTGCGGGTCGTCAGCAGCGAGGATGCGATGACGGCGGACTGGGCCCGGGTGCCCTACGAGGTACTCGCGCGCATCAGCAACCGGATCGTCAACGAGGTGAAGGGCGTCAACCGGGTGGTCTTCGACATCACGAGCAAGCCGCCCGGCACCATCGAGTGGGAGTAGCCGGGCTCGGCGCCGACCTAATTCCGCGCGTTTGGATCAAAACGTGCGCCTCGCATTGATGAATTCCGCACGGTTTGGCCCAAACATGCGAATCACGTGAAAGTTCTGGTCATCGGATCGGGGGCTCGCGAGCACGCCCTGGTCTGGAAGTGCGTGCAGTCGGAGCTGGTTGACCGCGTCTACTGCGCGCCGGGCAACGGCGGCACAGGTGGCATGGCCCGAAACATTCCGATCGGAGCCGCTGACGTGGTGCGGATGGTTGAGTTCGCCAAGCGCGAAAGGATTGGCCTCGTCGTCCTGGGGCCGGAGGCGGCCGTGGACGCGGGGATGGGCGACGCGCTGCGCAAATCTGGATTCAACGTGTTCGGCCCCAATCGCGGCGCGGGTCGCATCGAGTCGAGCAAGTCCTTCGCCAAACAGCTCATGACCCGTGCCGGCATTCCCACCGCGGAGTACGCCGTCTTCACCGAACCGGCGCCCGCGCGCGAGTGGGCTCGCGAGCGTGAAGGCCGGGTCGCCGTCAAGGCGGATGGGCTGGCGCGAGGCAAGGGAGTCATCGTCTCCGAGAGCGTCGATGAGGCGAACGCAGCGATCGACGCCATGCTGGTCCAGAGCCGTTTCGGGCGCAGCGGGGCCACCATCGTGCTCGAGGAGAAGCTGGAGGGACCCGAGCTCTCCGTGCTCGCGATCACGGACGGGACCGACGTCATCGCCCTCGCGCCCGCGCGCGACTTCAAACGTGCCCACAACGGCGACCAGGGACCCAACACCGGAGGCATGGGTGCGTACTCGCCGCCGGTCGGCGTCGATGCGGCCGTGCTGGACGACGTCCTGGCCACCGTGCTCAAGCCGGCGATCCGAGAGCTGGCGCATTCGGGCGAGGAGTTTCGAGGCGTCCTCTACGCCGGGCTGATGCTCACTCCGTCGGGCATCCGTACGCTGGAGTTCAACGCCCGCTTCGGCGACCCGGAAGCGCAGGTCGTACTGCCGCGCCTGGAGTCAGACTTCGTCGCTCTCGCGCTGGCGGCGGCGAAGGGCACGCTGGCGAGCGTCCCCGACCCGAAATGGGACACTCGGTCGGCCGTCGGGGTGGTGGTGGCGTCCGCGAACTACCCCGACGACACGCTGATGAAGACCGGCTTTCCGATCCGCGGGCTGGCCGAGATGCCCCGAGGCGTCCAGGTCTTTCATGGCGGGACGCGCTTCGAGCCGGGCCGGGGCCTGGTCACCGATGGGGGCCGGGTCGTGACCGCGGTTGCGCTCGGCGATACCGTGGCGGAGGCTCGCGAGAAGGCGCTTGCCGGGGCGCGGCAGGTACGATTCCAGGGGGCTTTCTACCGTTCAGACATAGCCCAGGAGGCCATCTAATTGCAGCCAGTCGTCGGGATCATCCTCGGCTCCAAGTCAGATTTGCCGCTGATGGAGTCCTGCGTCAAAGTTCTCGACGAGCTCGAATTGACGCACGAGGTCAAGGTCTGCTCGGCGCATCGCAATCCGAGAGGCGTCATGGAATGGGCGACGTCGGCGCGAGAGCGCGGGCTGAAGGTCGTCATCGCGGCGGCGGGCGGCGCCGCTCATCTTCCCGGTGTCGTCGCCGCGTGGACCGATCTCCCGGTCATCGGCGTCCCCGTCCCGACACAGCATCTGGGTGGCGTCGACTCGCTGTATTCGATCGTGCAGATGCCGGCCGGGATCCCGGTCGCGACGGTCGCCATCGGCGAGGCGGGCGCCAAGAATGCCGCCTGGCTCGCCGCGCGCATCATCGGTATCTCGGACAGCGCGGTTGCGAAGCGGCATCTAGAAAAACGAGCGGCCCTGGCCACGTGACCGCGAAGAAGGCACCCCGGGTGCGCTTGCTCGACACTACGTTTCGCGACGCGCAGCAATCGCTTCTCGGCGGCAACTTGCGGGGCGAAGAGATAGTTCCTGTCGCCGGCAAGATGGACGCCATCGGGTTTGCCGCGATGGAGGCGTTCGGCGGCGCCACGTTCGAGACGCAGGTGCGGCGGCGCGAAGATCCCTGGGCTTACCTCCGCAAGCTGAACAAGGCGACGCCGAACACTCCGATCCAGGCACTCATCCGCGGCCAGAACCTCGTCGCCAATCGCAACTTCGCAGACGACGCTGTCGAGCTCTTCATCAAGCACTCGGCCAAAAACGGCATCGACGTTTTCCGCGTCTTCGACCCTCTCAACGACCTCCGCAACATGGAGGCCGCGATCGGAGCCGCGCTCAAGGCCAAGAAGAGGGTGCAGGGCGCGCTGAGCTACGCGGTGTCTCCCGCCCACAGCATCGAGCTCTGGTGCTCGCTCGCCAAGGGTCTGGTCGATATGGGCGCCCACGACGTCGTCATCAAGGACACGTCCGGGCTGCTGAGCCCCCAGGCGACATGGGAGCTGGTGACGGCTCTCAAGCAGACGGTCAAGGTCCCGATCAACGTCCACTCGCATTGCTCGAGCGGGATGGCGCCAATGGCATATATGGCCGCCGTCGAAGCGGGCGCGGACGTCCTGGACGTCGCCATGTCACCGCTCGCCTGGGGCAACTCGCAGCCGGCGGCCGAGAGCGTCATCGCGGCGCTGCAGGGTGGCGAATACGACACGGGGTTGGATCTCGACAAGCTGTGGGACGTTCAGGCCGACGTCGAGTCGTTGAAACGAGAGCACATCGCGGAGTTGAGCCCGGTGGCAGACCGAGTTGATGCCAGCATCCTGCGCTACCACCTGCCCGGCGCCACGCTCGAGGACATCCACCGGCAGCTCGACGCGCATGGCGCGGCCGACCGCCTGGCCGAGGTTTTGGAGGAGGTCAGCCGCGTCCGGCTGGAGCTCGGTTACCCGCCGCTCGTCGCGCCGATCCGGCAGATGATCGCGACCCAGGCCGTCTACAACATCATCGGAGGCGACCGCTACGCGACCGTGACACAGGAGCTGAAGGACTATCTGCAGGGGCTGTACGGACGGCCGCCGGTGCCGGCCGATCCAGAGCTCCGCCGTCTGGTCCTCGGTCGCGAGGAGCCGATCACCATCCGGCCCGCCGATCTGCTCGAACCGCAGGTCGACGCGGCGCGCCAGCAGCTCAGGAAGATGAACCTGGATACGAGCGACGATTCGGTTTTGATCCAGCTTCTGTTCCCGAATCTCGCGATCGATTACCTGCGCGCGCCCGAGTCGCCCGATGGCGAAAAAGCGCGGCCCGCCGCCGTGAGCACGGCACCGACCGCACCATCGCCGGAGCCTTTGCCCGCAACCCTGGCTGCCGCGCCGCCGGCCACCGCCGAGTTCGAGGTCGAGGTCGACGGCGAGGTGTTCAAGGTTCGCGTCAGCGGCGCCGGCATGACCGTCATGCCAGGCGCTGGAGCGGCCACAAGCATCGCGCCGCCGGCAAGTCCCGCGCCGCCTCGGTCGGGCGAGGGCACGGTGATCGCGCCGATGCAGGGCTTGATAGTCAAGCTCCCCGTCAAGCGGGGCGACGCCGTCAAGCTCGGCGACGTGGTCGCGGTGCTGGAGGCGATGAAGATGCAGAACGACATCGTCACCACCATGGCGGGCGTCGTGCGCGAGGTCTATGTAAAGGAAGGCGAGGTCGTCAGTCCGAGCCAGCCTTTGCTCGCGGTCGGATGAAAAACAAACTCTTTACGAAAGTCCTGGTCGCGAATCGAGGCGAGATCGCGATTCGCGTCATGCGCGCCTGCCGCGAGCTCGGCATCGCGACTGCGGCGGTCTACTCGGATGCGGATCGAAACGCGATCCACGTGCGGTACGCCGACGAGGCGCATCACATCGGCGGCGCCGCTCCCTCCGAGTCGTACCTTCAGCTCGATCGGATCGTCAAGGTCGCCCACGACTGCGGCGCCGAGGCCATCCATCCGGGCTATGGCTTCCTCTCCGAGAAGGCAGCGTTTCCCGACGCTTGCGAGGCGGCCGGGATCAAATTCATCGGGCCGCCCGGCTCGGCCATGCGCGCACTTAGCTCCAAGCTTGCCGCACGCAAGCTCGCCGCCGAGAATGGCGTTCCGGTCACGCCCGGCAGCGGCGCGATCTCCAATCACGCGGCGGCTGTCGCCGCCGCCAAAGAGATCGGCCTGCCGGTGCTGGTGAAGCCGTCCGGTGGAGGCGGTGGGATCGGCATGAAGGTGGTCGAGTCGGAGGACGAGCTGGCGGCGGCCATCGAAAGCAGCGCGCAGGCGGCGCGCTCGGCGTTTGGCGATCCGACGATCTACATCGAAAAGTACGTGCGCAAGCCGCGGCATATCGAGATCCAGGTCATCTGCGACAGCGAGGGTAATGCGGTCCACCTCGGCGAGCGCGAGTGTTCGATCCAGCGTCGCCATCAAAAAATCATGGAGGAGACTCCGTCGCCGGCAGTCACACCAGAGATCCGCTCCGCCATGGGCGAGGCTGCCCTGAGAGCTGCCAGGGCGGCGGGCTATGTCAATGCCGGGACTGTCGAGTTCATCTTCAGCGACGGCGATTTCTACTTCCTCGAAGTCAATGCGAGGCTTCAGGTCGAGCATCCCATCACCGAGGCCGTGACTGGGATCGACCTGGTCAAAGAGCAGATCCGAGTAGCCGCGGGACTTCCTCTCGGCTTCTCCCAGCAAGACGTGTCCTGGACCGGGCACGCGATCGAGATGCGCATCAATGCCGAAGATCCCGTCCGCAAGTTCATGCCCAACCCAAAGCGGATCTCGCGCTGGGTTGCGCCCGCCGGCCCTGGTGTCCGAGTCGACTCGGGGTTCGGCCCCGGTTCCGATGTGCCGGCGAACTACGACTCGCTTCTGGCCAAGCTCATCGTCCACGGCTCGGATCGTGCAGAGGCGATCGCGCGCGCGGGCCGGGCTCTGCGCGAGTTCGTCGTCGTCGGGCCGGCGACCACCATCAGCTATCACCGCGCCATCCTCGACAGCCCCGACTTTCGTTCTGGCAACCTGAGCACGCGCTTCATCGACGATCATCCCGAGCTGGTCGAAAAGGCCAAGCAGCTCGCCGGCGATGTGTCGCCTTTCGACTATGGCCCAGATCCTCGCCACGTCGCCGCGGCCGCGGCGGCGGTGGCCGCGGTAGTGAGTCGATGACCACGCCGCCGTGGTCAGCGGATCTTCGGCGCCCATGCGGCCCATCTGCATCGTCGCCTCCTGCGCTCCTCGCTCACGCATCAACGAATGCGCTCGCTGCGGTGCTCGTCGGCTCCTCCCATCTGAACCACCTGGTCACCGCATCTCTCGCTGCCCCCAGCAGCGCGGCCATCAGAACCTGAGCGAGCTTTCGCATCCCACAGGCGGCCGGCCTTTCGAGGTGGCGCAAACCAGGATCGCGGGCCGGTCCGGACCCTTCGTAATCCGCGAGGACGTGATCAGGTTTCCTGACGGTGCCGAGGCCACCTACACCGTGGTCACCAACCCCGACTCGGCGTTCGTCGTCCCCTATTTCGACAACTCGGACACGATGCTCGTGCGGCAGTGGCGCCACGCGTGGGATGAGTCTTCCTGGGAGGTGCCGGCCGGTACATTCGACGATGGCGAGGATGCGTTGACGTGCGCGAGTCGCGAGCTGGCGGAGGAAACCGGACTCATCGCCTCCCGCTACACGTCGCTTGGTGTCGTGCATGGCGCGGCATTCCTTACCGGGCGCGCCCACATGTTCCTGGCCGAGGGCCTCACCACGTCAGACCGCAATCCGGAGACTTACGAGCAGGACATGGAGGTGCGGCGCCTGCCCTTCAAGGAAGCTCTGCAGGCCGCCCTTGACGGCGCCATCGCACACTCGGGTTCGGTCACGGCCCTTGTGCGCGCGGCCCACGCGCTCAAGTTGCTCTAACCAGGAGCAGTTGACGAGGGCATAGCGCTCGGCGATGGGCTCTGCTCGCCGCGCTTGTTGGCGCCGCCGTGAATTTCGGCTGGTCCGCCGAACGTCAGATCGTACTCCGCGGCGAAGTTGGTGCCGCCAACATCTTGAATGGTCGACAGCACTACCAGCTTGTAGGTCGCGTGTGGCTTCAAGTCCAGTCCGCCGATCGTGACCGTCCGGTTGGCGTACACCGGGTTGCCACCGACCTGCTTGCCCTTGCTGTCGAGGATGATGACCCCGGCCGCAACACTCTCGGGCTTCAAGTCGCTGTCAAAGGTGATCTTGACCGTGCCCGGTGACACTTCGACGCTGACGACCTCGGCGCCCTTGCCCAGCGTCAACATTGGACCGGCCGCCGCCTGGTCGACGAGGAACTGCTGGCTGCCCTGGGTGCGCATGAGGGTCAGGGTCTCTTCGTATGTGCTGACGTCCAGCTTGTCATGGGACAGCACGATCCGGACCACGAACTGCGCCGTGTCAGGGTGCTCGCCCGTGATCGACTGCGTGAGCAGGTAATAGCGGGAGAAGCTCGGGTCGCCGGTCACCACGAGGTTCAAACCTGCGCCCAAGCTCGAGTATGCCTTCCTGCCACTGTCGTCGAGATAAGCCGACGCCTTGACCGCGTCCTGGTTCTTGCGCGCCTGCATGAACGTGTTCACGACCGAGGAGGCGGCGTCCAGCGCGGACGGCCTCGGAGGCGCCGCGGGCGCCGAAGCGCCGAAGGTCGCGCCGCCGCGGAAATAAATGAACGCGATGCCGTTGGGCGCCCACGCCGGGAGGTGGTAGGTCCCCTCAGCCAGCTTGGTCAGCCCAGAGCCGTCAGGGCGCACCTCCCAGAGATCGGTGTCACTGCCAAGAAGGATCTCGTCCTGGCTCGACCACGTGGGTTCGCCGAAAGGCAGCGTCGCTGCGGTCCTGCCGCCGACGTCTGCGATGACGACGCCCTGCGCGGTCGAGTACATGAGTCCGGTGGCGTCAGGCGACCAACCCAGGAACTGGGCGCCCGCCAGGCCGAGCACGATGCCCTTGCCGGTGGCGATATCAAAGGCATACAGCGATTGGTCCTGCGTATAGGCCAGGTGTGCGCCATCTGG
>WNFF01005313.1_pt1 | contig 14513 bp, 9 predicted proteins | sample 5400441 | NCBI WGS metagenome assembly WNFF01 (sample SAMN13153345, study PRJNA577476) | soil metagenome | isolation source: 120 cm saprolite under Douglas fir tree site 2 hole 3 replicate 1 | place: USA:California | collected 2015-04-18 | reverse complement strand
ACTTCCTTGTTCGAGAGCGCCACCGTCTTGCCGAGTTTTACCGCCTCATAAGTGGCCGGCAGTCCGACCACGCCAACCGCGGCGGACACCACAATTTCGGCCTGGGAGTGCGTTCCAACGGCGAGCATGCCCACCGCGCCATGATGAATTGCGGGGAGCTTGTAAATCCCCTTTTCGCGCAATCGCGAAGACAGCGCATCTGCTTTCTTTTCATCGGCGACAGAAACCAGTTCCGGCTGATAGCGCTCGATCTGGCCAATCAGTTCGTCCAGGTTGCCGCCCGCTGCCAGCGCCACCACGCCAAAGCGCGGCGCCAGCGCGTCCACCACCGATAAACATTGGCGGCCAATCGAACCGGTCGAACCAAGAATGGCAAGATGCTTCACGAAATCAGAAATCCTTAAATTTAAGTTTGCGACCTGCGCTGCGCTTGTAGGCCGATTCAAGCAGGTCGCCCATCTGCCCGGCGACATTGCCGGCTGCGGCCATGCCGATCAGGTGGATCACAGCAACGTTCACAAGATGAGTTGCGGCAAGCGCAATCGCGATCAGGATCGAGCCAACAAAGCTAGCCGCCGCACCTTCCCAAGTTTTTTTGGGGCTCAAGTGTGGCGCGAACGGATGGCGGCCAATCGCGCGGCCCACGAAATAAGCCGCGCTATCTCCAATCCAGGTGATGACCAGAGAAAATAGCAGCACATACTTGCCTACCAGGGAGATGCCGTGCAACCGCACGGCGAAAGTCAGCGGAAGCGCAACCAGCAAAAGCGCGGACGAACTGAGACCCGCAGCTGGCAAAGCTTCGACCATCGGACGACGCGTGGTAAGAGTGAGAATCGTCACGCCGAGCAAAAAAACAAAAAGAACGTCCGCTACCGAAGGTGTCGCCAGCTTGAAAAGTCCAAGGATCCGATGAACTGCCGGACCATCGTTGAGCGAATGTTGCGCGTCCATAGCCGCAAGATATTGCACGTACACCAGCAGCGTCGCGCAGAAGGCGGTCCACAAGCGATACGCGCGGTGACCGATCGCTTCACCTAGCGAAAAATATTCGAAAACTGCCAGCAGAATCACCAGCGCGAGAGCGACAGCCACCAGCGCTGTGGGCGCGCCGAGCACCAAACCAACGACACACGGTATCAGCACCGCCGCCGTCGCCACGCGTTTCCAGGTCATCGAACGTTCTGCCTCGGCACAAGGAGTGAAGCGAATTGACCAGTCATCATAACGGGGAGACTATGCAGAAGAAAACGAAATCGGGGCGGCGGAGCTTAAATTACTTGCGGGCAACCCTGGACGCGGAGGACTCCGATTCCTCGCTTTCGCCGATGCCGCCATAGCGCCGGTCGCGCTTCTGAAATTCGACGAATGCCTCGAGCAAACGCGGACGGCTGAAATCGGGCCACAACGTTTCCGTTACAAATATCTCCGCGTAAGCGATCTGCCACAGCAGGAAGTTGCTGACACGCATCTCGCCGCTGGTTCGAATCAAAAGATCCGGATCAGGCAGCCCGCACGTATAAAGGTGGCGCTCAAGATCGCCCTCGGTCAGCTTGCGCGAATCTCCGTTAGCCCGGCGCTCCGCAAGCAAAGCATTCGCGGCATCCACAATTTCCGCGCGCCCGCCGTAGTTCAGAGCAATGCACAACACCATGCCGGTGTTCCCCGTAGTTGCTTCCACCGCTTCGCGCGTATCGCGCTGCACGGCTGCCGGAAGTTCGTCCGACCTGCCCAAAAAGCGCATTCGGATATTGTTCCGCTGAATCAGCGGCATCTCTTGCCGCAGATATTCGCGCAGCAATTGCATCAGAAAATCGATCTCCGCCTTCGGACGGCGCCAGTTCTCCACGGAAAAAGCGTACAGCGTCAGCGCCTCGATTTTAAGGCGCGAACAGGTCTCAATAGCGATGCGCGCGGTCTCGGTTCCCTTGCGATGTCCCGCGATGCGCGGCAAATGACGCCGCTGCGCCCAGCGACCGTTGCCATCCATGATTACCGCCAGATGCTTCGGCAACCGGCCAAGGTTTAACTTTTCCAGCAGAAATGCTTCTTCGGCGGTTACCGCGCCAAGTGGATGAGAGGACGCGACATGGAGAGTTTTTGAAGAGGTAGGTTCGGTCACGGGAGTTAGGTGGCGCTCTCCTTTACCGCATAAAGTTAACACGCTATTCGGGGAGCCCGCAACGGGTTATCGGATGCGTTTCCGAAATGACAACGAGGAAATTGGGTCAGGAAACCGGATGGCCCAGCAAATCGCGAATCGAGGAGTAGGCTACGACCAGCGTCAGAATGATCACCGCCACGGTGGAAATCCACGCGACCCAGTTAAACCCTTTGGGATTGGTCTGATCGCCCATCAAATCGCGGCGATTCACCAGGATCAGTACGAAAATCATGATTACCGGCAGCAAGAATCCGTTCAGTACCTGCGACCACAGCAGGATGGCATTCGCAAATCGTCCCATGAAAAGAACAAAGATCGCCCCCAACGCGATCAATGCGGTGTATAGCCCGTAGAAAATCTTTGCTTCGCTGAATTTGCGGTCAATCCCCGATTCGAATCCCAGCGCCTCGCAAATCACATACGACGTGGAAAGCGGAAGAATCGATGCGGCAAACAGCGAGGCGTTCAGCAGTCCAATTGCAAACAGCGCGCTGGCCCATTTTCCAGCCAGTGGGCGCAGGGCCAAGGCCGCGGTGCCCGCACTGTCAACGTCGCGGATTCCGTGCACATAAAGCGTGGAAGCTGTACAAACGATGATGAAGAACACGATGACCATGCAACTGATGCTCCCGATCAGCACGTCGTTGCGGGTCGTGGGGTACTGGCGCGGGCCTACCCTTTTTTCCACCACTGCCGCTTGTAGATAGAAGTGCTGCCACGGCGCGATTGTCGTCCCCACCAGCGCGGCGAGGATAATGACGTAGCTAGCGCTAAACGGGGGAACCTGCACGAACGGCCGCACCGTCGGAATGTAATGCATCAATTGTGGCGGAAGAAGATGCAGCAAAGAAATCAGCCATTCGGGCTTGGCAAGAAAGGCGGAAACAACGTACGAGAGATACACCACGCAGATACTGAGAAAAATTCGCTCCACCGATTTCGCCGTGCCTGCCACCACGATCGCCCACACCAGCACTGCTGCCAGCGGAACAGCTATGAATCGGCTCACTCCAAACGTTTCGCTGGCCCAAAACACTCCGGTGAATTCTGCCATCACGTTGCCCAGATTCACGATCAGCACCACCGCCATCAGGAAAAATGTCACGCGAAAGCCGAATTCTTCCCTGATTAAGTCGGAAAGGCCTTTGCCGGTGACCGCTCCCATGCGCGAACACATTTCGAGCGACACGTACAGCACAATGGTCATGGGGATCAGCATCCACAGCACGGTGTTGCCGTACTTGGCTCCCGATTGCGCGTAGGTGTAGATTCCACCCGCATCGTTATCTACGTTGGACACAATCAGTCCCGGACCTACGACCGCCAGAAAGAGCGCCAGCCGATGCCGATAAGGACGCAGCACGGACATCGCGCGCTCCGCGCGTTGCGTCCAACCCGCCCACTGCGTCTCGATATTCTCGCGATTCCACATCTCGATCTGTTCTTCCCCGCTTACTTCACCAGTCTTGATACCACGTCGTCCACCGTGACCGCGCCGATCGGGCGATTATTCTCATCCACAATCGTCAACATCCGCAGGTTGTATTTATCGAAAATTTCAAACACTTCCTTTTCGCTGGCATCCGGCGGCAGCGAAAGCAACGGCTCGGTTTTCAGCCCTGCAAGCGATTGCTCCGCGTCAGCCAGGAGCAATCTCGCCACCGGCATGGTGCCGGAGAATTGCGCTGCCCGGTCCAGCAGTACGATGGTATCCAGTTGGTCCAGATTCAAATCCTGCTCCTTCATCCACTGCAACACTTCGTCTCGGCTGGATCCTTCTCCAACAAACACGAACTCGGTATTCATCATTCCTCCCGCAGTAGAAGGATCGAACTCCAGCAGCTCGCGTACTTCCGCCGCTTCATGGCCCGGCATTTCTTCCAGCAACTCCTCCGACGTTTCCCTGGGAAGATCGGCCAGCAGATCGGCTGCGGCGTCCGGCGCCATTTCTTCCAGAATGTCCGCAGCCTTTTCCGGATCCATCTTTTCCACGATCTGCGAAGTTAGACGTGCGTCCAGTTCCGCCAGTACCCCGGCCGCAGTCTCCTCATCCAAAGAGGCAATGATTCCCTGCCGCTCGGCCGCCGAAAGGTCTTCCATGATGTCCGCGAGATCGGCGGGATGCAGGTCTTCCAGTTTCTCGTGCGTGATGCGCAGTTTTACCCGCCTCAGCGGGTCCGACTCCACCAGGTTCACAAATTCCCAACGAATCGAACGCGGCGGAAATTGTTCCTGCATCTTGCGAATAAACTTTTGCGGCGCAATTCCCTGAAATAGCCTGCGCACCGCTCCGGGCAGCCCCACATCCACCTGTGTCACCCGCAACTCGATCGAGCCGTTGGTGCGCTGCTCGGCAAGGTCCACGTCGTTCACGCGGACTACTTTTCGCCCGGCGGTATCGATGATTTGCTGATCCAGCAGATCTTTCTGCACCGCCAGCCAGGCTTCATTCGGTTCATAGGGTTCCAGCAGCCGTTCATTTACGTTGAGCCGCACATTCCCAGGCGCCACCGATGCGATCTGATCATGACGCGCCACCAGTGGCTGAAAACTCCCGCGCGACAGCAAATAGTGCGCGATGCGATTCGGCTGGTCCGCCGGTTCGATAAAAAATTCGCGAATCTTCCCAACATAGTTGCCCTGAGCGTCGTAAGTCTTCGCTCCCATTAATTCCGTGGCATAAAGCATGACATGCTCCGTTCCGCGGGCAATAAAAAAGCCCGCACGCCGGAATCGCTCGGCTGCGGGCGCTCTACCGCTGCAATGACTCGCCCTAGCCGCCGATGAATCCCTCCACCTCTGCCCCTCGGACGTACCCCTCGCCTGCGCGACAGGTTATTCTCAAAATCCGCCCCGCCTTCTGTCCCAATCCGGGCTGCAAAGCACGACGGCGGGGGCCAGGTTCGGGTTCCTTGGGAGAGTTCATCGAAAGAAATTGACTCCGAGCGTAGTGTTAAGTTGCCTGAGGAATAAAGTCAAGAAAAAACGACACTTATTGAAATCATTTCTTATTTTTCGACCGTTGCCGGGTGAGATTTACTTTTTCTTTGCGGATGCGAACAGCATATTTCCAGGCGTGATCCCGCGCCGCCTGCAATCTTCCGCGTATAGCTCCAGATAATTCTTAAGCAAGTAGTCTTTGCGCGAGTACCCCAGCGCCTCCGCTGTCTTGTCGATGGCTTCGGGCGAACCCTCCAACTCCACAAACACCCCAGCGGGAGTTTCGTCTAGTTCAATCAGCAGATCCTTCGCCCAACGCGTTGCCGCGCCCAGTTTCCAGGTGGTCCGGTATTTTTCGTACGAAAACCAGCCTCGCAATCCCAATCCTTCAAAAATCTTCCGTAGCATCGCCGCATCCGCGACTTCAACCTCGGTTTCTTCCCGTATTTTGAATCTGCTGCCGTCGTCACCAAGGGCGCGCACCGCAGGCTGCTTGAACGTCAGCACCACCCGTCCCGGTACAGCTTTCTTGCCTGCGGCCTGCGGCGTTTCGGTTCGGATCCTCAGCAACTGGCCATGCTTCGCCAGCCCTCCATCCGGAGTGTCGAAAATGACATTCAATTCGTGCACGCGACCATTCCCCGCCTTAACAGGTTTTCCGCCAAGCTTTTTCACCTTTCGTTCGAAAGCTTTAATGTCGCGCACAGCCAGCTTGATTTCTGTTTCTTTCGCCATCGTGTCCCTTCGTGCCAGTTTTGTCCGCAGTGCGCTTTTGCGCTCGCGCGACTTCCGTTAGTATAACCAACGCGCACCAATTGTTTTCGCTAGCTGGCCGAGACGCCAGCTTCACTGAAAATGTAAAAAATGGAACCCAAAAGCACTCACGAATTCTCAATTGCACCCGCCGATGTAGCGCACGAATTCGCTCACCCCCAGCCGCCGATTGCTGCTCGCAAACCGGTCGAGCATCGCCTGCATGGCGATCTGCGCGTAGACGACTACGCCTGGCTCCGCGAAAAGGATAATCCCGAAGTCATCCGACATCTCGAAGCCGAAAACGCGTACACCAAAGCTGTCTTGCAACCGACGGAAGCCTTCCAGGAAAAGCTCTATCAGGAAATGTTGTCGCGCATTCAGCAGACCGACTTAACGGTGCCATATCAACTTCGCGGCCATTTTTATTTCACGAAAACGTTGGGAGGCAAACAGTATCCGCTTCACTATCGCCGCCCAGATAGCGATTCCTCTGTCGTAGGGGCGCAACAGGTTGCGCCCCAGCTCGGCACGCAATCCTCCGAGGACCTTCTTCTGGATCTGAACGCTTTGGCCGAGGGCCACAGTTTCCTCGGCCTCGGCGCGTTCGAAGTGAGCGATGACAATCAGCTGCTCGCCTATTCGACCGATACCACCGGCTTCAGGCAATACACCCTGAAAATTAAAGATTTGCGAACCGGCGACCACTTGCCGTTTCACGCCGGGCGAGTCACCAGCGCAGCCTGGGCCGCCGACAACCGTTCACTCTTTTACACGGTCGAAGACCTGGTCACCAAGCGTTCACACCGACTCTACCGCCACACTCTAGGTGAACTTGGGCCCGACCCGCTGCTCATCGAAGAAGCCGACGAGCGTTTTCGCATCGAAATTGAACGAACACGCAGCGGCGCGTATCTAATCCTGCTCGCCGCCAGTCACACCACCAGCGAAGTGCGCTACCTCTCGGCGGGCGATCCGTCCGGTGAGTTTCAGCTCATCGCGCCGCGCGAAGATGCCCACGAATACTACGCCGACCATCATCCGAAGTTTGCGGCGGCACCAAACGATTCCTCACCGTCTGATGTCTTTGTGATTCGCACGAATTCCGGCGGACGCACCTTCCGGCTGGTCGCAGCTCCTGTTAGCTCCCCGCAGCGTTCGAATTGGCAGCAACTAGTCCCCAATCGCCCGGCAGTGATGCTTTCCGCAGCCCAGCCTTTTCGCTCGCACCTGGTCCTGTTCGAACGCGAAGACGGCTTGCCATTTCTTCGTGTCATTCCACTCACTGAAAATTCCAAAGACTTGCTTCAACAGTCTTATCGCATCAATTTCAACGAATCCGCATACAACGCCGCGCCAGGAATGAATCCCGAATTTGACCAGACGCATTTCCGTTATTCCTACGAGTCTTTCATCACGCCGCGCTCCATTTTTGATTTTGATGTGCGCGGCCGGCAGAGCACCTTGCGCAAGCAACAGCCGGTGCTCGGCGGCTACGATGCTACGCTCTACGGCAGCGAAAGGCTGCACGCCGCGGCGCCCGATGGCACGCGCATCCCAATCTCGATCGTCTATCGAAAAGACACGCCACGCGACGGGAAAGCGCCCTTGCTGCTCTATGGTTACGGCAGCTACGGCATTTCCATGCCAGTCAACTTCAGTTCGAACCGTTTGAGCTTGCTTGATCGCGGCGTGATCTATGCTGTGTCCCACATTCGCGGCGGAGGAGAACTCGGCAAACCCTGGCACGATGCCGGCCGCATGCGCCAAAAGAAGAACACATTCACCGATTTCATCGCCTCGGCCGAACATCTGATCGCTTTGCGGTTCACCAACAGCAAAAAACTCATCATCGAAGGCGGCAGCGCCGGCGGATTGCTAATGGGCGCAGTATCCAACCTCCGCCCCGATCTTTTTCACGCGGTCATAACTCACGTGCCGTTTGTGGACGTGCTCAACACCATGCTGGACGTAACCTTGCCCCTCACCGTCGGCGAATACGAAGAATGGGGCAATCCACAAATCGCCGAAGACTACTTCTATATAAAGAGCTATTGCCCTTACACAAATCTGGAATGCAAAGCATACCCGGAGATGCTCGTCAAAACCGGCCTGAACGACAGCCAGGTCATGTACTGGGAACCCGCTAAATACGTCGCAAAACTCCGCGCGCTAAAAATAGACGCGAACTCATTACTCTTCAAAATCAATATGGGCGCAGGCCACGGCGGCGCGTCCGGCCGCTACGACTATCTACGCGAAATCGCCCTGGACTACGCGTTCCTGCTGCAACAAATCGGAATCCACTCATGAACGCGGGGACTCTTGCCATCGACTATCCCCGACCGTCGTCATCGCGAGGAGCGCAGCGACAAGGAATCTCTCTTGGCGTTGGGCGGGCTACATGATTGAAGCCACCACACCTCTGATGCAGCAGTACCAGTCAATCAAATCCCGCTACCCGCAGGCCTTATTGCTGTTCCGCCTCGGAGACTTCTACGAACTCTTCTACGAAGACGCCATCCTCGCCTCGCGCGAACTGCAAATTACTCTCACCTCGCGCAATCGCGAAAAAGGTCAGCCCATCCCGATGTGTGGCGTTCCCTATCATTCCGCCGACGGCTATATCGCGCGCCTCATCCGCTCCGGCTTCAAAGTAGCCATCTGCGATCAAATGGAACTCCCCGGCCCCGGCAAAAAACTGGTTCGCCGCGAAGTCGTCCGCGTCATCACTCCTGGCACTGCCACCGACGTCGCTGTCCTCGACGCGAAGGAAAACAATTTCCTCGCGTCCGTTTTCCAAGACAGCGCCGCCAGCGTCATCGGCCTTGCATTCGTCGATCTCTCCACCGGCGAATTCCAATGCACGGAATTCTCCGGCGCTCTGTCCGAAGAATCTCTGCGCGACGAACTGCAACTCTTGCACCCACGCGAAACGCTTCTGCCCCGCCCCGCGCAGCTTTTTGAAACCGCCAAGACTTCCCTGCTGGACGGAACCGGCGGAGTGGAAAGCCACATTGATGACTGGGCTTTCCAGCACGACTACGCGCAACGGATCCTTAAAGAACAGTTCGGCGTCGCGGAACTCACCGGCTTCGGCCTCGACGGTCATCCGCACGCTCTCGCGGCCTCCGGCGCCATCGTCCACTACTTGCGCGAAAATGCGGCTAAAGGCGTTGAATCTTCCGCCAGCGCAAGTACGAGTGCTCCGCCCACGTTAGAAGCGCTGCGCCACCTCGATCGCGTTCGCTTCTACGAACAGCACGACTCGCTGGTCCTCGATCCCGTCTCCGTGCGCAATCTTGAATTGCTGACCGCAATTTTTTCTGACGACTCCGGCAAGAACTCTCCAACCACACTCGTCGCCGCGCTCGATGTCACCGTGACCGGAATGGGCGCGCGCCTTCTGCGTTCCTGGATTCTTCGTCCCCTGATTGACCGCAACTCCATCGAAGAACGCCTCGACGCCGTTGCCCATTTTGTTCAGCAAACCGTGGTACGCGGCGAAATTCGCAAAGAACTTCGCGGCATTCAGGATCTTGAGCGCCTCACCAGCCGCATCACTCTCGGCCAGGCCGGCCCGCGCGAGCTGGTAGCGCTTCGTAAATCCTTGTCTCAGCTTCCCGTACTACGAAATTTCGTCACGCCAGCCCCAACCAGCGGCAGCGCGCTGCTTCGCCGTTTGCACGATGAAATTGACGAGCTCACTGACGTTCGTGAAACCCTCGAAGGCGGTATCGCCGATGAGCCACCAGCTCTCACTACCGATCCCGGCATGATCCGTCCTGGCTTCCATGCCGAACTCGACGAACTTCGTAACCTCAGCCAGCACAGCAAACAAATCATCGCTTCCATGGAAGAGCGCGAACGCAAACGCACCGGCATCGGCTCCCTGAAAATTCGCTTTAACCAAATTTTTGGTTACTACATCGAAATTTCAAAGGCCAACATGCATCTCGCGCCGGCGCATTACGAGCGCAAACAAACTCTGGTCAACGCCGAGCGCTTCACGTCTCCTGAATTAAAAGAATACGAACACAAAGTTCTCGCCGCCGACGAACGCATCATCGAGATCGAGCGCCAACTCTTCGTGGAAATCCGTTCCAGCATCGCCGCCAAAGCCTCTCGCCTGCGCCGCACGGCCGCCGCCGTTGCGCAACTCGACGTGCTCGCTTGCCTGGCAAAACTAGCCGCTGATCGCGGCTACATTCGTCCAGAATTCAATGACGCTGGAGAGCTCCTGATCGTCGCTGGCCGCCACCCGGTCATCGAAGAGCTCCTGCGCCAAAAAGGCGAACGCTTCGTCCCCAACGATCTCTACTTCGAACCGCGCCGCCAGCAGCTTCTCCTCATCACCGGCCCCAACATGGGCGGCAAATCCACCTATCTCCGCCAAACCGCGCTGATCATTCTCATGGCGCAAATGGGTTCCCTTGTTCCTGCGCGCCAGGCAAAACTTCCGCTCACCGATCGCATCTTCACCCGGATCGGCGCCAGCGATAATCTCGCCCGCGGCCGCTCCACTTTCCTCGTCGAAATGAGCGAAGTCGCCAGCATCCTCACCCACGCCACTCCCGCCAGCCTGGTCCTGCTCGACGAGGTCGGCCGCGGCACCGCCACCTTCGACGGCCTCTCGATCGCCTGGGCCGTCGTCGAACACCTGCAAAAGCACACCCGCGCACGCACCCTTTTCGCCACTCATTATCACGAATTAACGGAACTAGCCGATCTCTTGCCTGCCGTAAAAAACGTTCATGTCTCCGTAAAGGAAACAACCAACGAAATCATCTTCCTCCGCCACGTCGAACCGGGCAGCGCCAGCAAGAGCTATGGCATAGAAGTAGCGCGGCTCGCAGGCCTCCCCCGCAGCGTTATCGAACGAGCCCGCGAAGTCCTGAAAAAACACGAACAAAGTGAACACGAACTAAGGCGCAACCAACGGCGCAACTCCCGTCACCGCACAAGAAGTCCTCTTCACCCCCATCGACCGCGAAGTCCTCGACCGCCTCCGCGCCACTGACCTAGACCAACTCACCCCCATCGACGCCCTAACCCTCCTTGCCGCCCTAAAAAAACAAATCACCTAGTCCTTGCAGCGGCCGCCTTCCGAGGCAGGCGCCTTTTGTGAAGTCGCTATCTCCCCTATTTGGCACGCGTCCTACATCCGTCATTCCGAGCGGAGTGAGGAATCTCTCTTCGCTTGATCGATACGGGAGTCGATCCGTAGTTCGCCTGACCGCGCCTTGCTGCCGTTAACTCCTTCGCCGGTCTTCCCTTTCTGCTCTCTGTGTTCTCTGTGTCCTCTGTGGTAAAAATTTCTTTCACCCTCTCATGCCCACAAAACCCATGCTCGTCCTCGGCATAATGTCCGGCACCTCCGCCGACGGCATCGACTCCGCCCTCGCCCGCATCTCCGGCGCCCCGCCAAATCTAAAAATCAAACTACTCGGCCATGTAAAACAAACACGCTCGCCTCGGCCAGGTCTACGCCGAAGCCGCTCTCAACGCCTGCAAAAAACTAAAAATCTCGCCACGCAAAGTCGATCTGATCGGCAACCACGGCCAAACAATCTTTCATCAGGGCCAGCCGGTTAATTTTCTTGGAGCAAAAACCGCCTCCACACTACAAATCGGCGACGGCTCAACAATCGCCGCACTAACCGGCATCACCACCGTCAGCAACTTCCGCCCAGCCGACATCGCCCTCGGCGGACAAGGCGCACCATTAGTGCCTTACGTGGATTACCTCCTCTGGCGCGACAAAACCCTCGGCCGCGTAGCACTAAACATCGGCGGCATCGCCAACCTCACCGTAATCCCCGCCGACGCCAAACCATCCGACGTCCTCGCCTTCGACACCGGCCCCGGCAACATGCTCATTGACGCTCTGGTCTCGCATGTCACCCGCGGCCGCCACAGCTACGACAAAAACGCCCACCTCGCCGCGCAAGGAAAACTCATTCCGCAGCTACTGCAAACCCTCCTGAACGACTCTTATCTCCGGCAAAAACCGCCGAAAAGCACTGGCCGAGAATACTTTGGGGCAGCCTATACAAAAAAAAACCTGACTCTGGGCCGTCGCCTCCACGTAAAACCAAACGACCTGATCCGAACCGTCACAATCTTCACCGCCCTCTCCATCGTCGACGCCCTGAATCGTTTCGTCCTTCCAAAAACAAAAATCCACCAACTAATCGTCTCCGGCGGCGGTGCAAACAATCCCCTCCTAATGGCCCAACTCACCGCGCTGCTCGCTCCTCCTACCCATGCACGTGCGTCCCATTCCTCTCCCGTAGGGGCACGATATATCGTGCCCTCGTCTTCACCCGAGACGTATTCGAATATCGCTGTCTTTCCGTCCAGCCAATTCGCTGTTCCCACCGACGCCAAAGAAGCCCTAGCCTTCGCCATCCTAGCCCACGAAACTTTCCACCAACGCCCATCCAATCTCCCGTCCGCCACCGGCGCAACCAAACCAGCTATCCTGGGAAAAATATCATATGCCCCGCCCCGCTAGTCCGCAGCCGAACCCTTCCTACCCTGGTGTCATCCCGAGCGCAGCGAGGGATCTGCTTTTGATCCTTACTTCAGTATTTCTTTGCTTCCTTATTTCGTGCTCCCGCCCCACAAAATTCGATCCCACCTCGCTCACTTTCCTAATCGAAGCCAACCCCGTCAACCTCGACCCACGCTTCGCTACCGACGGCCAATCCCAGCGCCTCGACGGCCTAATCTTCAGCGGACTCCTCGCCCGCGACACCCAGATGAACCTCCACGGCGACCTGGCCGAATCCTGGCAAACGCCCGATCCGCTCACTTACATTTTCCATTTGAAATCCGGCGTCCATTTCCAAGACGGCCACCCGCTCACTTCCGCCGACGTAAAATCCACTTTCGACTTCATCCTCAACCCCGTCAACAAATCCCCGAAACGCGGTGGCTTCCGCATGATCGACAAAATCGACGCCATTGACCCGCTAACAGTAATTTTCCATCTGAAAGAACCCTACGCATCCTTTCTCTGGAATCTGATTCCATCCGCCGCAGGCATCGTCCCCTCCAAGGCCGCGCCCGATTTCTCGCGCCATCCCATCGGCACCGGCCCATTCCGTTTCGTCAGCCAATCCCAAGACGACGAAGTCGTCCTCGCCCGCAACGAAAACTATTTCGGAGCTGCTCCTGACCTTCAATCCATCCGCTTCCGTATAGTCCCCGACGCTGTAGTTCGCGCACTAGAACTTCGCAAAGGTTCCGCCGACCTCGAAATGAGTTCCCTCTCCGCCGATCTCATTCCCGTCCTGGTCCGCAGGCCATCGCTCGCCCTCAGTGAACGCCCCGGCACCAACTTCGCCTACCTCGGAATAAATTTCCAGGATCCTCTCCTGGCCAAACGCGAAGTCCGCGAAGCTCTAGCCTTCGCTACCGATCGCGAAGCACTGGTAAAATTCCTGCTCCACGGCCAGGCCCGCGTAGCCAGCGGCATCCTTCCGCCCAATCACTGGGCCTACGAAGCAAACGTCACGCAATATCCCGTCGATACCGCGCGCGCAGAAAAACTCCTCGACGCTGCCGGTCATCCCCGCGCGGCCAACGGCATCCGTTTCCATCTCACACTAAAAACCTCCACTGAAGAACAAGCTCGTCTCATCGGCGCCGCATTGCAGGAACAATGGCGCAAAGCCGGCATCGAACTAGAACTGCGCCCTCTCGAGTTCGCAACTCTGCTATCCGATTCCGTCCGCGGAAATTTTCAACTCACTTTCTTTCGCTGGGTTGGCGCCAACAACGATCCGGACATTTTCGAATTTGTTTCCTCGACAAAACGCTTCCCGCCCGACGGCGCCAATCGTGGCCACTACCGCAACCCGCGTATCGACGCGTTAACCGACCAGATTCGTGTGGAAATGGATCAGGAAAAACGAAAAACGCTTTGCAGCGAAGTACAAAAAATCCTGGCCGACGACCTTCCCTACATTCCCATGTGGTTCACCGACGTAGTTTCCGTCCATCGCCGCGAACTAGGCGACCTGCAACTTTCGCCCACCGGCGATTACGACTTTCTCAGCACGCTAAAACCCGCCCCAGAGCTGCGTGCAAACAGTCTTCACTGAAGAGCTTCTTGAATCTCTTTCGCGCCAATCGCACCCTCGCGCAAAATCTTCCACTGATCCCCACGCAGTTCGATAATTGTGGACGGCGTCGCAGACTTCGTCGGCCCTGCATCCAGAATCAAGTTCAGCCGGTCTCCCAATTGCCCAAACACCTGCTCACAATCCGTACAAGCCGGCGATCCGGAAAGATTCGCGCTCGTTCCGGTGAGCGGCCCGTCAAACTCTTCGATCAACCGCGCCACCACTTCGCTGCGTGGCCAACGCAATGCAATCTTTCCAGTATTCGCGGTTACCTTCAACGGCAGGCGGTGCGACGCATCTACTACCAGCGTCAGCGCGCCCGGCCAGAATTCTTCCGCTAACCGCAAAAAATTCCGCGGCACTTCCCGCGCCAGCAGCATCGCCTGATCCAGCGAATTCACCAGGATCGGCAATGCCCGCTCATCCGGCCGCCCCTTCACCCGATAAATTTCTTCCACCGCCGACAAATTAAAGGGATCCGCCGCGAGCCCGTATACGGTATCCGTGGGAATCGCGACTACTTC
>WNFF01004947.1_pt1 | contig 14520 bp, 12 predicted proteins | sample 5400441 | NCBI WGS metagenome assembly WNFF01 (sample SAMN13153345, study PRJNA577476) | soil metagenome | isolation source: 120 cm saprolite under Douglas fir tree site 2 hole 3 replicate 1 | place: USA:California | collected 2015-04-18 | reverse complement strand
AGGTCGCGCTGTAAACGACGCCAGTCAACGCGTTCTTCAATTGCATTGCCGCGTCACGTATGGGGACGTCCACGCGGTGAGTCATGTTCCACAAGGGCGTGCCACCCTCGCCGGGTTGCGAGTCAATGAGCCTGCCTGCGACTTGGCGCGTGGCAGGGGCGTAGTCACCCCACTCAACTGTCAGACTCTTCTTTGCCTTTCTGGATGGATGGTTCTCAATGTGGAAGCATTGATGCGCGGCGGATACTCCAAAGTATTCAGCGTTCAACCAGAACTCGCCTGCTGGGAGGTTCGTGACATAGACCGTACCATCAGACCCTGTCACGTCGGAGAACTGCTTCCCGTTGCCAGCCTGAGTGATAACGTCAATGAGAACGCCTGCGAGAGGGTGGCCATCGTGGGTCAGCTTCACGGCAAACCCCGGTCGCATCTCATCGCCGCCACCAAGGCAAGCGACCGCCGAACAAGCACCTGCCGGAAAGGCTGTGGTCAGAACCAATGCCGCAATGCAAATCACAATTCTCTTCAATGACTTGCCCCACTAGGAATCTACGCCCAGATGGCGACGGTTTCCAGCACTATGCGTAACTGTTGCTAGTAGGACGTTATCACCAACTGCCCGATTTGCTAGCTCCAGCTCACTATCCCATCAGCATCCCGCCATTAACATTCAGCACATGCCCCGTAATATACGAGGCCTCGTCAGACGCAAGAAAGCTGACCGCCCCACTCTTCCCAGCGGGATCATCTTGACCGCGTTCTGCTTAAACTCTTCGCTCAGCACCGACGTCATGCCGGTTTCGATAAAGCCAGGAGCCACGGCATTGCACGTGATGTTGCGCGAGGCGACTTCCCGAGCCATCGCCATCGTCAGCCCAATCAGTCCAGCTTTAGACGCCGCATAGTTGGCCTGGCCCGCCTGCCCCATCTGGCCAAAGATGCTGGTGATATTGATGATCCGTCCCCAGCGCTGTTTGAGCATGGAGCCAATGATTTGCTGAATACATAAGTACGCGGAGGTCAGGTTGGTGTTGAGGACAGCGTCCCAGTCGGTGCGCTTCATGCGCATGACCAGCTGGTCGCGCGTGATCCCCGCATTGTTCACCAGGATGTCGATCTTGCCGAACTGGCCGAGCGCCGACTTGATGCTGGATTTGATCTGTTCTTCGTCGGCCACATCCATGACAAAAGCCGCCGCCTTGCCGCCGCCGGCCGTGATCTGCGCGACTAAATCGTCCAGCTTCTGCTGGTTGCGGGCCGCAACTGCCACGCTCGCTCCCTGACCGGCCAGGGCCAGCGCGCAGGCGTGCCCGATACCTTGCGAAGCCCCCGTCACCAGCGCGACTCGCCCCTCGAGTTTCATGAGAGCTCCTTCTGGAAAGGCGAATTATAAATGCGCAGACGAAGTTTGCAGTGTGCTGATGCTTTAATGACCTTCACCGTAGAGACGGGGCTTTGCCCGTCTCCGCCGCAATCGGCAATGTCCTTACCGACGGAGACGCGGCAAGCCGCGTCTCTACTCCAAAGTTTGGTTCGGAATTAGCTTGCTTGTGTGGCGGCGGGTCGGCGCAAGGCTTCGCTGAGAATTGTTTCCATCGTCTCGACCAGTTCCGCCCGCGAATAGGGCTTCGGCAGGAAGTAGGTTCTGGGCTCACGCGGCCCGCTCTCGCACTCGGATTCCACGTAGCCGGAGGTCAGCAGGATCGGAATCTCTGAAGAAGTATTGCGCAGGTCGTGCGCCAGTTGCCGGCCGTTCCGGCCCGGCAGCGCCATGTCGGTCATGAGTAAGTCGATCTTGCGCCCGTTGTGCTCATAAACTCTCATCGCTTCCTGGGCATCGGAGGCTGGCAGGACGTCAAATCCAGCGCTCTGCAAAATGTGGCAGGTTGCTTCCCGCACGAAAGGCTCATCTTCGACCAGCAGCACGACTCGCCGCGGACTCCGCTCGCTGGTACATGGATGACGTGGGAGTGTCATGGAGATTCAAGTTGTTAATAACCGCTTCATGGAGGTAAACAACCCTGGTAGCAGCGTGGGCTTCGGTGCCCTATCTGGCAAGGCACGAAGGTGGGTGGCTTGGACTTACTTCAGTGTGCTGAGCACCGTCTGCCTGGGATCGAGCACAATCTTGCGCGTGCCAGCCGGCGCATTGAGATGAAACGAGGTTTCCGGACCATCTGCCAATATCTGGCCAAGAAATACCGTGGCTTTGGCGGCTGTTACACCGTACACGGGAATTGCGGTGACCAAATCATCGGGCGCGTCCTTTTGTGCGATGACGCCTGCGACTGAGACTCCGCGCTCCTTGGGGGTAATTCGCACATCGCGCGCTTCCAGGCGAGGCATCGCCGTTCCGTTGATCCATCCGTCAAGAAACCAGTCCAGCGAGCGGCGGTTTTCAAACCACAAGGAGCGCGGCAATTCCTCCTCGAAAACCTGTACCAACTCTTGAGTGCTGAGACTCTTCCCCGCGTAGCGCTCCCGAACTCTTCGTAGAACACGGAAAAAGGGTTCTTCCGGATGGGCACGCCCGCTTCGAGATCGGGGTGCCGCTTCGGAATCGCGCAGCATGCAGCGCAGCATGTGGAAGAGCCAGGTCCCCCGCTCGTGCGAGATGGCTTCGTAGGCTCCGGGGAAGTGTGAAGAAATCAAACGCTGACCAAGCGTGACCGGGCCGGCCTCGCGCAACCATTCTTCGTCCTTGTTCTTGCTCAGGAGGTCGCTGCGGTACTTCTCAAGGACTTGCCGGGATTGAGCCGGGTTCTGCTGCTCCAGTACCAGAAGTGCCGAATAGTTGGCCAGACCTTCCACCAGCCATTGGTCCCGATAGCTGTTCCACAAGACCAGGTCCCCCCACCATTGGTGGGCGGTTTCGTGAGCCAGGACCAGGTTGCTCAGCAGCGCGCGGGTAGAGTCCAGCCGAAGATCGGTTTGCTCTTGTGGGCTGAGAAAAGCGTAGCTCGAGAGGAAGACCAACCCCGGCCACCCCTGACTCAGTTCGCCCGGCATCTGCGTGAGCAAGAGCGAACCAAAAGGATACGGACCGAACCACTGGGAGAAGCTGCCGATAGCGTGAGCCCCCTTGTCGGCGACGGCTTGCGCATTGCGGGCGGGCGACGGCGGTGGCGGAGCAGCCATCACCATCGTCGATGACCTTCCCGGACGAGGGAAAGTCGGTGGTTGCTGAACCATTTCCGCCGGAGCCTTCGGGAATGAGCGTTCGACGCCCGCAGTCCCGTAAGCAGCGACCAGGACTCTGCCTGCCCTCGCCTCTGCGCGAATGTACTTACCAAGATTGAACCCGGCCACGGCAATTGGCCCTTCGGACATCCAATGCGAGGTCTGCATGCCGGCAGTTTCCGCCGTCGCGGTAGACTGTTTGCCGGTCGCTACCAGTGTCCAGTTCGCGGGATACTGAAATTCCAGATCGAACAAGGCCGGGCTCAATCCAAAATTCGGATACCAGGTGCCGCGCTCCCCCACATACAGCAACCCGCTGCCCGCCTCCGATAACACCTCGCCGGCGTAACTGAAAAGCAGCTTCAATTTTTGTCCCGTTTCGAGCGGCGCAGAGAAAACCACCGCCACCAGATCATTCCCTTTTCGCTGAAGCTGCGTTCCCTCCAGCGCTGCATTCTGGATGAAGTCAAGTGGCCGGCCTTCCATGCGCACTGCATCAATCTTGAGATAGCGCGACAACTCGAACATCACCGTTCTTCTGCCTCCTTTTCGGACCAGGAGATCCACCTCCGCCGACGCTCGCAAGATCGTTGGGGGTTGCACAGTAGCTCGAATGCGGACGCTGCCGATGCTGACGTCGCTGGCGCCCAGCTCCTTCGCGCGGCCGGGGCCGTCGAGGGCGCCGGGCTTGAATGAGGTCCAAACATCCCAGAACGGAACACCTTCTCGGAAGCGGATCTGGCCGGCCCACAGGGGTTCGGCGGCAGAGGCATCCCAGAACAGCTCGAAATTGCCCAGCTTCTTGCCCTGAAGATGGGCGTGCAACATCCGCGGAAAATCCTGTGCCGAATCCATTCCGGGTGTAGGAAGAAAATGGCTGAAGTCTGACAGAAGGCGAAGCGCGTCGGACTCCGCCAGGCTGCGGCTCACGCCGTCCCACTGTTTAACCACTTCAGCGCCATCGGAGACGGGCGAAAGGTTAGCCAGCCAACCGGCAGCCGTGTCGTCGTTGAATCGGAAATATGCCGAGCTGAATTGCTCCTCCAGAATCGCCATCCCCGTGAACAGAGCCATCGATCCTCGTTCCACCTTGTTAGGCGGACGCAGCAGAACCTCGCCCTCGCCCTCGAAGAATGCGCCCGTGGTTCGGCCGCAAATGTCTTCCGTGAAAGCGAGCATTCCATCGTCCAGGACGAGATGGAGATTGGGCCGGTCGATGGAAGCGCCACGGACGCGATAGACGCGGTGTTCATCCAACCCAATGGATCGAAGGCGCGCATACAGAGCCGCCGTAGTTGACGGGCAATTTGAGACGGACGGAATGGACTGCGCTGCGGCTATGCTCGCGAGCGACCAGAGTGCCAGCATGGAAAGCGGCCTGCGCCAATCCAGTACCTTGGTCACCTACGAAAGACCTCCATGCGATTGCTAGAATCAGCCAAGTGCGAGCCTCGTCCATCACGATTCTAGTGCTTCTAGCAGCACTTTCGGCCGCTGCGGACGTCATCCGTCTCAAGAATGGACGCACCATCTGGGCCGACCAGGTCCGCGAAAAAAAGGACCGCGTCGAGTATGACGTGGGCGAAGACTCTTACGCCATCCCGAAATCGTCCGTTGACCGGATTGACTCCGGCGGCATCGCGCCCCAGCATACCGGCTCAACGGGATCGCATGACGTCCCCGACTTCACGCCCGCCACACCCTCTTTCAGCCACGAAGCGGACGTCACCGAAAAGGTCATCCGCGACAGCAAAGTGGACGTTGACGCTTTATCCGCCCTGGAGCGCGAAGGCAAACCCGAGCTGGCTGCTACCGGATACTTTCTCGCGGGCAAGCACGAATCCGATCGCGGAAACCTTGCCCAGGCAAAACGTTATTTCGAAACGGCGCTCCGCTTCCAGCCGGACAATTCCACTCTATTGACGTACTACGCCGCCTGTCTCTACCGCACCGGCCATGCTCCGGAGGCTGTCTCCTATGCCGAGCGCGCCGTGCGGGCTGATCCCGACTCGCCGGACGCGCTGGCCATGCTGGGATTCGTCCAGTTCGCCAGCGATCACACGGCGGATGCAATTCGCGCCTGGAAGAAGTCGCTCAAGATGCGACCCGATGCCACGGTCAGCCAATACCTGGCTCGAGCGGAGCGGGAATCGAGCGTGGAATCGGACTTCTCGCAACACGAGAGCAGCCACTTCAATCTGCACTTCGAAGGCAAACAGACATCCGAGAGCTTTCGTCGCGATCTTCTCGCTACTCTCGAATCCGATTATGACGACCTGGTGCGGGATCTCGGATACTCGCCGCACAATACGATCGTCGTCACGCTCTATACCGGGCAAGCCTTCTTCGACGTGACGCGGGCGCCCGCATGGGTCGGCGCGATTAACGATGGCAAGTTGCGCATCCCGATCAGCGGCGTAACCAGCATGACGTCGGACCTGGCCCGCGTGCTGAAACATGAACTGGCGCACTCGTTTGTCACGCAGATGTCGGGCGGGCGCTGCCCGGCCTGGCTGCACGAGGGCATCGCGCAACTCGAGGAAGGCAAGTCAAGCGCCAGCTACGGCCGGCCACTGGCCCAAGTCTTCGGCGCTGAACGGGAGATTCCGTATAACGTGCTGGAAGGCAGTTTTATGCAGTTTTCTACTCCCGAAGCCACCCTTGCCTATGCGGAATCCCTGGCTGCCGCCGAATATATCCGTGATACCTATGGCATGAGCGATCTGCCACGCATTCTGGAACGTCTGGCCCAAGGCAGTTCCACCGAGGCCGCCCTCCGATCCACCTTCCATGCCGACTACCGCCAGTTGCGCGACGAGCTGGCACGATGGCTGAAAGCCAAGTACGGCGAATGACCCCACCACCTTCCGATTGCCCGCCCTCCCAAATTGTGGTACTTTTCCCCCGACATGAAGAGCCTGCTATCCAGACTCGGATTCGGATCAGGGGTCGAAGAACCCGCTCAACTCCTACATGAGACCGGTCCTGACATCAATGGCGCCCAACTGGCGGTCGCCTATTTTTCGGGACAGGCAGGCGGAGACTTCTACGAATTCGCCCGGGTGAGCCCCCATCGGCTTCTGTTTGGATTGCTGGACCTTGCCGGCAAGCGGGACAACAGCCGCCCCATCCTCACCGCAGCGCAGTCCTGTTTCCGGGCCGCTGGTGCGGAACTCTTCTCCGACCCGGAACTGAATGAAGCCGAAGCCATGGTGGAACTGGCGAGACGCTTGAACCTGGAAATCATGCGGGCGGCCGGTGGTGTCCGGAGCTGTCCAGCCTTTGCTGGCTGCTACAACGAGGAATTGGGTACGGTCTGCTATGTGAATGCCGGCCACACCCCCGGCTTGCTGTGCGATCAGTCCAGCATCGAGGAACTACCCGCGACCGGCCTGCCTCTTGGGCTTTTTTCTTTGGCGCCGACCGACGCGCGCATCGTCGGCCTTGGCCCCGAAGGCGCGATGGCGGTGGTTTCGCGGGGCGTAGTAGAAGCGCAGTGCGCAGACGAGGAATTTGGCCTGCTCGGCGTCAAGCACGTCATGGGGACCAAACCTCCTTCGGCGACCGACCTCTCCCGCGGCATCCTGCAACAGTTGCAGAGCTTCATATGCAGCGTCCCGAAGCATAACGACGTCACCGCTCTCACCCTGATGCGGGCCAATTAGCCACTCTCGTAGCGCCGCCGTCCCGGCGGCTGTTGTGGCGGCGTCCCGCCGCCACCATCGCGCGTGGAAATTCTCCGTCGCAAAAGTCCGAGGACGTAAGGCGCATCACGCTCTTCAGGAAGGAGAGCTTCAATTTTTGTACCTGGACCTGAAGAAATCCGCAACAAGGTCGGTTGCCATAAGGACTCATCTGCCGCGGCGGGCGGGACGCCCGCCGGACAGCCGGCAGGATGCCGGCGCTACGTTCAGGCTCCACGCCTTGGCCTCCCTTAGCATCCGGCGTAAAATAAGACAAATCAGAATCTCCAGGTTTTGCCCAGGTTTAGTGAGCCCCATCATGAAGACGAGACTTTGTGTACTGCTGGCATTTGCTACCACAGTGTTGTTGCCGGCCCTCCTGCCGGCCGATACCGTAGTCGAAGAGATTATTGCCCGCGTTAATAACGAAATCATTACGCGTACGGAATACGCCCGCAGTCGCGACCAGCTCAAGCAGGAAGCGCAACAACAGAACCCATCAGGCGCCGACCGGATCGTCGCGGAAAAGCAACGCGACATTCTCCGCGACCTGATCGACCAGCAACTCCTTCTGCAAAAAGGCAAGGACCTGGGCGTTACCGGCGACACCGAACTGATCAAGCGCCTCGACGAAATGCGCAAGCAGATGAACTTGCAGTCGATGGAAGAACTCGAAAAGGCGGCCGAGGCCCAGGGAATTTCCTACGAGGAATTCAAGCAGAACACGCGCAATGGGATCATCACCCAAAGGGTCATTGGACAAGAAGTGGGTTCGCACATGACCCTCAACAAAGACGAGGTCAAGAAATTCTACGAAGAACACCAGGCGGACATGCAGCAACCCGAACAGATTCGTCTGAGCGAGATTCTGGTCGCGCCCAAGGCGGCGGCCGCTCCGGCACCCGCGCCCGCCCCCACACCTGTGGCAGGCGGCACGCCGCCCGCACCCTCCCAGGCCGAGACGGACGCTGCGCTGGCGGTAGCCCAAGCCAAAGCCCAGGACCTGCTAGACCAGATTCGTAAAGGTGCGAGTTTTGAGGATCTGGCGAAGAAGCAATCGGACGGCCCATCCGCCGCGCAGGGCGGAGATCTCAGCTACTTCAAGCGCGGAGTCCTCGCCAAGGAACTCGAAGACCGGGTCTTCGCCTTAAAGGCTGGGGAAGTGACAGACGTGATCCGCACCAAGCAGGGCTTTGTCATTCTGAAAGTTGCCGAGCATCAGATGGCAGGCGTTCCCACCTTGAAAGAAGTCGAGCCGCGCATTCAGGATGCGCTGTACATGCAGAAACTTCAGCCCGCCCTCCGAGCATACCTGACCAAGCTGCGGGAAGAGGCCTTCATCGACATCAAGCCCGGCTACATTGACGCTGGCGCCAGCGCAAAACAGACCAAGCCGGTCGAGACGACCGCCAAAGAAGCCTCCGCCAAGAACCTAAAAAAGAAGAAGAAGCTAGGCGTATTCTAGTTGAGGTTGGTTTGCTTTGAAGGGGCGCGGCGTCAGCTCTACGGACCGAAAGAGTCCAATCGTAGAGACGCGGCTTGCCGCGTCTCCGTTTCTCGGCCGTGATCCGATGCTGTGGGAGACGCAGCAAGCCGCGTCTCTACGGTTAGACTTGTGTAGGCGCTGACCCTGGCCAAACGCTCATTCTCCCAGATCTGAGGCTCATGAAAGAGTTCTTCATCCGCGATTGTTCCCAACAGGAAAACAAAGTCATCACTTCCAGCTTCGTGGTCGTATCCAAGCAGGTGAAGCCCAAGAAGACGGGCGAGCCCTATCTGGCGCTCACTCTGGGAGACCGAACCGGCCAGATCGAAGCCAAGATGTGGGACAACGTCGAGGAATTCATCGACGTCTTCGAGCAGGACGACTTCCTCAAGATCAAAGGTCTCATCAATAAATACAAGAATCGTTTCCAACTCACCATCCACAAACTGCGTCGCATGCAGGACGCAGAAGTAGATTTCTCCGATTACCTGCCCAAGACCTCCAAGGACATTGACGAACTCTGGCAGACTCTCACGGCCTTCGTCGGCACCTTCGAGAACCAGCACCTGAAGTCGCTGGTGGAACTGTTCCTGGCCGATCCGGAGATTGTGGAGCGCTACCGCATCGCGCCCGCCGCCAAGACCTTGCACCATGCCTACATCGGCGGCTTGCTCGATCACGTAGTTTCGCTGTTCCGTTCTTGCGACCTCCTCTGCCGGAATTATCCGCAGGTCAACCGCGATCTTCTCCTGACGGGCGCGTTCCTGCACGACGTCGGCAAGATCCACGAACTGACCTACAACCGGTCGTTTTCCTACAGCACGCGCGGCCAATTGCTCGGCCACATGATCATCGAACTGGAAATGCTCCAGGCCAAGCTCAACCAAGTGCCCGGCTTCCCCGCCGATCTCAAAACCCTGCTCGAACATCTCATCATCAGCCATCACGGACAGTACGAGTTCGGATCGCCCAAACTACCCATGTTTCCCGAAGCGCTCATGCTCCATTACCTCGACGATCTCGATTCAAAGATGGAAGCCATGCGGGCGCATTTCGAACGTGAGGCCCAACTCGACGGCCCCTGGACCAGCTATAACCCATCGATGGGCCGACCGCTCTTGAATTCCGCGAAATTCCTTCGGCCGGAAGCCGCGGAGAATCCGGTTGTGCCTGCGCCGCCCGAACCGGAATCGGAACCCGTTCAATCTTCAACACAACAGCAGGCCGCCGATCCCTTTGGCGAGCACGAGGGAAAGACTGAGCCGGCCGTCGCCGGAACGATCCCTCGCCCGGCAAGATTCTGACTGCTTCTAGGTACCTTCGCGGATTGCACATGCTGGCCTCTTCCGATAGAGTCTTGGCGTCCGGAATTTAGAGTTTGGAGGCATCTATGCGTTCCCGTGCTTTGTTGTCACTCATCGCATGTTCTCTTCTCTTCGCATTGGTGGCCTGCTCGAACAAACCGGCTACCGACTCGGCCGCTAACACCGCCGATCAGAACGCGCCGTCAGGCGGCGACAGCGGAAGCACGGCCAGTTCCACTCGCGCCCGTGCAGCTAAGGTGGTGGTGGTAGTGCCCGCCGGAACCACACTGACTGTGCGCCTGGGAGAAGCGTTGGGATCCAAGATCAGCAGTCCGGGTCAGTCGTTTACCGCCACCCTGGTTGCGCCGGTGGCAGTGGGTGGCGACACCGTGATTCCCGCCGGTGCCGAGGCTCGCGGCACGGTCACCGACGCCAAGGCCCTGGGCAGATTTAAGGGTGGAGCGGTGTTGCAGATCAAGCTGAACTCAATCAAGGTGAACGGAGTGGAGCACTCGATCGACACTTCGGCCGTCACACGCTCGGCAAAAGGCAAGGGCAAGAGAACCGCGGTGCTGACTGGTGGCGGCGCCGGACTTGGGGCGATCATCGGCGGTCTGGCGGGCGGCGGCAAGGGCGCCGCCATCGGAGCAGTGGCCGGAGCGGGCGCGGGTGGTGCCGGATCGGCATTTACAGGGAACAAAGACGTAGTCCTTCCCGCCGAGTCCGCAGTAAGCTTCAAACTGGAAGCTCCCCTGGAGCTGAAATAAATCGGAACTGAAATAAATCCAACGTAGAGACGCGGCGTGCCGCGTCTCTCTTCACTCCTTGGTGCCGTGGATTCGCACCTGAATCGCCCATGGATTTTTCTGCTTTCAGCACCATCACGTTCGACTGCTACGGCACCCTGATCGACTGGGAGGCCGGCATTCTCCCCGTGCTTCGGAGTGTCCTCGCTGCTCACGGACAGACCCTTCCGGACGCTCGCATCCTCGAACTCTACGGCGAATTTGAAGCGCAGGCCGAGAGCGGCGCTTATCAGAGCTATCGTAATGTTCTGGAATCGGTAGTCCAGCAACTCGGAGAGCGTTGCGGATTCCGCCCCACTCCCGCCGAGTTGCGCTCCCTGCACGAGTCAGTCCCTGCGTGGCCGTCTTTTCCCGATACCGCGGCCGCGCTTCAAAAACTTGAACAGCGCTATCGATTGGCTGTGATTTCGAACATTGACGACGATCTCTTCGCCGCAACGCGCAAACATCTGGGAGTGGAATTCGCGGCAGTGATTACCGCGCAGCAGGCGCGCAGCTACAAACCATCGCTCAATAATTTTCGCTTGGCCTTACAGTCACTGGCAGTCGAGCCATCGCACCTGCTCCACGCGGGGCAGAGCGTGTATCACGATGTCATTCCAGCGCAATCACTCGGCATCGGTACAGTATGGGTAAACCGTAGGTCAGCACGTCCGGGAGTAGGCGCGGTCCGCGTCGCGAGTGGAAAGCCGGATCTCGTGGTCCCAGATGTCGCGACCCTCGCGGCACTATCGGTGACTGTGTGAATCACTGAGGTGGCAACTTGGTTTTGACGGGACCCTTGTCCCACTCCGTTCTCAACACCTGGACTTCGACGTGACGTGTGTCAGCGTATCGGCGAACTTGCTCGATGATGTTCGTTGGAGGATAGGTGAGTCTTTCACTTTTTTTGGTCTTGGGGGCTGTCTCAGGCAATATCCGATCGAGCCAGAAGATCGTCGCCCCAACAGGTAACTTCGATATTCTCTGGTTGAGTGCGCTTACTCCGCGCACGAGGACAGTCTTGTTGAAGACATCCTCAGCCCGCAGGTTCACGCCGCTGGGACTGGGCAAGAGGCTGAAATTCCAAACTCCCTTCGGCGCCTCCCAACTATAGAGTTCATAGCCCCTGGAGGGATAACGCAAGGGTTCCTTGGGACTAACAGAAAGCAATCGCTGTGCAGGCCAGGGCGACTAAGAAAAGAGTCCGTCGGATCGAAGATGTTCTGCTTGTATTCAGAAGGCGGGACCTACATCGGAACCGGTGGGCTGACGATCTTTTTCCGGATCGCCACCGTCACCAGTTGCGCTTTGTTGTGGATGTCGAGCTTGCGCATCAGATTAAATTTGTGCGCCTCGACGGTCTTGACGCTCACGCCCAACTGGCCGGCGGTCTGGCGAACGGTATAGCCTTCAGCCAGGAACTTCATCACTTCGCGCTCCCGCGGAGTCAGTGTCGTTCGGCTGGGGCGCACTCGCGCCGGGTGCCTTCCATCGCTGACATTCTCCAGTTGGCGCAGCACGCGAGGACTCAACGACTGTTCACCGCGGTGGACGCTTCGCAGCGCCTGGAGCAGGTGCGGTGCTGGAGTATCTTTCAGCAGGTAACCGCTTGCTCCCGAGCGTAGCGCCTGCGTCAGGTATTCCTCATCCTCATGCATCGTGAGATAGACGATGCGTGTGCCGGTGCAGTGTTCCTCAATCAGCCGTGCCGCTTCGAACGACGACATGCCCGGCATGGAGATGTCGAGCAGAACGATGTCTGGACGATGCTCGATAACCTGCTTCAGTGCTTCGCTGGCATCCCCGGCTTCCCCCACCACTGCAAAATCCGGAGCGTCTTCCAGCAATCGGCGCACGCCATCGCGCAGCAGCGTGTGGTCGTCGGCAATGACGCAGCGGATTCGCTCGCTGCCTTCGAGGCTGAACTGACCGGACTTCGTGGGAAACACTACCAACTCCTCGCGCGACAGTCAGACGAAGCGGCACGCTGGAGCCGGAAGCAGGACTTTCTGCTACTTCCACTCTAAAATGTAGTCTTTAATTGTACCTGCTCCCGCGCGGACATCGACACAAAATCGACCGAAAAACTGAATTTTTCCTCTTTCATTTACAATGCCATGTCCCTATGCTGCGCTACTTCACTTCCGGAGAGTCCCATGGCGAGGCCCTGGTCGCCTTTCTCTCGGGGCTGCCCGCTGGGCTGGCCGTCGATCAGGAATTCGTGGATCGCGAACTCTGGCGCCGCCAGCAGGGGTATGGCCGGGGCGGTCGCATGAAGATCGAGCGCGATACCGCTCACATCCTCTCGGGTGTCCGTCATGGCAAGACGATCGGCTCCCCGATCGCGATCATGCTCCAGAATCGCGACTGGCAGAACTGGAAAGAGGCGCTGCCGGTGGAAACGGGCGATCCGGAAAAGCACAAGCGCGTCGCATCCCCGCGCCCCGGACACGCTGATCTCGCGGGAGCTCTGAAGTACGATTTTCCCGAAGCCCGCTACGTTTTGGAGCGCGCATCAGCGCGGGAATCCGCCGCCCGCGTGGCCATTGGCGCATTGGCCAAACTGTTTTTGCGAGAATTGGGGATCGAAGTTCTGAGCCACGTGATTGCTGTCGGAGCCACGTCCATTGCTGATCGCGAGATTGCGTGGGAGAGAGTCGAGGAAGTTTCTCGCAAGGATGAAATACTTTTGAGCTGCGCCGACCCCGATGCCGAACAGCGCATGAAAGAGGAAGTAGACAAGGTTCTGCGAACGGGTGATTCGGTTGGCGGCGTCTTCGAAGTGGTGGCGCACAATGTTCCTCCCGGACTCGGCACCTACGCGCAGTGGGATGAGCGACTCGACTCGCTCCTGGCAGGCGCGGTGATGTCCCTTCAAGCCGTAAAGGCTGTGGAGATCGGAAGCGGCATTCAGGCAGCGCACTCGCCGGGATCGGCTGTGCATGATGAAATCGGTTATCGGAAAGAGTCACTGCCCACAGGTTTCACTCGCACGCGCAACAACGCCGGAGGCATCGAGGGTGGCGTTTCCAATGGCCAGGAGATCCGCGTGCGCGGTTATTTAAAGCCGATCTCGACTCTGCGACGGCCGCTGCGGTCGGTGGACTTCGCCACCCGCGAACCCGTGAAGGCGGCCTACGAACGGTCCGATGTCTGCGTGGTGCCGGCGGCCGGCGTTGCCGGCGAAGCCATGGTGGCACTCGCGCTCGCCCGCTGCGCACTCGACAAGTTCGGCGGTGACTCGCTGAAAGAGACGAAACGTAATTTTCAAGGCTATCTCGAACAACTGAAAAACTACTGAACCGCGAAGATGATTCATCCCATCGTAAAATTTGGCGACCCGGTGCTGGAGAAGCCCTCAGAACCTATCAGCAGTTTTGACGAAGACCTCAAGAAGCTGGTCGAGGACATGTTCGAGTCCATGTACGCAGCCCATGGCGTCGGACTCGCAGCTCCGCAGATCGGGATTTCGAAACGAGTGGCGGTGGTCGATGTCACGTTCAAGGACGATCCGCGGGCCAAGCTGGTCTTGATCAATCCCGAGATCATAAAAAAAGAAGGCCGGCAGCGCGGGACGGAAGGCTGCCTGAGCATTCCCGAATTCCGTGAAGAAGTTACCCGCGCCAAGACAGTGACAATTCGCGCCCAGGATCTGACCGGAGAATTCTTCGAACACAGCGGCGAAGACTTGCTGGCGCGCGCCCTCCTGCACGAAACCGACCACCTGAACGGCAAACTCTACATTTCGCACATCAGCGCACTGAAACGCGATCTGATCAAGCGCAAGATTAAGAAACTGGCGAAGGCAGGAGAGTGGTAGGAGGGCCTTGGGCTTCGAGCTACGAGCTACGAGCCTCGAGCAACCATTGCACGATCGGATGACAGTGCAAGCCAGCTCTGTCCTGACCTGTCGCCGTGTGGCCTGTAGGGGTGGCCCGAAGCTCGTAGCTCGACGCTCGCAGCCATCTGTGACCTGAAATGATTCTCATCTTCTGCGGCACCCCGCGCTTTGCCGTCCCGACCCTCGAGAAGCTGGTCGAGGCCGGCTATTCTATGCCGCTGGTAGTCACGCAGCCGGA
>WNFF01002761.1_pt1 | contig 14520 bp, 12 predicted proteins | sample 5400441 | NCBI WGS metagenome assembly WNFF01 (sample SAMN13153345, study PRJNA577476) | soil metagenome | isolation source: 120 cm saprolite under Douglas fir tree site 2 hole 3 replicate 1 | place: USA:California | collected 2015-04-18 | reverse complement strand
ACGCCGAGCACGACGTTCGCGGTCTTGCGCGCCACGCCGGGCAACTTGAGCAGCTCATCCATCGTGCGCGGCACTTCGCTGCCGAATTCCTCGACCAGCATCTTGCACGCGCCCTGGATCGATTTCGTTTTGTTGCGAAAAAAGCCGGTGGTGCGAACGTCCTGCTGCAGCTCGACGGCCGGAACTTTCAGATAGTCTTCGGGCCGGCGGTATTTGCGAAACAGATCGGCGGTGACGATGTTGACGCGCTCGTCGGTGCACTGCGCGGACAGAATCGTGGCAATCAAGAGCTCGAACGCGCTTGAGTGATTCAGCGCGCAATGCGCGTCAGGGTGCGCGCGCTTGAGCAAGCGGATGATCTCTTTGGTTCGCTCTTTGAGTTGGGACTTGGTTTCTCGCATGATCCAAACAAATCGCGCCCTCCCTCACGGTCAGCTACTGCCCCGTCTTGTCCATCAGCTAACGCAGGGGTTACTGACAAATCACCTTCTGCCGTGCGCAATCTTGACGGCTTCGGGCAGCGCGCGCAACCGCAGCATTGCGATCACCCCGAACAGCGGCCCCGGCGCCAGAATCATAAACGCATAGCGCCAGCCCACCACGTCGACGAAGCGCGGAATCAATTTGATCGAAACAATGGTCAACAGAAACCCCAGACACGTTTGAATCGTCAGCGCCGTGCCGAGATATTGCGGATCGCCCAGCTCAGTAACGCAGGCCGAAAACTGTGCGGAATCGGCGACCACGCTTGCGCCCCAGATCGCGGCGACGATTATGAGCAGGATCGGATTTGCTCCGAACAGCAATCCAATCACCAGACAACAACTGCCGCTGATGGCCATCGCCCACGAAGTAACTAAGGTCCGTCCGACGCGATCGGCAATCAGACCGGCGATGACACAACCCGCCGCGCCGCAGCCGATCACCAGAAACGAGGCCACTTCCGCGAGCGCTGGATCGCTTTTGCGCAGCGACAAGCTGGCGCGGATCATGAACGGTATCCACGTCCACATCGCGTACAGCTCCCACATGTGGCCAAGGTAACCCATATTCGCGAGCCGCACGCCGCGCGAGCGAAAGACTCTGCCGACTTGTTTCCAATCAAATCTCGCGGCTGGCAATGCGTACGGGCCATCGCCAACAAAGACCAGCACAATCAAACCGCCGGCGACCGCGAGCAGCGAAACGAACAACACGTCGTGCCGCCAGTCCGCGCTGCCGATTCCGTTGACCAGATAAGGCGCGGCTTTGCCCAGTGTCAGCGCGCCCACCAGCACTCCCAGCGCCATCCCACGCCCATGCCGGAACCAGGTCGCCAGAATTTTCATCGCCGGCGGATAGACCCCTGCGAGAAACATGCCGGTCAGAAACCGTAGCGGGATTCCCAACGCCGCATCATGAGCGAACAAAGCGAAAGCCGCGTTGACTATGGCGCCGGCGATCGCCGTTAGGGTGAAAAGATGGCGCGAGCTGACGATGTCCGGCAGATTCCCAAGCGCGCTCAGCAAAGTTCCGGCTACGAATCCAAGCTGCACCGACAGCGTCAGCCAACTGGCCGCGCCGGCGCTGAGGTTCCATTCTTTGGTCAGCGCGGGCACGACCGCCGAACCGCTAAACCACAGCGACATGCCAAACAGTTCAGCAACCGCCAACAGCGCGAGCGTGCGCCAGCGCGCAGCCGGCGGCGCGTCATCAGTTGAAGCGCGATGCTCCCTGACGTTCAAGACATGCGGATTGTAGCGTAAATATCGTTTGAGGGATTGGCGGAATGATTAGGCGGCGGCTTCAATCCGGCGGGATTCCAGGCGTAGCTTGACGGGCTGGAGAGTTCGTTTCTTTCGTTTCTCTTCGTACATGACGCGATCAGCGCGTCCCATTAGTTCTTCAATCGTGCAGGCTTCGTCGGGATCGTAGTGCGCGACGCCGATGCTAATCGAGAGATCGTAAGGACGATTACGCTGGGCGTTAGCCAGCGCAATCTTTTGCTGCAATCGGTCCATGAGCGATTCGGCGCTTTCGTCAGCACCCACGCCGGCCAGCAGCACGAATTCATCGCCACCGAGACGAGCAATGATGTCCGAGCTGCGAAACGCTTCCTTCAGAACTTCCGCGGTCCTCACCAGCGCACGATCTCCCTCCAGGTGGCCCAGAGAGTCGTTGATTCCCTTCAAGCCGTCGAGATCGGCGTAAAGGACTACCAGACCGTTGTCGCTGCGCTGGAACGACTCGAGATACTGCTCAGTAACCGCCAGAAAGCCACGCCGGTTATAGAGCCCGGTCAATTCGTCAACCAGAGATAAACTTTGCAGCGCAGATTCGGCCCGCTTGCGTTCGCTGATGTCCTGAATCTGAAAAATGAAATGCGCGGGTTTGTCTTCCGAGTCATGCACCAGCGAAACGCTGTTCATGGCCCAGACAACCTGGCCGAGTTTGTGGACGTAACGTTTTTCGACCTGGCAGGTCGGGGTCTCGCCCTGAATCAAACGATAGAGGTTTGCCAAATCGTTGCCCACATCGTCGGCGTGCGTAATGGCTTGGAAATTGGATCTCAGCAATTCCTCTTCGCTGTATCCGACCAGTTCACACAGCGATCGATTTACTCGCAGCCAGGCTCCCTGCGGCGAAACCAGCGCCATGCCGATGGCCGCATAGTCAAACGCGTTGCGAAAGTGCGCTTCAGTTTCCAGTAAGGCCTTGCTGATGCGCTGCTGTTCGGCGATGTGGCGATTCAACTCTTCGACGTGCCGTCGCGCCTGTTCCGCCTGAGCGGCGGCGCGCTCGAGGTTCTTCATGTAGGTCCGGTAGGTGAAATAGACGATCGCGATAATTGGAATCGTGGCGCTAAAAGCGAAGAATCCGACATCGCCGATGAAGCGCGCGATGATGCCCGCAGCGGAGGCGCCGGCAAAGTAAGTCAGCGAAGTCCACAGGAAATCCTTGCGCCAGGTGAGCCACAGGGGCTCGCCGGCTTTCAGTGCGGCACTCGTCGCCACCAGTATGGAATTGCCGAGATACTGGATCACCGCTATTACGCACAAAGCGATCAGATAGTTGGCGGAGTAGAGATCATGCCAGCTGATCGTCTCGCCAAAGCAGAGCCGCAACGTCCAGACCGTAAGAAAAGTCGAGCAGGCCATCACGCTGGCGTTGAAGAAGTGCACCTGCGTCCTGGTGGAAATTCGCACCGAAGAGCAAAGGGCCTCGACCGTCGCCAGCAAGATCGCCGCTTCGCCGCCAAACATCAACAACGTGAGAAAGATGAAAGTGTCTGAGACCAAAATGTGAGCCTTGACACGTGGGATCTTTATGCTTAGGCGGGAGCCGATGCAAATGGTTGCGAGCGCCAGCAACAGGAACCGAACATCAAGCCGGTGCAAAGGCAAGTGCCAAACGGTGTAGCCAATGACCGACATGCCGGCGGCTACGACCAACCAAAGATAGAACTGACTCTTGTGACTGCGGTTCATTATCCGGGTCCTTATCGGAGCGGGCCGGGGAGTCTGCGCGTCTACGTGCGCGATAGCAATGACCGTTCCAAAGGGAGTCTTCAGGATTTGCTTGAAAAACCGCGGTTTCAGAGCGTCGCTGAGACCGGTGGTCAGAACGAAGGGGTCACCTTGCGAGCGCGACTTTCAATCTGAACGATAGCCGCGCGTCGCAAGCCCGACAGTGGCAAGGGCCGTGATTTCTTAGGCGTCGCCATTGCTCGTGAGCAGCCCTTGCTGACGCGCAGGCTTGAGAATCTCAACTTTGAGCGGACTGCCCTGCTGCGTTAGAATTTGGAGCCCCGATTCAGTTAACAGGCGACGATGTCTCGGGCCCCAAGAACGAGATCCAAATGCTTCCATTGTTTGTCACAAACCCGCAGCCCCTCACGGGAGACCTTTGCGTGGACATTCCAGGCTTCTGCGACACCGTTGACAAAACTGTAGCTAACATTAGTCCGCTGTACCAGCTCGACGCTTTCGACTGGACCGTGCTGATTATTTATTTCGGCATTTTGATCATCCTCTCAATCTATGGCGCGTATCGCGTGAAGCAAGTCGTCGAGTTCTGGCGGTACTCGAGGTTTCCGCCCAAACCGAAACGCGAGTTCGCGGAGGAAGAACTGCCCCACGTCACCGTGCAGCTTCCGCTCTTTAACGAGATGTATGTCGTCGAGCGTTTGGTGAAAGCGGTGATTGAGATCGATTACCCGCGCGACCGCTTGGAGATTCAGGTGCTGGACGATTCGACCGACGAGACCGTCAACATCGCGCGCTCGGTCGTGGAAAAGTATGCGCAAGCAGGTTTCGATATTCGTTACCTTCATCGCGACGATCGCGCTGGATTCAAAGCGGGCGCGCTGGAGTATGGCATGAAGACGGCGAAGGGCGACCTGATCGCAATCTTCGATGCCGACTTTGTGCCCAAGCCGGATTTCCTGCGCAAGCTGATCCATTACTTCACTGATCCGATTGTCGGCTGCTCGCAGATGCGCTGGGCGCACATCAACGGTTCGTACAACCTTCTAACGCGGCTGCAAACGATCATGCTCGACGGTCATTTTGTGATCGAACAGACGACGCGCAACCGGAGCGGCAACTTTTTTAATTTCAACGGCACCGCGGGAATCTGGCGGCGCGAAGCGATTGAGATGAGCGGCGGCTGGCAGCACGACACGCTCACCGAAGACACGGACTTGAGCTTTCGCGCGCAGTTGATGGGCTGGCGGTTTATCTATCTGCTGGACGAAGAAGCCCCGGCGGAAATTCCGGTCGACATTAACGCCTTCAAAGCGCAACAGCGGCGTTGGGCCAAGGGCGTGCTGCAGGTTTGGTTCAAGCTGTACAGACGAATCTGGGGCGCGCCTTTGCCGCTGCGCGTCAAGCTGGAAATGTTTTTTCGCTTGACCGGCAATATCAGTTACCCGCTGATGATCGTCGCCAGTTTCATGCAGTTTCCGCTGCTGCTGGTCCGTTACAACCAGGGTTTGTATCAACTGATGATCCTGGATGTGCCGCTGCTTTTCTTTTCCACGGTTTCGGTCGTGCTCTTTTATGGCAGCGCGGTGTGGTACCTCGACAAGAAACGCGGATCGCGTCTGCTGCATTTGCCTTTGGTGATGGGCCTCGGCATCGGTCTGGCCTTTTCGAACGCGCGCGCGGTGTTCGAGGCGCTGGCCGGCGTTAAATCAGATTTTGTGCGCACGCCAAAGTATCGCGTCGAGCAAATGAAAGATGAGTCGTGGAAGCGAAAGAAGTACAAGCGCAAGCATGGGTGGCTGCCGCTGCTCGAGCTGAGTTTTGCGCTCTATTTTGTGCTGGCGATCGGGTACGCGGTGCGGATGCACATGTGGGGACCGATCGCGTTTCTGCTGCTATTCTGTTTCGGCTATGGCTATATGGGGACGATGAGCCTGCTGCAAACCGTGGGCGGGCGGCGCTCCGCGGCTGGCCTGCGGCCGGCTTCTTTGGGTCCGAAGAGCTAGCGACCGCTTGAATACCTAACACTATCCACGAAACCACACGAAACAGGACGAACTGGACGTAGTTGGAGTTATTTCGTGTGAATTAGTGGACCGTCTTGCCCGATAGATTTGCCGTAACCTGTAGCGTCAGCCAAGCGTCTTAGGTACCGAACTCGCAATTAAGTCGCAGTCGACAAGCGAATCACACATTTTAATGGAGGATTTCAGAATGAGAAAAGTTTTTTTGATTGCCGGATTAATGACCGCGTTCGCCGTCGCCGTTGTGGCGAGCAGCGCCGCGGCTAATTTCGCCGGCACCTGGACCCTGGACAAGACCAAGAGTCAGGGCCTTTCACCGCGCATGGCGGGCGCCGATAAGGTGACCTGGACGATCACGCAGGATGCTGCGACCATTTCCATCGATTCGAAGGTTGAAGGTGGTCAGCCACCCGCAGGCGGCGGCGGTGGCATGGGCGGCGGACGGCCTCCGGCTGGTCCGACTGCTTACAAGCTCGACGGCAGTGAAGTGACGTCGGATGTTAACTTCGGACAGGCGACCGGCAAGCAAACGTTGAAGGCAACGTGGGCCGGCGATGCTCTCGAGTTATCGCGGAAGACCAGCTTTACCGGTCAAGACGGCACCGAGCGTGTCAGCACCAACACGCAAAAGCTTTCACTGTCCGGCGATGGCAAGGTCTTGACTGCTGCCGTGCACAGCGAAGGCCGCGGCGGCCCGACCGACTCGACGCTCGTCTTCAACAAGTAGTAATCTCTGCGACAGTCAGCTAACAGCCTCAGCTCGATGAACCATTAGGTTTGTTGAGCTGAGGTTTCGTCTTTGATTCCCGCCGCTAAGCTGTTATAAGAAGCAAAAGATCTGCTATGCGAAGTCGTGCGCTGCCAGTGTTTGGTCTCACGCTCCTGGTCTTGTCCACAGGCGGATGTAATTTGTTCGCAGCGCGCTATTACAACGCGCGCGGATTCGGTTACTACAACAGGGGCGATTACGACCGCGCCATCGCCGATTTCAACCAGGCGATTAAGTTAAACCCGGCCTTCGCCGAGGCGTATACAAACCGCGGATTGGTCGAAGACATCAGAGGCGATTATGACCACGCCATCGCCGATCACGATCAGGCAATCAGACTGAAGCCCCGTCTCGCCCTGGCCTTTAACAATCGCGGCATGGTTTTTCTTCACAAACGCGACTATGACACGGCGATCACGGACTTCAACCAGGCCTTAACGCTCACACCGAACGACGCCATCGCTCACAGCAACCGTGCAATAGCTTACTATCGCAAACGGGACTACGATCAGGCCATCCGTGATGGTGATTTTGCGATTAGGATTGATCCAGGAATGGCGACTGCGTGGAACAATCGCTGCCTCGTCTATCTCGATCAGGGTAACTATGAAAAGGCGATTGCCGATTGTACTGAGGCGATTCGTTTGCGACCCACTAATGACGAGTCTTATTTGAGCCGAGGATTGGCGTACAGCCGCAAGGGTGACATTGAAACCGCAAGGATCGACTTCGACCACGTTCAGCGGCAAGGTTCCTCAGAAGCAAATCGAAAGCGAGCAGAGGTTCTCGCAAGGCAACTGGATTCGGGCGAGAAAGGCACGCACTAGCTAGTCGTCGATTATTCCGATGATGCCTCGGCAGATCAGATGTAGGTTCTAGCGCGCTGAACTAATCACGGCTACAATTGCTTCGGTGCCGACGCGATTCAAATGGAGCCTCATCTCGGATGAGCGATTGCTCAACACTCGCATCTGCGATTTACCAATCCGCATCAAAGGCTCTTTCATCGAACCTCACATCAAACGTCTCTACCGCGAGTTGAACGATCGCGGCATTCGTTACAAACCGCACATGTGGTTGTCCGCGGAATGGTTCACCCCCGACGGCGTGCCCGGCTTTGCAATTCCTTTCTATCTGTCGCATCCGCGGCTGATGAAGCTCGAGCGGAAGCAAATGCTCGAAGTCGAAGGCGGCACCGACGTCGAATGCATGCGCATCCTGCGTCATGAAGCGGGCCATGCGATCGACAACGCCTATCGCCTGCACTTCAAGCGCCGCTGGCTGCGAACCTTCGGCTCGTTTGCCGCAGCATATCCGAAACACTACAAGCCAAAACCAAACAGCCGCCGGTTCGTGCTCAACCTCGACCGCTGGTACGCGCAGGCGCATCCGGCCGAGGATTTTGCCGAGACGTTCGCCGTGTGGCTGCAACCGCGCTCAAATTGGCGGCGCCGCTATCGGGGCTGGCCGGCGCTGCGCAAGCTCGAATTTGTCGACGAGTTGCTGCAAGAGATCGCCGGCTCGCGGCCGCGGAACCTCGTGCGCCGTAAGATCGAAACGCTTTCGGAGATCCGCCTGACGCTGCGCGAGCATTACGAGCGCAAGCGAAGAAAATATGCTTTCGAATGGCCGGCGTATCTGGATAACGATCTGCGCCGCATCTTTTCGCAAGAGCCGCGTTATCGATCGCGACAGACGGCAGCGAGTTTTCTGCGGCGCATGGGCCGCGAAGTCGAAACGCTGGTCGGCGAGGCCACGGGCGTGCACGGATACGCCATTGGACACGTGCTGGAATTGATGATCGAGCGCGCCGGGCAACTCAAATTGCGAGTTGTTGGACGCGAAGAGCAGGCGAAGCGACAGGTAATGATTATGCTCACCGTGCAAACGATGAACCTGATTCATTCCGGCTATCAGAGGATTGCGTTGTGAACGGTGAGCCGTCAGAAGCCCGACACCGGGGCCCCCAGGCGGGCAGCTCGCCCGGGGTGGGGCGGTGAGAGAGGGCGCAGAGGAAGTTCGGCGATGGCATTGGTTGTGAAAAACGGCGAGTCCTTCAAGAAGATGCGGGTGATCGTCTTGTGTCACGAAGATCTCGTGCCCCCGGACACCATCGACGATCTGACCACCAAAGAGATTGCGCCGTTCAAAACCGAATGGGACGTGATCTCGACGCTCAAGAAGATGGGACACGAAGTTTCGCCCGTCGGCGTTTACAATAACCTGGGCGTGATCGGGAACGCGTTGCTCGAACACAAGCCTCACATCGCTTTTAACCTGCTCGAAGAGTTTCACGGGTATCCGCTCTACGATCAGCACGTCGTCAGCTATCTCGAATTGATGAAGCAGCCGTACACCGGCTGTAACCCGCGCGGCCTGACGATTTCGCACGACAAGGCGCTCGCCAAGATGGTCCTGGCTTACCATCACATTCATGTACCCGCGTTTGCGGTGTTTCACATGAACCGGGTCGTGAAGCGATCGAAGCGTTTGAAGTTTCCGCTGCTGGTCAAATCGATCAGCGAGGAAGGTTCGGTCGGGATCGCGCGCGCGTCGATCGTGAACGACGACGAGAAACTGGCGGAGCGCGTTGAGTTCATTCACCGCCAAACAAAGACGCACGCGATTGCCGAACAGTACATCGCCGGCCGCGAGATCTACGTGAGCGTAATCGGCAATCAGCGCCTGCAAACCTACACGCCCTGGGAGCTGGTGATTGAAAAACTTCCCGAGGGTGCGCCGAACATCGCGACTTCGAAACTGAAATGGGATCCGGCGTATCAGGAAAAAGTCGGCGTCGTTACGAAAGCTGCCGAGATCGATAAGGCCATGCGCAAAAAGCTGGAGCGCCTGTCGAAAAGAATTTACCGCACGCTGTTTTTGACCGGCTATGCGCGTTTGGATTATCGCGTAACCGAAGACGGCCGCATCTACCTGCTCGAGGCGAACCCAAATCCGCAGATCGCGCACGCTGAAGACTTTGCGGACTCAGCAATGCATTGCGGCGTCGACTACGAATCGCTTTTGCAAAAGATCATGACGCTCGGTTTGAGTTATCGCACCGGAGCGTAGTGTCAGAAATAGAATCAAGAAACGCGCCCCGGAACTTCTGTTTCCGGAGCGCGTTCCCTTTTAATCCGAACGGATCAGTGTTGATTGCCCGTCACTGCTCCTGAGTTTCCGCTCAACACCAGGTTCTGAGTTGATCCCGCGAACGTAACGCCAATTAGTTCGGCTATGTCGCCGTTTTTCGCCGTTCGAACCGCGGTAAGTTGCGCCTTATCGCTCCGCTCCTCGGAACGCATGTTGGCCTTTGCCTTGACCTTGCCGTCCTTGAGGATTGCCAGCTCGCCGGTCTTCTCGTCGAACTTGATGTCGTAAGTACCCGCTTTGACGAGCGTGCCGTTCACCGTCACATCTGACAAGAATGTCACGGTTTCTTTTCTGACTTTGTCCTTGCCCGCGGCGAATGCGCCGATTGCCACCAGCGCAACCATCGCCAGCGCCACAACTGTGCTCTTCATAAAACTTTTCATCACATGCCTCCCTGTCGTTGAAATCTCTTTCCGTGCGCCCTCGCCCCGGAGATTAATTTTTCTTCGTACCAGTAAGTGATTACGCACGACAAAAAGTTGCGTTGCAAAATAATTGTTAAGTTTTTGTCAAGTGTGAGGTTGGATGTGAATTCAAAAAATTGGTTGACGGGTTTCACCACTCGCCGAGTTTCTCCGCGTCGACCCAGTGACGCGTCAGGTCGCACCAGAGCGCGAGCCCGCGCCATGAATTAAAGCGCGAGTAGAAGCGGGCGATCTTTTTGTCGCTGGCTACGCGGCCGTTGTTGCGATCGCGAGCGAACCGGGCCCGCGTCCACGAATCCAGCGCCAGGCCGTCATAACGCCCAACGAGTTTCAGGACGTTCTCGGCTGCGTAGTTCCCCGCGCCCCTCACGCTCTTGATTTCGTTCATCAGATCTTTCGTCGGCAAATCCGTGGCGAGCCAGCTTTCGACATCGAGTCTGCCGGACGCGACGCGCTGCGCCAGCTCTCTGAGATAGGACGAGCGATAGCCGGCGCGAATCTTGTCGCGGAAAAACTTTTCCGGTCTTCGAGCCATGGCTGCGGCGCCAGGAAAAGATTTACGTCCATCGTCGGACTCGCAACCCAGTTCAGTGACTAAGCCGCTCACCATCTTTTCAGTCAACGCCCACGAACAATTCGTCGTGCAGATCATCTTCACCAGGTCTTCAAACACCGTGGGCGAGCGCAATAGCCTCCCCGCGCCTTCACGCGCGATCCAGGCAAAGTCCGGCTCCGTTGAGGTGGCGCGATAAAACTCCCGCAGATCGTCGTCCAGACGGAACATGTGCCGCACGTCGCGCACAATCTTTTCGCCGGCTCTTTTCTTTAGTCGTCCGGACGTGCTAATCGCGAGGTACCCTTTCTCCGTCGAGATCTTTACCGTAACCGGCCCTGTTTCGCCGGCATCGACCACACGCACCAAGGTCCAATCGGTCTTATCGAACTCGAACGGCAGCAGCGCACACCAACCATGGCTCAGCACGGTGCGGCGAAAGTTGAAACCGGGCGGTGTTGGGATCGTGATTTCCATGGGGGTTTCAGCAGATCGGCAGAATAGCGAAATTTTTGAGAAAGCACAGCCAGCCCGAGCTGCGCATCAGATTCGGTCAACCTGAAGCTTGACAGTTCTTGGGCTTGAGGGCTAAACTCATAGCATAACCAAGATGACTGGAAAGCTGTACTTGCTGGCTCCTAACACTTGGTTCTTGGCAAGCGAAGGGTCAACACCGAGACTCTCTACAGCGTAAGGTGCTTAAGCACCGTTTCCAAAAATAGCTGCCGGAGCTTTCCGGCGCGCGCTCCGTCGCCCCGCAGGGATTAGCCCTTCGGGGCGATGTCGTGTTTGGAGTGCGCCGACTGTGGCGGCGCTTTGGATGGTCCGTTGCCCCGCTATCAATTCCAAAGCGGCGTCGCGCTTCGCTTGCCGCCGCACTCCAAAAGCGCCTTCCCATTATTCGGGCTTTTCCTTCGGCCAAATCAGGGACGCCGCGACCGACGACAGCAACACGACGGCGACGACCCCAAGCGCAACCAGCGTCGGAATGCTCTGAAACCTCTGAAGGTACGGCAACGGGCCGTCGTGGCCGAGCGCGTGAACTCCGATTGACAGCAGTTTCACGATCAAAGGCAAAAGCATCTTCAGGCCAATGAAGCCGAGGACGATGCCCAGGCCGATCTTTAGATAGTGAAACTTTTCGACCACGCCCGCCAGCATGAAATAGAAAGTGCGCAGGCCGAGAATGGCGAAAACATTTGAAGTGTAGACGATGAACCGATCCGTGGTGACGCCAAAAATTGCCGGGATCGAATCCACGGCGAAAACGAGGTCGGTAACTTCGACCACGATCAGTACCAGCAAAAGCAATGTGCCGACGCGCTTTCCATCGACCACCGTGAAAAACTTCCGGCGCTCGTAGTGACGCGCGATGGGAACATGGCGCGTGACCAGGCGCACAAAGAACCCTTTTTCCGGCTCAATCTCCGTCTCTTTCTCGCGGAACATCTGCACGCTCGTGTAAAGCAGAAACGCGCCAAAGATGTAGATGATCCAGTGAAAGCGGTTGATCAAGACAGTACCTGCCAGGATCATTGCGACGCGCATGACCAGCGCGCCGAGCACTCCCCAGTAAAGGACGCGATGCTGGTACTTCGACGGGACCTTGAAATAGGAAAAGATGAGAACGAAGACAAACAGATTGTCGACTGAAAGTGACAGCTCAATTAAATAGCCGGTGAGAAACTCGATCGCTTTTTGGTGCCGCGCGACCCCAAACAATTCCCAGCCCAGCGGCCCAAACAACAGGGCGGCAAAGATCAGCGCCAAAGACACCCAGACCGCGCTCCAGATGCCCGCGTCCTTGTAACCGATTTCGTGAGGCCGGCGATTGAAGACGCCGAGATCGATGGCCAGCATTGCAAGGATGAAAACACAAAACCCAATCCAGGCCAGTGCGGAGTTTGCGACCAGGTGCATCTGGTCCCTAAAATATCATTCGCACGGCCACCCGCAAAACCGAGAACTTACTGGAACATCCCTGCGCAAGTTGCGGCCATGTGTCCAACTCAATTAGAATTCGTGACTTCGGAATCAACGCGAAAAGGTTTTAATCAATGCTCAAACAACTACGCCGGTTTGAACGCACGAGCAAAATCCTGATTTTGGGATTTGTGGCTTTGATGGCGGTCAGTCTGGTTCTTTTCTTTCGGCCCAATAGCGGCAGCAACCAGGTCGAGGCCACCAAGAGCACCGAAGTGCTGGCCACCGTGGCCGGTGACGACATTACCGTCGGCGATCTGGCGCAACTCAGGGCCCAATATATGCAGATGCTCGGCGGCCAGATGAGTCTGGCCCAGCTCGGCGGCGACCAACGCCTGCTCGACGGCTTGATTCGCGATCGCGTGGTCACCGCAGAGGCCAACCGGCTGAGCCTGGGCGCTTCCGATGCCGAAGTCAGCGAACGGATCGTCAAACAGTACAGCAACCCTGACGGGAAGTTCCTTTTTACGGATGCCTCAGGAAAGCCCGACATCAAGAAGTACATGGAAAGCGTCGTGGCCCAGCACGGTGATGTGGCGAAATTCGAGCACAGCGTTGCCGGTACGATCGCGAGAGAGAAGCTGGAAGCCTATGTTACGGCCAGCGTGCGTGTCTCGGAAGATGAAGTACGCGAAGATTACAAACGCAAGAACACGACGTTCGATCTGACTTACGTCGTAGTTTCCGTCGATAAGCTCGCGGAGAAAATTCAACCGACCGATGCCGAGCTAAAAGCCTACTACGAACAGCACAAGGCCGAGTATCAGTTCAAGATGCCGCAGAAAAAGATTCGCTATGTCTTTATCGATCAGGATAAGTCGGGCGAGAAGCTGCAAATCTCTGACAAAGATTTACACGACGAATACGACAGCCTGAAGCCTGAGTTCAAGCAAGCGGGCGTCAACGTTCAGCAAATCGTTTTGAAAATCGCGCGCCTGGACCTCGATGCGACCGTCAATAAGAAGGCGGAAGACCTCGTGGCCAAAGCGCGCGGCGCGTCGGGCAGCGCGACCGAGGAGGCGTTTGCCGAGCTGGCGAAGGGCAAATCCGAAGATCCTGGCACTGCCAGGAATGGTGGGCGGGTCAGTGGCGTGGTGAAGAAAGATCCAACCAAGCTCGATGACCCGTATCAGAAGGTGCTCGACCTGCAACCAGGCGACGTCACCGATCCGATCAAGTACAAGAACGCTTATTACATTCTCCGGCGCGGCGATTCCGTGCCGAAAACGTTTGAGGCGGCCAAGCCGGAGTTGCTCGTCTCGCTGCGCAATCGCCGCGGCTACACTGTCGCGCAAAAGCTGGCGCAGAAGGCGCAGGAGCGTCTGAAAGAAACCAAGGATCCGCAGAAGGTGGCCCAGGAGTTGGCCGCCGAAGCGAACATGAAGCCCGCCGACATGGTGCGCGAGACGCCTTTCGTCAAACCGGGCGACGATGTCCCAAATATCGGCAGCTCGCAACAGTTCGAAGACGCCATCGCTCCGCTCAACAATCCCAACGATATCGGCGACCGCACCGGGATCAAAAATGGTTTCGCGATTCCAATGCTGGTTGAGAAACGTGATCCGCGCATTCCCGATCTCGACGAAGTGAAGGCCAAAGTGACGAAGGCGCTAAAAGCTGAACGCGCGAAGGCGCAGTTGGAAGACAAAGCGAAAGAGCTGCTGGCCGCTCGGCGATTCTGGATCCAGCGTGCTGCTGGACGATCCGCTCTTCGCTTCGAAAGCCGGCGAGGTAATTCAAAAGCCCGTCTTCCTAAATGGCAACTACCTCGTGCTCGGTGTTAACAAACGCACGGAAGCCGACCTGGCAGAGTTTGCCAAGCAGCGCGATACGCTGATGAAGACCGCCTTGGATGAACGCAAGAGCCAGGTGTTCGAAGACTACCTTGCCGCAACGCAAAAGACGATGGAGGCCAACGGCAAGATCAAGATCTACAAAGACGTGCTCGCCAACATGCAGGATGAAGAAGTGCCGGAGGCTGCGCCGCGTCCGCGTCCAAGGTTGCCGATCACGAGGTGATTGACTCAAAGTCCCTTATATCGCGAAACGGCGTGTCATCATCATTGAAATCCGGGCGATAATAAAACGCCGCGCCGTCATACTCCTGTGTCCAGCCTTCCTGCATTCCCAGTTCATCCAGGGCCGCGAC
>WNFF01013429.1_pt1 | contig 14523 bp, 16 predicted proteins | sample 5400441 | NCBI WGS metagenome assembly WNFF01 (sample SAMN13153345, study PRJNA577476) | soil metagenome | isolation source: 120 cm saprolite under Douglas fir tree site 2 hole 3 replicate 1 | place: USA:California | collected 2015-04-18 | reverse complement strand
AGGGAAAGATCAAGTGCGCCGATAAGCTCGCGGCCGCCCGCCGCGAGTCCGAGTCGGACCGCTTCCAGCATCAGCGCAACCTCGCGAGGAGGGCAAGGAGCACGGGCACCCCGATCATCGCCGTGAGAACGCCGACCGGCAGCTCGGCGGGAGCCACCAAGGTGCGCGCGAGCGTATCGGCGAGCGCCAGCAGGCTCCCCCCCAGGCACGCGGCGAGCGGCAGCAAGGCGGCATGGCGGTGCACGCCAGAGAGCCGCAGCAGGTGCGGCACCACCAGCCCCACGAAACCGATCGAGCCGCCGAGGAGCACCGCGGCGACGGTGGCGAGGGTCGCGCAGCCGAAGGCGATCGACTGCAGCCGCGTCACCGCGACCCCGAGCGAGCGCGCCTTGTCCTCGCCGAGAATCAGCACGTCGAGCGCAGTCGATTGCGAAAAGGCGATTGCGGCGCACGCCGCGAGCACGGCGAGCGCGGCGCTCGGGTCGCCCGCGGGCGAGAGGTCGCCGAGCAACCAAAAGAGCATGCCTTGTACCTGAGAAGAGGGCGCGAGCGAGAGCATCGCACCCACGAGCGCGCCGAATCCCGAGGCGAGCGCCACGCCGGCGAGGAGCACCCGGTAAGGATTCCATCCCGAGCGCCCCAGGGAGAACGCGAAGACGGCGCCCGCCGCGACCGAGGCGCCGGCGAGCGCGGCGAGATTCAAGCCTGCCGCCCCGACTCCAAGCAGCATCGCCGCGAGCGCGCCGGCCGCCGCTCCGCCGGACACCCCCAGAATGGTGGGGTCGGCCAGCGGGTTTCTGAGGAGCACCTGGAGCAGCGCGCCCGCGAGCGCGAGGAGCCCCCCGCAGGCGAATGCGGCGAGCGCCCTGGGCGCGCGCACGCCCCAGACGATCTCGCGCGCGATCTCGTCGCCGCGACCGAGGATCGCGTCGGCGAGCCGCGCGGGGCCGAGGTCGACGCTGCCGAACGCGATCGCGAGCGCAAGGCTCGCTGGAATGAGCGCGACGACGAGGACCGGGACGGTTTTCATGCGAGACTGATGATCTGCCAGCCGCGTTTAACCGCTACCCGGTGCAGGACCTCGTCGGGGTCCACCACGACCGGGTGCGTGACGTACTCGAGCAGGGGCAGATCGTTCTGCGAGTCGCTGTAGAACCAGATCGCCGTAAACGACGCGAGTATCCGGCCCTGGCCGGCCAGCCATTCCTCTACACGCGTTATCTTCCCCTCGCGGAAACAGGGCGTTCCCGAGGGTTTTCCGGTGAACCTTCCATCCCTGACTTCGAGTTCGGTCGCGACCAGGTGTTCCAGCCCGAATTCGCGCGCGATCGGCGCGGTGATGAAGGCGTTGGTGGAGGTGACGATCGCGCAAAGGTCTCCGTGACCGAGGTGCCGCCGAACGAGCTCCACCCCCTTTGCGCGGATCATGGGCTCGATCTTGGTTCGCATGAATTCGGCGTGCCATTCGTCGAGCTTCTCCCGCGGGTAGCGCGCGAGCGGGGCGAGCTGGAATTCGAGAAACTCGTGGATGTCGAGCTCGCCCGCGTTGTACTGGCGGAAGAAGTGCTCGTTCTTGGCCTCGTATTCCGCGCGCTCGAGCACGCCGCGCTCGATCAGGAACTGCGCCCACTCGTAGTCGCTGTCCCCCGAGAGCAGCGTGTTGTCCAGATCGAAGAGCGCCAGTTCCAAGTCCTTGTCCTCTCGCCTCAACGCTTGGCGGCGTCGAGCAAGCCCAGCGCTTCTTTCAGCAGAGGCAGCGTGATCGGGCGCTTGCGTTGCAGCGAATACCTGTCGACGGCGTCGAGCGCCGCGATCTGCGTGCCCATGTCGCGGTCGAAGTGCGAAAGGAGATAACGGATCAGCTCCGCGTCGAGCGCGATCCCGCGCCCCGCGGCGTGCGCGTAAAGGGCCGCGGCCTTGTCCTCGTCGCGCAAGGGATGAAGCTGCAGCACGATTCCCGATGCGAGGCGCGAGCGCAGATCCGCCCGCAGGGCGAGGCGCGCGGGCGGCGCTTCACCGCTCGCGGCGAGCGCTCCGCCGGAGTTGCGCATCCGGTTGCACAGATCGAACAGGGCGATCTGTCCCGGATCATCCAGACGCGCCACATCGTCGACCGCGGCGGCTTCGAGAGTTCCGGCGCGAGCCCAGTCCGGATTCGACGCCGGAATATAGGCCGCAACGCGGTTCGCCCTGGCCGCCCCGGCGAAGGCGCGCAATAGGTGCGTCTTGCCGCTGCCGCCCGGACCCCAGAGAAAGACGAAGCGCTCGCCGTCCTCGAGCGCCTCCTTGAGCGCCTCGAGCGCCGCGCCGTTCTTCCCCGGAGAAAAATTCTCCAGCGTGGGCGGCGGGGGCGGCGCGAGCTCGAGCAGGAGTTGTTGCATCGATCCATGCCGCCTTAGGCGGGCGGCGGGCATTTCAATTAAAATTCGGGGGCGAAAACACGCCACTCTATCTGCAACCCCCAGTCTTGACCAGCAAGAAGCCGATCACTTACCGCGACGCCGGAGTGGACATCGATGCCGGCGACGCGCTGGTCGAGGCGATCAAGCCCTTCGCGAAGAGGACGCTGCGGCCGGAAGTGCTCGCCGGGATCGGAGGGTTCGGCGCGCTTTTCGAGGTCTCCAGGAAATTTCGCGAACCGGTGCTGGTGTCGGGCACCGACGGCGTCGGAACCAAGTTGAAGCTCGCGTTCCAGCTCGGGGTGCACGACACGGTCGGCATCGACCTCGTGGCGATGAGCGTCAACGACATCCTCACGCAGGGCGCGGAACCGCTCTTCTTTCTCGACTATTTCGCCTGCGGCAAGCTCGACGTCGCGGTCGCCACCGAAGTCGTCAAGGGCATCGCGCGGGGCTGCGAGCTCGCGGGCTGCGCGCTCATCGGCGGGGAGACCGCCGAGATGCCGGGAATGTACGCGGAGGGCGAATACGACCTCGCCGGATTCGCGGTGGGGATGGTGGAGAAAAGCGAAATAATCGATGGCGATGACATCGCCGCAGGCGATGTCATTCTCGGGCTCGCCTCGAGCGGCGCGCATTCCAACGGCTACTCGCTCATCCGCAAGATCCTCGAACGGACGAAGCCCGATCTCGGCGCGGATTTTCACGGCAGGCCGCTCGGGCGAGTGCTGCTCGAGCCCACGCGCATCTATGTGAAGCCGCTGCTCGGCCTGATGCGGCAGATGCCGCTGAAGGGCATGGCGCATATCACCGGAGGTGGCCTGGCGGAAAACCTGCCGCGCGTTCTGCCCGAGGCCGTGAAAGCGGCGATCTCGCGCTCGTCGTGGCCGATGCCGCCGCTCTTCCGGTGGCTGCAGCGCGAAGGCAAGATCGCCGATGCCGAGATGCACCGCGTGTTCAACTGCGGCATCGGCATGGCGGTCGTGGTCGCGGCCGAGCACGCCGACGCGGCGGTCCGCGCCCTGTCGGGCACCGGGGAAACCGTGTTCCGCATCGGCCGCATCGAAGCGCGCAAAGGCGCGGAGCCGCAGGCTTTGATCGCCTGAAAATGGAAAAGCGCATCGAGCGGATCATCCAGGTCGTCGCGGGCGTCGCGCTGGCGATCGGCTGCCTGATGGTGCTCAAGCCCTTCCTCGCGGCGCTGCTGTCGGCGGCGATCCTGTGCTTTTCGACCTGGCCGCTCTACAGCGTGATCGAGCGCAGGCTCCGAGGCCGGCGCACGCTCGCCGCGCTCGCCATGACGCTGCTCATGGTCGTGGTGCTGGTGTTGCCGCTGGCGCTGATCGCGGGGTCCTACGTGGACGACGTCCCCCAGCTGGCCGAAAGACTGCGCGACACGCTCGCCGAGGGACTGCCGATGCCCCCCGGCTGGGTCGCCTCGATCCCGCTGGTGGGCGATTCGCTCGACGCCGGCTGGCGCGAGATAGCAGGCAGCAAGGCGGCGCTCGCGGAAGTGCTGAAGCGGATCGCGCTGCCGGCGCGCGCGGTGCTGGTGCAGGCCGGCATCATCGTCGGCGAAGGAGTGCTGCAGTTCACCCTGATCGCCTTCATCGGATTTTTCTTCTACCGCGACGGCGCGGCGCTGGCGCGCGCTCTGCGCAACGGCCTCGAGCGCGTCGCCGGCAATGTCGCCGGCCGCCTCCTGGAGATCGTCGGCGGCACGATCAACGGCGTGATGATCGGCATCGTCGGCACGGGCCTCGCCCAGGGCCTGGCGGCGGTCATCGGGTTCCTCATCGCCGGCGTGCCCGGCGCGCTGATGCTCGGCTTCCTCACCGCCTTCCTCTCCATCCTTCCGGCGGGACCGCCGCTCGTCTGGGTCGGCGCCACAATCTGGCTGTTCTTCCAGAACATGCCCGGCTGGGCGGTGTTCATGGCGCTGTGGGGGTTCTTCATCGTGAGCGGCATCGACAATGTCGTGAAGCCCCTGCTCATCAGCCGCGGCTCGAGCCTGCCGTTCGTGCTGGTGCTGCTCGGAGTGCTCGGCGGGATACTCGCATTCGGCTTCGTCGGCATCTTCCTCGGCCCGGTGCTGCTCGCGGTCGGCTTCAGGTTCGTGCGCCGCTGGGCGGCGGCGCGAACCGACGAGGCCACTGCGGAAAAAAAATGACAAAAATGTAATCGAGTGGTCGGTTTCCCGCTCGTTGCCGATCGCTAAAGTGGCCGCACTTCTTTTGCGAGCGCCATCATGACTATCGCGTGGACATCCGTAGCCCCCGCCGTTTCGGCGGCCTTCCTGAGCTCGCTCGTCGAAGCAGTGGAGGCGCTGACGATCGTGCTCGCGGTCGCCACCGTCCGCGGCTGGAGGCCGGCAGGGCTCGGCGCGCTCGCCGGCCTCGCCTCGCTCGGGCTCATCGTCCTCGCGCTCGGCCCGCTTCTCGATCGCGTTCCGCTGCACGCGCTCCAGCTCGCCATCGGCGTTCTGTTGCTGTTGTTCGGCATGCGCTGGCTGCGAAAAGCGATCCTGCGCGCCGCGGGAGTCATTCCGCTGCACGATGAAGAATTGGCGTTCGCGACCGGAACAGCGGCGCTTCGCGAGCAGGCGCATCACGGCAAACGGCTCGACTGGCTCGCCGGCCTTGCCGCCTACAAGGCGATGCTTCTCGAGGGACTCGAGGTGGTGTTCGTGGTCATCGCCGTGGGGGCCGGCCGCGGCCTTCTCGTGCCGGCGAGCATCGGCGCGCTGGCGGCCTGTGCGCTGGTCGCTGCGGCGTTCGGCGTGTTCTGGACCGGGGAAGGTCTGGGCGTGCCCTGGCCCGGCGAGGACCTTGCGATCCTCGGATTTGCGGCGCTGTTCCTCATCGTGGCGGTCGCCGCCGTCAGGCTGGTGCGGCCGCCGGCGGTAAAGGCCCTTCCATGAAAACGCTCATCAACATTTTTCGTGAGCTGGCGGGTCTGTTCATCGACGACGGCCTGCTCGCGCTCGCCATCATTGTCGTAGTCGTACTCGCGGCGATCATCGCCGCGATCGCGCCGGCCGTGCCCATCGCCGCCGGAGTCGTGCTGCTGGTCGGCTGCCTCGGGGTGCTATTGGGCAACGTGACAAGTACCGGGGTACTGAGCAATGGCAGAGCAAGATCGCGGAAGTAGGGCTGGAGCTGCGGAAACTGTATAGTCGCGGAACAAGGTATCCGAAGGACACTAGCCTCTCGTGCAGTGGATCGATCGCGTCCTGGCTGAATGACGCAACGCAAGACTCAGTCGCCGTGGAGCCCGCTGCGAAACACCCTGTTTCGCAACCTCTGGATTGCGTCTATCGTCTCCAACCTCGGGACCTGGATGCACGACGTCGGCGCCGGTTGGCTGATGACTTCGCTTTCCTCGTCGCCGTCGATGGTGGCGCTCGTGGAAGCTGCGGACAGCCTTCCCGTGATGCTGCTCGCGATGCCCGCGGGCGCTCTCGCCGACATCGTCGACCGCCGGCGCCTGCTGATCGGCGTCCAGATCTACTTCCTCTTCGTCATCTCCGCCCTGGCGATGTTGACGTGGCTCGAGCTGACGACCCCCTGGGCGCTTTTGGGTTTCACCTTCGCGGTCGCCGTCGGCACGGCGCTCGCGATGCCGGCCTGGGCGGCGGTCATCCCGGAGCTCGTCCCCAGGGACGAGCTGCAGTCGGCTGTCGCGCTGAACAGCATCGCCATCAATGTCTCGCGTGCCATCGGGCCGGCGATCGCGGGCGTTCTCGTCGCCGCAGTGGGCGCGTGGCTGGTGTTCGCGCTGAACGCCCTTTCGTGCATCGGCATTTTCGTGGTGCTGTACGGGTGGCGGCACGAGCGCCGCAAGAGCTCGCTGCCCGCGGAGCGCTTTGTGAGCGCGATTCGGGTGGGCATGCGCTTCGTCACGCACACGCGCGCGTTGCAGGGCGTGCTCATTCGCGGCATCGGATTCTTTTTGTTCGCAAGCGCTACATGGTCGCTTTTTCCTTTGATCGTGCGCAAGGAGCTCGGACGCGGTCCGGAGGTCTACGGCGTCCTGCTGGCGTGCATCGGCATCGGCGCGATTGCCGGCGCCATGGCCCTGCCGCGGGTACGGGCGAAGGTCTCGCGCGATGCGCTGGTCGCGGGCGCAAGCGTGCTATACGCGCTCGCCGCCCTGGCCCTCGCGCACGTGCAAAACCTCGCGCTCCTCATGGTGGCGATGCTGGCTACGGGCGTAGCCTGGATCTCGATTCTCTCGGCGCTGCAAGTCTCCGCCCAGTTGACGTTGCCCGAATGGGTGCGCGCCCGGGGGCTCGCCGCATTCATCGTCGTGTTCATGGGCGGGATGGGGCTCGGCAGCGTTCTGTGGGGGCAGGTCGCGACGGCGATCGGAATTCCATCGACGTTGACGGCGGCCGCGGCAGGAATGGTGGTCGCCGTCGCATTGACCTGGAGATTCAAGCTCGGCCATCACCAGATGCTCGACTTCACGCCGTCGATGGCCTGGGCGCCACCGGTGCTGGCCGAGAATCCCGAGCCCGACAGCGGCCCGGTCATGGTGACGATCGAGTACGCGGTCGACCCCGCCAAGCGCGCCGAGTTCGTCGCGGCGATGCAGGAAGTGCGCGAAATGCGGCGGCGCAACGGCGCCTATTACTGGGAGCTCTATCACGACTCCGCCAATCCCGCGCACTTCGTGGAGACATTCATGGACGAATCGTGGATCGAGCATCTGCGGCAACACGAGCGCGTCAGCGTCGCCGACCGGGAGATTCAACGGCGGGCGAAGCAGTACCTGATTGCGGGCTACGAGGTGAAATCGAAGCACTGGCTCGCGGATCGCGAATCGTAGGAGATCGTGGCGCTCCCCATGGAGTGTGCCGCAATATCGAGCCTGCAACGGCAGATCGCTGAGTGGGCCTTCGCGCTCGTCCTCGCCTGGCTTTGCGCGTCGGCTCGCGCGCAGAGCCCGGATCCCACCAAGGCCGGGCGGCCGATGCAGGGCGTGAACGCGAGCGCGACCTACGACGGCGAAACGGTCTCCGATCTGTCGGCGGGCGCGAAGCGCGGCTCGACAATGACAAAAATGTAATCGAGCGGTCGGTTCCCCGCCCGTTCTGGCCTCCCTGGAGCACTACACCGCGGCGCGCTAGCGCTGAAACCGCGCGTGTTACGAACGTAGCGAATCGGCGTTTTTTCGTAGCGTATTTGACATGACGCCTCCGTAGGCTGGTACGGGTACAGAACCCACCACAAGGAGGCTGCAAATGAAAGCGCTACACGAGAGGACGCAGAATCTGCAGGCTGAGAGCGTTGCAGCCGATCTCGCGGCGCGAATCGCGGGGATTTTCGACATCTTGTGCGGATTCTCGGTTCAGGAGCGCTCCACGCTTACAAAGGAACGCGCCATCGTCCAGCTCCAGGGCGAATTGTGCCTCGCCGACGTCTCGGTGAGTACCTGGCCCGGTTTTCAGGCGACGCCGGAGTTCTACGACGAGATAGCGTGCATGCTGCTCGAGCTGATGGCCGAGCAGCCCGAGGCGGTCGAAGTCCTACCCGGTTGCACGTTCGCACGCACATTGCATTAAACCCCCGAAAGGAGATCGCCCGTGAACCATCCTGTGATGCATCCCGACGAGCCCGACGCTGACACCGACGGTCTGGTGCCCATGGACGGGATCGAATACGAGGAATCGGACATTGTCGACATCGCTGCGGAATTGGAGCTGTTGCTGGCCCGGGTGCAGGCGGCGCGGTTCTCGGGCGCCTGATCAGGCTGGATCCGTTCAGCCCGGCTCGGCTACCCCGTCTTGGCGTGCTCCTCGCGCGCGCAAGCCACGCCTGCGTCTCATTGGTGCGCAGCACCGAGCCGTTCCAGCTTCGTGTCCGGACGGGTTACAACCGTAGCGCGGGATCGAAGCGCTGAAACGCTCCGCTCATTCGAGCGCGCCACGATGCGACGACTCCAAGCCGGAGTCGACACATCGAGAGGACATTCCAATGAAACTGAAGCGAATCACGCTCGTTTGCGTGGGCCTGACTGGCGCACCCGCGGTTGCGCTCGCGCAGTCATCCGTCCAGATCTATGGCACGGCCAATGTGGACATTGAATCCGTCCAGGCCAAAGGCGCCGCGGCGGGGCCGAACTTTGCGAGCCGCACGCGGCTGACGAGCAACAGCTCGAACATCGGATTCCGCGGCAGCGTGGACTTGGACGCAGCCCTCAAGGCCTTTATCCAGATCGAAAGCGCGGTCAACTTCGACGCCGGTACCACTGCAGGCTTCTGGGCCTCGCGTAATTCCGGCGTCGGGTTGCAGAGCCAGTGGGGACAGGCCCTCCTCGGCCAATGGGACTCTCCCTACAAATTCTCGACGCAGCGGATCGACCCGACGAACGATACGGGAATCGCCGCCTCCACCGGCATCCTCGGCGGTACGGGCAGCATCACGGCCGGCCAGGGCGGCGTCAATTTCGCCGAACGTGCGAGCTTCGACCGACGCGTTTCCAACGTCGTCCAGTACTGGACGCCGGCGTGGAACGGCCTCACCGGCCGCTTCGCCTACGGCGCCGGCGACACCAATATCGGCTCGCCAAGCACCGGCGTCGCCGAAAGCACCGGCCTGAAGCCCGCGCTCTTCGCCGGCGCGGCCATCTACGAGGCGGGCCGCTTGTACGCGACGATCGCGCACGAGCAGCACAAGGACTTCCAGTCGCTCAACACCCTGCTCGGCGCGCCCGCCTCGAGCGGCAAGGACCGGGCGTGGAAGGCGGGCGTGCAGTACGGGTTCCTCGACAATGCCCTGACCCTCGGCGGGGTGGTCGAGCGGCTGCAGTACCGGGCCGACGACATCAACGGACTGGGCAGCCTCGAGCGCAAGGTCACCAACTCGTACGCGGTCGGGAAGTACCAGGCGGGACCGCACTCGATCGCGCTCTCCTATGGGCAGAAAGGCGCGGAGAAGCTGAGCGGGGCGGGGTTCTCGGATCTCCCTGACAGCAAGGCGCGGCAGGTGTCGATGCGCTACGGCTACAGCCTCTCCAAGCCCACGCAGCTCTATGCGGTCGCGACCCGGATCTCCAACCAGGCGAATGCGTTCCAGACCTTCGGCAACGCGCCCATCACCCCGACCACGCTGTTCGCGGATCCGGCGCGCGGCGCCGATCCGGCCGGCTTGGGCATCGGAATGATCTACTCGTTCTGAGAACTTGGGCGATGGGCAACGCCATTAGTACGGCCCCGGCGATATCGACACGATTGCGCAACCGTTACGACCGAAACGGGTGGGGACCGGATGCGAAATCGCGCCGGAATCGCCGCTGCCCATGATGGTGCTTCCCGTTTCCAAAGAGAAGGAACTGAATCATGAGGACCTCCAGACGATTCACCGCAGCGCCCGTGCTGCTATGCGCAGCTGTCGCGCTGAGCGCCTGCACGACGATGGGCACCGGAACCGGCTCGGTCTCTCCAAGCAACGAGCCGGTCACGTTTTCATGGAAGAGCACCGATGGCGGCGTCAGCGGCACCCTGTCCGCGGCGCTGAAGGATGGGCAGACCTTCTCGGGTCCTTATCTGCAGGTCACCAGCACGACGCAGAGCCAAGCCTTCGATCCGTTGTGGACCGGCTGGGAATACGGCTGGGGCGGCTGGGGGGGCTTCGGGCCCTTCCCGGATACCGCTTTCACGACACACTACTCCGGCCGGGTGATGGCCAAGCTGCAGGCTGCGGACGGGCAGCACATGCGCTGCCATTTCCATCTCAACCACCCGTCCGACGGGATGGGCGGCGGCGGGCAGGGCCAGTGCCAGCTCAAAGGCGGCCGCTCGGTGGATGCCGTCTTCCCGACCTCAGCTTAGCACTTCGACCGCCGCGCTGAACACATACCCTGCGCCGCGCTCGGTCCTGATGTATTGCGGCTGGGCCGGGTCCGGCTCGATCTTGCGCCGCAGCCTGAGGACCTGCACGTCGATCGAGCGATCGTAAACCTCAGCACCATGCAACCGCGAAAGATCGAGCAGCTGCTCGCGCGACAGCACCCGTTGCGGCGCGGCGCAAAACGCCTGCAGCAGATTGAACTCGCCATGGCTAAGCTCGACCCGGCTGCCGTCAGGCGAGGTCAGCCGGCGGCTGCCGAGGTTGAGCTCCCAGCCGGCAAAGCGGTAAGCGCGCCGCTTGTCGCCGCGCGGCGGAAGCACCGCGCGCGCCGTCTGATAGCGACGCAGCACCGCGCGGATGCGGGCGAGGAGCTCGCGCGGGCTGAATGGCTTGGTGACATAGTCGTCGGCGCCGAGCTCGAGGCCCATCACGCGGTCGGCCTCGTCCTGCTTGCCGGTGACGATGATGATCGGGACCGACGATTCCGCGCGCAGCTTGCGCGCAAGCTGCATGCCGTCCTCCCCGACGAGGCGCAGGTCGAGCACGACGAGATCGATCGCGTGATCGGCGAACGCCTGCGCCATCTCGGCTCCGGTCGCCACCGCGGTGACCCGCAGGTCATTGTCGTGCAGGTAATCGGCCACCAATTTGCGCATGGCCGGATCGTCGTCGACGGCGAGGATGTGGTGCTGCACAGTGCTGCTCATGGTTTTGCCGCAGGGCAGCACAAGTTAGCACGGGGCCCGCAGGGTGAACAAGCCGCCCCTTCCGTTACAGCTGTAACCCGCCGAAATCCGCTCGAAACGACCGGTGACCAAGATCATGACGTGCCGAGACTTGCAGCCGGTTGACCGGCTCCGACCGATGTCGAGTATCGTTATCTTGGAGGAGGACGACCTCATGCGGGGATTGCTCACCGAATGGCTGACCGGGGCGGGCTATGCCGTTCGCGAGCGGGGCCTGCGCGCGGCGCCCGCGGGAGAAGGCGCGGACCTGGTGATCGTCGATCTCTACATGCCGCGGCAAGCCGGCGCCGACATAGTGCTGGCGGCGCAGCAAGCATATCCCGGGGCCCCGGTGATCGCGATGTCGGCCCAGTTCCGGCCGGGGCTCGAGTGCTCGGCTGGGGCGGCGCACGCACTGGGCGTGGACAAACTGGTGTGCAAGCCCTTCGCTCGCGAGGACCTGCTGGGCGCGGTGCGCGCGTTGATAGGTCCGGCACCGTGAACCTCAATCTGAGGCGTAAGCTTGTCGATTGGGGACCACGCGCGAGAAGGGGACGAGTATGGCCAAGCCCGCGTCCATCAGCATACCCACCGAGCCCATCGGCAGCATCCCAAGACCCGCCGATCTCATCGAGAGAGTCGCAAAGGGCGACAGCGAAGATCCGGGCCTCGCTCCTTTCTTCGAAGATGCGGTTCGAGACACCATCGAGCGGTTCGAAGCGGCGGGCTCTCCGGTGGTTACCGACGGCGAACAGAGGAAGTATTTCAATTTCGCGACGTACTGCGTGCATGGGCTTGCGAACACGGCCCCGGATGGCTTCACAATCCCGTTCGCAGACGGTCATACGCGGCAACTGCCGCGCCTTACATGCGGCCCGTTCCGGTACCGGCGGTACGCAGACAGTTACCTGGATGTCGCCATGCGCCATGCGCATGTTCCGGTAAAGCAGGCGGTGATATCGCCTTCGGCCTTGAGCCTGATGTACCCGGCGGAGAAGATTCGGGATTATTCGCGCGAGCAATTCATCGACGACCTGCTGCGCGAGCATGAAACCGAGGTCCGGCGCTGCCTGAACAAGGGCGCTTGCAAGGTGCAGGTGGACTTCACCGAAGGACGCCTCGCGGTAAAGGTCGATCCCTCCGGGCATCTCTTGAACAGCTTCATCGACCTCAATAATCTCGCGCTGTCGCGTTTCTCGCCGGAAGAGCGCCGCCGCATCGGGGTTCATACCTGCCCGGGGAATGACCTCGATTCGACGCACAGCGCGGATGTCGATTACGCAGAGCTGCTGCCCGGCTTGTTTGCGCTGAAGGCGGGAAATTTCTACATCGCGCTCGCGGGTGAACGGGACCGCCGGCACGTTCTCGAAATCATACGCAAGCATCTGAGGCCGGATCGGCGGATTTTCGTCGGCGTCATTGCTCCGATGAATCCCCGCATCGAGACCGCGGAAGACGTGCGCGACCTTGTGCTTGAAGCGTCCGAGTACATCCCGATCGAGCAGCTCGGAAGCACCGACGACTGCGGATTCTCCCCTTTCTTCGACAATACCTCCACGAGCCGTGACACGGCTTTCGCCAAGATCCGGGCGCGCGTGCGCGGCACCGCAATGGCCGCGGAGGTGATCGGAGCCCGCCAATGACGACCAAGGATGACGAATACGCGCTGCTGCGCTCGGCGGCTCTGCAGAATGCCAGCAGCATCCGCACCGCCCGCGAGCGTGCCGAGCAGCGCCAGGAGGCGTACTGGGCAGAAGCGCAAAGGCTGAGTCATACGGGCAGCTTCGGCTGGAACATCTCCACCCGCGAGATCGTCTGGTCGGAGGAAACCTTTCGCATCTTCCAGTACGACCGGGCCACGCAGCCGACCGTGGAACGTGTGCTCCAACGTGTTCATCCGGAGGACGCGGCCCTTGTGACGCAGGCGGTCGAGCGCGCAGCGCGGGAGAAACAGGATTTCGAGCTTGAATATCGCCTGGTGATGCCCGACGGCTTGGTCAAGCACGTCCATGTCGTCGCGCACGCCTCGGGCGATGCGTCGGGTCAGATCGAGTACGTCGGCGCGGTCATGGACGTCACCGAGCAGCACCGGGCCGAAGGGGTGCTGCGTGAGCAGGCGAGCCTCCTCGACCTCACGCATGACACGGTTTTCGTTCGCGACATGAACGACATCATCACCTACTGGAATCGCGGTGCCGAGCAACTCTATGGATGGGATAGCGGGCAAGCGGTCGGCAAAACCACTCGCCAGCTCCTGCAAACGAGCTTCCCCGAGCCGCTGGTGGAAATCAATGCGGCGCTGCTCCGCGCCGGCCGCTGGGAGGGGGAGCTCACCCATACGAAGCGAGACGGCGCGCAGGTCGTGGTGGCGACCCGCTGGGCCCTGCAACGCGACGCGCGCGGAAACGCCGTGGCTGTGCTCGAGACGAACAATGACATCACCGAGCGCAGGCGAAGCGAAGCCGAGCTGCTGCGCCAGACGGCGCTCCTCGACGAGCTGTTCGTAGGCGGACCCGATGCGGTGGCGCTCTCGAACCTGGAGAAGCGCGTGGTCCGGGTCAATCGGGAGTTCGATGCCCTGTTCGGGTATGCAGCAGAGGAGGTGGTGGGGGTCTCTCTTGCCGATCTGATCGTGCCCGAGGACGAGCTCGAGCGCTCGCGCGCGGCTCGCGCGCGGGCCCAGTCCACCGTCGGGCGGGTCGCGTTCGAGGGCATGCGCCGGCGCAAGGACGGCACCCTGATCCAGGTGTCGATCAAGGGCGGGCCGATTGTTCTCCGCGGACAGCCGATCGGGTACTACGCCATGTACCGGGACATCACCGAGCGCAAGCGCGCGGAGGAGGCGCTCCGCCTCTCGGAGGAGCGCTATGCGCTAGCGATGTTGGCCGCCGAGGATGCCCATTGGGACTGGATCGTCGGCACGGACCAGTACTACCTGTCCCCGCGCATCGTGGATCTCTTCGGCTTGCCGCCGGATACCGTTTTCACTTCGCGCGAGGACTATCTGGCGCGCACGCCGTTCGTGCGCGAGGACCTGGAGAAGTGGCAGCGCGCGATAGCCGAGCTCTTTGCCGGCACCGGCTCGCGGCTCAGCATGGAACTGCGCGCGATCGTCCGCGGCGAGATCCGCTGGTTGCAGCACGTCGGCCTGTGTGTCCGCGACGCGTCCGGGCAGCCGGTGCGCTGGTGTGGCACGGCGAGGGACATCACCGAGCGCAAGAGAAAGGAGGCCGAGCTGCTGCATAACACGGCGCTCCTCGACGAGCTGTTCGAAGGCTCGCCCGACGCGGTGGTTCTCATGGATCTGGAGGCGCGCGTGCTGCGAATCAGCCGCGAGTTCGCTGCGCTCTTCGGGTATTCCGCAGAGGAGGCGGCCGGACGCCCGGTCGTCGATCTGATCGTGCCCGAGGACGAGCTCGAAAACTCGCGCGCCGGATTCGCGCGGGCCCGGTCAGGCGAGCGGTTCGTTGTCGAGCGCGAGCGCCGGCGCAAGGATGGCACGCGCATTCATGTGTCGATCAAGCGCGCGCCGATCGTTCTCGGCGG
>WNFF01005541.1_pt1 | contig 14527 bp, 10 predicted proteins | sample 5400441 | NCBI WGS metagenome assembly WNFF01 (sample SAMN13153345, study PRJNA577476) | soil metagenome | isolation source: 120 cm saprolite under Douglas fir tree site 2 hole 3 replicate 1 | place: USA:California | collected 2015-04-18 | reverse complement strand
TTGTGACATCCTGCGCCTCAGGAAGATTGGAAGACTGCGTCTGCGCCAATCCAAGCTGATAGAGGATTCCGAGAGCGAGCACTGCCAGACCCAAGGCGACAATGAATCGAGGCGCATTCCGGATTCGACTGTTCAGATACTGTTGGCCCACTATGTATTTAGAAGCACAAAAGCCAAGGTAAGCTGCCGCGCTAAACCGCAGCCCTCCATTTTGGCAACGACAAACCAAATTAATTCGTTGTAACCTGTTACTGCGACCTCAACCTTGGGCCGTGCGGAAAAGAGGAGTCACGTGACCACCGAAACTTATTCTTCAGTCGCGAGGTTTTCACACGTGGCCGGCTTCTACGATGAGGTTCGTCCCGCCACTCCCGGCGTTCTGATCGATATTCTTAAACAATACGCGGGCATCTCGAAAGCCAAGTTGGTGGTCGATGTTGGCTCCGGCACCGGGCTATCCTCGCGCGTTTGGTCGGAACACGCGCGGCAGGTGATCGGCATTGAGCCCAATGCCCAGATGCGGGAACAGGCGATGAGCCGCACCCAGGCAGGGAATGTGTCCTACCGGGAGGGGATCTCCGCTAACACGCGAATTGAGGATGGCGCCGCCGATATCGTAACCTGCTCGCAAAGTTTTCACTGGATGGATGCCGAAGAGACCATCGTTGAAATGCACCGGATTCTCCGGCCGGGAGGCGTTTTCGCCATTTATTACTGCGAATTTCCGCCGGTGATGGACTGGGAGATGGAACGCCGCTTCCAGACATTTATGGCGCGGATTGACCGGATGGATGAAGAGCACAGATGCCGGCTGGGTATCAGACATGGAGCGAAAACCGATCCTTTACCCAGCGTGCAACAGAGCGGACTGTTCCGGCTGACGCGCGACTTCTTTGTCCACAGCACAGAGCGCGGCAATGCGAAACGGCTGATTAGCCTGGTGCGCAGCTTCAGCGGTGTCGCAACCAGTTTGAAGTCCGGCTGCTCCGAGGAGGATATTGGCCTGACAGCTTTCGAAGCAGCCGCGCATGAGCTGCTGGGCGATGAACTCCGGCAATGGTATTTCAGCTACAAGGTTGTCATTGCGGTCAAGTAATTCCGTGTCGCTCGATCGCGGTTAAACCGCAGCTGTCCCCTGCAACTGCGCTGGCTTTTCCCCTTTGACTTCGGGAAAGATGTCGTACACGTAGTCATAGGCGGCCAGAATGGCAGGCTTCAGCGATCCGGCCCGCACACGCTTCTCGATTTCTTCGCGTGAGAGATCGAAGATTGCGTCCAGGATATGGGCGCGCTCCTGCTCGCTGGCCTGTCCCACGATGAAGAGCACCCGCGCACTGTGCTGGATGTATCGGGGCGAAAGCAACTGGCGCTTCAGCAGTTCCATGATGATGTCTGCTTTCTTGCGGTCAAAGCGCCCGGGATCGCCGCGGCGGTCCTGCTCGGCGAAAAACTCTGCTGTCCACTCATTGTGAACTTCCCAGAGCTTGTCGAAGAGTTCTTTAGTGAAGCGCGCTCCTGCTTTCACGGTGTAAGCATTCACGGCCGGCTCTACGCCATCTTCCGTGACGGCTGGACGCTTGAGATATCCATCTTTGGTGATCGCCGCTTGGTGGCGCGCCAGAGTCCACAGCCACGAAACGTCAATGCGGTAGGTTGCGAGATCGTTCATGAACCGCAACTTGAGTTCGTAGTCGTCGATGGCAGCGGCAAAATTGCCGTTGAGAATCTGGAAACCATAGTTCGCCGCCATATAGAAGGCGTGCTGGATATGCTCAATGGTGATATCACCTTTGGGCACGCCATAGATCGAATCCCAGAGCTCTGGAGTGAACAATTTTTCTGGGGTGTCGAGCATGTCTTTGGCGATCACGCGCGGCGTGATTCTCCCGTTTGCATCTAGCAAACCGCGGGATTGCAGTACGCTGCGCTCCGCTGCGCTCAATCCGCTGGCCACCGTTGGCACCGGTTTGTCTTTCACGAGTGTCGTATCCAGATGAGCATCGAGAATCGACTGAAGTTTCTCGACCGGGGCGCGCAGAGGCGCATTGCCTGCAGCCACATAGGCGGTCTCCGGACTGGCGACCCAGCTTTGACGATAAGCGTCATAGAGCCGTCCCTTCACCCGGCCCAGGAGGATATCTTCCAGGACCGGCTGCTGCCCGGGGGTGAGCGGTTGCTCAGGTACAAATACCAGGCCGAGCAGGCGTTCGCGTAACTTGTCTATCACCACGGCCCGCAGAGCGAGCGGATTGTAGCGCGACCGGCCGTAGGGATCGTTCGCTTGATAAATCATCACCGCAGCCATGCCTCCGATGGGAGCGGCGTTGCTCAGTTCGCCGTTTTTCATTCCCGCCATCAGCATCGTGAGGGCGTTGTAGCGCTGATACGCAATCATGTTGGGCGCCGCCATACCGATAGACTGTGGGTCCGGGAAAACGCCTTGGGGATCGTCCTTCCACATTTCGATCAGACTGCCGAGGTAGTCCCAGCGGCCAACGTTGGTTCCCAGCAGCCGCCGGCGTAGCGTCCAGGCGATTGCCGGCAGGACGCGGCCCGCGCTGCCTTCCTCATACAGCATCTTGATCTTCACGGTTCCAGCCGGAACGCCGATCATCCCTTCCAGCCGCGACAGCAGTTTTTCCACGATGAGCGCTTCCTGGGCGGACTGTAGTTTCGGAATGTAGAAGTAAACGCCGGCGCCGCCACGTTTCAGCGCGTCGTAGTTGTTGAAGGTCCACAGCGTCGTGATAACAATGAGGCCGGGCGCGGGCCGTCCGTCCACTTCAATGTGGTCATAGCGGACGTGTATACCGGGAGGCCGGCCAAATCTTGCGGGCCACTGCGAGGCCGGCTTCGTAATCTTGTAACTCCTGGTCTTGCCCTTCTTTACTACATCGTAAGAGCGGTCGCTCCATGCGCCTTCGAAGATGTCTTTTGCATTTTGCAGAGCAGCAAAGACTCCGACTGGCTGATTGGTGGCCGTTCCTTCAGGCGTGAAGTGGGGCGGAGACGCATCTTCGAAATCCGGCATGTTCATAGGCGCTTGACTGTTCAGCGCATTGAAAGCCATATCCAGCGGATGCCACGGGCCGGTCAATTCCAGTCCGGGATTCTTTAACGGGTGAGCGTCGCTGGGAACAGGCACTTCGTCATTGAGACGCCATCGCCACTGGCTTTCCTTGCCGAGAAAGTTGTCAATCATCCCCTGCACGATCTGACGCCAGGTCCAGAATTTCCCGCTGATGATGGGATCTTCAAACTTCTGCTCCCATTTCGGCCAGCCGTACTTTTCTCGTACTGGCGCCGGTGACTCCAGCAATTCACGGCGAGCGGTCAGCGCAGCAGCGAAATCAGGACGCAGCTCGCGAGTGAGGGTGGTAATCGCCTCTTCTACATTCACTTGTCGTCCGTTGACTGTTTTCGAACCGAATAGATTGGGGAAATTTTGGAGAATGTCTTCGCGGACCATGACGTGAATCCTCCTCTCCGCGTTGTCAGAGACTTGTTCTGTTAAACCCTGTGATACGTCCTAACGAGTCGCCACCAGAGGCATTTCCTTCGCGGAAGTCGCCCCGCTTTGCAGGAACTCCATTGCCGCCTGTACACCACCGGAGCGATGCGGCACGTCCGCAGCGTGGAGACCCATTTCAACTCCCGCCAGCGTGCCAATCAGCATGAGATCGTTCAGATCGCCAAGATGGCCGATCCGGAAGATCTTGCCCTTCATCTTGCCCAGGCCGGTACCCAAAGAGATATCGTACTTCTCCAGAGCGATTTTGCGGAAGCGGTCGGGATCGTGTCCGGCGGGAGTCAGTACCGCAGTGAGCGAATCCGAGTATTCCCTGGAGTCGAGCGCCAGCATTTCCAGTCCCCAATGACGAACCGCGGTCCGGGTGGCTTCCGCGTGGCGGTGATGTCTGGCGAAGACGTTTTCCAGACCTTCCTCCATCAGCATCGCGATAGCTTCACGCAAACCGTAGAGGAGATTTGTGGCCGGGGTATAAGGAAAAAAGCCGCCCACATTGTTCTCCAGCATTTCCTGCCAGTCCCAGTAAGACCGCGGCAATCTGCTCGACTTGGATGCGGCCAACGCCTTCTGGGAGATGGCGTTGAATCCCAGTCCGGGCGGCAGCATAATACCCTTCTGCGATCCCGTGATGGTTACATCGACGCCCCAGGCATCATGCTCATACGGAAGCGACGCCAGCGAAGAAACCGTGTATTGTCGATGGCCTTCCGGATTTCGGCGACGCGGCTGGTAACTCCGGTCGACGTCTCGTTATGTACGACCATCACCGCGCGGATCTGATGATTGCGGTCTCGCACCAACCGCTCTTCCACCTGCGCCGGATCAATGCCGTGACGCCAATCTCCGGGAACGAACTCCACGTCCAAGCCCCAGCGCACGGACATCTGTTGCCAGAGCGTGGCAAATTGTCCGGTCTCAAACATCAGCACTTTGTCGCCGGGAGACAGCGTATTCACGATGCTGGCTTCCCACGCGCCGGTACCCGATGACGGGAATATCACAACCGGTCCGGATGTTCTGAACAGCGAGCGACATCCCTCCAGCACCTCTTTGCCCAAGCGAGCAAAATCAGGGCCACGATGATCGATGGTCGGCCGGTCCATGGCGCGAAGAACGCGATCAGGAACATTCGTGGGGCCAGGGATTTGCAGGAAATGACGTCCGGAACGATGCACAGGGCCTCCTGTCGGGGCAGCACTAGAATTGCATGCAATATTATATCAGGACAATGGATCGGAACACGAGCGATATTCTGCGGTCCGGCAGGGCCGAGGCGCATGACGATAAGCTGCCGCCATCCCTTATCCTCGTCGGCAATGAAAAACCCGCGCAGTATCAGGAGTTTTTGCGAGCAATGCCGTGCGCGCTGAGACTTCTTTCTTAGCAGGGTTCTTTGGTTGCTCATGTTACAATTCAGGGTTGGAGCAGCGGCCGCTGGTGGAAGGCTAGTTTTCAGCGGGGCTGAGCAACGTACCGCGTCGGCTCTTTGAATTGCATGCAATCCAAGAAAAAGACTTCAGCCAGCCTGCATGATGAAGTGCTGGCGCAACTTCGGCGGATGATCTATGAATGCGAGCTTAAACCCGGCTCGCGCATTGTGGAACGCCCATTGTGCGAACAACTTAAGGTTTCTCGCACGCCGTTGCGCGAGGCTTTCAAGGTACTCGCTTCCGAAGGCCTGATCGAACTGCTGCCAAATTGCGGCGCCCGCGTGGCGCAGTTACTGGAGAAAGACCTTCGCGACGCTCTCGAAGTCATGGGCGCAATTGAGGGGCTTGCCGGGGAGTTGGCAGCCGCGCGCGCCAGCGATGACCTGATCGCGGAAATTCGCGCGCTGCATTATCAGATGTACGCGCACTACTTGCGCCGCGAGCTGCCCGAGTACTTCAGGCTCAACCAGGCGATTCACCAGCGCATTGTCGAAGCGGCTGGAAACCCGGTGTTGGAGGCGCAGTATAGTCTGCTCAGCCGCCGCGTGGCCCGCGCACGCTACGTCGTCAATCGTCTTGACGAGGAGCGCTGGAGCCGGGCAATGAAGGAACACGACCTGATCCTCGATTGCCTGATGCGCCGGGCGGGGCCTGAACTGCGAGAGGTGCTTCGCGCGCATCTGATGAACAAGCTGGCAAGCCTGCTCGACCATCTTCCTAAGCCCGAACCGGCTCCCGCAGCCAGGAGCGCAGGAAAGCCACGCACACCGGTCGTCGCAGAAAATGGCGTTCAGCACGTGGAGAGCAGTGAAACTGTGGCTGCGACGCCTGTATCCGCAAAGTAATCATGTCGCCAGCGCAGCCTTAAGGACACGCGCCACGTGCACGGCGACGCGATCTGTGCAATGCTCAATCTGATGGCGGCAGCTTGTGCCGTCCGCGACGATCAAAGCGCCAGCAGGCGCGTTCCGCACCGCAGGCATCAGACTGCGTTCGGCCATCCGCACTGAAACTTCCTGGTTGGCTTTCTCATATCCGAATGCGCCGGCCATGCCGCAGCAACTTGATTCGATCGGCTTTACCGTAAGTCCAGGAACCAGTTTCAGCACCGCAACTATGTCGGGCATGGCGCCAAAGGCCTTTTGATGGCAATGACCGTGAAGCAGCGCCTCGCGCGGACCATCGTCACGAAATGAAAGTTTAAGTTTGCCGCTACGGGATTCTCGCGCCAGAAACTCTTCCAGCAGCACAGCCTGTGCGGCGATGGCTTCGACCCTTTCTCCTTTGAGGATCGCGCCCAATTCGTCACGCATGGTCAAAAGACATGACGGTTCCAACCCGATGACGGGCGTGCCCCGCATGGCCGCCGGGCCCAGCGCCTCAACCAGTCGCGTCAGCTCTTTGCGCGCTTCCTCGACCATGCCGGCGCTGAGAAATGTCCGGCCGCAGCAGAGCGGCCGTGCAACGCGAGGCTCCACGACGGCGTAGCCGCCTGCCTCCAGCACGGCGCGCGCGTCCCGCGCATTTTCCGGTTCAAAGTAGCGGCTGAAGCAATCGACAAAAAACATCACCTCGTTGCTCGACCCGTTCTTGGCGAGCGGCGTCCGATAGATGTCCCTGCGCCACTCCGGCAGTTTCCGATGTGCACTGAGTCCGGTAAACGGTTCGGAGAGCGCTGCCAGGCCCGGTATCCGATTCCGCAAGTTGACCAGCGGAGCAAACTTGCTGGCCAATGGCGCGTATCGTGGCAGAGAGGCGGTCAGCTTCTCGCGCATGGACGTGCCATGGCGCTTGTGCCATTGGTGCAGGAACTCAATCTTCATCCGGGCCATATCAACCCCGGTCGGACACTCGCGGCGACACGCTTTGCAGCTGACGCAAAGGTCCATGACTTCCTTCATGCCGCTGGAGACCATAGCATCAGGACCAAGCTGGCCCGTCAGCGCGAGACGAAGCGAGTTGGCGCGGCCGCGCGTCACGTCCTTTTCGTCTTTTGTAGCCAGGTAACTCGGACACATCACTCCAGCGTCCAGCTTGCGGCAGTGGCCGTTGTTGTTGCACATCTCCACTGCGCCAAGCAATCCGCCAGAGCCGGACCAGTCGAGGGCCGTTATCACGGGAAGCCCGGCGTATCCCGGCTTGTAGCGGAAGTTCTGCCCGTCATCCATGCGTGGAGCGCGCACGATCCTTCCCGGATTGAAAAGTCCCGCGGGATCGAACGCATCCTTCACCGTCTCAAACGCGCGGACCACCTGGTCTCCGAACATGGTGCGGTGAAATTCGGAGCGCACGATACCATCACCGTGTTCGCCTGAATGTGATCCCTTGTACTCGCGCACTACAGCAATGGCTTCCTCAGCAACAGCACGCAGCTTCTTCACGTCGCCAGGATCCTTAAGGTTCAACACCGGGCGAACGTGAAGGCAGCCGACCGAGGCGTGCGCGTAGAACGTGCCCTTGGTCCCATTGCGTGAAAAAATCTCGGTGAGGCGATCGGTGTAGTTGGCCAGATCTTTCAGGGGAACAGCGCAGTCTTCGATGAACGCGAGCGGTTTGGCATCGCCTTTCATCGACATCATGATGTTCAGGCCGGCTTTGCGCAGCTCGGCGAGACTCGCCTGGACGCCTGTATCAATCGCTCGAACCACCGAACCCGGATAGCCTAGATCGGCGACCAATTCTTCCAGCCGGTCAAGAGATGCGAGCAATTCCGCCTGGCTATCACCGGCGAATTCCACCAGCAACAGGGCTTCGGGACGCCCTTTGACCACGTTCTCAATCGTCGCGCGGAAGGCAGGGATGGCCCGCGCCAGATCGAGCATATTGCTGTCAACCAGTTCCACCGCAGAAGGTCCGAGCTTAACGATGTGCTGGGTTGCTTCCATGGAAGCGTGAAGACGATCAAAGTGGCAAATGCCCTGCACTTTGTGCCTGGGAATGCGGTGCAGCCGCAATTTTATTTTGGTGAAGAAGCCGAGAGTTCCTTCCGACCCGACCAGGAGCTTTGCCAGGTTGAGCGGCGTCTCTCCCATCATGTGAAGGTTGTAGCCGGCGACATTGCGCAATACTTTTGGAATTCGCAGAGCGAGTTCCGTTGCATTGCTCGTGTAGAGTGCGCGCATTGCGCCCGCCAGTTCGCCCAGACGCCCAGACGCCAAGTCACGGCCTTCCGAAAGTTCGCCGAAAACAACGCGTGACCCATCGGCGAGTACGGCTTCGATCTCATGCACGTTGTGCACCATGATCCCGTACTTGATGGACCGGCCTCCGGCGGAATTGTTGCCGGTCATGCCGCCGATCGTAGCAACAGCGGAGGTGGAAACGTCGACCGGGAAATACCATCCTGAGGACTTGAGTTCATTATTAAGATGGTCCAGCACAATTCCAGGCTGGACGGTTGCGGTGCCAAGCTCGGTGTCGAAGTCCAGCAGTTGGTTCAGATGACGGCTCGTGTCCAGCACGACGGCTTCATTTACCGTCTGTCCGGCCTGGGAACTGCCTCCACCTCGCGGCAGAACTGGGAATCCCTCTTCGCGAGCCAGGGCAATAGCGGCTTCAACGTCGTCGGCGTCCTGAGGAAGGGCTACGCCGATCGGTTCGACCTGGTAAATCGAGGCGTCAGTGGAGTAGCGTCCGCGCGTAAAAGCGTCAAACAGGACCTGACCGCGCATGGCGTGGGCCAGCCGGGAAGCCAGCGCCGGATCACCGATTCTGCTCTTCACTCACTCCCCCCTTAATGGTTTTGCATGCAAAATCACAAAAGCCCTAGGCAAAATCGCCGAATGCGGGGTAGAGGAAAGCACCGCATAAAATGCGCAAACGCCTGTCAATTCGCTTGTCTTGCCGATTTTTCTGCTTGCTTTTTCGGGCGGAACCAGGCTCATCCTAGATTCCTCTTGATTGCATTCAAAGTTTGGATAATAATACGCCCGCTCAGAAACTCAATGTCTTCCCCCGGAGGTAAGCGCCTATGCGTCCCCGCATTTTAAGAGCTACCAATATTGTACTCGGCCTGCTTTGCATCATGTATCTGCTCACGTATATTGATCGGCTCAACTTCAGTACAGTGGTTATCGATAAACAGTTTCTGAAGGAAATCCCGATCACCAAGGTGCAGATCGGCTTTGTCTTTTCGGCGTTTGCTTATCCTTACCTCCTTTTTCAGATTATCGGCGGCTGGGTGGCGGACAAATTCGGTCCACGCAAGGCGCTGACGGTCTGCGGCGTAATTTGGGCAGGCGCAACTATCGCGACCGGCCTGGTACACGGACTTGTAGGCCTGTTCGTGGCCCGCCTGGTCCTGGGTTTTGGCGAAGGCGCTACCTTTCCTACCGCGACCCGCGCCATGTCCTATTGGACACCCAAGGAAAAGCGCGGCTTCGCCCAGGGGATCACGCACGCATTCTCCCGCCTGGGCAATACGCTCACACCCTTTGTTGTTGCTTATCTTGCGCTCAGCATCTCATGGCGCGGCTCGTTCGTTGTGGTCGGCTGCGTCAGCCTGGTGTGGGCCCTGGTCTGGCTACTCTACTTCCGCGACGATCCAGCCAAGCACTCCGGGATAACGCCAGAGGAACTCGCCCAGCTTCCTGCTTACGGATCGAAGTCATCGCTTGCTCAGAAAGTTCCCTGGGGACGGCTGGTTCCGCGCATGCTGCCGGTCACCTTTGTTTATTTTTGCTATGGCTGGATTCTCTGGCTCTACTTGAGCTGGATTCCCTCTTTCTTCAAAGGCAATTTTCATTTGGACCTCAAACAGTCGGCCTTGTTCTCCTCCGGCGTTTTTGTTTCCGGAGTAGTGGGCGACACGCTGGGCGGAATCGTGAGCGACCATCTGTTCAAGAAAACCGGCAATGCGAAGCTCGCCCGCTGTAGCATGGTAGCGGTGATGATGGTGCTGTGCGGTGTCTCGCTGGTTCCCATCATGTTTACCCGCAACATGACCTTGGTTGCGCTGGCGCTCAGCATGGGCTTCTTCTTCGCCGAGATGACGATTGGCCCTATGTGGGCGATTCCCATGGACATTGCGCCCAGATATTCCGGCACTGCCAGCGGAATCATGAACTCTGGCTCCGCCCTGGCTGCCATCATTTCACCTGTCGTTGGCGGCTACTTGATCGAAAAGAGCGGTAACTGGCTGCTGCCCTTTATCGTCTCGATAGGCGTGATTATCATGGGAGCTATTTTCTCGTTCACCATGCACCCGGAGAAGCCTCTGGCTGACGTTTCTCTAGATGCGGTCCCAGCGACAGCGAAGTAACCGCAACGGGACACTTGTGATGCGCCCTTCTTTCATGCAGAGGAACGTTTGTTCGGCAGCGCAGCACTTGCTGCGCTCGTGTTGGATCGTGCTGGCCGTCGTTGGTTCAGCCGTGGCGGCCGCCAGCGCGCCCGCTTCCGGAGCACAGGTGATGGAACAAGAATCTCAAGGTACCGCGCGCACCCTCTCATATGAGGGCGCAACCACGATCGGAAACAATATTATTCCCGATGCCGCCAGGCTGTTTACGGCAAAGACGGGCGTAGCCTTCAGCGCGATCGGCGGAGCAGGTGCGGATGCCGGCTTCAAAGCTGCGGTCGAAGGACGCGCCAGCTTCGGTGGCGTCGCTCGCGAACTGACCGCGGCTGAAAAGACGAAGGTCGGTGGCTCTGAGGTGATCGGCTATGACGTAATGGGCGTTTTCGTCTATGCCGGCAATCCGGTAACGAGCCTTACGCGCGCGCACCTCAAGCAGATATTCACCGGACAGATATCGAACTGGAAACAGTTTGGCGGTCCCGACCGAAGTATCACCGTGTACAGCGAAAAGCTGGCTGGCGGACGTGCCACAGTCAAAGCATTCAAAGACCTGGTTCTGTGCAGCGAGAATTACGGGCCTGTTAAAGAATTGGAAGACGCCATCGACTGCCTGAAAGACGTGACCCAAGATCCCGGCGGCATCGCGGCATCCTCTATGTCATTTGCCGTGCCGGGAGTCAAAGCCTTGGCGGTAGACGGCGCGACGCCTAATGCCAAATCCGTACAGGACGGAAGTTATCCGCTCAAGAGGCCACTCGTCCTGGTCACGAAAGATCCTCCGACAGGCGATGTAAAGGCTTTCCTCGATTTCATGCTGACGCCGGAAGCGCAGGCGATTGTGGCGAAAAAATTTGTTCCCGCGCGATAGCAAAGCTTCCTTACAAGACCGAACCTGGGTCAACGACTCTCCCAGCAGTTGATGAAAGCAGGGAAAACGTCATTTTGACGCCGACACCTGTCGAAACCTCGACACTCCGATCCAGCAGCCCCTGGCTCTCCTCACAACGTAATGGCGATTTATCGCTATCTCGCTGGGGCTGATTGCTCTGTTGCAAGAGAATATCTGCTTGGAAGAACCTGGCCATGTAGTTAGCCACTTTGGCCTGCGAAGTGCAATTGAAGTGCACGGAGGAGTTAAACGATGAAGAATGAAAGCGTGAACGATCAGTTTTCGCGTCGCACTTTTCTTGGAGCAGGTTCGGCTGCGCTGGTCGCTGGGGCCGGCGGTTTGTTGATGGCTAGTGCTGCGGCACAGGAAACTTCAAAATCCCGGACCGATCCCGGTCCTACGAACAAACCGCTGGATTCACAGAACGCGGACACCGCATGGCCGCCCGGCACGGACTCCAAGAGCCTGGTTCCAACGTTTAAGTATCCGTTTTCTCTTGCGAACAAGCGGGTTTACGAAGGTGGATGGTCGCGCGAGGTGACCGTCCGGGAACTCCCCGTCTCGAAGACGATGGCGGGCGTAAACATGAGACTCACGGCCGGCGGTGTTCGCGAACTGCATTGGCACACTGCAGGCGAATGGGCAATCATGCTCTACGGCACGGCGCGTCTCACGGCGATCGATGCTGACGGCAAGAGCTTTGTCGCCGACGTGAAAAAGAACGACCTGTGGTATTTCCCCACCGGGATTCCGCATTCGATTCAAGGCCTCGGGCCGGACGGCGCGGAATTTATGCTGGTATTCGATGATGGAGAATTTTCGGAGTCAGAGACGGTCCTGCTGAGCGATTCGGTGGCTCATCTGCCGACAGAGGTCCTATCGAAGAACCTCGGCGTTGCCGGCCCGGCTTTGAAAAACCTTCCCCGGCAAGAGCTGTTTATTTTCCAGACTGCGGTTCCCGGACCTCTGGAGGCCGACCAGAAAGCAGCCGCGGGAGCGCTCGGGAGGTCGCCGCACGATTTCGCTTTTCGCACCATGGAAATGCCACCGACGAAGCGCGGCAAGAGTGGCGAGGTACGCATCGTTGATTCGAGCACGTTCAAGGTCGCGACGACTGTTGCGATGGCCATGGTCACCGTTCACCCGGGAGGAATGCGGGAACTACACTGGCACCCTAACGCATCCGAATGGCAGTACTACATCTCGGGCAACGCAAGAATGACTGTGGTAGCAACAGGTAACCGTGCTCGTACCATGGATTTTCAGTCCGGAGATGTCGGATACGTGGAAAAATCACTGCTGCATTACATCGAGAATACGGGTGACACGGACCTGGTCTTCCTGGAGATGTTCAAGAGCAGCTTCTATCAAGATCTGTCGCTGTCGGAGTGGTTGTCCCATACTCCACCCGAACTGGTGATGGCACATCTCAATATCGACCGTGCGACGCTGGATGCAGTCCCAAGAGACGAGCTGGTAATCGTGCCGGGCTAGCGGGCGTTCTTGCGAGCGCAACCAAACGAAAAGCCCAGAGGTCTCTCGGGAAACCCGCGATCAGCGGCAAGGCCGGAGCAGGCTTCGCGTTTTCCGCCATCGGTCACAGATGGGATGTCAGCCAGAGATCGATCGACGTTGCGCCGCTTCCCTTGATGAGAACGATCAGAAGGAACGCCAGGAGCATTACGTGATATTCAATCCCTTCTCCGTCTTTTTCCTTGAACCAATTCATTGTCCACCCATCAGGCAAGTGCACGATCAGGGCGCCTGTAAAGACTACGAATAGACCACCGGCCGCGATTCTTCCCAAGAAGCCAGAAATCAGCGCAATGCTTCCGAAAGACTGCCCAATAATCACAAGCCACGCAATAAATTTAGGAATTTTTCTGACTGCCATTTGTTCGAGCGTGCCTTTGATTCCAACGCCGCCAAACCATCCAAACAGTTTTTGCATTCCATACGGAAAAATGATTATTCCGGCGATAATTCTGAGGAAAGTGCAAACGTAATCTGCGTCTGTGTGAAGCAATGTTTTAATCACGTGATCCAGAAGCTTTCCCTCACAAAGGAACTCGGTATCTTTTTCGCGGAGTGTATGTCTTGCTCCGAGCCTCGCGCCGCCTCGAGAGTAACCGATGCCCTGGATGTTTCTAAAGCTCAAACTGGTTATCGAGGAAGACTGGCCGCTCCAAGCGCGCGCAGGCCGCGCATCTCCAGCACACGCTTGGGAGCACCCTGCCGTACGGCGCGGATCATCGCGCGGCCCAACTCCTCGGTGCTGATCACGGCCCCCGGCGCGATCGCCTGCACCAGCGGCAGGAGAGGACGAAAGACGGCATAGGCGATCCGCATCCATCGCGTCTTCGGGCGCTCACCCTCCATTGCGCGCAACGCACCCAGGCGGACCATATACGCAGATGGAAAGAGAGCGAGCAGCGCATTCTCCGTGCGTCCCTTCACCTGCGCCCACATGGCTTTGCCGCCGGTGCCCGCGCCTGAGACGTAGATAAACGTCGTCTTGGGATTGATAGCAGCCAACGCCCGCGCCCAGCCCAGCGTCAGGTCGAAAGTCGAGCGGGTATAGTCAGCCTCGCTCATGCCGGCGGACGAGACGCCCAGACAGAAGAAGCAAGCGTCATATCCCTGCAGATCCACGCCGGCCACGTTGAAGTCGAACATATCCTTGCGGACAAGCTCGCGCAGCTTGGAATGCACCCGACCGATGGAGCTGCGTCCGACCGAAAGCACGCTCTCGATTGATATTGAACCTGTTGCTCGCTGCTGAATGCTGTTGAACTTTGTGGTTCTTTGAGGATCCTACGGCTACAAAATCGACTACAGTAAGGTAGGTTCATTCGAGTCATTCTGGCGCTTTTGATCTCGTTGTGCCGCAACGCCCCAATCGAGCTAGATGCGAATTACGAGTGTCACTTAGCTGAGCCGCGTCAGATACCGGGCTACCGACAACGGGTCTTCCGTCATACCAGCAAGCGCTCCCAATCCCCCGCTCACGAACCCACGGCCAATGTCTTTAGCAAGGTCCCATCCTCGAGCGCCACAGTTGTAGCCTATTCGCCGGATTATTAAAGAGTATTCATACAGATTGGGATCTCCAGCCTTAAAACCAAGGGGACCTTCGCTGATGAGTCTTCCCAGCTAGTTACTCTCTGGTTATCGACGAGCGCTATCCCAATGTGGTAAAAGTTCGCTCGCTGTCTTTCCCGGGGCAAGTGCAGATGACTCGTACTGCTTCGGGAGAGGCTAAAACTTGTCTGCTAAGATCCAGGCTTTCAGTCGGACGTGAAAGCAAACTTAACTTGCGATGAACTACAAGCTAAAGCTAGTCTCAACCGCGCTCGTTAGAGGACAAAGATAATGGAGTA
>WNFF01005058.1_pt1 | contig 14539 bp, 11 predicted proteins | sample 5400441 | NCBI WGS metagenome assembly WNFF01 (sample SAMN13153345, study PRJNA577476) | soil metagenome | isolation source: 120 cm saprolite under Douglas fir tree site 2 hole 3 replicate 1 | place: USA:California | collected 2015-04-18 | reverse complement strand
CAGTTAACCATCAAGAAAGGCGGAAAGGTTACTGTCACCGGTCAAATTGTCGTGTCGGCCGATGGCAAAACCCGTACCGTCACCACGAGTGGAACCGATCCGCAGGGCAAAAAGTTCACAAACACTGCGGTGTACGACAAGCAGTAGGGGGATCTCTCCCGAGGGCTGAGGTAACAGTGATGCCCTCCCGCTCGGTTATGAGCGGGAGGGCATTTGTAGATAGTAGGCTGCCCCACTTTTCGCGGTTTGGAGGTAATCGTTCTTCGAAAAGTGCTGTGGGGCGGCCAGCACCGAAGTGGCTCCGGTTTGCGCGCCCGGCGGTCGAATTTCAGCGGAACTACCGATAACCACCGATCAGGACGCCGCGGTTTCCGGCAGGGGCTCCTCGATCAAGCTGCGTCGGCGAAGCACGCGCCGCCTCTGCGATTCCTGTAGCGGTGGGGAGGCGGCTATCGCGCAGAGAACGTAAAACAGCGCGGCGTTTGCCGGAATCTGCAGATTGAAGTCGAGAAAGCTGTGGACCAGGATTCCTACGCAACCGAGAAGAGCGGCCGCGGTCAGCGCGCCGCTGGCGGTCTCGGTCCAATTCTCGAGCTTGCCCACGGCCTGGCGGAAGACCAGCACCAGAAACCAGACCGCGATTGAGAATCCTGCCAGGCCGGTCTCGACCAGCAGTTGCAGGTAATCGTTGTGCGCCTGGTTCACGAAGAAAGTGGTGTAGAAACTGCGAAATTCCGGGTAGACGATCGGAAATGTGCCAAGTCCCCAACCGAGAAACGGCCTCTTGAGGAGCATGCGCAAGCAGTCTCGATCAATGGTGAGGCGAACCCCTCCACTGATCTCTTCGCGGGCTTCGGAGTGAATGCTGATCAGACGGCGAGTGAGTTCGTTGCCGCCCATCCAGACGAGAAAAACAATCACTAGCGCCAGGAACGCGCCCAGCATGAGAGGCTGTTTCCAACTTCCTTCGCGCTTGCGAACCAGAAGCACGCCCAGCACCACCATCTGTGCGACGAACGCCGCCATGCCTCCACGCGAACCGGAAAGAAAAATACTGGCTGCCATGAGCGCGGCGATGCCTGCGACCGCAATCCTGCGGTTCCCGTTCGTGAAGTGAGTTGCGGCCAGTACCAGCGGGAAGGGCGTGAGCATCTCCATCAGGCCGGCATAATGATTGTGATTGACGTAGGGTCCATAAATGGCGCCACCCTGCTCCAGAGTCCGGATCCAGTAAAGCTTGCCATTCGGAGCCATACCCTGCAACACGGCAAACGAAGCCAGTACCGCCCCGTAAGCCGTGAACAACTTGGCCAGCAGCTCGAACTGAGAAGATCGACGCAGAGTCTGGCTCACTACAAACACCAGCATGCCGTAGGCAGCATAGAGCAGCAAATGAGTGTAGGTTACGTGACGGTAGGCCGTCGTTCCGGCGAGCCACTGCGCAAGCACCAGCGCAAAGAAGGCCGCCATGGGCCGGAAGAGCACGTTGCCGGAGATGCTGACTTCCCGGTTGATCCACTGGCGGGACGCCCAAGCACCCAGCAGCAGCATGGCACACGCCTCTAAGGCAAAAATGGACCAAGGCTCGACCGCTCCAAAGGCCAGCGGCCCGAGCAACAGGACAGCACAGACGCCGGCCAGCAGCGCGGTGTTGGTAAGTCTCGGTCGCGAGACTTTAGCGACGGGCGCGGGTTCAGGCTGCGCTGCCAGGGCGGAACTCACGGTTTGTCCTTGGGATAATTGGGGGAATTGTCGGGAGAATTATCCGGCGAAAGCTCGAAATCGTCGAGCCAAAGCTTGCCGCGAATTGGGGAGCCGGACGGGAATCGCTCGATGGCCAACACGAGCAGGGTGGTGGAGCCTGGAGTGGTAATTTTTGAGTGAACTTCCTTCCAGAAGTCGGCATCGTTGAGCGGGTCGCTGGCATAGAGCGGCGCGCCGGTGTATGCATCTCGCAGAACGATCTGCGGGCCGCCCGCTCCCTCAAAGTCAGCCGACTTGTAGTACGCCGAGAAGTTGTAAGTGGTTGCGCCGCGCACCGGAATGAGTTGTTGAATCCCCGCGTCGCTGATGCCTGGGCCTTCGAAGGTGAGGGAAAGCGAGCGATGACCCTGGCGAAAGTCGCTCGGATCGAGCAGTGGCCGGACTCCGGTTCGATTCACGTAGGTCCAGTCGAAGCCTCCGTTCAGGATGTCGAGGCTGAAATCGCCGTTCACCACCAGGTTGTCCTCCGTGGGCAGGTAGGCAGAGAGGCCAAGCGTGTCAGCGGTTTGCTCCCAGGCAGACATGGCGGCGTCGGGACGACGCACAGCAATGAGATAACGCACGTATTCATACAAATAGCGGTTCTGGAATTTCACGTGCAACTGGGCGAGCCGTTCCCAGGTTTTGATGGCGCCCTCGGTCTCCTGTTTGCTGCTCAACAAACTAAGAAACGAAATCAGGGAATCAGTGCGCGCCGGTACCACGTCGCGGAGCAAAGCGTCCGTGTCAGGACGCACACGCCAGCATGCACGCAAGGCGGCGTCCGCCAGCGAAATGTCATTTTCTATGACCACGCGGAACTCGCGCAGGGCGCGGTCGATGTCGCCGTCGATGAGAAAAAAGTTGGCCGCCTCCCACGCCACACCAGGCGCGGTGGGCTCGGCCTGCAACGCGCGATCCAGCGCAGCTCGCTGGCCGTCGATGTCTCCGGTTACCTGATATGCGGCTGCGAGATCGAACCAATAGCGGGCATCGTGGGGATTGAGCGCCACAGCGGATCGAAGGCTCTCGATGGCAGACTGAGGATCAGCGGCAACAAATGCAAAGTAGCGCCCGAGCCGATGGCGATAGTCCGCATTTCCCGGCGAGAGGCGCACCGCGCGCTCCAGCGCTGGCAAATCCGGACGCGAGGCGAAGACGCTGGCGGCGAATTCTGTGCCGGTCAGAAACAAATAGACGCAGGCCAAAATGGCCAGACCTGCAGCGAACTGCCAACGCCGCCGGTCTGAAAGTGAAATGGCCATTGGCGTACTCTTTTCCTCCTCCACCCTCAAACTGCTTTAGGTTCCGCTTCGTTCCCAGTGTCGGCAGGATCTTCCTGATAGTACTGACTATATTTCCCCTGATACTCGTAATAATAATAATAATCTGGGGAGGTTAGATCTACGGCGTTTAGGAGCACGCCGGCGACGTGAGCATTGACCTGCATCAATATGTCGCGGGCGCGTCGCAGGGCCTGTTTCGTGGTCTGGCCGGAACGAATCACGAGAATCGTGGCGTCGGCGCGGGGTGACAATACCACCGCATCGGTTACGGAAAGGGTTGGGGGAGTGTCGATCACGATGTGGTCGAACTGTTCGCGCAACTCCGCGAGCAAGTCCTTCATGTGGGAGGACGCCAGCAATTCGGCAGGATTCGGTGGCGGCGTACCCGCGGGCATGATGAAGAGATTGGGCAGGATGGGGGAGGTGGCAATTGTCTGCTGCACGGTGGCGCTTCCGGTGAGCACGTTGCTGAGACCGCTGCGCGGGCCCATGCCGAGGGTCTTGTGAATACTGGGGCGGCGCAAGTCGGCATCCACCAGGAGAACGCGGACCCCCTTTTGCGCAAGCACGATAGCGCTGTTGATGCTGGTGGTGGTTTTGCCCTCCTGGGGACGCGCGCTGGTGACCATGATGACTTTAGGCGGCGCCCCGAGATTGGAGAGCAGAAGCGAAGTCCGCAGCGCACGATACGATTCGGCCATTTGCGACTGGGGGCGAACCAGGGTCACCGTTTCCACCACTTCCTTGGAGGCAGTCAAAGCCAGCCGCTTGCCAGTCGCTCCATGGTTGGCTGACTTGGAGCCAAGCGGGATCATCCCGAGAGAGGGAAGGCCTGAGATCGCTTGTGCCTGCTCGGGAGTGCGGACGGTATTGTCCATGTTCTCGAGCAGGAAGGCCAAGCCGACGCCGGAGATGACGCCGAGCACCAGCGCAAAGGACAGGTTGCGCGGAATGTTGGGTTCGCTGGGAGAGGTTGGAACACGGGCCGCGTCAATGATGCGAAAGTTATTGGAGCGCAATCCCGCGGTGACGCCCGCTTCTTTCAGTTTTTCTAGCAATCCCTCGTAGAGTGTCCGGTTACTGTCAAGGTCGCGCTTCAGGATGCTGTACTCGATCGCACTCTCATTGAGCTTGTTTGCCTCCTGCTTTTGCTTTTCAAAGGAGCCGCGCAACATATTCTCGCGTTGCAGAGCGGCCAGGTACTGCCCCTTGAGGTGGTCGACGGCCTTGTTAGTTTCCGATTGAAGCTGACGGTCAATCTCCTTCAGTTGGTTATTGAGCTGTGCGACTTTCGGATACGAGGGACCGAACTGGGTGCTGAGTTCGGCAACCTGAATTTTGAGGCCGGCCTGCTGTTCGCGCAACTTGTCCAGAAGCACGGAACCCGCGCCGGTTCCGCCTCCCGCAGTATCGGCAATGATCGCTGCCGCGACCGCCTCCGGATCATTGGACTGGGTCTGGCGATAGACGGCTTCTTTCTGCATGCGGTCAGATTCAGCCATCGTCATTTCTTTGTTGAGTTCGTCGAGCTTTTCGGTGGTGATGTTCTGCTTTTCGTCGATCCCGAGAATCTCGTGCTCCTTCTGGTAGCGGACGAGCTTCTCCTGAGAGGTTTCCACTTTCATCTGCAAGTCAACCAGCTGTTTGGAAAGCCAGTCGGAGGCCTGCATGGTGGATTCGAACTTGGTCTTGAAGTTCTGCTCGACATAAGTGGCCGCCAGGGTATTGACGGCGCTGGCGGCGAGCTGAGGATCGGTGCTGGTGTAGTGAATCTCGATGATGCGGGTGTTGGGAATAAGGGTGACGTGGAGGTTTCCTCGAAAGCCTCCCAGCAGAGCCGAGGTGCGGTTCGAATCTGTTTGCAGTGGATCGGCGACGAGGTTGGGTTGCTTTTGATCGGAGTGACCGCCGAACTCGGGACGCCTATCCAGATTCAGCTGCCGGATCACCTGCAGCGCCATCAGATCGCTCTGCAAGATGCGGACTTCGGTGTCCAGATCGCTCTGGTCGTAGTAGTCCACCACCGGCGTCGAGTCTTTGAATGTAATGAGGTTCGAATCGGCCTTATTGACGGCGATGCGGCCTACTGCTTCGTAGACTGGAGTCTGGCGCAGGCTGGCGATGGCGACAGCCATGAAGATGCCCACTACAACTGCGGTCACCATCCACTTGCGCTTGATAAGAGTGCGCATGTATTCGCGCAGAGTGGACTCCTGCGACGGCAACACGTCATAAAGCGCGGAGCCGGGCGGCCTGATGAATTCAGCCGGTTCGGCAGGTTGGAGTTCGCGTGATCCGTCGTTACGTGGAACATCATTTCGTGGATCGTTGCTTCGCGTATCGTTGCTTCGTGGAACCAGGGGTCCCGATGACATCGTTACTCCTTAGCCGCCCCAAGCACTACGCGGCAGTACGCCGCACCCCGCCGCACAGGTCTCCGCTCCAGCCGGACCTTACTCACAGCAAGCCGGAAAGACAAGAGCGGGCTGTTATTAGAAATTTGCCTGATTTTAGCATCCCCGAGTGAGAAGCAGCCATAATTTACAGCTTGGGGATATTGTTTCGGCTACTGGTTTCCGCCGGGCAGACCTCGACGGAGACCTGGGTGCGACTGCCCTTGCTCGCTCCCGTCGGGCGCCGTGTGGCGATTCGGCGGCGCGGTAATAAGATCGGTTTCGGCGGGACGTTCGCGGGATCGCGCTACGGCCCAAAGTTAAACGCAGAACACGAACGGGCTCTGCAACTCGATCCCAACTATCCTCATGCCTACCTTGTCATGGGGCATAAGTACTTCTTTACCCCCCAAATGTTTGGTGGCAATCTGCCACCCGACGCGCGATGAATTCTCAGCTATGCTTTCTCAGCTATACTGTCGAACACAAGAAGTTACCCGAAAAGAGAAGCTGTTCTGACTGCGGAAGTTCGATACTCGACGCCCAGCTTCTAAAGGGGCGGCCCGCTAAAGGGATGCCCTGATACGACGGCCGCGTTCTTTGGCGCGTAACTCGGCAGAAGAGGTTTCTAAGGAACAAGAATGGTCAATTGGTCGCAGGAATCGATACTGGTAACGGGTGGAACAGGATCGTTCGGGAAGAAGTTTGTGGAGATCATGCTGCGCGATTACCAGCCTCAACGACTGGTGGTCTTCAGCCGGGACGAGTTGAAGCAGCATGAGATGAGAACGTCGGGCTTCGATCATCCCAGCATGCGGTATTTCATTGGAGACGTGCGCGACGTGGAGCGCTTGAAGCGGGCGCTCGCGGGCGTGACGGTGGTCGTGCACGCGGCGGCGCTCAAGCAGGTGCCGGCTTGCGAGTACAACCCATTCGAAGCGATCCAGACCAATATCATCGGCGGCCGCAACGTGATTGATGCGGCCATTGATCAAGGCGTGCGCCGCATTATGGCGCTCAGTACCGACAAGGCGGTGAATCCGATCAATCTGTACGGCGCCACCAAGCTGTGCGCGGAAAAAGTGTTTGTGCAGGCCAACGCTTACGCGGGCGCGAAAAATACGCGCTTCAGCTGTGCGCGTTACGGTAACGTAGTGGGCAGCCGGGGCAGCGTGATCCCGGTTTTTCTCGAACAGCGCCGGCGCGGGAAGGTCACGATCACCGATCCTCGAATGACTCGATTCTGGCTGACGTTGGAACAGGGCGTGAAGTTTGTGATCCGCTGCATGGAGCAGATGCACGGCGGCGAGATTTTTGTTCCCAAGATTCCCAGCATGAGATTGTTGGACCTGGCAGAGACCATCGCTCCCGGATGCCAGGTGGAGTATATCGGGATTCGTCCGGGAGAGAAGTTGCACGAAGTGTTGGTCTCTGAAGACGAGTCACGGCAAACGGTCGAGACCGAAGACATGTTCGTGATTCAGCCGTCGCATCCGTGGTGGAAATCGGAAAACTGGGTCAACGCCAAGCCGCTGCCGGAAGGCTTCCGCTATTCGAGCGACACCAACGACCGTTGGCTAACGCGGCGGCAACTGGAAGAGCTGGTAGCACCTGAAGCCAGCGCTGCGGAGGCGGTTCCGACGTCGGCGTAGCAGGCGGCGGCGCTGCCCAGCCCCTGAAGAGGCGGATAATTTTTGGGAATTTATGCATTGCTAAAGCGATGCCCTGATACGAGGCTTTGCCTGCAGCCTATGAGGGCATGCGCTGATACGAATCGCACCTGCACTACGGACTGCTAGCATGAGTGCCTTATCCACAAAGCTGGAAACGCTTGCCATGCATGGGGGAAAACCCGTGCGGGAAAGACTGTTGCCATACGGGCGGCAAAGCCTGGATGACGCCGATGTGCAGGCGGTGGTTGAGGTTCTGAAATCGGACTGGCTGACCACAGGACCGAAGATCGCCGAGTTCGAAGAGCGGTTTGCAGAGTGGGTCGGGGCGCGGCACGCGGTCAGCTTCAGTTCGGGGACGGCCGCATTGCACGGCGCGGCATTTACCGCCGGCCTGGGGCCCGGAGATGAGGCGATCACCACCCCCATGACTTTCTGCGCGACCGCCAACTGCATCTTGTATCAGGGCGCGACGCCGGTGTTCGCCGACGTCTCGGCGGACACGCTGAACCTTGATCCTAACGAAGTTTCCAAAAAGACTTCTTCAAAGACCAAGGCCATTATTGCGGTCGATTACGCCGGACATCCTGTCGCGCTTGATGAACTGGGGCAACTGGCGAAAGCGCAAGTTAAACGAGCGCTCCTGATTGAAGACGCTTCGCATGCGCTGGGCGCTGAATATCGTGGGAAACGCGCCGGTAGCATTGCCGATATGACCGTATTCAGCTTTCATCCCGTGAAGCATCTTACTACCGGGGAAGGCGGCATGGTTGCGGCCAACGACGCGCGGCTTGCGGAAACGCTGCGGCGCTTTCGCAATCACGGCATCAGCAGCGAAGCGCGGCAGCGGCAGGAATCGGGGCAGTGGTTTTACGAGATGGTCCTGCTGGGCTTCAATTACAGGTTGACGGATATCGCTTGCGCGCTGGGGCTGTCACAGCTGGAAAAGCTGGCAGCGAACCTGGCACGGCGCCGGGAAATTGCGGCGCAGTACGCGGAGGCATTCCGGGACTTGCCTGCGATTGTGCTGCCCGCGGTGCGCGAGGGCGTCAATCCGGCGTGGCATCTATATCCGGTCCGGCTGAACCTGGAAATGCTTGCGGTGGGGCGACGAGAGATCTTTCGAGCATTGCGAGCTGAGAATATCGGCGTGAATGTTCACTACATTCCAGTCCATCAACATCCGTACTACCGCGAGCGGTTCAAGTCCAAGGAGGGCTATCCGGTTGCAGAAGATGCCTATGAGCGGCTGATCAGCCTGCCTATGTTTCACTCCATGACGGCGCAGGATGTGGAAGACGTAATTCACGCGCTAGGAAAAGTTGTTACCTGTTTTGAAGGGAAAGGCGAGCGCTCGCATGTGCTCGAGACCAGGCAATCAAAATAAATCCATGTCCAGAATCTCCGACTGGGGAAGATATCGGGCTCTGGTAGTCGGTTGCGGTTCCATTGGCCGGCGGCACGCACAAAATCTCAAGTCACTTGGGGTGCAGCGGCTCGGCTTTTGCGATACCAGCGCCGAAGCGCTGAAGCGATGCCGTGAGAAAGGGGAAACCTTCAGCGACTACAGCGAAGCGCTCGGGAAATTCGGGCCGGATATCGTGCTGGTCTGCACTCCGCCGGTGTACCACGTGGAGGAGGCGCTGGCCGCTCTGCATGCCCGAGCCCACGTTTTTATCGAGAAACCTGTTTCGCATGAATCAAGGGGAATCGAGGTACTGATAGCCGAAGCGCGTCGCCACGATCGGAACGTTCAGGTCGGCTACAACATGCGGTTTCATCCCGGCTTGAAGATATTGAAGGAACTTATCGAATCGGGAAAAATTGGGCGCGTGCTCTGGCTCAACGCGGAAGCGGGGCAATACCTTCCCGACTGGCGCCCTTGGCAGCACTATCGCGAAAGCTACAGCGCGCGCCACGAACTGGGCGGGGGCATCATTCTCGACGGTTCTCACGAACTGGATTACATTTGCTGGCTATTGGGGCGGCCCACGGAAGTGACATGCCGAGCTGAGCACCTCAGTAGTCTGGACGTCAATGTTGAAGATTCCGCATGGATCTATCTGAATTTTCCGGAGCGGCGGCGCGCGGAACTGCACCTGGATTTTGTGCAGCGGGCATACACGCGCACCTGCAAAGTTGTGGGCGAGACCGGGACGGCGCTTTGGGATTTCAATGTCCAGGAAGTGCGCTGGTTTTCGGCCGGGCAGCCAGGTTGGAACCGTATCCCATACGTATTTGAAGCGAACGACATGTATGTAGCGGAGATGGTTCATTTCCTGGAATCTCTGGGGAGCGGAACGGGGCCTATGGTTGATCTCGAGCAAAGCCGAGATGTGATCCGGGTGGTGGAAGCAGCCAAGAGATCGTCGGAAGAGGGAAGACCGCAGCCGCTGAATTGGACGAGCGAGGCCAGCGTGGGACCGGTGGTCGCGATCATTCAGGCGCGAATGGGGTCCAGTCGGTTGCCGGGTAAGAGCCTGGCGGAGATCGAAGGACGGTCGATGTTGTGGCACGTGATTCATCGGGTGAAGCGAGCCACGCTGATTGATCGGGTGGTGGTGGCCACTTCCACCTCTCCGGCGGACGACGCCATCGAGAAGATGTGCCGGGAAAACGGCGTCCCATGTTATCGGGGAAGCGAGAACGATGTGTTGGATCGTTTCTACGGCGCCGCGCGTGGGGAAAAAGCGGCGCAGGTGGTACGCATCACTGCCGATTGCCCGTTGATTGATCCGGAGGTGATTGATCGGGTGGTGCGCCGCTTTCAACGGGGCGATCTTGATTATGCCTCTAATGCCATGGTCCGGAGCTATCCCGATGGGCTGGACACGGAGATCTGTTCGTTTTCCGCGCTGGAACGGGCATGGCACGAGGCGACCAAAGCTTCTGAGCGCGAGCACGTGACTCCGTACCTGCGTTCGGAAAAGTTTCGGACTGGAAACGTCGAGAACGACTCGAAGTCCTTGTACCAGCATTATCGCTGGACCGTGGACGAGGTGGAAGACCTGGAGTTCATCCGAGCGGTGTACAAGGCCTTTCGCGGACGGGAAAGTTTCGGAATGAAAGATGTTTTCGAATTGATCGAGAAGACTCCGGGACTGGAAAAGATGAATTCTGAAATTGTTTCCAACCTCGGATACTACAAGAGCCTTTTCGAAGACGCGCGTGCGGCAGCGGCGCCGCGCAGGCCGATTGAGAGATCGAAAGCCTGGCTCGAGCGGGCGGGCAAGGTGATTCCCGGTTCTTCGCAGACATTCAGTAAAGGGTACAACCAGCACGTGCAGGGCGTCGCACCGGTATTTTTGGTGAGGGGGAAAGGGTGTCGAGTCTGGGATGTCGACGGTAATCAGTACATCGATTACATCCAGGGACTGCTGCCGAATATTCTCGGCTACGCGCAAAAAGAGGTAAATGCCGCGGTGGCGGAGCAGTTGGGACAGGGGCACAGTTTTTCGCTTCCGCACCCGCTGGAAGTGGAGCTAGCAGAGCGCCTGACGCGGCTCATCCCGTACGGATCGGACGCTACCTCGGGAGCGGTCCGAGCAGCGCGCGCTCTTACCGGACGCGAGCGCATCGCCTGCTGCGGTTACCACGGATGGCAGGATTGGTTCATCGGCAGCACGACGCGAAATGCGGGCGTTCCGGAGGCAGTGCGAGCTTTGACGCATCCGTTCGTGTACAACGACCTGGGATCGCTGCAGAAGCTTTTGCACGAACACAAAGGCGAGTTCGCGGCAGTCATCATGGAGCCGGTGAACTTCTGGCCTCCAGCGGCGGGCTTTCTGGAAGGCGTGAGAAACCTGGCGCATGAGCACGGAGCTCTGCTCATCTTCGACGAGATCTGTAGTGGGTTTCACTTCGGGCTGGGGGGCGCGCAGAAGAGGTTCGGTGTGACTCCCGACTTGGCTTGCTTTGGCAAGGCGATGGGCAACGGATTCCCGATCGCGTGCGTGGTAGGGAGCGGAGACGTCATGAAGGTGTTCGAAGATATTTTTTTCAGCTTCACGTTCGGGGGCGAAGTGTCGGCAATGGCAGCGGCTATGAAAGTACTGGATGTACTGGAAACCACCGACGCGCTGGCTCGCATGGATGCGAATGGGCGCGTACTGCAAGAGGGATTGAACGCGCTGGCGAAGGAGGCGGGGTTGGAGGATCGCATCAAGTGCATCGGCTATCCATTCTGGTCGCTGATCAAGTTCCTCGATGCCGACGGGAGAGACAGTTTTCTGGTGCGCAGTTTGTTCACGCAAGAATGCGTAAAGCGCGGAGTGCTGCTGCTGGCCACGCATAATATGACGGCGGCGCACGATCCCCTGGCGATTGAACAGACACTGCGCGTGTATGCGGAAGTGTGCAAGACCGTTTCGAAATGGCTGAGTGAAGCGCATCCGGATGGGCATCTTGAAGGCGAGATGATTCAGCCAGTATTCAAGGTTCGCGCATGACTCGATGAAACCAGGTGTACTTCTGATTCGCGCCGATGCCAGTCTCGCGATAGGGACGGGGCATGTGATGCGCTGTCTGGCGCTGGCGCAGGCCTGGCAGGACGCAGGCGGGCACGCTATTTTCGCGATGGCCGAAGGCACGCCTGCGGTGGAAGAACGTCTGCGAAACGAAGGATTCGCGGTGGCGCGAGCGGAGGTTCGGGTGGGGAGCGCCGCCGATGCCAAGGAGACCGCCAGGCTGGCGCACAAGCACAATGCCTCGTGGGTGGTCGTGGACGGCTATGAATTTGGCGCACGATACCAAGCAAGTCTGAAAAGCTGGGGCCTTAAAGTGCTGTTCGTTGACGACAACGGCAACGCCGAACACTACTTCGGGAGACTTCCGCAGTGGCTCGCCGGGTTCTGGTGACCATGGGGGGCAGTGACCCGGATAACATCACCGAGCGGGTTGTGCGAGCGATTCTGGCCGATCCGAGCCTCAACGCCACCGTGGTCGTCGGGGGCAGCAATCCGCATCTATGTCAGTTGCGGGAACTCGTTGCCGGCGCCCAGCAGAATGTGCGGCTGGTAGAAAACGTGCCAAACATGCCGGAGCTGATGGCTAAGACGGATGTTGCTATTTCTGGGGCGGGCACCACGAGTTTGGAGATGTGCTTCCTCGGTTTGCCGGCAATGCTGATCGTGTTGGCTGACAACCAGCGTGCCGCGGCGGAAGAACTGAACCGTCGTGGAGCCGCGATCAATCTGGGCGAAGGCGCGGAAGTCCGGCCTTCGACCCTCTCACCGTGTCTCACCCGTCTCATAAGTTCGGAGGGCGCCAGGAAGGCGATGTCTGAACGCGGTAGGGAACTGGTCGACGGTCACGGAGCCGAGCGGGTTTTGCGAGAGCTGCATACCAGCGCGCTCTATATTCGGCGTGCCACCACGGCAGACTGTAAGCTACTGTGGGAACTGGCTAACGATCCCACGGTCCGGGCATCTGCATTCTCCCCGGCAACGATTCCCTGGGAAGATCATGTCGCCTGGTTCGAGTCGAGGATGCAAACGGCGGCATGCCATATCCTGATTGGGGAGTCGCAGGGAGCCTTTGCGGGGCAGGTACGGATCGACGAGTGGCCGGATGGGCAGGGCGAAATCGACGTCAGTGTCGCACGCGAGTTCCGCGGCGCAGGTGTGGGTAGCCGGCTGATTGACTTGGCAATTTGCGAAATCTTTGCGTCGACTGGCATGTCGCGCGTCCACGGCTACATCCGCACCCAGAATACCGCCTCGCAGCGAGCTTTTGAAAACGCCGGATTTCAGAACGCCGGCGAGGAGCAGGTCAAAGGACATCGGGCCTGGCACTATGTCCGGGACAAGGCGACGGAACGAACTGTGAGAGCGGGCATCGAGGGCGAATCGCCATGACAAGTCGAGCAACCCAGGCAGAGTTGTTGGAGCAGCGCATTGCCGAGAACCGCGCATCGCAGGAAGTAGATCTCGTGCGCTGGATCTTTGAGCGAATTCCGGTACAGGAATCCGACCAGGTGCTGGAACTCTGCTGCGGAACCGGAGGGCAGACGCTGCGCATGCTGAGCGCTCTCGGCGAGCGTGGCCGGCTCTACGCCCTGGATGTTGCGCGCGATGCTCTGAACACATTGGTGTCGCGTGCCGCTGCCGACGAGTCGAAGCTGATCGCCGTCCATGCGAGCCTCGATGATCTTTCCGGCACGCTGCGGGACTGCGGATTGGAGCGCCCGACATTCGATCTGATCTTCTGCGCATACGGCCTTTATTACAGCAGCGATGCCAAAAAAACCCTCGACGAAGCTTTCTCGTGGCAAAAAAAAGGCGGCCGCATGGTGATTGTTGGACCCTTCGGCCCAAACAATGGGCAACTCTTCGAACTGGTGCGCGCCAGTGGGGCCCCCATCCCGGACCCGGTTGTCTCGTCGAGTGAGCGCTTTATGACCGAGGTTGTCGTCCCCTGGGCAGCCGTGAAATTTCGGTCCATCCGAATCGGTACCATGGTGAACCCGGTTCGCTGGTCGGGTCCTGAGCGGGTTCTGAATTACTGGCAAAATACAACTTTCTATAGCGCCGATCACCGCCACGAGTTCGAGAGGCGGTTGGCTCAGCATTTTGCGCAACACGGTGAGTTTGTGAACGAGAAGTGGGTGATGATGGCGGAGATGACTGATGCCCGCTCATGACTCCGTTCTTGTCGTCGCGGCGCACCCGGACGACGAGATCCTCGGCTGTGGCGCTACGATGACGCGCCTTGCCCGCGAAGGTCACGAAGTGCGTATCGCCATCATCGCCGAAGGCATGTCCTCGCGCTACGCGCACCGCGAAGAGGCCGACCAGCAGCAATTGCGGCATCTGCACACCCGGGCTCAGCAAGCCGCCGACATGGTCGGGGCGAAGGAACTCGTCCTTTGCAAGTTGCCCGACAACCGTCTCGACACAGTGCCGCTGCTCGACGTCGTGAGGACGGTCGAAGAACTCGTTGCGCGTTTCCGTCCCGAGACCATCTACACGCATCACCCCGGGGACTTGAATGTCGACCACGGGGTGGTTCACCGCGCCGTCCTGACGGCGACGCGACCTGTGAGCGGGCAATGCGTGCGCGAGGTCTACGCCTTCGAGGTTCCGTCATCCACCGAGTGGGCGTTCCAGCACATCGAACCGTCATTTCGTCCCAATGTCTTCGTGGATGTCGCGGATTCGCTCGAGACCAAGATCGCCGCACTTGGCTGCTACGACACCGAGACCCGCAAGTTTCCCCATCCTCGCTCCGCCGAAGCACTGCGCGCGATCGCCACGCGCTGGGGCAGCGTGGTGGGTTTGCGGGCGGTGGAAGCATTCGAACTGGTCCGCTCGATAAGGCCGGCGGGGAATCATCGATGACCGACTCCATTGAGATCGGGAAACGTCGCATTGGCCGGGGAAGTCCCGTCTATTGCATTGCGGAGGTGTCCGCCAATCACCGCCAGGATTTCTCCCAGGCAGTACGCATC
>WNFF01020639.1_pt1 | contig 14545 bp, 16 predicted proteins | sample 5400441 | NCBI WGS metagenome assembly WNFF01 (sample SAMN13153345, study PRJNA577476) | soil metagenome | isolation source: 120 cm saprolite under Douglas fir tree site 2 hole 3 replicate 1 | place: USA:California | collected 2015-04-18 | reverse complement strand
TCGACCACCCAGTAGAGCCCGCTGCGACTGATCGGCGGGTGGAAGTCGTGCACCTGGTTCTCGGGAGCGGCCCGCCCCCGGAAGAGCGTCATTCAAAGATGTGCCCAGGCTCCGATCCGGACTCGGCGCTGAGATGTCCGGCACTCGCCATCCATGAAGGAATTGTCCGTGGTGGCGAGCCCAAACGGGAGCCGCTCACCAGAGCCGCTCACGCCGCTGCCAACGAAATCCGCGGACCGTGCCACCCGACCCTTGAAGTGGAAGATGTGTGAAGGCTCGAGGCGCGGGCCTGCCTGGTTGTGGCTGCCATTCTTATCGAGCCAGGGAATCGGATATGGCTCGTCGCTTCCGCCCACTGGGGGAGGAATCGTCGCATCCCGCGTCCTGGCCCCCAACCCGCCGGAGGCGCAAGCCGTGATTAGGGACGACGCGCTCACGGCGGCGGTCCCGAGCCCGATCACGTGCAGTCACGTGCAGGAAGCCCCTGCGTCCAGTGTCTCCGCTCTCGTTTCGCCGAGCCATGCGTTCCGCCTTAATCGGCGATGAATATTGCCGAACAGCCCAGGTCAATTGATTCCCCTGCGAGATGTTGGCAACAGGACTTCTTTGGCGATCGTGGTCACCCTGATATCGGAGTACTGCAAGCCATCTGGGGCCGCGCTGCCCGGCCACGATCTACAAGCTCTGCGACGCGGGTGAGCTGGTGCACGTTCGCATCTCGAACGCGATTCGGATCACGCCTCTCGATCTGGCGCATTTCATGGCTGTACATCGTGCAAAGTAGTCCTTGGCGCTCAGGGATTTGTCTGTCCCAAGAAGCGCGCGCTTGATGCATGCACCTAAATAGATACATTCTTACGGTGGCACCACGGTACAGTCAGAAATCCGCGACTTGGTTGCCACGGAATGATGAGCAACAAGCACATTGGCTCTGGTCTGAACTCCTTCCTCGATGAGATGAAGATCCGGGAAGAAACCAAGCTTCTCGCCCTCAAGAAAGCACTCACCTTTCGACTCCGCCAGGCGATGAAGCGAGCCGGCCTCTCCCAGAGCCAGCTGGCCAAGAAGATGCGGACCAGCCGTACCGTGATCGACCGGATGCTCGACCGAGCGACACCGGGGCGACGCTGGCAATACTGACTCGGGCATCCCAGGTTCTGGGCTCGATCGGAAGTGCTTTGCGTTCCCAGATACAATGGCGTCCGCAACGCCAGCTACCGCGACCTCGATGAACATCTGATCATCCGGATCTGGTGACTGGATTACGACAGGCTTCGCCGCGATTTGCTCGCCGAGGGCCTTTAACGACTCGATGACTTGCTGAATGCGCGTCGGATCGAGACCTTTTGGAATTACATCGGTCATGACCCCAAACGGTTCCGCCACTATGGCCCGATGGGTGAAAAACCCTCGCCGTAGACCAGGCGGCACGGGATCGCCGCTCATCTCGCGATTGGCCCGGTCAGCGGGGCGCCGCATCTTGCCGGTCGAACAATGAGTTGCAGATCTCCGGCGCCGCTGGAATGATCGCCGGGTCCTACGGGACGGAAGGAGGTGGTGCCGTGCCAAGACAATCAACGGCGACCACTTCCGCCTCTACGCCATAGTTGGGCGCAGGTGAGCGGAAGAAAATCGCCTGCATTACCAGGCCGCTCCCCCAAGGGGCGGCCTCTTTTTCCGCGCCTCAACCAAAGTGCCGGCTACTAGCCGCTGATAAGGACATCGTGCAACGTATACGTCAGATGTTCCCGACCGCCCGCCACTTCCTCGAGCGTTTGCGCAGCCAGGGTACGCAGACGAGCGAGGGAATTCTTCCGGTCGATTTCTTTCCTTTCACGGTTCATCTTCTTCATTTTCGTTTCCTCTTGAATTGTGTTCGCAGTGCCAGCCGATTTGCCGGCCTCTATTCAATAAGATCGGAAGCGGACGGAAAAAGACGACAGCTCCGACCCGTTTGCGCGGCTCGTTGTGCTCGGCGCCGGCTCACAGCGCTTCTTTGAGCTTGGCAGCAAGTTCCTCCGCGGCCCGGGCTGCGTAGACTTGGAAGGCCAGAATGACCGGTCGTTCTCCGGGCCAGTCGTCGGCACCTGTATCGCCGGGTTCTCGCTTGCGGATGCGCAAAAACGAAAGCCGCAGCTCATCCGAAAACCAGTATGAATTCGCGACACTTCGAAAGTCGGGGAGACAGGATTTGAACCTGCGACCCCTTGGTCCCGAATCGGATTCGGCACGCTCGGATGGGCTGGTATCGGGTGGCACCGAGGCGCAAGCGCTCGACATCATTGGGATCGTCGATCGAGCCGATCCGCCGAATGGAATGGATGCCACGCCTGAGGAGCGCCCGTTTGTCCCCCCTGTGTCCCCGCGCTGGGTGGAGCTTCCCGAGCACCTGCTGACGGTGCGCGAGGTAGCGGAGCACCTCCGCGTCTGCCCGGCTACGATCTACAAGCTCTGCGCCGCGGGTGAGCTGGTGCACGTACGCATCTCGAACGCGATTCGCGTCGCGCCTGCCGACCTAGCGCATTTCATGGCTGTACATCGTGCAGAGTAGAGTAGGACCTTGTTCACCCCCAAAAGCTCTCTTGACGCACGCCGGGCGGACTTGGAACTCGCCCGCAGTCGTCTGAAGGAGGTGGTGGAACGATGAGCAACAAGCACATTGGCTCTAGCTAGCCTGAGTTCTTTCCTCGATGAGATGAAGATCCGGGAAGAAACCGAGCTTCTCGCCCTCAAGAAAACGCTCACCCTTCTTCTGCCCGACCAGCCCTCGTTGCGACGCTTCCGCTGAAAGCCAAGCAAGTTCCCTTGGAAATCGCCCGCTCTCGGCGCTGACTAGCCTCGCCTTCACCCCTGCCGTATGATCGCGCGATGACGCGCCGGGAGGTGCTGCGGAAGCTGTCAGACCATCGGGCGGAGCTCGAGGGACTGGGAGTGCGCTCGCTCCATCTCTTTGGCTCTCTTGCGCGTGGCGATGCGCATCCCGACAGCGACGCGGACTTCTTGGTCGAGTTCAGCCAGCCAGTGGGCCTCTTCCAGTTCTTCCGGGTCCAGCGCAGGCTGGAAGCCATCCTCGGATGCCGCGTCGACCTTGTCATGAAGGACGCGATCAAGCGCCAGCTACGTACGCGGATCCTCGCCGACGTGGTCCGCGTCACCTAGGACGTCCTCCCTCTGGCGGGCGCTAGCGTCTTTATTCCACTGCTCCGCCAACCGGTGGTATCTGATCAACCTCAAGGGAGAGGGGCGCCTCGAACTCCTGGGCGATCCTCGCCCCGAAGTTCGGTTCGCCCAGACCGAATGGCGCTAGAGCCCAAGATCAAGTACGCCCGCCCCGACGAACTCAGGCTCGACCCGAAAAACCCGCGGCTGGGCCGGGATAACACGAGTCGAGATCTATCGCAGGACCAAGTTCTCAAGTTGATGGAGAACTGGACCTTGGACGAACTCGCTGTTTCCTTCATTGAGAGCGGATTCTGGCCGCAGGAAGCGGTCGTCGTGGTCAAGGAAAAGCTTCGAAAGGAAGAGTGCCTCGTCGTTGTAGAGGGCAATCGCCGGCTCGCTGCGCTTCTGTATCTACTCAAAGCCAAAGCGGGAACTTCGACCTCTGAGAAATGGAAAGGAATTGCCGCTAGCGCCACTGCGAAGGACATGGATCGCCTAAAAGAGATCCCGTACGTCAAAGCAGACACTCGGGAAGACGTGGCCTCGTATATCGGGTTTCGTCATGTCACCGGAATCAAGGAGTGGGATCCGGCAGAAAAGGCCGAATACATAGCAAAACTCATCGACGAGAAGAAGATGAGCTACGAGGACGTGCGGCGCAAGATTGGCAGCAAGACGCCAACCGTTCGCCAGAATTACATCTCGTATCGTCTTCTCCTCCAGATGGAGGACCTGCCAGATGACATCTCGCTTGAGCACGTAGAGGAGAAGTTCAGTGTACTCTTTCTGTCCCTACGAAGCAGCGGGACACAAACGTTCTTGGATATCGACATCAACGCAAGCCCAGCAACAGCAAAGCATCCTGTTCCCAAGAAGAAGCTCGACAACCTAAAGAGCTTTGCGTTGTGGCTGTTCGGCAACGAGCAGAAGGAACCACTGGTCACCGACTCCCGTTCCGTTGATCGTTTTGGTAAGATTCTCGCCAGCGACGATGCGGTGGACTATCTCCGTCGAACAGAGCGGCCTAGTCTTGAGACAGCGTATCGGCTCGCAGGTGGTGGGGAAGCTGAAACGGCTACTCTCATTGAACGAGCCGCCGACAACGTTGAAGAAGCCCTCGGCACCGTGCATCACCACCTGAAGTCCAAAGTAATCAAGAAAGCGGTTCGCCGTTTGGGACTGGACACAGACGAGCTACTTGGGAAATTTCCCGGCGTCCGCTCGGAGATTCGCAAGACCACGGTCTCTTGAAATGCTCGCCATCCCCCAGTCCGGGATGAGCTTGTCGGTTAGCAAGCACAATTCCGATCTCAGCATTTTCTGTGACTGGCTTGAAGGCAGCGTCGTGTTTGACACGGACGAGGTGTCACAGAGCGACGCAGTTGATGGGCTCATCAATGGCAAGATCTATAGGAGTCAGGATTATGCAAAGGAGCAGTACGCTTTTGCGCTAAAGGAGCTGCGTAGGCGAGCGAAATACGCAGGCAACGCTCTAGCCTGGAGACTAGACGGCTCAACACTTCGTCGAACCCACCGTTGGGACGAGCGCCCGGCTCATAGCTTCTGTTTGGCGCTGGCCCTTGCGGCTGGATATCGAGATTGGGCCCGTTCGTTTGGCAAAAACTATACGAGCCAAGGTGCACTGTTCGAACGATTGGTCGAGGAGTCACTTCATGCCCTGGGATGGGATGTCCTCCGGACGGGTTGGGGCGGGGCTTCCCACAAGAAGCTTCATTCGGTGAGTTGGCTCGGGGAGCCCCTGGGGTCATCTCAAGAGTGGACAAGTGAATCGGCAAATGAAGCGGGAACGGACCTTGTTTGCTTCCGGCCGTTTTCCGACCGTCGCCCCGGCGTTCCACTTTACCTATTGCAGTGTGCAAGTGGAGTCGGATGGGAGGACCGCAAGCAACATGCCCCGGATCTCAATATCTGGTTCAAGCTGCTTGATTTTACGACCGATCCTCGCAAGGGTTTTGCGCTTCCGTTTGCACTCGACCAAGACCCTTTTCGAATCGCTGCTCGCAAGACCAATGGTTTGCTCCTGGATCGAATCAGGATTCTCTCAGCACCAGGCGCCAGTGCGGGCTGGGTGTCCAAGTCGCTCGCCGCAGACATCGTCAAGTGGTTGAAACCTCGCATCAGTTCACTACCAACCGATAGCTAAGATCGCACCGAATGAGGCTTTAACGTGCGCTCGGTGAAGAAACGAGCTCTGAAAGCGATGAAGAAGAGGACCACGCCGAGCTACCGGGGATTATGTCCGGCGTCTGCGTACGCCAGTGCAGCGGCTCGTGGAACGAGCCGTAAGAGGGACACACGCTGCGAACGCATGCTCAGGAGAGCACTTTGGGCTGCCGGGATCAGGTATCGGATTGACGATGCGAGCCTGCCTGGCCGGCCAGACATCGTTCTGAGGGGTGCCAGAATCGTCATCTTTTGCGACGGGGACTTCTGGCACGGACGACACCTCAAGCGACGTCTCTCTCAGCTCCGCCGAGGTCACAACTCACGGTATTGGATGGCCAAGATACGCCGAAACGTCGAACGAGATCGCGTCTACTCCAAGGAACTTGTTGCGCTGGGTTGGACCGTGGTTCGTTACTGGGAAACGGACATCCTGAAAGACTGCGACAGGATCGCAGCAGACATTCGGAGGCACGCAATGGGACGGGCATCGACGATGGCCCCGGAAAAAGCGTTGCCTTTACCTTAGGCGGCTGCGCTGGCTCGCTCTCGTGCTCCCGGTCCCTTACCCTCGCCTGGGTGATCACGATGATTCCCGACCAAGCTCATATATTTTGACGGAACCTCTCGACGAGCAGTTCTCCTCGGAATTGGCAATCGGACCTTCGGTAGAAGCCTAAGCGGGCCAGGACAGGCGGACAGCCCCAGCAACTGAGTTCGGATTGCTCGCCCCACAACTTCGGTTAAGAGCGAAGGCACCGCATTCCCAACTTGCATGTGAGCAGCGGTACGCCCACCTAGGATCACAACATCAGTGGGGAATGTCTGGAAGCGGCACAACTCTGAGATCGAGAGCCGCCGATTGTTCCAGTGAAAAGGCCCAGCGGATGGACCAGGTTGAGCTTGAATGGTCCATGACGGCCTGCTCTTCGCTAGCTTGAGAAGAAAAGTCCAGTATCGTCTTCGCCACCCAAAAATCGGCAGCCCCCCGCCCCGATTGGTGTGCCAGAGATAGTTCTTGCCCTCAGGAACGGATGGCAAGAGATCCGCCCACTGTCCCTTTAGCTCCAGCCCGTCTTCTTCCGGCTCAGCATCCCCAAGTGCATCCCATGCGGTCCGAAACGGCTGTGCTGCGGCACCGTGAGTTGGTTGAGGAAACTGAAATGCAACACCTTCTCTACTGGCGACCAGGATTCGTCGGATCCGCGTCTGAGGAACACCATAGGTCGCACACTGAACTGCCGCTTCTGAGGCTACGTAGTTCGTTCCGTGGCGGCTGTTAATACGCTTCAGCTCGTCGAGAACGAACTGAAGTCCCTCATCTCGGCCCGCATACGCAAAGCCTTCAACGTTCTCCAAGAAGATGACTCTTGGCAGTGCCTCGGCCGCTACCCGCATGAACGCATTCAGGGTTCGTGCCCGGTGATCAGACAGTCGTAACGCATGGCCCCGAACCCAATAGCTGGATTTGGAAAACGGTTGGCATGGCGGACCTCCGGCCAAAATATCTGCCTGACAATGCCGTAACTTCGCCCTCTTCAGGATGTGCCCAGTCGGGACTTTGAAAATGCTGTCTTCGATGACAGGCCAATCACGATTCGCTCGCAGCGTCTCGCAGGATTGATGATCCATCTCTACAGCGACCCTGATGTCGAAACCCGCAGCTTCGAGCCCGTAGTCGAGGCCACCGGCCCCGGTGAACAGGCTAATCACGCTGGGGCGCCTCATTGGCGCTCTCCCGTGGCAAGCCGTAAGGGCACTACGGCGCTAAAGAGGCCGCCGGCTGACGCCAGGTCAGTTACCGAAGCGGGTGGGACACCAGACAGGTCACATTCGAACCGAACGTCGGTTACCTCCGGTGGAATTCGAGGATCCACTTTAGGAATCTGCGCACCCCAGAAGAAGGCCAGCGAATTGCGGGCTGACCGTCGGTCAAAACAGACTCGTACTCCGGACAGCCACGCTTCGCCAAGGCTCTGCGCAACGACGGCTTCTACTCTGTTCATCAACTCGTCGTGCCCCTTCAACCCCTTGCGCAGCTCATCGAGAAGATCTCTTAGGGATTGTCCGTCACCTGTCTCCTGAACAAGCACAGACGCTACCAGCACCCGACCCCCACTCGGGTCCCTGAGCTGATCCAGAAGAAAGGAGTGACAACGTTGCTGGCCGGCGCTCTTCACCTCGATCCTTTGAAGCTCGGAGCCGAAGTCGAACAACTCGTGGGGCCGTGAGTGCCAGGCAGTTACGAGTAGGGCTGGATCCGCACTCTCAGCGATGAGAAACACCTCGGCCCAAAGTCCCTGAACCGTTGCCTGCCCCGGTCGATTGAGAGCCGAGAAAAGATTTGCCAGCCGCTCAACGGCTGCCCCCACGTTGTCAAGCGAAGGTGCTGCTCCTAGGGCAGTGAGCCAGCCTTCCAGGGTGCGAAGGAAAAGCTGCCTTAGGGCCCGCTCTTTGCTCTTGCAAGTGATGAGGGCAAATCTGCCTTCAAGTGCGCCGTCGCCGCTATCCACTCTGCATTGCACCTCTGGACGGAAGGACAGATTCTGGAGCTCTACCGGCGGTAGCGGCTCGCCGTCGTCCGCGGCCGCCTGAATGAGCAGCCCAGGACATCCATCGATCCCACGAACTACTCGGTACCGCTCCCACCCAGGGACAGGAGCAGCCGAAAAGCTCTCGACTCCGTCTCCAGCCGCAGTGGGCTGCGTTAGCTTCACGAAAAGATTTTCGAACCCGATCATCCTGAGGCCTCAAGCCCTTGATCCTGAACGAGAAGGGTCTTCCCTCTCGCTACGTCCGGAAGGCGAACAGCCAACCCAGGTACATCCCTGAACGATCCCTGCGACGATTCAACGCTCAGACGATGGATCTGCACAGTCACAACGTCCGGACGCTTTACTGCTTCATCACCAGGGTAGCCTTTGCCCTCGCCGATGGAGCTACGGCCCTGGTGCAGCTCGATGGAGTCATCATCCTTTGAGCGGGCGGAACGCTTTCGTTGTCGCCCGCCGGACATAAGAAATACTACGCAGGTTGCTTCAGGATCCTCTTCCAGAAGCTCAATCAGTCGAATGACTGTGCCGACACCCTGTACTCGATCCCTCGGCCCCATGAAGGCGTAGTCAACGAGAAGGCTCTCCATCACTTTCTTTAGCGGAACCTTCTCAGCAACAAGGACGTCCGGGTAACTCGACCAAGGCTTGAAACGGAGCCCGTGACAGAACGCCTCGACCAATCTTCCATTGGCCTTTGCGTTCTCGGGGCTGAAATGTGGCCACGATTGCTTGAACCACTCGGACTTACTGCCTCCGACAAAGTAGTAAGGATCCCTGAGGACCATCCTCCGTGTCGGCTGGAATCTTGGATCCAAATAGAAGGCCCTCCGCCACTCACGAAGAGGCTTTCCTCGGTGCTTCCGTATTTGCTCCCGGACATCTTCTTCGTGCTCGACGTAGCTCCGATAAGCGAACTCGATATCAGTTGGCAGGTAGACCCGACAGAATCCCAGGTAACTCCGCTTGTATCCGTAGAAGCGGGCCCTTTGCTGAATCACGTCGGCGTTTCCGACGCCTCGACCCCGGGGCATATAGGTGACGGTTAGTCCTTCCAGGGTAAACCCTCGCTCCAGCTTGGCTCCTCCAACCAGGATGTGTGAATCCGCACGACTCCAATCAACCTCAGTCGCGGCAGCAGATCGTCGAGCGGGGCAATCGAAGGAGCGGTCTCTTTTAGGCTTTTATAGGCCGACTTGAACTGAGCGACTTCAGCCTTGCGTTCGGGGTCGCCGGCATTCTGAGCGAGAACGGCTCGCCAGCGCTGCTGTATCTCATAGACCCACGTTGTGAATTGGGAATGGTGAGTCTGGCGAATCGATGGGTGGATGAGCATCGATCGAGTGCCCTGGTCCCGCCGTGTTCGTGCTGCCGCTACTCCAAGGAAGTACACCCTTAAGGCTTCAAGCAGGCTCTCTGGCGGGCTCACGGCTTCTTCCGACGCGACATCCAATGCTTCCTCGTCTGGAATGTGGCGGACGAGTCCGGGGGTCTTGATGAAAAAGTGATCTCCGCCCGTATACATCGGCCCGGGCTCAATCACGTCACCGAACTCCGGTGAGAGAATGTCCATCAGGTTGATAAGCAACGGTGCCTGAGGTGTAGCCGTGTACTGCAAATAAGTGTGTCGAGGAATTAGCTGACGAATGCGAAGAATGCGGCGGTAGGTGGTGCTGGGTTGGTCTTCCTGGGGCTTCGTGTTCAGGCCGGCCTGATCTGCCTCATCATCAAAGATGAGCGCCGTGATTCCGCTCAGGTTCGCTGTATCGAGAAGCTTGGCGAGATTGTCGAGGTGAGTGTGCTGCTTCATCACCGTGATGAACAGGGCGCGTTGGTCTTTCTCTAGCAACTGCGGATCGTCCCACTCCTCGGCCAACACCTCAAGTTCCTGTTTGTGCTCGTCCAGCGTCGGATTGCTCCACATTTCCCAGCGCAAGCGTGGGCTGCTGCCTCGCAACTCCCTAGTGAAGCGAAACCTAGATTGCTCGACCAAGTTCTTTTTTGTCCCGGCAAAGACTATGAAGAGCCTAAGCTTGTTGTCACGAGCGAGCGCCGAAACGGTCGTCATCGACATCGTCTTGCCGCTTTGCACGTATCCGATGATCAGGCCGGTGCGCCTCTCCGGGCGACGATCGGGCGGAAGGCACTGCTTCAGGATCCGGAGTGATTCGTTCCGGATGCGCCGAAATTCATCTTCGCTCAGGCTGGTGCCGACTAATGTGTGCGCAAGCTCTTGAATGTTCTCGCCCGCCACGGGTGACCACAGGGCGGGAGCATTTGCGCCCTTGGCCTTTACCGTGACGATTTCAGTCTTTGAACTCTTCGCCATAATGTTTCGCCCTTTAGGGCTTTGAGAGAGTGTCTTTTAGCAACTGATTGAGGTTACGTCGGAGAGTCTTCACACCCGGAGCGCCACTCTCAAGAGCCGTGACCTCGGCGATCGAAAGACCGGCAGCTAGACGCACCAGCGGCTGAATCTCATCTTCGGCGCTGAGCGCAAATCGATGACTGAATGGATGGGCCAGGTTGATCTGAACTTTGACTTTATTGACCTTTTCCGGAGTCTTCGCTCGGCGGTAGCTGAGCTTGTACCAATCTGGGTCGCCGGGGTGCCTGGCTAGTTGAATCGTAACAGACCACAGCCGTCGGGCATGATTTAGCTCAAGCGTTACCTCCTGGCTCGCCTTGGTGTTGGACCGTGGTAGGTCGGCGGCAGGAAGCTTTGTTTCCGTAGGAGCATCAAGTTGGCGTCGAAGAACGGATGCGCCGTGCTTTTGGAGGCTCCACGCCGTCTGCTCTACGGCTTCTCGACCCCAGTCCTCAGGCAGCTCTTCAGGAACTTTGCGAACACGATGCCCCTCTGCCTGCTGCAAGAGAGGCAGGGGCTTCTGATCGAGCTTCCGGCCTAACTCATTGAGCAGGCGCTCCTCGTACTCTCCCCATTGAAGACCGTCCTTGGTGTGGCTTACTTGGAAGCCCTCAACATTGAGCTCGCCGAAAAGGCGCTGGTAGGTGTAGCTATTCGACTTTCCGAATATTGCTTCTGGCCGGTACGACGAATCCACGCTTCCGAGGATCAGGCGGTCACGGCGGAACACGGCAAACCCCGCCTCAGCCACGCTGGCTTTGGCTCGCAAAGCCGCCCACCCCCAGACCCGGTGCCGCTTGTCCAAGTTGACCTCAAACTTCTTTAGCCATTTCTTCGACGGGCCTTCGGCATCCTTAAAGAACGAGGCCTTCAGAATTGACGGTTCGGGAAAGGACAGCTCATCCCCGTTGTAGACGATGGACGCTGAGCCATCGGCCAGGTAGCGGCGATAGATGCTCGCAAGATGTGTCTTCATCTTCCCGATCGTTCTCCCTTTGGGACGAACGAGGAGATCTTCGAGCAGGATGTGAGTGTAGTGAACGCCTCGGGCTACCGGCTTGGCCTCGACTTCAAGTTCCTCCATCCCTTCTTTGACGATTGCAGGAATGTCGAACCTGACGGTCCGTTCGACTCCTTCCCCGAGCGCAGACGTCGTGAGGGTCCACCTGCTGGCAAACCAGCACGCCGCAGCCTTCATGCCTAGGCCGAACTCCGAGAGCCCGGACGTGTCGTTGGGGCGCTCGGCCGGAGAGAAGGCGCGGGGGAACTCATCGGTATAGATCCCGGCGGCGTCGTCTGAGATCTTAATGCGATCGTCTTCGACTTCTAAGTGAACCGTAAGGAGGGGGGCCTTGCCCCTGCTAAGTCGAAGTCCGCCTCGGTGTGCTCGGAAGCTCTGGATCGAATTATCGACAAATTCTGCTAGCGCATACCAAGGCGTGTAGTTCAACCGAGAGAAGGCTCCGTACAGAGCGACCTTTGGACGGATAAAGATGGTTTCAGACGGCCGGACCGCTGTTGCGCTCTTGGGGGGACTCATCGGCTTTTCGATTCTTGCCTTGGGACGGCCGCCGTCTTCAGAGGGGCAATCAATGCCCTGGGATCGCACTGGAGCCCGCTCGCCAGCGCAAAGATGCTGCGCACCGTCACGTTTCGGTGAGCCCTTTCGCAAAGCGAGATGAAAGTACGATCCAACTCTGATCGTCGGGCGAGTGTTGCCTGTGTAAGGCCCCTGGCCGTGCGCAACCTCTTTAGGTTCGTGGCAACAAGACGTGCGGGATCTTTTGGCAATGCGCCCCCTCTTCTTGGACGTTCGCACTATACGCAGAGTGCCTGACGACTAGTCGTCACATTTTGGGGGAACGCCCCGCCAACACTGCCCCGCGAGGCTCCGTGCGTCGACCGGGACGGGCTGGTCGACCTTCCAGAAACGCCTGGATCACCTCGGACAGCGGACCCGAGCAGAGTAGCTGATCCCGCCCAACCTTCGGTGCTGACGAAAGTTACCCCCAAGGTTACATCCAGCCTTACCACCAAGTTTATTGTGGACTTGGTAACCTTCGCAGTAACCCTGACAATAATCCTCGCAATAAGGTTGATGTCGCGAACCCCCGATTTTGCCTCGCAATTCGGGCTCGCCCCTGCAGAGTTGGAAGCAGTGCTGGACACACCATCTCGCCCGCTGATCCCTCCCTCCCAACCACTGAGGAAGGGATCAGCGGCCGAGATGGGAAAAACATTCAAAAAAACGGAGCAGGGGCGAGCCCAAATTTTGAAATCAAAAACTCAAATAACACTTCAACAGAAAGGACACTGCGGTTGATGCGATAGTTTGGAACACCAAAGCAGTACATCAAAATCGACTTCGCGATCGGGGCAGCGACGACGGGACCGTCGAGGGGCCCTCGAGCAAGTTGGGGGATCGAAGGCACAAGCATGGTCTCGAGGGTAAAAGTCCTTAGTGAGATTGACTTAGCACTTAAGGGATACTAGAACGAGCATCGCATGGGAGAGGAGAGCCTGTACGATGCCGAAGACACCCGCGAGAGACGACTATTTCGCCCAGTCCTTCCGCTTCACGCCCGAACAAGCGGCCACGATCAAGGAGGAAGCCAAGCGCCTGGGAAGTACAACGGCGTTCGTGCGCGAGCTCATCGACGACTACCGGACGCTGTTCGGGCTACCAAGCCTTCAAGTCGAAGTCCTGGAGGCCGATATGAAGAACCTCCGAATCGCCACGCCCCGCGAATACGTTCGGCATCTGCTGGCCCTGAGGTATCAGACGCTGCTGGAGGACCGAGCACGTTCGAAACCCAGCAAGCGCTGACCGTCGGGTGCCCGCGTCAACTACTTCCCGAACCCAATTCTTCTCTTTTCAAGAACGACGAGCCCGCCTGATGCCCACTTCCTTCCATGGCCCAGCTCTGCCGCCCGACGAAATGCTTTGGACGGCGCGTGAGGTGGCCAAGCACCTGCGCGCGTCCATCTCATGGGTCTACAAGGCCGCCGAGCGCGGCGAGCTACCTTGCATCCGCTTAGGAGCGATGCTTCGCTTCGATCCTGCCGCCATTCGCACCTGGCTCGGCTCGCGCGCCACTGCGCCCGCAGGGTCGATCAACGGCCTCCACAGCGAGCCCGGCTCGGAGTAGAAGGCGCCATGGCGAGCGTTTTCCTCAAACACGACCGCTACTATGCGCGCTGGAAGGACGCCGCCGGCCACTGGCAAAAGACCGTTACTGCCTGCCAAAGCAGGAAAGAGGCGCAGCGCTTCGCTGAGGATCTGGAGCGTAAGGCCGAACGCCAAGCGCGCGGCCTCGAAGGGATACCCGAGGACCTGCCCCGCCTCACGTTCTCGGAGCTGCTGGACTGGTGGTGGCGAGAGTACGGCTCGAAGCGTCGGGGCTATGACTTGGGCTTCTTGAAAAAGCGACTATTGCCCAGCCTGGGCAGGCTCCCGCTCGCGAGCGTGACGCTGGCGCGGCTCGAAGGGACGTTGCAGAGCCACGCGGACGAGCTATCGCCGAAGTCGCTGAATCACCTTCGCGCGCATCTGCACCGAATGTTCGCGCTTGCCATAAGGCGCGGACAGTGGACCGGCGCCAATCCGGCGAGCGGGGTCGAGCGCCGCAAGGTGCCTCGCCGAATTTACGAAACGCTGCGCGCCGAGGAGGTTCCGCTGCTGCTAGCCCGCCTCGCTCCGACCTGGCGTCCGCTCTTTGCTACGGCGATCTGGACAGGCATGCGCAAGGGCGAGTTGCTTGGGCTGCTCAAGAGCGATGTCGATCTGCAAGAAGGCACCATCACCATCTGCCGCTCATACGACTCGGACACGACCAAGGGCGGCCACGCCGACGTGATTCCGATTGCCGAACCGCTCAAGCCATTCCTGCGCGAGGCGCTCCTCGCATCGCGCAGTGTGCTTGTCTTTCCGGCCGCGGACGGCTCGATGAGAGCCAAGGACACGCCGCTTCAAGGATGTTCTACGGCGAGCCCTCGCCCGAGCCGGTCTGGTGAACGGCTACGACCACGGTTGCCGCCGCTGCAAGGCAAACGGGAGGCCGCACGTCGAACACCACGCCGATGCGGCCAAGCGGCACTGTTCCACCTGCGGCATGAAGCTCTGGCCTCGGCCGGTGCACCGGCCGATCCGCTTCCATGACCTGCGCGCGACCACGGCAACTTTGCTCGCGCGTGCGGGTGCGCCGCTCGTCGTCGCGCAGCGCATCCTCCGGCACAGCGATCCGCGCCTCACCGCGAACGTCTACAGCCGCGTCGACCT
>WNFF01009839.1_pt1 | contig 14550 bp, 14 predicted proteins | sample 5400441 | NCBI WGS metagenome assembly WNFF01 (sample SAMN13153345, study PRJNA577476) | soil metagenome | isolation source: 120 cm saprolite under Douglas fir tree site 2 hole 3 replicate 1 | place: USA:California | collected 2015-04-18 | reverse complement strand
TCGCGCGGAGTGGCACGATCCCATCGAGTGCTGCACGGGCATGATCGGAATCATCGCCGACGGCCCGGATCAAGTCCGCAAGGCCGCGCGCGAGACCCTGCGCCACGACGTCGACCAGATCAAGATCATGGCCTCGGGCAGCGCCATGTCGCCGGGCGACGAGCTCGACACCACGCAGTACACCATCGAGGAGATGCGCGCGGCCGTGGAAGAAGCGGAGGCCGTGGGCAAGTACGTGCTCGCCCATGCCTACTCGGGCAAGGCCGTGCGCGCCGCCGTCAAGGCAGGCGTCCGCTGCATCGAGCACGGCAACCTCATCACCTCCGAGGCCGCGCAGGAGATCAAGAAGGCGGGCGCCTTCCTCGTGCCGACCATGGTCACCTACGAGGCGATCTGGCGCGAGGGCAAGAGCTACGGCATCGGCGACCACCAGATCCAGAAGATCAACATGGCCCGGGAGAAGAGCGTGGAGGGGCTCGCCCACGCCTACAAGGCCGGATGCAAGATCGGCTCGGGCTCGGACCTGCTCGGCGACATGCAGGCCCACCGCGCCACGGAGCTCGAGCTCAAGGGCCAGGTCATGAAGCCCATGGAGGTCCTGCTCTCGGCCACGCGGGTCAATGCCGAGATCTTCCGCATGGAGAGCCAGATCGGCTCGGTGGAGCCCGGGAAATACGCCGACCTCATCGTGGTCAAGGGCAACCCACTCAAGGACCTGCGCGTGTTCCAGAACCAGGAGAACCTTCACCTCATCATGAAGGGCGGCCAGGCGTACAAGCTCGCTCTGTGAGGTCGGCCGCGGGCGCCGCCGCCGTCGCCCTCCTGCTCGTCATCCTGCTCTGGGCGTCGAACTCCATCCTGGTCAAGATCGTCCTGCGGGAGATCGACCCCCTCACGTTGACCTGGCTGCGCTTCGTGATCGCCGGGCTCTTCTACGTCCCCTACGCGGTCCTGACACGCGCGGAGGCGCCGCGCTACACGGGGCGGGAGGGGATGATGCTGCTGGCCGCCGGCATCGCCCTCGTGCCCGTCTTCAGCTTGACGCTCTACTGGGCGCTCAGCTACACGACGGTGGCGAATACCGCGCTGGTGCGGATGACGGAGCCCGCCTGGGTGCTCCTCCTGGGCGCGCTCCTGCTGGGCGAGCGCGCGACGTCACGACAGCTCGGCGGGTTCGCCCTCGCCCTGCTCGGTACCCTGGCCCTCGTGCTCCTTGGGCAACCGCCGAGCGGCGGGGGCGAGCACCACGTCCTCGGCATGATGTACATGGGTGCCAACTCCTTCGCATGGGTCGGCTACGTCCTCTGCTTCAAGCATCTGCTACGCCGTCACAGCGTGACGCAATTGACCACGCATGCCGCTCTCGTGGGCAGCGCCGCGCTCTTTCTCGTCACCGGCTGGACGCATGCCTCGCCGGTGGCGCGTCAGGCCCTGGCCATGAGCGCGCTCGCCTGGGTCCTCGTGATCGCCATGGCGCTCCTCGTGACCATCGCCTCCAACCAGCTCTTCGCCTATGGTCTCCAGCGCGTGCCCGCGGGCGTCGCCACGGCCTACTCCTATCTCATTCCCGTCGTCTCGGCGGGCGGCGCGTGGCTCTTTCTCGGCGAGCCCATCACCAAGGTCGTGGTGGTCTGCGGCGCGGTCATCGCCGTCGGCGTCTACCTGATCAACCGGGATTGACTCAGTAAGCACAGTCTTAACTTGACGCTGTGCGATCCAACTCCTAAACTCCGCGCACCATACGAGGCCACCGTCGCCAACGGAGGCGCGAGATTTCTGCACTCTCGTGAGGACGCCGACCATGCCAAGCTCGCCCAAGAGCCCTGCCCACGTCTTCGGGCGCACCCGTCCCTCCCAGGGGGGGACTCAGCTCAGGCTTCATACCACCCCGCCGCGAGATACCCACTATCGACCGTTCAGTGAAGGGCCGGGCAAGCCGCCGTACCAGCTCGACATCAAGTCGATTCTCCCCGCCGGCAGCTACAGCGCCATCGCGAGGAAGAAGAAGCTCACCTTCCATTTCAACGGTGACATGGGCGGCATTCAGTACGCCGTCCCTCAGGAGCTTGTCGCGAAGGGCATGGAGGCGGACTTCCATCCGGGGAGCGATCCGAGCGAAAACCCGGCCTTCCTCTACATCGTCGGTGATTGCGTGTACTTCAACGGCGAGGTCAAGGAATACTACAAGCAGTTCTACCAGCCTTACGAGTTCTATCCCGGCCCCATTTTCGCCGTTCCCGGCAACCATGACGGCGAGAATCTTCCTGATGACGATACGCTCAAGGGCTTCACCCGAAACTTCTGCGCCAAGCGTCCCGTCAAGATGCCTGAATCAGGCGATTCGCTCCGCACCGCCATGGTGCAGCCCAGTGTCTACTGGACGCTCCTGACGCCGGTGGCGAGCTTCGTGGGTCTCTACACCAACGTTCCCGCGGGCGGCGAGGTGCGACAGTCGCAAACGGCCTGGCTCGTGGCGCAGCTCAAGACGCTCCCCCAGGATCGGCCCCTCATCGTCACCATGCACCATCCGATCTACTCCGCGGACGATTACCACTCCGGCAGCACGATCATGAAGAACATGCTCGAGGGCGCGGTGAAGAGCGCGGGAGGACGACACCCCGAGATGGTGGTGGCGGGCCACGTGCACGACTACCAGCGGCTCACCAAGAACATGCCCAACGGCGTTCAGGTGCCGTACCTCGTGACGGGCGCGGGAGGCTACCACAATTTACATCAAGTAATGAAGGTAAACGGCCAACACCTCGTACCTCCCGTCGTCTTCAACGACAAAGATGGGGACCCCGTGACCCTCGAGCGCTACTCGGACGATCGTTTCGGCTTTCTGAGAATGGAGATCACGAACCGGTTGATCACGGGACGCTACTACACGGTCCCAAGACCCCAAGAACCGTACAGCAAAGGCAGCCAGCTCTTCGACTACTTCGAATTCGACTGGCGCAAGAAGCGCTGGATCCCCAACGCGTTCTAGCGGCCGATCCTCGACGTGGTTGCCGCGGCGCGAGAGGGCTTCGCGTCAGCTCGCTCCCATCTGGGTGCCGCCGTCGATGTTCAGGTTGGTCCCGTACATGAAGCTGGCCGCGCGGCCCGAGGCGAGGAAGAGCACCCCGTTGGCGATCTCCTCCGGCTTCGCCATCCAGCCCAGGGGAATACTGCCGGTGACGTGCGCCCGCTGCTCCGCGGTGAGGGGGGCGTGCATGGGCGAGTCGATGGGCCCGGGGTTGACGCAGTTGACGCCGATGCCCGTCCCCAGGAGATCGCGGGCGACGTTGCGGGTGAGTGCCACCACGGCGCCCTTCGACGCGGTGTAGGCCGCGGTAGCGATGCGGCCGCCCCCGCAGTTCGAGTTGAGCGGCGGCCCCTGGGCGACGCGAGGCGAGAGCTGAGTTGATCCGCGCTGTCCGAGCCGATGGTGATAATGCGCCCGCGCTTCCGCGGGATCATCCGCTTGACCGCTTCCTGGATGCAGAAGAAGGTGCCCTTGGTGTTGACGGCGAGCACGCGATCCCACTCCGCTTCGGTCATCTCGGCCAGGCTCATCGAGCTGATGATGCCGGCGCACGTGACGAGAATCTCCACGGGTCCGAACGCCTCGTCGCACACCGCGAAGAGGGCGGCGATATCATCGAGGCGCGTGACGTCGGTGCGCTTCACGCGCGCCTGGCCGCCAAGCTCGGCGGCCATCCGCTCGAGTCCCGCGCTGTCTCGATCACCCAGCACCACCCGCGCCCTTTCGCGCACGAGCCCGCGGGCCACAGCCTGACCGAGGCCACTGGCCCCGCCCGCGACTACGGCGGCCTTGCCCTCCAGCCCAAGAAACTCATTCATCGTTCAGGCGTCCGCGAGGAGGCGCACCTCGACCTCACGCCTTCTCGGTCGCTCGAACTCCATGAGCACGATTCGCTGGAACTCGCCGAGGGCGAACTTGCCGTCCCGCACCGGCACATGGACGCTCGGACCGACGAGGGCGCTGAGGAAATGCGCCGCCACGTGAGCCCGCGAGTCGTGCCGGAAGGCGATCGGTGGCGTCAGCGTCTGGAGGATGTCCATGATGTCCTCGGGGACGCCGGTCTCGTTGGTCACGACCATCAGCCCCGCCGTCGTATGCCTCAGGAACAGGTGACAGCTCCCGCCCGACGCCCCGCCGATGAGCGCCTCGACGCGGGCCGTGATATCGACGACCTCCTTGGCCGACTGCGTCTGGAGCTCGATGGTGATGGGCATGGTCGTCGTCATTCCCGTTCCTCCTGATCCCTGAACGCTCTGCTCCGGTGGGTCACGGCAATGCCGTGACGGTTACGCTCTCTTCCTCGCCACATCGAGGATGGCCACCCGGAGCCGCCCGGTCAAGGGGCCTGATCCCGCGGTCGATCCGCATAGCGCTTGAGCCGCTTGAACCAGACCAGCTTGTCCCGAAAGCCGGGATACGCGGCGTTCAGTCCACTCGGATTCGGGAGCACGAAGACCCGGGCGTCACCCACGCGTTCCGGCTTCGGTCCGGCGCCCGGGCGCGCGCGCGGCCCGAAGAACGCGCGATAGACGGTGACGCCGACGAAGGCGACGATCTCCGGCTTCACGCGCGCAATGACGCGCGCAAGCTGCGCGCGCCCGGCCTCGAACTCGCCCCTGGTGAGCTCGGAGGCCGCGCGGGTCGCCCGCGGAACGATGTTGGTGAGAGCGAGGCCGCACGACGGCAGCAGCGCGTCGTCCTCGTGGGTGAAAGCGTCGGGGATCAGCCTCGCGGTGTAGAGGAGCCGCCAGAACGGGTTCCCGCGCCCGGCGAAGTGGTGGCCGACCTCCGCGGAGCGGAGCGATGGATTGATGCCAACGAAAAGGATGCGCGGCCGCGCGCAGAGCCGGGCGGGGAGGCGCTTCACGGGCCGGACCCCCGGGGACCTAGGCCTCGTGCACGGTCGCGAGCACCGAGGGCAGGGCCGCCAGCACCTCCCGGAGGCACAGGCGAACGCGGGCGATGTTCGCTTCGGCCTTCTCGGGAATTCCCCCGCGCGACACCTGAGCGATGAACTCGTCGCGGGTGGTCGTCATCAAGAGCGACGCGTTGATCTCCAGCTGAAGCGCGTGGACACGCCGGGTGTGGGGCTGCCCGAAGGTGGCCACGATGTTGCCGCCCGTATAACCGCTGACGTTGTCGTGCACCTCGAAGCCGTGGCGCGTGAAGGTCCCCGCCACGGCCGCCGCGAGCTGCGGGGCGCACGTGGCGTCGTGGCGCGTGCCGATGATGACCTGATGGTCCTTCATCCGGCGCGGACTCCCCGTGTGGCCATCGAGGAGCATGGCGTAGCCGTAGGCGTGCCGGAGCTGGGTGAGCAGATGCTCCAGGGCGGCGTAGTACGGATCGTAGAGGGCCTGCAGGCGCTCTTCGACGTCGGCGAGTCCGAGAGGGCGCGTGAAGATGGGCACGTCCCGCATGGTATGGGTGCGCACCACCCCTCGCCGCGAGCGCACCTCGCCGTCGTGGTGCTCGAAGTCGTCGCGGCGGCGATTGACGTCGACGAACATTCGCGAGAACGGCGTGGCGAGCACGGTGGCCCCGTGCTCGTGTAGCTCCCCGTAGAGATCACCCACGAAGGTGTCGGCGAATCCGTAGGCAAAGGTCTCGAACCAGGGCTCGCTGTAGTCGTCGCGGGTGATGTGGGGCAGCGGCTCCGTGCCGTAGTGGGGCACGCTCACCAGCACCGGGTTGCCCTTCCCCGGCGAGGGATGCCTGACGATCGGGAACGATGGCTCCATGGCTAGCTCACGTCTCAGGGGGGCAGTCTATACCATCACGTTGAGTGGGGACCCGCCCTGGACTATAGTCTCCGCGGGCCCGCGTCGCGTGCGCCGCTGGGCCAACCCTTCACGAACGAGCGCATCCGCATCGGGCTCCTGGCCATGGGGCCACCCTCCCCTACGCGCTGTGGATCCTCCGCGCCTTCTTCCAGTCGATCCCCGTGGAGCTGGAGCACGCCGCTCTCATCGACGGGGCGAATCGCGCGCAGGCCCTCTGCTACGTGGTGGCGCCCCTCGCCCTCCCCGGCATCATCGCCACCGCCATCTTCACCTTCATCGTGGCCTGGAACGACTTCCTGTTCGCCCTCGTGCTCATCGGCCGGGACGAGCTGAAGACCCTCGCCATCGGCATCAACGACTTCTTTCACATGGCGGTGGTGGACTGGGGGCTGATCATGGCCGCCGGCGTCATGGTCACCATCCCCGCCCTCGTGTTCTTCGTGGCCATCCAGCGCTATCTCATCGCGGGCTGGGGCGCGGGCGGCGTCAAGGGATAGCCGTCGGCCCCGCGTCCATCTGACGGTGGGCGCGAGAGAAGACCGAAAAGGCCAGCAGCCCCAGCGCGCCGAGCACGATCGCCAGCACGCCGAGGGCCGTTTCCATGCCCGCGCGGTCGACGAGGGCGCCGATGGGCGGGCCGACGATCACGAAGGACAGCCGGAAGAGCAGCGCGGCGATCGAGAGAACGCTTGCGCGGTCCTCCGCGGGCGCGTCCTGCTGCATCACGTTGGCCAGGATCGGCCCCTGCAGGCCTCTGATAGTCATGAAGCAGAGATAGAAGGCGACGCCCCACGCCACGTGGCTCAGGGCGAGCCCGGCGTACCCCACGAGGACGAGCAGACAGCAGACGAGGAGGCTCGCCGAGATGCCGCGCGCCTGCATGTAGGGCTGGATCAGCCAGATCACCACGAACGTCGAGAGGCCCAGGGCGACGTTGAGGGCCAGGGCCGCGCGGAGCCGTCGATGGTGCCAGAGCGTGAACCCGAGGATGTGCAGGGCCCGGCGCGCGTGCGAGCGGGGGTCGGCGGAGGGGAGCCGTGGCGTCTCGCGCAGCATGGTCGCGATGACGAAGGCCAGCGCGGCGCTCGGCACCTGGAGCCAGAACGGCCAGCGCGGGCCCATCGCGTACAGCCACCCGCCGGCGGCGGCGCTCAGCGCCTCCGACGTCTGCGACACGGCGCGGGCCGTCCCGTCCCAGCGCGTGTATCGATCGCTGCGGCCGGCCGCCTCCAGCGACACCCACAGGAGCGCGCGGTCCGCGCCGGACATGAAGGCGCTGGCCGTGCCGAGGACGGCCTCGGCGACGGCGATCGCCCAGAAGGTCGTGCCGCGCGTGTAGACGAGCCACCCCGCGATCAGGAGCGCCGCGCCCACGAGCAGCGAGGCGCGGTACCCCACCCGATCGGCGAAGTACCCCGAGGGGAACTGGAAGAGCACGACGGACAGCCCGAATATCGCCTGGAGGATCATGATGTCGGTGAGCGACATCCCGATCTGGTCCTTCCAGAAGAGGGTGACGATGGGGATCGGGAAGAGCACGAACTCGATGGCGGCGAAGGCGATGAGGAGGCGCGCGTTGGTCATGGCGCGCGCTCCCGCTCGCTCGGATCCTCTCGTGCCGTTCCCGGTGGGTGTCACGGTCTGTTGGTAAGTATCACGAGCGCGCCCTCCCGGCCAGAGGAGCGCCCTGGCCTTTTGCTTTGGTCACCTCGGATCGCTTTGGTAGACTCGATCGCGATCCCTTCTGTCCCCCGCACTGCGAGGAAAACGCGCGATGATCCAGCGGCTCTCGAAGAATCTCGGCGTCTACGAAGGCGAAGCGCCCCCGGAGACGGGGCAGCTCGAGGTCGACGGGTACGCGGTGGTCCGCGGCGTCTTCACGGCGGACGACGTGCAGGCGCTACGCCGTGAGATCGATTCGGTCTTCGCGTCGTATCCCGCGGAGCGGGGCCGCACCGACGAGTTCCGCTACGAGATGTTCAACCGCAGCGCGCTCGCCCAGGCCGCCCTCGCCCACCCGCGGATCCTCGCCGTCATCGAGCCGCTGCTCGGCCACGACTGCCACGTGATCGCGAACACCGCCTGGCGGAACTCCAGGGAGTTTCCCGGCGGCCCCTGGCACTGTGATTCCGGCCCGCACATCCCGCGGCCCGAAGGCGTCGAGTGGGACGAGCGCATTCCGTATCCGGTGTTCGCGATCGGGGCGCACCTCCTGCTTCTCGACTGCGAGGAGGCCGACGGGCCTACCGCCGTCGCCCCGGGGAGCCATCGATCGGGCCGGCTCGCCCCGCGAGATCGGAAGCACGACCCGACGTTGACCTATGACGGCCGTCCTCCCGCGCTCCTCGTCGGCCGGGCGGGCGACGTCGCCCTCTTCGTCTCCGACGCGTGGCACCGGGGCACTCCGGCCACGGGGGGGCGCGGCCGGTATTTCCTGCAGGTGCACTACGGACGGCGCGATCTTGCCCAGCGTGTGCGGACCACCGCCCAGGTGAACCACGTGGCCCCGGAGGCGCTCGCCCGGGCCCGCGGCGCGCGGCAGCGCTCGATACTCGGACTGCACGACCCAGCCTTCTACGACGGCTGACCTGCGTCACTCCGCCTCGCGGCCAGGGTCGGCGATAATGCCCCCATGCGCGGCGGGGACTACGACGCGATCGTCGTGGGCGCCGGCCACAACGGCCTGGTGACGGCGTGCTACCTCGCCCGGGCGGGGCTGCGGGTCCTCGTGCTCGAGCGGCGCTACGTGGTCGGCGGGGCCTGCGTGACCGAGGAAACCTTTCCCGGCTTCCGCGTCTCGACGGCGGCCTACGTCAACAGCCTCTTTCGCGAAGAGATCGTGCGCGAGCTGCGCCTCGCCGAGTACGGGTTCGAGGTGCTCGCCCGCCAGCCGTCGTCGTTCACACCGTTTCTCGACGGCCGCTCTCTCCTGCTCGGGTCGGATGCCGACCTCAACCGCCGTGAGATCTCGAAGTTCAGCGCGCGAGACACCGAGCGCTACCCTCTGTACGAAGCCATGCTCGATCGGGTGGCGGCCTTCGTCGAGCCGACGATCACGGCGACGCCGCCGAACGTTCTGCGGCCCGGCGTGCGCGACCTCTGGTCGCTCCTGACTCTCGGCCGATCGTTCAGCCGTCTCGGCGCGGCCGCCTCCGACGCCGTGGAGATCCTCACCGGCTCCGCGCGGGACCTGCTCGACCGCTGGTTCGAGTCGGACGAGCTCAAGGCGACGCTGGCCACCGACGCCATCATCGGCGCCATGGCGAGCCCCTCGATGCCCGGCACCGGCTACGTGCTCCTTCATCACGTCATGGGCGAAACGGGGGGCAAGCGGGGCACGTGGGGCTACGTCCGTGGGGGCATGGGCGGTCTCACCCGGGCGCTCGCCGGGGCCGCGGGCGATCTCGGCGTGGACATCCGTTGCGACGCCGAGGTCAGCCGCATCCTGGTCCGGGCGGGTCGCGTCACGGGCGTCGCCCTCGCCAGCGGCGACGAGTATCGTGCACCCATCGTCGCCAGCAACGCCGACGCTCGCGTAACCTTTCGCCGTCTGCTGGGTGCGGGAGAGCTTCCCGCGGAATTCGTGGCGGCGGTGGACCGGATCAGCTACGAGAGCGCCTCGCTCAAGATCAACGTGGCGCTCGCCGAGCTTCCGAGCTTCCGCGCCTGTCCGGGCGTCGAGGCGGGACCACAGCATCGGGGCACCATCCACGTCTGCCCCGGTCTCGACTACATCGAGCGCGCCTACGACGACGCCAAGTACGGCCGCCCCTCGGAGCGCCCGGTCCTCGAATGCACCATCCCCTCGGTGGTGGATCCCACGGTGGCGCCCCCGGGCCGGCATCTCATGTCCATCTTCGTGCAGTACGCGCCCTACGCGCTGCGGGCGTCGAGCTGGGATGACATTGGCGACCGCTTCGCGGACCGGTGCTTCGATCTGCTCGACGAGTACGCGCCGAACTTTCGCCGCGCGGTGCTGGCCCGTCAAGTCCTCACGCCGCTGGATCTCGAGCGCACGTTCAATCTCACGGGAGGCAACATCTTTCAGGGCGCGATGACGCCCGGCCAGCTCTTCTCGTTCCGGCCCGTGCCCGGCTATGCCGGCTATCGCACTCCCCTGAAGGGTCTCTACCTCTGCGGGGCCGCCGCGCACCCGGGAGGCGGCGTCATGGGCGCGCCGGGCTGGAACGCGGCACGCGAGATCCTCCGGACGCGATAGGGGTCAGGTCTTGCAATGCGACAGTCGGCACTCTGTTGCTCCCCAAGGGGGAGCGCGACCTGCCGCGCTACTCGCCGGCGCCCTCGGTCTTCTGCCGCTCGAGGACGCGCGCCGTGGCCCGTCCCTTGTCGGGGTGGGGATCCTTGACGACACCGTAGGCGGCGCGCCCTTCATGGTCCTCGGGCAGGTGCTCGGTGATCGGCCGGCCGTCGGGCGCCACGAAGAGCAGGCAGTGGCAGTACTTCCACTTCTGCATCTCGTCGCAGGCGCAGATCCAGCGGCGCAGCTTGGCTTCCGCCTGGGGGTCGGGGTAGAAATTGCACGGGCAGAGAGGCCGCCCGACCTGCTCGATGTGACGCGCGAGGCCTTCCACCACGGTCTCGGTGACACCCACGTCGGGGTGCAGCGAGGTGCCGGACTTCTCCGCGTACTTGCGCGCGTAGTTCCACATCTTGTCGATGTTGGCCTGCGACGGCTTGGCCGGCTCGCTCATCCCTGGGCCTGGGCCAGCGCTTCGTCGATCTTGGCTGGGTTGAATCCGGCGAGCCGCGTCTCGCCGATGATGATGACGGGGAGGGAGGTCATGCCGATCGCCATCAGCTCCTCCCGAGCCTGGGGGTCCTTCCCTACGTTCTTCTCCACGAACGGCACCCCTTTTTGCGACAGATACTCTGTCGCGCGATGACAGGGGCCTCAGCCGATGTTCGTGTAGACGGTCACGTTCGCCATGTGGTCCTCGCCCTCCTGGGGTGGTCGTTCGCTCTTGGGATGCCTGGGGCACCCCCCATCGATTCGCGGAGATGCCGCCCATCCCCCGAGCCCACGCTGAATCTGCCCTGGCCCGGGCCGCTGGTCAAGTCCCGGCCCGCCTGGGGTCGGCCCAGCCTCGTTGACAATCCGTGATCGCCGTGCGACATCGCTCTCATGCAAGAAGAGCCGACCTCTCTCCGGATCGACGACCCTGGCGTGCGGGCGCTGTTCACCGAGGCCGCGCGCTTCCAGTCCTGGCTCGACGTCGAAGCGGCCCTCGCGCAGGCGCAGGCCGAGCTGGGCATCATTCCCGAGGGCGCCGCCCGCGAGATCACCCGCAAGGCGCACGTGTCGTACCTCGACCTCGAGGCGGTGCGGGCAGGCCTGGCCCGCACAGGGCATCCGCTCGTGCCGCTGATCTGGGAGCTGGATCGCGCCTGCGAAGGCGACGCCGGCGGCTACGTGCACTGGGGGGCCACGACCCAGAACGTCACGCAGACCGGCCAGCTCCTCCAGGTGCGGCGCGCCCATGACATCTTCCTGCGTCAGCTCGCGACCATCCTGACCACGCTCGCCGACCTCGCCGAGCGGACCAAGGACGTCCTCCTCCCGGGACGCACGCACGGCCAGCACGCGGTGCCCGCGACCTTCGGCTTCAAGGTGGCGGTGTGGATCGACGAGCTGGGCCGCCACGTGGAGCGTCTGTGCGGCTGCGAGGGCCGCGTGTTCGTGGCCATGCTGGGGGGCGGCGCGGGGACGCTCGCCTCGCTGGGAGCCTTGGGCCTCGCCACCCAGGAGAAGATGGCCGAGCGCCTCGGGATGCGCGCCATGCCCATGCCCGCGCGCACGATCGGCGATCACCAGGCCGAGTACGTGACCGTGCTCGGCATGCTCGCCGCCACGTGCAGCAAGATCGGGCGCGAGATCTACACCCTGATGAAGCAGGAGTTCGGCGAGCTCGAGGAGCCGGTGCCGCCCGGCACGGTGGGGAGGGTCAGGGAGCCGCCGCCGAGAAGGCCACTCAGATCGGCCATCCCTTCGATCTCCCATCCTTTCACTCGACGATGGACGGCAATCCGCTTCACACCTAGCTCACCCAGGAGCCTCCGCACGAAGGCGTCATCAGCCAGGCGCAGGCCCTGTTGCCAGGCGTGCCATGCCGCCTCCGATTGAAGTTTCGTGAGAGGCCGCCCGCCGAATTTCATGTCTTTCCACAGTCGCATGAGCAGGTCCTTCCCTGAGACGACTGTAGGCTCGGGGGTGGGCGTGGCAATGGCCTTGAGGGCCGTGATGCGAGCCTCTTTCTCGGCCACGGCGGCCCCCAGGGCCGTACTCCCGGCCCCTGAGGCGATGGCGTTGACCAGGCGTCCGATCTCTTTCTTCAGCCGTTTGATCTCGATCTCAGGGTTGGGGCTCGCCTTGCGGGCACCTTCACGCAGGCGGCGCTGCTCTTGGTAGTACTCCGTCAGAAGCGTATCCAGTCGGGCGTGATCAGAGCAGAGATCCACCACCACCGCCTTGCGAACGACCTGATCGAGTGCCGACATCGGCACGCCTTTGGAATTCGTACAGACGCCTCCGTCAGACCGACGCGAGCAGATGTAGTAGACGTAGGCGGTCTTGTCCCTGCCCTTCGTCACGTTGCTGACCGTGAGGGCGGCCCCGCACTCGCCACATCGGCCGATGCCACTCAGAAGATACTTCGACTTGAGTCCGCTCGGCGTGTCCTTGGCCTTGCCCTTGGCGTAGGCCGCCGCCGTCTGCTCCTTGCGCGCCCGGACTTTCTGCCAGAGCGCATCCGAGATGATGCGTAGACCGGGGATCTCGGTCACAATCCAGTCTTCTTTCGCGCGCTTCACCTGCGCATTGGCCGCCCCGCCTGCGGTGATGCTCTTCGTCTTTCCGAAGACCTGTCGGCCCAGATAGGTCTCGTTTGCGAGCATCCGGCTGATGCGAATGCGATTCAACTCGGTGATGCCGTCTTTCCTGAGAGCGCGGACGATATTGCGGTCGCCTTCACCAGCGGCGGCTAGTTCGAACACGCGTTGGACGATGACGACTTGCTTCTCGTTCTTGACCCGCTCCGTGTGCTCGCCTTTCCGCACGAGGTCATATCCGTACGTCCTGGCTCCGGCGCTGTGGCCGCGTGCGGCCTTCTTTTCGAGGGCTTCACGCGTGCGCCGTCCGCCATCGCGGATGACTTTCTTGTCGGCCCAGCCTTTCATGAAGGTCTCGACCTCGCCCATCTCGCCCTCGGCGGTGATCGGTCGGCCATCCACATAGGAGACGATGGCGATGCCTGCCTCTTCGATCTCTTGAATCAACGACACCGTCCTGAAGGTATCGCGGCCCAGGCGCGACTGCTCCCAGACGATCAGAACACCGAACGACTTCGCGGCGACCGCTTCGCGCAGCTTGGTCAGGCCGGGGCGGTTCACGAATTCCGCGCCCGACTGCTTCTCGTCTGTGAAGATCTCGACCAGGTCCCAGCCCTTTTTCTTCGCGAACGCCTTCGCGCCGTCGATCTGGCGCTCGACGCTGCGGCCGTCTTCGGCTGAACGTTCGTCACTCGTCGACTTCCTGACGTACGCGGCGGCTCTCATGCAGAACCGCCTTTCTGCGGCCAGCGGGCCGCGCGGGCTTTCTTCAGATTCGCCTTCGAGGCCTTCGACTTCTTGAGGGTGGTCGATGTGCCACCTTTCTTTCCGATTGTGGCCAGGTACTCGTGCATGCCCTTGGGCGGCTTCATCATCGTGAGCCTCTCTTGAATTCGAGATGGACTTATAATCTCCACAGTATCACTAAGCGGCCTAGAGAACAACGCGAATCGGAGGGGCATTCGGAGGGCTGGAACTACGCGGAAATACGGGACGCTTTTGGAGGTCGTCCGGTGGGATTAGACGTCGCGGATGATGGCCCACTGCTGGCGGGCACCGCCGTGGTGGCCCGCTTCGTGATTGCGCATGGCGGTCATGACCGAGCGCTGATCGATGCCTCGGGCTTTCAACTTGCACGTCAGGCAGCGTCTCACCTGGGGGCCAGCATCGGCGGGGAGCCGAGGCTCGGTCGTGTAGTCAGGCGTCGCCACCATGGGCCTGACCGAGGTCCAGCGGCGAGCTTCGTGCTCAAGCTCGATGACCTGATCGAGATGAACCTGGTCATGCAAGGCGAGATCCTCGTAGAAGCCTGCGCAGAGCACGCCCGTGACCTTCAGACCGCAGTGGGCGCAGTAGCGCGAGATCTTCGGCTTGGCGGCCAGGCGCTCGGCTTCGCGCTTCGCCTCGGCGTCCTGGGCGATCTGCAGCAGGCGGGGGGGGCCGGGGAGCCGGGCCTGGGAAGGCAGGTAGGTCTCCTGGCGAATAGGTTCGCGGCAGGCTGTTGGGCCCTTTGCAACCTAGCGAAATAATAATCAGATAGGCTTCCCCTGCCCCGATGATCATCAGGAGCGTGACGTGACTCCTTGACGTGGCTCCTGACGTGCCTCTTGACGTGACTTGACGTGCCTCATGACATGCTGGCAGGCCGCCAAGTCTAAGGAAAGGGTCCCAATAGGTCAGTCGTAGGCCCCGCGGACCTCCCCCGGAAGACCCTTTTATACCGTTCCCTTCCGGGGCACCTTTCCCGCCCCGCCTGAGCCGCGGGCAGGGCGCCCGCTCTCCGCCGACCACCGCGCCAAGCTCAGCGCTGCCCTCAGGGGTCGACCGCTGTCCGCCGAGCACCGCGCGAAGATCGCCGCGGCCCTGAGCAGGCCCGAGACGAGCGCGAAGCTC
>WNFF01002688.1_pt1 | contig 14551 bp, 12 predicted proteins | sample 5400441 | NCBI WGS metagenome assembly WNFF01 (sample SAMN13153345, study PRJNA577476) | soil metagenome | isolation source: 120 cm saprolite under Douglas fir tree site 2 hole 3 replicate 1 | place: USA:California | collected 2015-04-18 | reverse complement strand
GGGCGCGATCGGAGCGACCAGTGCCGACGGGGCCGTCGCGAAGCGGGGTGGGACGCGGCGGCCTACGTTTTCGGTCTTCAGTCGTCTTGCCGATCTAATGATTTGACAGGGGCGGCGAGACAAGAATATCTCTCACGAGCCAGACTCGGTTACGGCCGAGGTTGGAAGGAGCGAGGCCAAGGTCCTTGGAGACTTGCCGTGAGGCATTTCCCCGACCGCGCCTCGCTCTTCACTTTCTTAGCCGCCGTTTGTAGGAGCGTAATCCATACAGTATTGTGCTGATATGTGCGGCAGGTTTACGCTTCATTCGAGAGACAGGATCAGGCTCAAAGGATTGGCGACACTAGATCTGCCGTTTGAAGCGAGATACAACATTGCGCCAAGTCAGAGTGTCTTGAGCCTCGGCGATTTCGGAAGAGGTCTTGAAGCTCGGTTACTTACGTGGGGACTGATTCCATCCTGGAGTACAGACGGGAAAGGATTCATTAACGCTCGGGCTGAAACGCTCGAAGAAAAGCCAAGCTTCAGCGAGTCGTTTCGATTGCGTCGATGCTTGATTCCTGCAGACGGCTTTTTTGAATTTATGTAGACACTTCCCGTCGCTCCTAGCAGGACCATGTAAGGAGGCCGTCAACGAAGCAATGAGTTGCGAGTACCGAAGATGATCAAGGTAGAGCCAGCGGTTCTGCCCCGCTTCGTATTCACCGACTACGGCGCTCGGGTCGCTCTCCAGCGTTGCCCTATCCTCCGTGCGGTGAAGACTCTATCACGCGAGTCAACATCTCACGCTTTGCGATGGAGGATCTCTAGTTCCTCCGCGTCCCATAAATGCTTTTAACAGATCGAGAATACTGACGACGTATACGGCGTCGCCTGCGAGCTTAACAAGTAGGATCTAATGCTGACGGTTGAAAGTGTAATTCCGCCACTTCAGTGCGATGATGCCATCGTTGCTTGACTCGAAAGTAATGAAGTTGCCGTAGAAACTTCCTCCATCCACGTGAAAGACGTTATCTCCAAAGGGTTCCAGAGGAATCTCCTTCATATAGACGACTGAATCGGGCCGTCGTTCGGGTACGGTGAGAACTAACTTTTGGTTCACGATGCTAACGTCGAATTCGCTGAAGGTCACAGTGCGGATGGCGTTCGGGTCGGTGAGAACGTATCGCCCAGTATATTTCTGCCAGCTCGGAAGAACCTCCTTGAGAGCTTTGGCCTGGCTCCGCTCAAGCGACTTCACGACCACAGGCGTCAATTTCCTGAGAGCAGAAAAGGCGTCGTAGAAGGGCGCACCTCCCGTATTCATCAACACGACCAGGCCCAGCTTGCGGAGGTAGTTAATAATAACAATGCTTGTGAAGCCTCGTGTGCCTCCAGGCTTGTAATCAAGCTGCTCTCCACTGGTTACGCAAGTGTCCAGCCGATGCCAGATCCCACTCGCCAGAGTTCCAGAGGCTTTCCTTCTGCGTCCTTCCTGAGGTCCGTCCTTACCGCTACAGGGATTGTCATCTCTCTAAGAGAATAACTGCCCAAAACTTGTTTGCCGCCGGCCGGGCCTTCACGAAAGCCTTGCTGTCGAACCGGGGCCAGCCGCTGCCCCGTAGCGGCATCCTCAACATCCAACGCCGCGAAGCGAAGATCCTGACCTTCGTTCCAGTTGGTGACGTAGAGACTCATAGGCGAGGTGCTGTACACATTTCTTACTCCACTCACTCATATCTGAGCGCAATCATTGGATCAACCTTGGTCGCGCGTCTGGCTGGAATGTAGCAAGCCAGCAACGCGACCACCGTTAGCAGCAGCGACACACCGACAAAAATCAGTGGATCGGTGGGAGACACGCCGTACAACAAACGTCTCATCACGCGCGTGGCCGCAAATGCTCCAGCCAACCCTAAGCCGGCTCCGATGAGAGCGAGTATCATGCCTTGCGTGATGATCATACGGAGCACATCTCTCGTTTGCGCGCCCAGCGCGAGGCGAATACCGATCTCGTGTGTGCGTTGCGCGACCGAGTAGGCGATCACCCCGTAGATTCCGATTGATGCGAGCAATAAAGCGAACATGGAGAAGACGCCAAAGAGCAGCATGACGAGACGTGTTTTGGCGACGGACGCGGAGAATACATCGTCCATCGTCTTGATGTCGTAAGCAGGTTGGTTCTTATCAATCGAGAGTATCGCGCCGCGCACTGGTGACGTCAGCGCCTCCGGCTTACCTTTAGTTCGCACCGCGAGCGACATTACTCCCCACCCCGCGTCTTGAGCATGAGGTACATAGATTTGATAGCCCGTTTCCTCGTCGAGCCTACTGATTTTCACGTCGCTGACAACGCCGACAATCTCGCGCGGGAACTTCTCGTCGGGCCATACGGTGATCCGCTTGCCAATCGGGTCTTCGCCAGCAAAGATACGGCGCGCGATACTCTCGTTGACGACGACGACGGGCGGAGTCTCCGCCGTGTCACCGTCGGTGAACGAGCGCCCGGTTTTGACGGGAATGCGCATTGTCTTGAAGTAGTCGGGCGTCAGGACGAAATAATCTGTCTGTAAGGCTTCCTCGGGGGCGAGCGGGCGTCCTTCGCGGACGAATGAGCGACCGGCAGTGGAATTACTTTCGCCGAGCGGAAGTGACAGCGCCGCACCAGCGGCTTCGACGCCGGGCAGAGCGCTAACGCGCTGTGTCAACTCACGAAAGAAAGTCGCTGACTGCTGCGGCTCCGGATAACGCTTGCCAGGTAAGGCGACGCGCATCGTCAAAACATTTTCCGGATCAAAGCCCGGATTCACATCGCGGAGCAACACGAAGCTTTTAATTAACAGTCCTGCGCCGATGAGCAGCAGCAAAGACAAGGCTATTTCTGTGACAACCAATACCGCCCGCACGCGGTTGCGCCCAGGCCCTTCAGACCCACTGCGGCCGCCTTCCTTCAGCACATCATTGAGATCGGTCTTTGAGGCGTGGAGCGCCGGAGCTAAACCGAAAAACAGACCGACCAGACCAACCACTCCCACGGTGAAGGCGAGCACGCGCGCGTCCAAACCGACTTGGTCCAACCGCGGAACGTCCGCCGGACCGACCGCGATCAACAATTTAATCAACAAAAAACTGAGGGCTAACCCGACCGCGCCACCTGCAACAGCCAGCAACAAACTCTCGGTCAAAAGTTGACGGATGATGCGCCATTGACCAGCTCCGAGCGCGGTGCGTACCGCAATTTCCCTGCGCCGTGCCGACGCGCGTGCGAAAAGCAAGTTCGCGATATTCGCGCAGGCAATCAACAGCACGAAACCGACCGCGCCGAGCAACAATAGCAGCGATGTGCGAACGTCTCTCGTCGTCCAGGCTTGTAAACCCCATAACCGTGCCGACCATCCATAGTTCGTCTCCGGGTACTGCTGCTGCAGTCGAGCGCTGATGGTATCGATCTGCGACTGCGCTCCAGCGATCGTAGCCGTTGGCTTGAGCCGCGCTATTATTACTCTCACGTAACGGTTGTCGCGCCGCTCTTTCGGATTTGGGTACAGCATAATCCATACTTGAGTCTTCGTCGGGTAATCGAATCCGGCAGGCATCACGCCGACGACGATGCAGCGTGTGCCGCCCAACGTGATCCGGCTTCCGAGGATGTTCGGATTCGCGCCGAAGCGACGCTGCCATAGTCCATAACTCAACACGGCGACTACCTCACCAGCCACTTCGTCTTCCTTCAGCAACGCACGACCCATAAAGGGGTACACGCCCATTGTCTGAAAGAAGCTTGGCGTCACCTTGGCAAATGGGATGTACTCTGCTTCCGCTTCGTCACCCGTCATGATTATGCCCTGTTGAACGATAGCCGTAATGCTCTCGAAAACGTCCGTCTGGCTTCGCCAATCGTGATAATCCGGCACCGAAAGGTGGCTGTTCGCAATTCCTCGATCGGGGTTGATGCCCTCGAACCACACCAATCGTTCGGCCCGGGGATATGGCAACGATCTCAACAACACTCCGTTGACGACTGAGAAGATCGCAGTGTTCGTGCCAATCCCTATCGCTAACGTCAGCACCGCGACGAGAGTGAAACCGGGACTCTTCACCAGAATCCGCACGCCATACTTGATGTCTTGAATTGCGGTTCTCATCATCTGGCATCATCTGCGCGCAATTTGCTCGCCTAAGGCAGTCGCTTGAAGACGTGGTTTCGCCACTTCAGTATCATGCTGCCATCCTGGTTCGACTCGAACGTCATGCGGTTGCCGTAGAAACTTCCTCCATCTACATAAAAGACGTTTTGTCGATAAGGCGCCAAAGGAGTTTCTTTCATGTACACGACCGATCCTGGCAAGAGTTCGGGCACAGTGACGACCAACTTCTCGTTCACGATGCTAAAGTCAAATTCGCTGAACGTCAGAGTCCGAACAGCGTTGGTGTCGATGATAACGTATCGCCCGGTATATTTTTGCCAGCTCGGCAGGGCTTCCATCAGCGCTTGGTTATGACGCCGCTCAAGGGATTTCGCGAGCACGGGCGTTAATTTCTTGAGGAGATCGTATCCCAAATAGAAAGGCTGAGTTTCGGTGTTCGTCAAAAGGGCCATCCCCAGCTTGCGCGGGTAGTTGATGTATACCATGGATGAGAAGCCAGCGGTGCCGCCTGGCTTGTAATCAATCTGCTCTCCGTTAAATGGTCCAACCGAAAAGCCGATGGTGGAACCTGTGTCCCAGAGCGACAAAGGCCTTCCTTTTTCATCCCTCCTTATGTCAGTGCTTACTGCCACCGGAATCAACATCTCCAGCAGCGAGCTGCTCCCCAGGACTTGCTTGCCGCCGGCCGGGCCTTCACGGAAAAACAAAGACAAGAACTCTGCCAGGTCATCCACGGTTGAATAGAGCATCCCGGAAGCCATGCCATACTCCGGGTAAGACGATCGTTCGTGAGTTCCATCCGGTCGAGCGGATTTATAGCCGACGGCAAAGTGGCTCTTCATCTGCTCAGTCAGGGCAAAGCCGCTGTGATTCATTGCGAGGGGCTTGAGGATATGGCTCTCGACGTACTGCTGGTAAGGCTGTTTTGCAACCCGAGACAGGGCCAGACCCATAATGTTGTACCCGAGGTTGGAGTACGAGTACTTGGTCATGGCGGGCACGATCATCTCGACATCCTTGAGACTCTTCAACTGTTCTTCAACGGAAGGAAACTTAAACTTTTCCGCGGCTTGATACTCGTGAGCCATAGGAGGTTCAATTGGCAATCCGGAATAATGCGCGGCAACCTGAAGGAACGTCGCCGGCCGGGCGTCGGGGAACCGCGATTTGATTTTGAACTCGGGAAGGTACTTCGCAATCGGGTCGTCGAGGTGCAGTTTCCCAGCATCGCGCAACTGCATCAGCATCAGGGCAGTAAGAACCTTTGTTACGGACCCTACCCGGTAGACCGTTTGTGGATCGGCGGGGATCTTTTTCACGAGATCAGCGTAACCAAAGCCTTTAGCCAGCAGAACAGTTTGATCGTGGACGATGACAATGGATAAACCGGGAATTTTTGCTTTCAGCCGGGCCGTCTCAGCATCGGCCTCAATCTCGGTGAGAATGGCGCGCAGCTCAGGATCATTCTTGTCCACGGCCACGGGATGAGACCAAATAGTCGGAGGCTGCTGAGCAGGCAACGCCGTGTGAAACAAAAAAATGAGAACGATAGTCAGCGCACAACGAGAGTGTGACATGTAATTCCCTCCAATCATCGGTCGCGGACTGTTTTGGTATCAAGCTTTTTCAACACACCCTTTCCCGAAGGATCATTCCCGATAACGACTAAGCAAGATACTACCCGAATTACCTTCGACATTAATCGTCGGCCCGCCAAACCCGATGCGCGCATAGTAATCGGCGGCGCCTGTTTTGGTAAATTTCACATTCGGCAGTTCACTTGAGGCCGAGCCGCTAAGCCCGCTCACTTTCACATCGACATTTAATTCCTCGTCGACGTACAGCTTGATAGCTCCGCTATTACCACTCAACTCCAGTCCCCCTGCACCAAGTTTCCTTAGCTTAATGGTTGTCGTTCCACTATTGCCGCTAATGCTTGAACCACGGCCGGGCTGCGCGAGATTGATGTTACCGCTATTACCGCTGATGCGGAGCGCGCCTTCAATCTCTCCGATGTTGACCGGGCCGCTGACGCCATGGACGCTAACATCGACATGGCGCGGGAGACTCAACAGCACGCGATAAACGACCTGTATATTCTCGCAACCCTGACCGTTCGCGGTTTTACTCTGGATGGTCAGATTACCCGATGCCTGCTCCAAAACGACTTTGTTGCAATCCAGCTCGGCGCGGCTGCGCGCCGTTCGCTCGATCTGGACGATTGCCGTATCGCCGTCAATAGCCTTGATGTCAACGCTGCCGCTAATCGCGGACACTTCAACACGCGCTTTAGCTGGGAGACTAAAGCTTCTATTGACTTCATCACGGTCTCGATAAACGGCCGCCCAAACGGATGATGCGCCAAGGAGGACCGACAAGACTGCACAAGCTTTCTTGATTGCTGAGTTTTTCATTTTTTACTCCTTTGAACACTTTCTATATACGCTGAAGAACGATAGAGCCTGTCACACCCGAAACCTCGATTCGCGGCCCGCCTGAGCCGAGACGTGCGGAATAGTTTGAAGGGCCAACACTAACGAGAGCGAGACCCTGGATCTTATTGGAGACACCGCTGGTTGTATTGCCGACACGCAATTCCGCGTTCAGGTCGCTGGCCAGGCCTAAGTAAACGTTGCCACTAACGCCATTCACACGCAGTCCCGCGTCGTTGATGCGTGCGACCGCGACGCGGACATTCCCGCTGACGCCTGATACGGTTAAGGCTCCATTCAAGTGCATGGCCTTGACGCTGCCACTGATAGCGTTCAGATCAACCGCCCCACCGACGCCGCTGATGTTGAAATCGCCGCTGATATTTTTTCCACTCACGCTGACCTGGCGTGGGAGTTTGAGTACGACGCGATTCAGTATATCGACCTGGGAAGGCTCAGCGCCGTCGTTCTTTTGCCGGATCGTCAGTCCCGACGAAGTCTGTTCGACAGAAACTTTTCGGTAAGCCAAATCGTCACTGTTATTCGCCGTGCGATAAATGTGCACTTCGGCAAACGACCCATCAGTTGCCTCGATGGAAACAGGGCCACTGATATTAGACACATCGACATGTGCGCCGGCTGCAAGTTGATAAGTTTGATGTTCCTCTTGGTCGGTCATAGCTTTGGTCCACTCACTTCCAGCCGACCCAGCATTTACATTGACGGCTTCTGCCTTCTGCTGCTTCGCATGGCCGCCCAGAATTAACAGAGCGACGGCGCCGCTCACCAGTGATGAAACAATCGAACGATCCTTCATATTCACACTCCTTGCGCGATTAACGTTCATGAGTAAAAGACGCAACTATGGAGGTCAACTTATTTAGAACTGATTGAGCAATGCGGCCTTGTGACGGTACCACAACTCTTTTCAGCGATGCCCTAGAACCCAGCCGACATCCGACCGACACTAGCTTTCTTCCAGCGCGGGCGATCGTAGGCTTCTCCCATCGGCGCCAGAATCTTGCGGTCTCAGCGCAGCGTCGCCATGGAAGGCTCGTTGGCATCGTCAGTGTTCCTTTCCTTGATAGATCCACATTGACTCTGTGCGTCCCGCGCACGAAGCCGAGGCTCGCGTAGAACCCGATCGAGTGCTGATCCGCGAGAATCGTCTGTTGGTGGAGTCCCTCGTATCTTAAACATTAGCAGGCGCATGTTGGACCTGCAGATGCCGCGGCGTTGATATGCGGCGCCACCTTGTTATTAGGAGAGTTTACGAATCGAATTCCGCCCCTAACACTCGATATAGTGATCCTTTGTCCGGCTAAACCGATCCGCGCTTCAAAGTCAGACCGGCCGCCAGTTAAGATCTTAATCTCGCACTTCGAAGTCATTCTTGTTGGTTCCATCGACGCACTCATCTCTGACAGCCTTTGACACTGCTCGCCACGATTTTGCGCAGGAATATGTTTCCACTAAACGAATCAAGTTCGATCCGCCCGCTGCCGTCACCGTACTTACCAATAACGCGCTGATTTGTTCTGCTCGGCGGTGTGGGTGAGGCGTTCGGAAATTGAAAGTCTGTATCTATGAGACCACTGTACGCAGACAGCACGGCTGTAAAGCCAACTTTGTCAGGAATAGACATAAATAGGTTCCCTGACAGTGTCTTCAGCCGATACCGGCCTTCTGAATGAATCGCCCCTGTGAAGTAAATGCTACCAGAAGTGGTGTTAAGTTCGACATCTCCGTCGATGTTTGAAATCACCGTTTGGCCGCTCGTGAGTCGCACTGCAACGTCACCCTTGACGCATTCAATAGCTACCCCGCCGCTGAGTGAAACGACGCGAACATCGCCGTTGATATTCGACAAATCAACATTCCCGCTCCCCATCGTGACATCAACCAATCCGCCCCCGGGAGACCCAACCCGGCGAACACTAATGTTGCCGTTGTCGGTTCTTAGACTCACGCCACCATCGAGGTCGATAACACTGATGTTATTGCTGCGAAGGTAAATTGGTTCCAACTCAACATAGCGGGGAACCTTTACTTCTAAATTGATCTTCTGCCTGACACCACGGCGACTCTCAACGGGACTCACGGTAAAGACTCTCTTATTGCCGGACGACTCTTCGCTGATAGTCACTGGAACCGCTTGCAAACTGTTAAGATTAGTTGCAAACGCCTCAACGGTGTCGCGATCCGATCCGACAACACTGATGCCGCCAAATTCATTGCGGACCACAACCCGACTCGCTCGTTCAACTCTGCGTTCTGGCTCAATGGCACTCGAATACTCTTTGGCGATTCCGCGCGTAGCCGGGCTGACAAGACCGATCAACGCGATCGCGACCATTACCGGCTTAAGTCTTAGGAACATTGCACTCCTCCAAGTCAGTCTGAGTTAGTCCTCAGACAGAAAGTTAGGCGGTCTACCGGCTTGTCACTTCTCTGAGCAGCTCTACCTTTTTCTCATAAGCCGAGGCCATGTACTGGACGGCAACCGGATCTCGTGGCTGCTCGCGCGCGACCGTTCGTGTAGCAGCTATGGTGCGGTCAACCTCTGCGAGGGCCGTTTCGAGCTGCGAAAGCAACGCGGGAGAAATGAGGGCCCGGCGACGCTTAATATCGCGCAACAGGATCTTAATCGCGGACAAGTATTGCTGTTCGGCTCTTCGTGCCACCTGATCAACCTTTGGCACGGCAGGTGATCTTTCAATCATACGTCTACCTGCGCGGCCGGCAGCGCTAACCTGTATCCCGCGTCCTCTGTCACCGCTTTTCGGTGAAGAAGGCTGAATCTTTCCCTCGTCATCATTAGCAGAGCTTCGGCGGTCAGTATTATCCGATTCGCGATGCGTGCCCTCGCGGTTTACCTCGAACGCAGGTTGCCCGCCGACGACTCCCGGGTTTTGAGCCTGGTGCTTGGACGTATCGATCGTTGTCCGCCACACCATTATTCCGATGACGAGTCCGATTGTGATAAGGATCAAGGCTGTGGCCAGCTGAGGTGTGACATGCAAGTCCCCAAAAGCAATCGCAAGCCAACGTTGAAGTCGAAGGTGCGGTTGCGAGGCTCTAATAACTTTCTTTTTTTCCAGCTCCAACCGTAAGTTCGCCCATAAAGCAGTTGTCGGCTCAACATCCAGCAGATAGTTCCCGTAAAGTTCCTGTTCGTATCGCAAGTTCGCGCAGAGCTGAGAGCACGGCCCGCACATAGCAATATGGGCAGTTATCTCTCGGGCCAGGCTGCCATCAAGCTCGCCCTCAATCAGCTCTTCCATCAGTCCCAAACAAGCTTCACATTTCATCGCGCACCTCCAAATAAGGGCGAATCAATCGGCGCATCTGGGCTTTCGCTCGATGCAGGTCGGTCTTTAGTTTTGGAATCGAAAACCCTGTGATTTCTGCGATTTCGTCATAGCTTCTCTGCTGCAGGGCCTTAAGAATGAAGACCATTCGCTTATCGCTGTCCAATCGCTCCAGCGCATCGTGAATGACATTTCTGAGTTCCTTGTTAAGCAAGTAATCATCAGGAGCGGTTGCGTCACCCTCACTTAACTTCGCTACCGACTGGTCATTTATCTCGATGCTGGGGAACTCTCGCTTGCGCCCACGAAGCGTATTGAGAGCGACGTTTTTCGCGATCCCGCAAAGCCAGGTCGAGAGCTTCGACTCCCCGCGAAGCGTGTTCATACTCGCGTAAGCACGCATGAATGTCTCTTGTGTCAAATCCTCTGCAAGATCGTGCTCGCCGACCATTCCGTAAAGGAATCTGAAAACAAACCTATGATGCTGCGCGAAGATCAGGCGAAAGGTCTCGCCATCAGGGCGAACGCGCTCCATAGAGTTCTCTGAACTATTCATCTGCGCTATAAGGCATACCCCCGGCGCTGAAACTGAGCTCGCCACACCTATCATCAACAACTCCATGTTCTTGCTCATTAGTACCGATTCAGACAAAAAGGTTTCAGCTTTTTACTTGGCTTTGTGTCAGATTTCGCTACTAAAGGACTCATTGTCGATACTTCACCGAAAACCACGAAGCCCAATGCTCTTGAATATTACGCCATTCCCGCAATGAAGCGCGGTCACGGAGATCCGCAAGCAAATGGGCCTTAAGCTCAATCGAAACAATGACTTCGGTAACTTGGATGTTGTTCGAATGAGGTTCTCCCAAGTTTCGGGGGTCTAATTGCCTGTTAAGAGGCGGCAGAAACATGACCGTTTGAAAAATTTGCCGTTAGCTGAAACTTTGCCAAACGCTGAATGGCAGTCAAAAAAAGTGTGTCCGCTTCGACGCAAACGATGGCTCTCAGCGCGGTTACCCACGCTGCTTATCTCTGGTGATTCATTTCATCGCTCATCTCGAGCGGCTCGCCTAACTCTTCGAGTAGTTGCCCGATGCGCTTGGTGGCACAGCGGTGTCGCTCGACTTCACGATCCCATCCCTGTGAGATCGCGTCTTCGATCAACTCCAGTTCCCGCAGCCTGCGCGACCGCAGCCGCGGCGCATACTCTCTGGTCGTAACGAACTTCGCACAAGTCAGATACAGATCGCACTCACAGGGTCCTTCTTGCGGCAAGCGCAGGCAGTGGCCCAGCTCCAGTTCGGTCTTGAAGAAGTTCTTCTCGAGCCATTCGACTGATTCTTTCGGTAAGACACCCGTCCGCAATTGTTCGGCGAGCGGTCCTGCCAGTTCGGCCCCTGGTACAAGCACTTTCTGATAGTCCTCCGCCATTGCCTTGTCACTGATATGGGCGTACACGAGTGTCATCTCCGTGCTGGTGTGGCCCAGCATCTTCATGATCGTATGCAACCGTGCGCCTCCTTCAGCCAGTTCAGTGCCAACGGTATGGCGAAACCGGTGAGCGGTAATCATCGGCTTCCCGTCTTGATCGATAAGGCCGGCCTGTGTGCAAGCTCGTTCCAAGGCCGTCTCGAATAGATGCGAGGCGGATAAGAGAAGGCCACGATGCACAAACAGCCGGCGCGTCTCTGCACCGGTCTGGTCGTTACGGAACCCGCGCACGGCAACGGCAATTTGTTGTAAGTCCCGGATGGCAGCAGCCGCTTCCTCATGCAATGGCACGAGCCGCTCACTCTTGCCCTTCCCAACTGGTATGCGAAGACGCGCGGTCCCGTCCGGGTATGCATCGAGGCAATCAAGGTCCAAGTTCCTGATCTCACTCCGACGGGCACCGCTCCAGCGGGCGATGATTAATGCCGCACGTTGAAAGGGGCACGCAAGCCGTCGCACCGCGGGCAAGAGCTTTCCTAGTTGATCTGCGGGGATATAGCGCGGGATGCGCTTGGGCCGCTTCGGTAGATCGCGAGCACCCAGCAATGGGCGCAGAGGCGCTTCCTCCCACCCCCATGCGGTCGTGTCCTGGAAGAAAACTGACAGACTAGAGAGACGCGTGATCTTCGATTCTACTGTTAATGGTCTGGCAGTTCGCGGCGACATAGCTGTTTCCAACGAAGCCGAGTACGAAAGCACATGGTCACGTGTTACTTCGGAGAACGATTCGAGGTTCGGATGTTCGCCTGACAGCCAATGGATGAAGCGTCGAACGTCACAACCGATTTTCGTGATCGTCGCTGGTCGCGCGTATTGTACGCGCCGCGCCCAGAGGTAGCGTTCGAGTAAGGCATTCATGCGTGGTTGCAGGAGCACACGCTCGGGGCGTGAAGGAGTCCGGTCCGGCGGAGCAGCGATCCTTCCTCGGTGGTACAGCACCAGGCGCAAGCTGTAGATGGCCTGCCGATATTGCTTTGCCACTCGACGGTAAGTCTCGGCAGAATGGAAAAAGGTCTCGAGGTCTGGCCGCTGACCGAAAGCTACAATAGCGTCTTCAAATGCAGCAACGTCTCCGTCACTGATCTCAGTTACTCCTGGCGCGAGACGATGCAGGTAGAGAGCTTTCATAATGCGCGAGAGTCTGGCAGTCGTACTTCGCCGCTTATACCCCATCCGCACCCCCTCATCTACTAGCTTTCGAATGAACAGCGTGACTTCTGGAGGGAGCAGTTCGTCCGGCAGGACATGGCAGTGCACTCCAATGATCCACTGCCAATCGAAAGACAACTGCCCCGTCCTCGCGAGGTAGTACAAGTAAGGTCGAGCGATGGCGGATACGTAGGCTTTACCCGACCGTGGTTTCGTCTGCCCGATGCGCTCGGCAAGTGGCGCCTGGAACCATTGGTCTAAGTCAGGATAATGATAGATGAACCTGCGATAGGCTTTGAGCAGGTTATTGCCTGAGCGTATCGTCGGTCGCTGCCTTGTGAACGCGCTGTACTCTTCGCTTGTCACATGCTGAGAGCGTGGGCGCAGGGGTTGCAGGTTCAGGAGGGCGCTCATTGTTCGCCATCCTTTTCAGCGCGTTTGACGGCGCGGTGGTAGTCCTCAAGCATGGCAGCATCGGAGACTCGCGTGTACATCCGGATCGACTCCGGCGACGCATGGCCGAGTCGCTTCTGTAAGGTGAGTTCGCGCATCCCGCTCTCCCACATTTTGGTGGCATGCGTATGCCGAAGGGCATGCGGCGTCACCCACGGCTCATGAAAGCCCAGTCGCTCACAATGCCGCCTAAACAGCCTGACGAGAGCAGCATAGCCCAAGGGCTCGTGACGCTTGCGCCCATTTCCGCCGACAAGGAATAAATGCGTCGCGTTTGTGTCGGAAGGGCGCTCGTGCAGCATGTATGCGCTAACGGTGGCCAAGGTCTCCGGCTCGTGAAGATCAACCACCCGCTCGACGGAAGACTTCGTGCGCGCTCCCTTCGGGTGGTCAGTGCGATGCCTCACGGTGATTCGCCGCCGACCGTACTGCACGTCTTCGAGATGCAAGTTGAGCACTTCGCCGGGACGTAACCCGCCTTGGAGCATGAGTAAAAATATGGCTTTGTCGCGATGCCGTGTGAGCGAACCGAAAAGCAGTGTCACCTGCTCGTCAGTGAGAGGCCGTGGCAGGCGCTGTGCCGTCCGCACACGAACGAGACGCCTCACCGGATGCTGTTTCGTCGTGAGACTCAGAAAAGGTGTGTATCTTGGCACGACGCGCGCCCTGGCGATGTCCGGAATCTTCCGCAACGGGTTTTCACCATCGGAAGCAACGTCAGTGAGAATGATGTACTCATAGAAGGTCGAGACCGCGGCCAGGATGCGATTCACTGTAGTAGGAGCAAGTTGAGGGAATGACTGCGGCGCCGCGCCCCAGTCATTCCCTGGTGGACGCTTGCGCGCTTTTCGGCGACTGGGTACAGCGCGTAGGTATTGCAAGAAGTCCAAAGTGCGTCGTGGCGTGAACTCCTGATAATGAATCTTTGCGCACTTGAAAAACTGAAAGAGGTGTTGCAGATCGTGCGCGTAGGCAATCAGGGTGTTAGGTGAACAGCCTCTTGCACGCAGGTAGCCGAGGAAGTCGGTTACAACGGAAATCGCTAGGCCTTCGTCGTCGAGCAGTGCAAATTCGTATCGGGAATTGGCGTGGACCTTCTGAACACGCATGGCGTATCCTTTCCGTCAAATAAGTTGTCGCCCCGGCTGACTGCGCTAGATGCGCGCAGCAACTCATATTGGTTCTGACGGTAGAGAATGTCCACATAACCCTGTGGAAGAGATTGGGAAGAGTGAAGCAACCATATTATTTTCAGCTTGAAGATGAATCGCCCTTTGCTTTCGCCGGCATTTGGGATCAGTGGAGAAAGGGTGAGCTGTCCATCGCCTCGTGTGCAATCATTACTACAGCGGCGAACGATCTGGTAGGAGCCCTTCACGATCGTATGCCAGCGATACTGCAGCCCGAGTCATATGATCTCTGGCTTAATCCAAGTACCGATCCTCTCGCGCGGAAACAAATGCTCTCACCATTTCCGGCGTCGAAAATGAAGAGTCATCCCGTCAGCAGTTCGGTGAATCATCCTGAGAACGACAACGAGGAACTGATCGAGCGCGTGGATGCCGAAGTGGGAACAACTCGAAGCTTG
>WNFF01007557.1_pt1 | contig 14554 bp, 8 predicted proteins | sample 5400441 | NCBI WGS metagenome assembly WNFF01 (sample SAMN13153345, study PRJNA577476) | soil metagenome | isolation source: 120 cm saprolite under Douglas fir tree site 2 hole 3 replicate 1 | place: USA:California | collected 2015-04-18 | reverse complement strand
CGGTCGTCTCCTTACTAGAAATATCTTGCAGGTTAAATGTTTGGACACAACACCAGCTTCGGCCTTTGGATTTTCTTTATATTGAAGGTAAGTTCTGTCTCGGCGCACCTGACGCAGTTAAAACCGAGCTGAGGGGACGATTTTACTACTGACGAGCCACCAACCTCCTCAGGTAAGGCGAAAGCATTTCCTCTCGGCAACGCTAAGACGCGGACCAGGCTAAATGCGAATTAACCGTTTGCCTCCTGCATTGCAGGCTCTCCTAATCGCTGCGGCAATTGAAATAGGGTGCGCCGCATTACTGGAGAAGGCAGGCAATGACATTCATAACGCAGTGGAAACAATCCTCGCGATACTCCATATGCCGACTATCCTTTTCATGCTGATCGTCATCCTGCCGCTTAAATCCTATGTTGTGCCTGATGTTCTTGATTCTATCTGGAAGATAGGTGCCTTCCTTCTCCAAGGTATGTTCATTGCGCTGCTAGCTTTTCTGGTCCTGGAGCGGCGAGGTGAGCGGGGCAAACGCGTGATCACCGATAGGGTATAAGGCGAAAGCAATCCTGAGAAGTCAGACTCTAGTGGCCCAAGAGATCAGAAACGTCAACGCCCAACGCCCCCGCAATTGCACGCAGGGTCTGGAGGCGAGGATTAAAGGCGTGATCATTTTCGAGACGCCAGATCGTGTGCGTGGTCAAACCGACCTCTCGGGCTAATTCTTCCTGGGTCAATTCTCTTTGTAAGCGAAGGCGGCGAATTCTTGCCCCTTCCTGCGAGCGCTTGTTCTGTGTTCTCATCTGTTTTAAGAGCGCTGCAAAGTCCCGGTACACGCAGGCTTCGAACCCAACATCTAGTGGCCGTGGGTGTATCGACCGGCCGGCGTGCCCGGGCCGTGAACGCCTATATCTTTGTGGGACGTACGGCCATCGCAACTGGTTACCGTGAAGATGAAAGGTCAGTAGGATTGAACCTGCATAGTTTCTGCCCGCAGACGTTCTTGGGCTTTCCGAAGCATTCCTCCGCGCCCTGCTGATTCACACTCTCGCCGCGCGACAGTGAGAAGACCCCTCTCCTGGCCATTCTGAAAGGGACAGGTCAGGGGGATACGTAACCTGTAGCTGGTTAAGTGGATGGGCTCTTGACGAACCGCGATGCCTCCACAACTGGCCCGCGAGGACAAATTGGCCTTCAGCCCGAATATCTACGCAACCTCCCAACCTGCAAGGACTTGTGCCTTGAAGGCTCTCCATGTCAGAGAGGGGCGCGACAAATTGTCCCCGCCCGAGTCCAGCCTTATGTCTGTAACCAACTGATTTTACACGTGTTGCCCAAAGATTGAGGTTGGAACACCCGGTGCATATCGAAGGGGGCTCGACAATTCGAGCCTAGAGGAGTTCTGCGATGATACAGATAGAGCGCGACAAGGACAAGCCCACGACCCCGCGTCTCCCCAGCGGTGCAACCTGGGGGAGACGCCTGGGTGGGCTCGCGCTTTGCGTCTTGCTGGCTACCAATTTGGCCTTCAGTGGTCAAGAGAAGCAGGCCAACGAAGTCGACAAGCCCGCCCACACCAAGATCTCCAAGGATCTGGAGGGGTTGGATGGCGACACGACAATTAAAGTGATCGTGCGGTTCAAGCACACCCCTACCGAAGATCAACTTCAGAAAGTTTGCGATTTGGGCGGCACGCTCAAAAACTACCGGGACGGCGAGAAGAATGCTGCCTTTACCCTTCCGGCAGCCGCGCTCAAGGATATCGCCGCGGATCCGGACGTGGTTTCCATTTCAGCTGATCTGTCCTCTCAAGATCCGCCGGACTACCTCTTGGGACTAGTCGGCAATAACCAGCCAAGGGACCCCGGTTCGAAGATCTCCAGTGACCTGCAGGGGGCCGATCCCAACTCGAACCTGAAGGTCATTGTTCAATTCACCGAGCCCCCAACCAGCAGTCACCACGAGACGGTGATTGCTCAAGGTGGAGAACACCTGAAGAATCTACGCCTGGTGAACGGCGCGTTGTATACCGTGCCGGCCAGCGCGCTTGCAGAGCTGGCAAAGGATCCCCGGGTTGCGTTCATCTCCCCAGACCGTCCCGTGCGAAGGTCGCTGGATCATGTGGTTCAAGCGGTTAATGCAGACATCGCGCAGAGCTATGGCTGGGACGGCACCGGGATCGGGGTGGCCGTTGTGGACAGCGGAATTCAGGCACATCCTGACCTGAAAGCTTCGGGCCTATCGACCTCCCGAGTGGTTTACAGCGAAAGTTTCGTCCCAGGCGATCCGAGCACGACGGACGGGTACGGGCACGGCACACACGTAGCCGGCATTATTGCCGGTAACGGCCAAGGCTCGGCCAGCTACCGTGGCGCCTACCGCGGAATCGCTCCGAATGTGCAGATCATTAATCTGCGCGTCTTGGATAACAATGGCGCGGGGACCGATAGCGCGGTAATCGCCGCGATTCAGCGCGCGATCCAGTTAAAGGCCGTTTACAACATCCGCGTCCTGAATCTTTCGCTGGGCCGCGGAGTGCATGGGAGCTACACGCTGGACCCGCTCTGCCAGGCCGTGGAGGCTACCCACGGCTATGGCACGATCGCCGTCCCGGCCAACGATCCCTACGTCATCACCGTGGGCGCTACCAACATGCATAACACTTTCTCGCGAGCGGATGACACCGTCACGAGCTATAGCTCAAAAGGCCCCACGTTGATCGATCACATAGTGAAGCCAGACCTGGTGGCGCCGGGCAACCGCGTGGTCTCTCTGATTGCCCCGGGCAGCAAACTGGCCACCGCCTATTCGAGATTCGATGTCTTCCCATGCGATGGCACTCTGATTCTGTGTGGCAGCGCGTTCGGCTCGCCTTCATACTTTCGGTTGAGCGGCACCAGTATGGCTACACCAGTTGTCAGCGGGGCCGCGGCGCTACTGCTCCAGAAGGATCCGACTCTGACGCCGGACCAAGTGAAAGCGCGGCTGATGAAAACCGCGTGGAAGGGCTTCGGCCAGTATAGCGATGCGATTGATCAGGTCGGCGCGCATTATTCCCTCCAGTCCGATATCTTTGCGGTTGGCGCCGGCTATTTGGATGTCGCGGCGGCGCTATCGAGTACGGACTCAGCACCGTCCACGGCGGGGAGTGCCAAATCGCCACAGGTTACCTTCGATCCAGTCTCAAGGAGCGTGTCCGTAGTGCAGGATTCCTCCGTGGTCTGGGGTAGCTCAGTGGTCTGGGGCACCTCGGTGGTCTGGGGTACCTCCGTATTCTCGGGCACCACCTTAACCGGAAGCGCGGTCCTCTGGGGCAGCTCCGTAGTGTGGGGCAGCTCCGCCGATCTAGGCTTCAGTGTGGTTTGGGGTACCAGCGTCGTTTGGGGTACCAGCCTCCAACCCCTGAGTGACGGCGACGCCGGGGATTCCCAATAAGGAGCATCGGCCGATGAAAAACAAAGACAAAGGAACAACGCCGATGCCCAACAAAGCCAAACTCTACGTCGCCTCCACGGCTGCCGCGGGACTCAGTCTACTGGCGGTAGGACTCTTCCAGGGAGGGTTCCCCAACCTGACACGATTCGCCAGCTACTTGGCTCTCGCGCTGCTAGCCTCGACCCTGAAACTTCGTTTGCCTGGTATGACCGGCACCATGTCGGTGAGCTTCTTGTTCATCCTCATGGGGATCGGCGACTATACCTTCTCCGAAACCATCGCCATGGGTTGTGCCGCGGCCCTCATTCAGTCGGTGTGGAAAGCTCAGCGGCGGCCAAAGCTAGTACAAGTCGTTTTCAATATGGCCGCCCTGGCCATCGCCATCGGCGTTTCGTTCTGGGGCTCTCACTTCGTCCTGGCGGCAGTGCACACAGACTCGCTGACGATTCTGTTGGCGCTGGCGGCCTGCCTCTTCTTCCTGACCAACACCGGGTTGGTATCAACCGTCATTTCTCTGGTTGAGGAAAAACCATTCCGGAAAGTCTGGCAGCAGTGTCATGCCTGGGCGTTCCCGTACTACCTGGTCGGGGCCGCGATCGCCGGGCTGGTGGTTGCATCGGGCCGTTCGGCCGGATGGAAACCCGCACTGTTGGTGCTGCCGATGATGTATCTGGTCTACTTGTATTATCGGCTGTATCTGGAGAATGCGGCGCGGCCACAGCTGCAGCTCGCCGCAGAAGGCGGCCACGTGGCTATGGCTATGCCCTCCTCGGAAGCCATGGCCGCAGCAATCAGGGACTAGCACTCTAGGGGGCCTTCACCGTGAAGGCCCCCTTTCACTTTTGAAGGATATGCGCCCCGCACTCAAACTCATCCACGGAGTATTAGAAATCTACGAGGGCGAGGGGAATCTCCAAACGGCATAAGAACCGACTCCGGTCAACGGAGGCATCTTTGAACCACCTCCGCCGTGCTTTCCTGCTAAGAGCTTCGAAAATGGAGAGGGTCTCTGAGGTTTTGCAATTCCCGGTAGTAGTACAGTGCATTAGGCCGTTTTCCCTTGAACTTCAGCTTCTTTAGAAACTCGGTCTCCTCCTCGGTGACGCCACGGCTCAGGGAAACATCCCCCAGGAATTCTTTGAACCCCGGCTCTTCCTCGAAGTGGTCGGGTTCCCTTTCAACAAACTCAAATCTCCTGGGGTGCCCCGGAGCCAAGCCGCGGTTCAGAACAACTTGCACTCCAAACGTGGCGAGGTCGATGTCCCAGGATTCAATCAGCGGATACAAAAAAGCGGCACAGTTCTCAACCGACAAATTGAAGATATCGGTGTCTAGGAACTCGAGAATGATGACTCGCATCTCTTCATAGCTTCGGTCGCTCAGCCCCGCCACCAGGTGGAGCCAGTTTTCATTTTCCAATTCTTCTTTGGCGACCCTCTTGCCCACGTCCAAAAGCTTTTGAGTGACCAGGCGTTCGAGTTCGCCGAACGGCTGCTTCTCAAAAATCGCGCGTATCTGTTTTTCTTTGCCGGGCGCGCATTTGCGGAGAATCAACTCTCGAACTTCTTTAAACAACGGCGCGGGCGCGTCTTCTAATTTTCTCTTCAATTCTTCCTTGCGCTGGCCGCCAGCCAATTGCGAAAGCTGACCGCTTGGGAGCTTCAAAAAGCCTTCCATCTTGGTATAAATATCTGTGCGGTCCGGCGCGGGCGGCGCTTTTTTTCGCGTCAGCAACTGGGAAATATAGGACTCCGTAACTTCGGCGGCGGCCGCTAGATCTCTCTGCTCAAAACCCAACTCTTCCAGCCTCCGCTTGATGACTGATGCCCACATGCTTCCTCGCCTCTCTTTCCTTTATTATAGGAGGTTCAACTTTTGAACAACGGGTATCCGCACCAGCGACGGCGTATCCGCAAAGTGGGCGACCTCGAAGCCACAGTAGGGGCCAGGTAACATCCGGAAGGCTGGGGGTGTCGCCAACCACGCATTCCCGGTCCGTCTTCTTCGGCGGCGCCAAAAGTCTGCATGCCCTGGGACTAGTTAAATTATATGTCCTGGCGAGGGCTTCCTCAAAATCAAAAGAAGGAGAGCACCCTCCTGAACGCGAAGTCAGAGTCGTTCGAGCAGGGCGTTGCGGAGCGTTTGCTGCTGGCCGGCGTCGAGTTTGGAGCCGCGGGCGGTGAGGTAGAACACGTCGATGACCTTCTGGCTCAAAACGGATTTGCGTAGGCACTTGCACCTTGGCGCCTGAAAGCGTTGGGGGACGCAGGCGCCCCTGCAGCAAGTTCTCTAGGCTGGCCTGCCTTAACAGAACGTCTCCCAGACTTTTCTCGAACCGCCCTACCTCCGAGAGATTCAGCTCGAAAGTCCGGAACGGATCCACGAACCGAAACGTGTCGAGCACGATTCCGGCCGCGTTGGCAAAGGCCTCGGCCTTCAGAATATTCATCCCCCATGCCGTGAGCACACCGGTGAGCGAGGCGAACAGAAACGGCCGGTCGGCTGTGAGCACGGTCAGCTCGTAATCGTGCGGGCGAGACTGCAACCTCCAATGGGCGGGCGTCTCAGCCAGGCGCCGAGCCATCTGGTAGTGCGCGGCAATCTCCTCCGGCAATCGCGTCGCGACGTAGCGCTTCGGAAAGCCTTCGAGAAACGCGCCGAGCTGCTGCGCCGCCGCGCGGTCGGGGACGAACGCGCGGATGCGCTCGAGCTGCGAGGTCTCGCTCCCGGCCGCGTAAAAGCGCTCGTCGTCGAAGTTGCGGGTCAGGACATTGGAGGCGGCGACGTAGAGTTGCCACAGCATCTCCGCCCTCCAGGGCGTCAGGGCTTCCGGGTTGACCGCCCGGATGTCCGCGTAGGTAAACAGGCACAGCATTTTCAGCCGCTCGGAAGTGCCAACCACTTCGGCGAACTGGCGGACCGTGTCCGGGTCGAAGATATCCCGCCGAAGAACGGTTGCGGACATCGCCAGATGATTGCCAATGAGAAAGCGAACCGCTTCGCAATCCGCTCGCTCCAGTGCCAGACGGTTGAGAACGGCTTCGATGGCATGCAAGCTTCCCTGGACGTGGTTCTCGATGGGCATGCCCTTGCCCACATCATGAAACATCAGCGACAGTAAGAGCAGTTCGGGCTGTTCGAGTTCGGCGAAGATTTCGCCAAACCGGCGTTCCCAGTTGTTCTGAGGACGGCGCAGGCGGTGCAGGTTTTCGATGGTCAGCAGCGAATGTTCGTCCACCGTGTACCGGTGGTAGAAGTCGCGAATCACCAGCGAGTCGATGGCCCCGAACTCCGGGAACAGCGCCACGAGCACGCCTAACCGATGCATAGCCCGCAACGCCGTGGCCGCCTGCGGCGCGATCAGGATTTCCCGCAAGCTGACCCATAGGCCGCGCGGTTGCCCCGCAGGGCTCTGTAGACAGGGCAGATTCTCCGTCACTACGCGCTCCGCTTCCCCGCTCAGGGCCAGCCCATGGCGGGCCTGGAAGGCAAACAGACCGAGCAGCGCCACGGGGTCCCGCAGCGCCGCAGACTGCCGCAGAAGAATCCGGCCGCGCAGTACAGTGAAGTCGGCGTTGGAGAGGTGCGATCGCCAGTCCTGAAATACGTCGTAGAGAGAAGGCCGCGCCGCGGAAACCTCCTCGAGAAGTTGCGTGCTCAGGCGGTGAATGGAGCGCGCGTGACGGAAGTAAGCGCGCATCCACTGCTCCGGGGGCAACGCTTCGCCCGGCCGGTGACCTACTCCCTCCGAGGCTGCCTCGGCCTGCAATTCATAGGTTAATTGGTTGGCATCACGTCCCTGGCGATAATGCAGGAAGCAGCGCGCTGCACAGAGAAACTCAAACGCGCGCCCGCATTCCTCGCCCAGCGGCGAGGGCCACAGACCTTCCGGGGTCACCCAGCGGCGATTTCTCTCGAGCTCCGTAATCAGAGCGAGCCATCCGGCCAAATGGTAATCCCGCAGGCCGCCGGGGGCTTCCTTGAGGTTGGGCTCGAGATGAAAAATGGTTTGCCCGTGCTTGTCATGCCTGCGACGCGTGAGCTCGACGAGGTGGCGCACCAGCTCCTGGCGTTCCCGCGCGACCATCTGCGGAATCACCTCCAAGCGCAAGCGGGCAAACAGCCGCGCGTCGCCGGCCAAGTATCGGCAATTGAGAAGCGAAACGGAGAACTCCGGATTGTCGCGGTTCAGCGCGTCGCACTCCTCCAGCGTGCGCGGTGCCGAGCTGGCCCGCAGCCCGAGATCCCACAGCAACCGCGAGATCTCGGCCACCACTTGCCGATGGGATACCTCCAGAGAATGGTCGGCCGACAGGAAGAGAATGTCCACGTCGGAATGAGGAAACAGCGCGCGACGCCCATAGCCGCCCAGGGCGGCAAGGCAGAAGCCCCCGGTTGTCCCGGGGCCCGTGGACAAGCAGTCGCGGTAGAGTCTTGCCACCACGGTGTCAGCCAGCGCAGAGCGCTCGAGCGCGGCAGCTTGGCCGTTGCGCGTGGTCTCAAACGCTTGGCGAATCCTCGAGGTCTCCGACTGATAGAACTCCCGCAAGGAAATTTCAGGGGGAGAAACGAACATGCTCATAGCCTACTTCAAAGCGCGCAGACACTGGAATTGGAAATGTGGGAAGAGGGCCGAGAAAATGTTAAAGGTGCAAGGCATGTGGTGCGGCAGCGTGATGCAATGGCGCCTCCGGGCAACCTACAAAGCGTTCTCCCCACGCTCCTCGTTGCGAATGCGGATGGCGTCGTCGACCGAGGACAGGAAAACCTTCCCATCACCGATTTTACCGGTTTTGGCAGCCTTCAGGATGGCGTGCACGGCAGCATCCACCAGATGGTCGGGCAAGACCATTTCGAGTTTGATCTTGGGCAGCAGGTCTACCGTATACTCGCGCCCGCGATAGACCTCTGTGTGCCCCTTCTGCCGGCCGTGGCCGCGCACATCGCTGACCGTCATACCTTCCACGCCAATCTCAAGCAGAGCTTCCTTAACCTGCTCAAAACGTGAAGGCTGGATGATTGCTTCAACTTTCTTCATCGGACGCTTTCTCCCGGCGCAGGCAAAAGGTAAGGCATCAGACCTCCAGGTTGTACCCTTCTTCGCCATGCTGCGACACATCTAGGCCCTCGATCTCTTGTTCCTCGGTGACGCGCAACCCGACCAGCAGATCCACCACCTTCAGGATGACCAATGTGGCCACCATCGCCAGAATCCAGGCCACGGCCACGCCGACGAACTGGTTCCAGACTTGGCCTGCGTTGCCGTCCAGCAGCCCCACCGCTGTCGCATTGCCCAGGCTGTCTTTGAATATGGGATTGATAGCCTTAGTGGCAAAAATGCCGGTCAGGATGGCGCCGATCGTTCCGCCAGCGCCATGCACGCCGAAAGCGTCGAGCGAGTCGTCGTAACCGAACCGGGCTTTCACCTTGGCCACCATGTAGTAGCAGAGAACTCCCGCGACCAGTCCAATCAGCAAGGCCGACATCGGTCCCACGAACCCCGACGCCGGAGTGATGGCTACAAGTCCCGCCACTGCTCCGGAGATGGCACCCAAGACGCTCGCCTTGCCATTACGGAACCATTCAGCCAAGCTCCAGCCAATTGCTGCCGAAGCGGCGCTGAAATGCGTGGCCACAAACGCGCTGGTCGCAAGGCTCCCGGCGGTCAGAGCGCTTCCGGCGTTGAACCCGAACCAGCCCACCCAGAGCAGGCACGCGCCAATGAAGCTCAGTACCACGCTATGCGGCGGCATGGGCTTCTCGGGGTACCCCAGGCGCTTGCCCAGATAAAGCGCGCATACCAGCGCTGAAACACCCGAGGTGATGTGCACCACCGTGCCCCCGGCGAAATCGAGCGTAGGAACTTTGCCGCCCAGGGACGCATTGAGCAGGCCTCCCTTGCCCCACACCATGTGCGCCATCGGCGCGTACACCACGAGGGACCAGAACGTCATGAACAAAACCATGGCGCTGAACTTCATTCGTTCGGCAAACGCGCCTGAAATCAGCGCCGGCGTGATGATGGCAAACATCAACTGAAACACCATGAAGGTCTGCTGCGGGATAGTGGCCGCGTAGTCGGCGTCCGGCATCGGCCCGACGCCGCGCAGGCCAAAATACCCCAGCCCGCCAATGAACGAATTCCCGGAATGAAAGCTCAGACTGTAGCCCACCACCGCCCACAACACGGTGACCAACGCCATCAGCGCGAAGCTCTGCATCATGGTGGCTAGGACATTCTTCTTGCGCACCAGGCCGCCATAGAACAGCGCCAGCCCCGGGCCGGTCATCATCAGCACCAGCGCGGAGCTGACCAGCATCCAGCCGTTGTCGCCCGAGCTGCGCGCCTCGGCGATGTCCTGCTCGAGCTTGGCAACTCGGCCCTCGGTTGAAGAGGAAGAAACAGCCGCGGGCGAAGAAGCGGAAGCGCCCTGTGCTGCCCCGGATTGCGCCCAGAGGGGAGCCGCGACTGCCCACAGAAAGCCCCCGACGAGGAGAATGAGCCCAAACAGCAACCCCAGGGCACTGTTTCGACTCCACCTCATCTGGCGCGGGCCTCGCAACAAACCGATAGATTAGTGCATAAAAAAATCGGTCACGAAAGTATAGCGAAAACCCGTTTGGTGTGCCAGCCCAAACGGCTGGGCGAACTTCTTGTTCACACGCGGCAGTCCCACGCGGAGACTCTGGCTCCCGATTGCTCGTGCAACGAGCGCACCTGCGACCGATGGTCACCCTACTGGGTTTCAGACCCAGTCGGAGCGCCTTTTTCGGACGTCTCCACGGCGGCCGGACAATGACGAATGCGATCCAGGAACGTCCGAAATCCGTGGTTCTGTAAACCTGGGCAAATCTCTGATAGAAGATTCGGCAATGAGCCAAAGGCAGCGCTAACCGTGGAACTCGCTGCTAAAAGGGAGAAGGCGGAGACAACCCTCGTCGAGCGGAACAAAAGCGATTGCCGGCCAGCTATGGTCCGTGTTGCCGCCGCGTTGCCGTCAGCCCAGCCGGTGCTTTTCTGCGAAGTCAGGCGAATCCATGTCGAGAAAATGATTGTACACGGCGTAATGACCACCGCCTCATTTCACTTAATCCGTGAACGCTTTCGACGGTTGGTGAGACAGCTCAAGAAGAAGGGGCTTAGTTGAAACCAAAGCAAGCGAAACCGCCTCGGAATGAGCGCCTTCTTTCCGAGCTTGGTGGCCTGCCTGACGCAGCGAGCCGGGAGAAGTATCTGAACCGCCACCCTGCACTCCTGAAAGCAGACGTGATTACGCAACTCACCGAGATGGTTCGCGAGCGAGTCAGAGTGGATACCCAGCAAGCACTTGGCCTGGCCGAAGCGGCCATGGCCATTGCCCAAAGAATCGGCGACCGTGAATCACTGGCCCACAGCTTTCGCGCAAAGGCTAATGCACTCTACGCCTCAGGCCAAAATCAATCCGCGGCCGAGCTGCACGAACGGGCCTGCGGCCTGTTCCAAGCCGTGGGAAACATGGCTGAGGTCGGGCGCACCTTGAGCACCTCCATGCAGCCGCTGATTCTGTTGGGCGAGTACGACCGCGCCTTGGCAGCTGCCGAACAGGCCAGGCAAATCTTCGCGCAGCAAGGAGAGGTGAGGCGGCTGGCACGTTTGGAAATCAATCGCGGAAATGTCTTTCACCGCCAAGACCGGTTTCCGGAGGCGCTGGATTGTTATGAGCGCGCCTTGCAGGAGTTATCGCCAGATCAGGATGCGGAAGGTATTGCCGTGGCCCTGAGCAACATGGCGGTTTGTTTGATGAGCTTGAATGATTTTCCACGGGCGCTGGTCACGCACCAGCATGCACGCGCTATCTGCGAGCAACACGGGATGCCTCTCTTGGTAGCGCAGGCCGACTACAACGTGGCCTATCTCTTCTACCTCCGAGGCGAATATAGCCGGGCAATCGGGATGTTGCGGGAGGCGCGCGAAGCATGCCAGAAGGTCGGCGACCATTACCACTCGGCGCTCTGCCTTCTTGACCTATCGGAAATCTACCTGGATTTAAATCTGAGCGGGGAAGCGGCGGAAGTGGCTCAAGAGGCCTATGCCCGCTTTGGCGAACTCAAGCTGGGTTACGAAGCAGCCAAAGCTCTTACGTACCACGCCATCGCCCTTAGCAAGCAAGAAAAGGCATTTCGCGCCCTGGAGCTTTTCGGACAGGCCCGAGCCATGTTCGTCCAGGAAAAAAACCTCGTTTGGCCTTGGCTGATTGATCTTTACCAGGCTCTGGTCTTTTCCGAAGAGGACCGCTTGTTCGAGGCACGCCGCCTGTGCGTCGGTGCGCTGGAGTTCTTCCGTTCTTCTTCGCTGGCCAGCAAGACTGTCTTTTGCCATCTGCTGCTAGCTCGTCTGGCCCTTCGAACTGGCGACACAGAGGGCGCCCGCCGGGATTGTGCTCTCGCCCTGGAACGGCTTTCTGAGCTCCAAGCGCCTTCATTGAGATACCAAGCCCACTTTCTGATGGGCCAAATCCAGGAGGCGACAGGAAGCCCCGAGGAGGCCTACGCCAGCTACCACTCCGCTCGTGAGGCGCTAGAAGGGGTGCTTGGGAACCAGCGGGGCGAAGAGTTGAAGATTCCTTTTCTGAAAAACAAGTTGGAAGTTTATGAAGCACTGGTGGGGATCTGTGTGAGCGGCAAAGGCGGACAAGCCTCCGCCGAAGAAGCGTTCGGATACATCGAGCAAGCCAAGATGCGCAGAGTAAGCCAGTTATTGTTCCAGGGTATACCAATCCCTCCGAGCGGCGATCTGGGACAGAGTGCCCTAGTCCGGCGCATTCGTGATCTGCGCGAGGAATTGAATTGGTACTACCACCGCATTGAGATTGAAGAGCTTGAGCAGAAAAAGCACTCCCTGGGACGCATTGCGCAACTTCAAGAGCAAGCGCGAATTCGCGAGCAAGAGTTCCTGCAGGCGTTGCAGGAGCTGCCCTCGTCGGAATCGGAAGGCGTAGGTCTCCACCCTTCGACCAGTGTCACCGTGAAAGCCCTCCGCGCCGCCCTGGCCCCGGGCACAGCTCTAGTGGAATACTTTCAGGTTGAGGGCCGCCTTCTTGCCGTCCTAGTCACGAAAGAGACATTGGAGATCGTTCCGCTCACCCTGATGTCCCGCGTCAAAGGCTTGCTGGGGATGCTTCGGGCCCAACTCTCGAAGTTTTCCATGGATTCGGGGTCCGGGGTTCTTCGCAAACCTCACCTCCAGGCGATCCAAGCTCACTTGCACGAGCTATATCAGGGGCTGCTTGCGCCGCTGCTCGAGCGGTGGCAGGGGCAGCACCTGATCTTTGCGCCCTACGATGTACTGCACGACGTGCCCTTCCACTCGCTCTACGACGGCCGGCAATACCTCATTGATTCCTGTACAGTCTCTTACGCTCCGAGCGCCACCCTTTACGCCCACTGCCATGCTAAATCGGCCTGCTCGGACGGGGCATCCCTGATTTTGGGCGTCCCTGATCCGCATGTGCCCTTCATTCTGGAAGAAGTGCAATCGGTCGCAGCCACGCTTCCCCGGCCGGAGTTGTTTTTGGGAGACGCAGCCAGTCCGGGCGTCCTAAGGGAAAAAGGACGGCGCAGTCGCTTTGTTCATATCGCCGCTCGTGGCGATTTTCACCAGGATAATCCTATGTTCTCCGGCATCCGTCTGGGCAGCTCCTCTCTCCCCCTGCACGATCTCTATCAGATGAATCTGCCGGCGGAGTTGGTGACCCTCAGCGACTGGGCCCCGAGCTTAAATGCCAGCGGCGCGGGGAACGAATTGCTGGGGCTGGTTCGCGCTCTGCTCTACGCTGGGGCGCAGTCTTTGTTGGTCGCTCTGTGGGAGGTTCACGACCGCAGTACGGCCGAATTCATGAAAGTGTTCTACACTCGTTTGCTGAACTCTGGAGAAAAGCCCGCAGCGCTTCAGGAAGCTATGGTGGAGACCCGCGAGCGCTATCCCCATCCCTACCACTGGGCCCCCTTTCTACTGGTGGGAAAGATTTTTCCCTCATAAATCTGTTAGAAGCTTCCTTCTCGTATCTGTCCACTTTTCATTTCACCGATGGCCCCCAGGCAAACTTGGAGTACTAACGTACTAGTTCGGGGGTAGTAGAAGGGTTGGAGCGAAAGACACACCAGTACCATTGGCGGAGAAGGCGCTCTCAGCCAAAGTGACCCATGCGTATCTCTGCCGAAGACGAGCTGGAGAACACAAGAGGAGAGAGATTTATGAAGCGTGCGATCTGGATTTTAATCATGCTGGTGCTGCTACTGGGGGCCAAGCCCGCGGAAGCAGCGGATAATCGGTTCATCGTTCGCACGAATGGTGGCCTGCCGCTCATCCAAGGCGTCTGTGCCCTTCTGGGGTGTAACGTTGTCTATGGCCTGGATGGCTCTCTGAACCAACTCTTTCTCGTCACCGCTCCCAGTTCGATAGATCCGAACGCTCTACTGGCCATCCTGCAAAGCCAGTTGGGCGTTGTTGCAGTGGAACTGGATCAACTAGTCGGCCTTGTCGGGGGCTTGGCTGAGGCTTCCGCGCCGCCGGCCGGCCTATGGAACTCGTCTCCAGTCAATTACTATGGCGCCACGGTCTGGGCCGGCTATGCCAACCAACCTGCTGCTGGAATCGTGCGAGTCTCGGACACCCAGAAAGCTTTTAACGTAGCCGGCGCTGGAATTGTCGCAGACATCGACACGGGTGTCGACCCGAACCACCCAGCGCTCCGAAATGTGCTGCTTCCGGGCTATGACTTCACCCGCAACCAGCCCGGTGGTTCGGAAATGCGCGATGTGCCTCCCTTCCCGTACAGCGGCCACGGTCAGCCCGCGCGGGTTAATCAATCCACGGCAGCCGTCTTGGACCAATCCACCGCCGCCGTGCTTGACACCAATGTTCAGTATGCGGCATTTGGACATGGCACGATGGTCGTTGGGATCGTCCACCTTGTGGCCCCGCACGCGCTCATCATGCCTCTCAAAGCGTTCCATTCCGACGGCACCGGCTACGTTTCCGATATCCTTCGCGCCATCTACTACGCCGTGCAGAACAAAGCCAAAGTGATCAACATGAGTTTCGATTTCACCACCTATTCAAAGGAGTTGGCACGCTCGATGAACT
>WNFF01007148.1_pt1 | contig 14554 bp, 14 predicted proteins | sample 5400441 | NCBI WGS metagenome assembly WNFF01 (sample SAMN13153345, study PRJNA577476) | soil metagenome | isolation source: 120 cm saprolite under Douglas fir tree site 2 hole 3 replicate 1 | place: USA:California | collected 2015-04-18 | reverse complement strand
AAATAGCAGAGTTCTGGTGGCGAAGCCTCGCTCGGTGCGGTAGTTTTATCGGAGAGAGGGACGCCGAATCAAACAATGGATGCATCCACTCGTGCAATTTCGCGTGGAGCGAGGACAACCCCGAAGGAGTTGTAAATGAGCACGCAATCTGTACTTGCCATGGACAAAATGATTTTCCGAAACACCAATGGCCGAACCGGACGTCATCTTGCGGTGACTCCCGAAAACAGCACAATGCGCCACCTGGCTTATGGCCGAATCATTCTCAACCAGTCCCAGCCGTCCGTATCATTCACCAATGGAGATCGGGAGACAGCGCTGATCTGTCTATCCGGAAAAGCTACTGTGAAGACGGATGGGAAGGAAGTCGAGATTGAAAAATTCGACGCCATTTATGTTCCGCGTGATTCGTCGATTGAGATTTCGACGACCAAGTCTGTGGACGTAGCGGAGTTTTCTTCCGATGTCACGGGCAAGTATCCATTGAAAATCGTGCGCTACGCGGATGTGGTCAAGGACGCCGGATTGAAATTCGTGACCGGAGGCCCGGGCTCCAAGCGCGACCTGAGCATGCTCATTGCGAAGAACGTGGAAGCGGGGCGGCTGGTCGCGGGCTTCACGTATTCCGACCCAGGTAACTGGACAAGCTGGCCTCCACACGAGCATGCCAAGATGCTGGAAGAGTTGTACGTATACTTTGACATGCCGGAGCCGGCATACGGGATTCAACTCGTGTACAACGACACGCAGTACCCGGAATTGGTAACCGTAGTTCGAGATGGTGATGCGGTATTGATGCCAAGCGGGTATCATCCGAACGTTTCCGTGCCTGGACATCGAATCGCCTTCCTCTGGGCCATGGCTGCCCACCGTGAGGTAGCGGACCGGCAGTTTGGAGTTGTGAACATTCAGCCTGGCTTTCAACAAGGCGGATCCGGATTGGAAGTGGGCCGCCGGTAGGGGAATCGGGCGAGCCAAAGGAAAAAGATGGAGGAAGAGAAATCGATCGGCGCGGCGGCGGTCAGCGAAGGCGCGGACGTTTCCCCGAGACCGCTCGCTGCCCTACGGAGAGCCGGCATATTCGCCGGACGCTATCGCTGGGTTATTTGCGGGCTCTTGTTCCTTGGCGTAACCAAGAACTACATGGACCGCGGAGTGCTGGGCGTGCTGAAAACGCCCCTGCAGATCGCATTCGGCTGGAACGACGTTCTGTACGGACACCTGGTGACCGTTTTTCAGCTGGCCTATGCGTTGGGAATGCTGTGCATGGGACGTTTGATTGACCGGCTGGGGACGCGCATAGGCTACGCGGTGGCCATGGTTTTTTGGAGCATCGCCTCTATGGCGCATGCGTCCGCGAATTCCTTTTTGACATTTGCTATCGCACGCGCGGCTCTCGGCTTTGGCGAAGCGGGAGTTTTTCCGGCGAGCATCAAGAGCGTGGCGGAATGGTTTCCGAAAAAAGAACGCGCGCTGGCGACGGGAATATTCAACGCCGGGACCAGCGCCGGCGCGATTATTACTCCGCTGCTCGTACCGTGGATCTCAGCACGAGTCGGATGGCGATGGGCGTTTGTGCTGGTAGGCGCACTGGGATTCGTATGGCTGGTAATCTGGGTGGCCATGTACCAAAAGCCGGAAGAGCACCCGCGGTGCACGGAGGAAGAACGCAAATACATCCAGAGTGACTCCAGTCCGCCCGCGGAGAGAATCCCGTGGGCCCGGTTGGTGCGCTACCGGCAGACGTGGACATTTGCAGCTGGAAAATTCCTGGTCGATCCCATCTGGTGGTTCTACCTTTTCTGGATTCCGGACTACATGCAGCGACAGCACGGCTTGCAGTTAAACAAAATCGGGCTGCCGATTTTTGTCATTTATCTGATCTCCGATGTTGGGAGCGTTGCTGGAGGATGGATTTCGTCAACTCTGCTGCGGCGCGGTTTTTCCGTGAATGCCTCCCGGAAATGGGCGATGCTCGTATGCGCGATCTGTGTTGTGCCGATCGCGGCGACCTATCGTGTCTCCGGATTATGGCCGGCGACTCTGCTGATTGGGCTCGCGGCGGCGGCACATCAGGGGTTTTCCGCAAACCTTTTTACGCTGACGTCTGATTTATTTCCGTCTCGCGCTGTTGGTTCTGTCGTAGGAATCGGCGGCATGGCTGGAGCCGTCGGCGGGATGCTGATCGCGGAGGTTGTGGGACACGTTTTGCAGTGGACCAACAGCTATAGGATTCCATTTTTTATCGCTGCATCGGCGTATATCGTAGCGTTGCTCGCAATTCATTTGCTGAGTCCGCGACTTGCGCCGGCGGAAATCGGGCAGGCGTGACGACATGAGTCTGGAGCCGTTTCAACTGAACGGAAAAAACGCGCTGGTGACCGGCTCGCATCGCGGACTCGGCGCAGCGATTGCGGTTGCCTTGTCAAAGGCGGGCGCGAACGTGGGCTGCCACGGACGCGACGCGAAGCCGGGAGCCGCATGCGATGAGATTCGAACAGCGGGGCGCAAGACGTTTTATTTTTCCGCGGACTTGGCGGACGCCAAAACGCACCCGGAGTTAATCGGTAGGACGATTTCCGAATTCGGCTCCGTCGACATACTTGTGAACAACGCGGGAGTGATTCGAAGAGCGCCGGCCTCGGAATACTCAGCAGAATTCTGGGACGAACTGATCTCCGTGAACCTGACGGCAGTGTTTCACCTCTCGCAGCTTGCCGGGCGGCACATGCTTGGGCGGGGCACAGGAGGCAAGATATTGAACATTGCTTCCCTGCTCTCTTTTCAAGGAGGAATCCTGGTTCCCGCTTACGCAGCCGCAAAGGGCGGTGTCGCTCAGCTGACGAAAGCGCTCGCGAACGAATGGGCATCCAAGGGAATCAATGTGAACGCGATTGCGCCGGGGTACATGGCGACGGATAACACTACGGCCTTGCGAAACGATCCCGTCCGAAGCCGGCAAATTCTGGAAAGGATTCCTGCGGCTCGATGGGGTGAGCCAAGCGATATAGCAGGTGCGGCAGTCTTCTTGTGTTCGTCGGCGAGCGACTATGTCCACGGGCATGTCCTTGCGGTCGACGGAGGCTGGCTGGCCCGCTGAGGCAACGATGTCTATTCCGATCAGACAAAGAGACGGCTGCCGATGGGACGTGGTTAGTCTCGGCGAGGTGATGTTGCGTTTTGATCCGGGCGAGTACCGGATTTGGACGGCGCGTCAATTTTCGGTGTGCGAAGGCGGTGGCGAGTACAACGTGGCGCGAGGGTTGAAGCGTTGCTTTGGGCTCGAAGCGGCTATCGTCACTGCGTTCGCAAGGAATCCGGTGGGTTCGCTCCTCCTGGACCTGATCAATCAAGGAGGAGTGGATTCATCCTTGATCAAGTGGGTGGATTACGACGGAGTGGGGCGAAACGCTCGAAACGGACTTAACTTCACCGAACGTGGATTCGGAGTGCGGGCGGCACTGGGCTGTTCAGACCGCGGCCATACGGCCGTGGCGGCGCTCAAGCCCGGCGAGATTGATTGGGAAACGATTTTCGGCACGAAAGGCGCGCGATGGCTTCACACCGGCGGAATTTTCTGCGCGCTATCTCTAACGGCTCCGGAAGTTGCGATTGAAGCAATGAAGGCTGCGCGTAAATATGGTGCGGCTGTCTCCTATGACCTGAATTACCGAGATTCATTATGGAGATCATTCGGAGGAAAGAAGAGAGCGCAGGAGATCAATCGGCAGATTGCTCCTTATGTCGACGTCATGTTGGGGAATGAGGAAGATTTTTCCGCCGCACTTGGCTACGAAGTGCCTGGAACCGACGAACACCTCTCCGCACTGGACCCTGAAGGATTCAAGGAGATGATCCGCAAAGTGGTGAAGGATTTTCCTTTCAAAGTGGTGGCCACGACGCTTCGCAGGGCAACAACGGCGACCAGAAATGACTGGAGCGCGGTTTGTTACTGTGAGGGGAATTTCTATCAAGCAACAAAACGTGAAAATCTTGAGATTCTGGATCGCGTCGGTGGCGGAGACTCCTTCGCCGCTGGCCTGATCTATGGTTTTCTTTCGGGAAAGGACCCGCAATGGGCAGTTGAGTGCGGAGCGGCTCATGGCGCGCTGGCAATGACCACTCCGGGAGACACGACGATGGCGACGCTGGACGAAGTACTTCAGGTGATGAAGGGCGCGGGAGCGCGAATCGCCCGCTGAGAACAGAGGCAGTTGCTTCCATGAAGAAACAAGAAGTTCGCAACCTTATTGAGCAAATCGGAATAGTGCCAGTGATCCGGGCTTCTTCGCCGCAGGAAGCAAGATTCGCCGCCGAGGCCGTGTGCCAGGGTGGCATTCCGATTGTCGAAATTACTATGACGGTCCCAAAAGCGCTGGAGGTGATCTCGGAATTGGTGAAAACGGCTCCGGATGTAGTCGTTGGGGCGGGGACAGTTCTTAACGAAGAGATGGCGCGAAAATGCGCCGATGCCGGCGCACAATTCCTGGTTTCGCCCGGTTTTAATGCCCCGACGGTGGCAGTGGCTCAGACGCTCGATTTGCTCGTCATGGCGGGAGCTTTGACACCGACCGAAGTGATGACGGCCTGGGATTCAGGAGCGGACTTCGTGAAGGTATTTCCGTGCGGGAATCTTGGAGGTCCAAGTTATATCAGGGCATTGAAAGGACCTCTTCCCGAGGTGCCATTGGTTCCAACCGGGGGCGTGAATCTCGATACCGCGGCGGATTACATTCGCGCGGGAGCGGCGGCGCTGGGAGTGGGCGGTGAGTTGGTGCCAAAAGAAGCGCTTCAATTGCGGCAAGCGGAAGTTATTAGAACGTTGGCGGCGCGGTTTAGAGAACTGGTCAAAGGAGCAAGGCTCCCAATGACGGCCAAAACAGAGCGAGCGACGGAAGCTCGTTGAATTGGAGAAAGCGGATGGAGACACGAACGAAAACACTCCCAGACCTTGTGGTCGTACGGCGCCAAGACGGCAAGGAGTCCCAGCCGGAGCCGGGGCTGAAACGGCGCGTATTGGCTTATAACGACAAATTATTTCTTGCCGAGCATGAGATGGTGAAAGGCTGGGCCGGGGCACTACACAGCCATCCCCATGAGCAAATCGTTTACGTAGTGCATGGCCATCTCAGGGTCACCTGCCAGGGGAACATATTTGAGGTTCGCACGGGCGACACCTTTGTCGTGCGCGGCGGTGCGGAACATGGCGCATCCGCAATCGAAGATTCTCTGGTAATCGATGTCTTCACGCCATGCAGGCAGGACTACATCACCTGAACCATCCTTCGGGAGCCATCCATTTCAGCTTTCATCGAGGCCTGAACTCCATGCGCAAAGCTTGTTTTGCGGCAAGATCGATCGGACCAATTCTCGGCGGCATTCTTTGTGCGAGTTGCTTTTCGTTGGCGGCTCCGCAGAATGATGCGCCGCAGATCCAAACTTCCGTGTTGGATCAGCAAATTCGAGATTTTCTACAGAGGGAGCTGACGGCCCACGTTATTGATATCAAGACTCTCGATGATCCTCCCGAGCGCGTCGTTGGCGCACTGACGACCGGCGAGTTTTCCTGGGGTAGTTTCATGCGAACTCTCGGCGCCTATTCTGAGTTCACGGGCACCAAAACAATTGCGGACCATGACGTACCGCGAATGATTGGGAAAATGGCTCAAATCGAATTGAGCCATGGAGGAAAAACCTGGGCCCAGCTTTATGCAGCAATGGCTTTGCAGAGTTTCGGGTCGGACCTGAATCGCAATGCGCTCTGGCAGGGGTTGTCATCCGAAGAGCGCGCAACGTATGTTGCTTTGCTGGACCCCGGGCGATTTTATGACTCAAAGACTCATACGCTAATCCATCTTCCTGAAAATTACTTTGGTGTCGCGGCACGCATTGCTGCGATTGACTACACTCTTGGCCTCAACAAGGATCGCGCGGCGCTGGATGACCTGCTGACGAGAGCCGCCGATCAGTTCATCGGCGGAGCTCTTTTTGCCGACGATTCGCTTCCGACCGGCCGTTACGACCGATATTCGAATGAATACGCCAGGGCTCTCTATGATGCGGCTGAACTCGCGGGACGTTCCGACCTATTGAAAGCCATCGCGCCGTCGCTCAAGCAACAGATGAGGTTATGGTGGGATGTGCTCTCGCCTGACGGCTACGGTTATTCCTGGGGACGGAGCCTCGGTGCAATCAGCTACATGGACACGATGGAGATTGCGGCGTTTCTCGGCGAGCATCCGGAATTCCGGCCGGCGCCCCTCGGTCAGCTTGCGTCTGCCTATTTTGCGGCATGGTCCTGGCTGCGAAAAGACTTCAACGACCAGACGCACTTGCTGTCCATATTCGCTTTCGGAAGAGGCGACTACGGCTACATTACAAAAGAACGGGAATGGCAGCAAACGACAACTTTTCTCGGAAAAGTGATCGCTGCCCACAAGCTGTTCATGAAGGCGCTCGGAAAGGAAGGCGTGAAGAGCTTTTCTCCCCAACTGAGTTTCGTTGACGTTGCGCGCTTTGAATTTTTCCGCAACGGCCCTGGCCGCAAATTTGGAGTCTGGGTGGTTCGCCGTGGAAAAATTCAGTTTGCGTTGCCATTTGTGACCGGACCGAAAGCAGCGACATCCGACTACCAGCCGGCGCCGCACGGATTTCCGGGCTTCGCCGTGCCTGTCGAGAGCATCTACCCGTGCATGGTTCCGTTTCTTGAGCTGGAGGACGGCCGGATCATCGCTGCCGTGGACGGCGCTGATGAAATCAGGCCTGCGGCGGATGGCATGAGCGTCACTGCTCTTTCAAAGCGCTGGGTGGTGGTCGGCTCCAAAGCCGGGGAGACGGTGGATCCGGGTCTTCTCTCCGAACTTACTTGGTCCTTTGACGGGAATACTATTCACCGAGTGGAATTGCTGACCGCTTCGAAGCCGTTGAAGGTACGGCGTATGTGGATGGCGATTCCGAGCCGCCATGCCCGTCTCGAAACTCTCGAACTTAGCGGCGCTCGAATCGACCGGCTCACGTCAAACGAAGTGACATTGGACGTCGAAGTCAAGTATTCCAACTGGCCAATCCAGATCTCCGCATACGCGACAGGCGATGCTCCTCTCGGAAGAAGTGATCGTGGAGCCACGCCTCTGCACCTGATTCTTGAGTCAAAGAATATCTCCTTGCCACCCGGAGCTGCCAAGAGTTGGGAGATCACCCTGTCAGCGCATTAACCGGTTCAAAATGCGGAGAGGGCAATCCGCTGGCCCGCCAGCACGGCAGATTTGGCAGTCCATTGGGTTTTAGTATGTGAAATATGGAGAGCAGTATTTAAGACCGGTGGCATTTGTTAAACTTCCATCCATTTTGACGAGACATTGCTGGGAAGAGAGATCCTAAGTGCGGCGTCTTGAGATTGTAGTATCCGCCAGTGCGCCTCCGGCTTTGGCGGAGCGTCTCGGCCTGACAGCATTATGAAAATCATCCGGTACGAAGATCTAGACGGAAGCATCCGGCGTGCGGCTGAGCAACCCGATGGCTCCTATCTGCGCATCGAAGGTGAATTGTTTGGAAGGTTCGATGTAACGAGCGAAGCGACAAACATCAAGAGGAAGCTGGCTCCGGTTGCTCCCTCGATGATCTGGTGCATCGGGCAGAACTATCGCCGGCATTCTGAAGAAGTCGGCATGGATGTTCCAGAGCATCCAGTGGTGTTTGCCAAGGGGCTGAACGCCGTTCAGGCCCCCGACGGGCCCATATGGATCCCGGCGCAGGCAAAGAGCAGTGAAATCGATTATGAAGGAGAGCTGGTCGTCGTCATCGGAAAGGAGTCGAAGGATGTCACTCGCGATCGCGCACTGGATTACGTCGCCGGATATACGTGCGGGAACGACGTAAGCGCGCGCGACTGGCAGCTGAAGATGGGAGGAAGTCAATGGTGCCGCGGAAAGAGCTTCGACAGTTTTGCGCCGATTGGACCTTGCTTGGTCACGCCGGATTCCATCGGCGATCCCGGGTCACTCGAGATTCAGACGACGGTGAACGGCCGCATCATGCAGAACGGAAATACGCGCGAAATGATCCACGATGTGCCGGCCTTGGTCGAGTTCCTAAGCCAGAGCACGACACTGCTCCCTGGCACGGTGATTTTTACGGGAACGCCGCAGGGAGTGGGTATGGCACAGAATCCGCCGTTGTGGCTAAAGGACGGCGATGAAGTGAGCGTTATGATTGAAAAGATAGGAATCTTGACGAATCGCGTGTGCCGTGCCTGAGCGGCTCGAACAAGAAGATTTCGTTTGCATGGAAAAAAGAGATGTCCTTGTGAGCAGCGAGAGAAAAGAATCCAACACCTTCCGGCTCGACGGTAAAGTAGCGATAATCACGGGCGCCGCCAGTGGCATCGGTCGCGCTATTGCGCAGAGATTTGCTCAAGTTGGCGCCATCGTACGTCTCGTGGATATAAACGAGCGGGAGGCGGCAGCCACCGCTCAAGAGATTTCGGCTAGCGGCGGGAAAGCGACATCCGATAGTTGCGATGTCTCAAATCAATCGCGCGTAACAGACTTGTTTCGAAAGCTGGCGGGCGAAATGCCCATCCATATTCTCGTGAACAATGCGGGCATCTCGCATATCGGAAAGCTCGAAACGACCACGGAAGCAGATTTCGAACGGATCTTCCTGGTGAATGTAAAAGGGATTTACAACTGTATGTATGCGGCCATCGGGCCAATGAAGGCCAACGGCGGAGGAGTCATGTTGAACATGGCGTCGATCGCCGCCACCGCAGGCCTGGCCGATCGCTTTGCCTATTCCATGAGCAAAGGTGCCGTTGTGTCCATGACTCTTTCTGTAGCCAGGGATTACCTCGCCGACAAGATACGGTGCAATTGCATTTCGCCGGCCCGTATCCACACGAAGTTCGTGGACGACTATTTGCGGAGAGACTATCCGGGACGTGAACCGGAAATGTTTCGTGCTCTTTCCGAGTCTCAGCCAATGGGCAGGATGGGGGACCCGCGGGCGCCATCGCGATGAGGATCGATTCGCATCAACATTTCTGGAAATATAATCCCACACGGGATACCTGGATTACGAACAGGATGTCCGCTCTAAAACGCGATTTCTTGCCGGAAGACCTGGCGCCGGAGTGCGAAAAGAACGGAATCGAGGCGACCATCGCCGTGCAAGCGGAGCAATCGGAGAAAGAAACGGAATTCCTTCTGGATCTCGCGAACCGCAATCCGAGGATCGCGGGAGTCGTTGGATGGGTTGACCTCTGCTCCCCACTGGTTCGAGAACGGCTGAGTTTCTTCTCCCGATTCGAGAAATTGCGCGGCTTCCGCCATATCGTGCAGTCAGAGCCCGACGACCGGTTTTTGGTCCGCAAGGAGTTCATGAGAGGGATCGCGTGCCTCGAAGAATTCCGCTTCACGTATGACATTCTGATTTATCCGAAACAGCTCCCCGCTGCCATCGATCTTGTCGCGAAATTCCCGGGGCAGCGATTCGTCATCGACCACATGGCCAAGCCGGAGATTAAGACCAACAGCAGTGCGCCGTGGGCTGTGCAAATGAGAACCGTTGCGAAAAATCCAAACGTCTATTGCAAACTCTCGGGGCTCGTAACGGAAGCAACTTGGAACAGCTGGAAAACTGAAGATTTCAAACCATACCTGGATGTAGTTTTTGATGCCTTCGGCACCAAGCGATTGATGTTTGGCTCCGATTGGCCTGTCTGCCTGCTCGCCGCAAGCTACCAGCAGGTCAAACATATCATCGAGGACTACTTGAGTGGGCATTCCCCTGAAGAGAAAGAATTGATCTTCGGCCGTAATGCCATTGACTTTTACGGGTTGAAAATGAGCCAGCATGGATTTGCAGCTTAAGAACAAGGTCGTCGTCATTACGGGCGGAGCCAAGGGCATTGGCGCCGCTATTGCGCGGGCCTGCGCCAGCGAGGGTGGCGTTCCGATCGTCGTGGATCAAGACGCTCTGGCGGGGGACCAAGTGCGGTCTGACCTGCGGTCGGGTGGCAGAGCTTGCGGATTGATCTGTGTGGATCTTTCGACAAAGGAAAATTGTTCCTCAGCGGTGGAGCAAGCCACACGCGAGTTTGGCGGACTCGACGTTTTGGTGAACAACGCGGGTGTCAATGACAGAGTAGGGCTGGAACAAGGTAGCCCTGACAAATATGTAAGCTCTATAGAACGCAATCTGCTGCACTACTACAACATGGCGCATTACGCGTTGCCCGCGCTGAAGAAGTCGCGAGGTTGTATTGTGAATATCGCATCCAAAACCGCGGTCACCGGACAAGGCGGCACTTCCGGTTATGCGTCGTCGAAGGGGGCCATCCTTGCATTGACGCGCGAATGGGCGGTGGAATTGCTCACCTACGGGATTCGCGTCAACGCCGTTGTTCCTGCCGAAGTGATGACGCCGCTGTATCAGCAATGGCTCAGGACCTTTCCGGATCCTGAGGAGAAATTGAAGGAAATTCTGGCAAGAATCCCGCTGGGCAAGAGGATGACGCGGCCCGAAGAAATTGCCGCGATGGTGGTGTTCTTGATGTCTGGGCAAGCAGAGCACATCACCGGCCAGCATTTTTATGTTGATGGTGGTTACGTCCACCTCGACCGCGCTTTGACTTGATCTCTTCGTACCGCTTACACGGAGGCAATGTGGCGCCCCAATCTGCACCGCTGACGGAACGAAAATACGTCCTACCGTTCGTGCTGGTTACCAGTTTGTTTTTCTTGTGGTCCATCGGCGTCAACCTAAATGACGTTCTTATCCCCCATCTCAAGAAAGCATTCGACCTGACGGACTTTCAGTCCTCCTTTATCCAGATTGCTTTTTTCGGCGGCTACTTCCTGGCTGCTTTTCCTGCTGGCAGGATCATGGAAAAAATCGGATACAAAAGAGGCATTCTGGTTGGACTGCTCATTTGCGCTGCCGGCACACTGCTGTTTCTTCCAACCGCGAGTTCCAGAATATATGGATTCTTTTTGCTGGCCCTATTCGTCATGTCATCCGGGCAATCTTTTCTAGAAGTTGGCGCCAACCCTTACGTGACCGTCCTCGGCCCCGCTGAGACCTCGGAACGCAGGTTGAATTTTGCTCAGTCGTTCAACGCCGTGGGAGCGGCGCTTGTACCCACCTTTGGAGCCGCCTTCATTCTTTCCGGAATCGAGTACACGCAGGCGCAAAGAGCCGCGATGAGTCCTGAACAGTTGCGGGCCTACATAACCTCGGAAGCGGATACAGTAAAGGTGCCTTATCTGGTCATCACCGGCATTTTTCTGTTTGTTGCCGCGCTGATTTATTTTGCCCACCTTCCTGAGGTTCAGCCGCACGAAAGGAAAGAGACACGTACCGATTCCGGGAAAGGCTTGAACCGCATCCTCGATTATCCTCATCTGATCAAAGGAGTCATTGCCCAGTTCTTTTATGTAGGGGCGCAGGTGGGAGTGGGAAGTTTCGTCATTCGCTTCGTGAAGCACACCATGCCGAGCACGCCTGAGAAGGTGGCGGCGTTATTCCTGGTGGCGCATCAAACAGGATTCATGATCGGCAGATTCTCCGGTTCGTGGATGATGAAGCGCATCCCGGCTCCCAAGCTTCTCTCCATATTCGGTTTCGGGGCCCTGGTTTCGGTGGTTGCCGGAATCTGCGCCTCCGGTCTGGCCTCTGTTTTGGCAATCGTTCTCGTGGGCTTCTTCAATTCCATCATGTTCCCGACGATTTTTGCGCTCAGCCTGAAAAATCTCGGCCCTCTCACCAAGCGCGGCTCGTCGCTCCTGGTGATGTCGATCATCGGCGGGGCGCTGATTCCCGCGGTGATGGGGCGGATTTCGGATGTGAGCAATATTCGGATCGCCTTCGTCATGCCCGTCGTTTGCTACGCCTATGTGATTTACTTTGCGCTGAAGGGATATAAGCCAGACACCGCCCGGCTCATGGCGGAATCCGCGACAGCAGCTGAGGCCAAATGATAAAACGCTATTGCCTGACGCTGGATTTGAAGGATGATCCACACTTGATCGCTGAATATAAGCGGCATCACGAGAGAATCTGGCCTGAGATCACGAAAAGTATCAAGGACGCCGGCGTATTGGACCTGGAGATCTACCTCCTTGGCACGCGGCTGCTCATGGTGATGGAAGTAAATGAACAATTCTCTTTCGACGCGAAAGCCAGAACGGATCGCGAAAACCACAAGGTTCAAGAGTGGGAAAAACTGATGTGGAAGTATCAGGAACCGCTCCCGACTGCCAAGCCGGGCGAGAAGTGGCTCCTGATGGAGAGAATCTTCAAGCTGGAAAAATAGTTTTCTGAATCGGTGATGTTCCGGGAGAACGGGCACTTCTTTGTGGCACGGCGGCGTACACCCCCGCCGCCGTGCCAGGCCGGGAGATGAACAATAATTCAACACGAGAGGTATCAGCCGATGACAAGTAACAAGACGTCGCGCCGCGATTGGATGATCGGAACCGGCTCCGTCTTGGCAGCGGCAGGGCTGCCCATGAATTCTGCGCTCGGTTTTGGGCAACCATCGACTCCGGCACAAGCTGCGACGGCGCCGTCCGCGGATGACCGAGGCCGCCAGCGCCGCATGAAGTGGTGGCACGAAGCTCGTTTTGGCATGTTCATTCACTGGGGCCTTTACAGTGTCATCGGCCGTCATGAATGGGTCATGGAAAACGAGGGCATTCCGGTTTCTGAATACGCTCCTCTCGCCAAGCAGTTCAAACCCAAACCCTTTCCCGCCCGCGAATGGGCCAAGATCGCCCGCGAAACCGGGATGCGCTACATGGTGATGACCACGAAACACCACGAAGGCTTCTGCCACTTCGATACGAAAACGACGGACTACTGCTCGCCCAAACAAGGGCCAGGACGCGATCTCGTTAGAGAATATGTGGAAGCCGCCCGCTTCGAAGGCATACGCGTCGGTTTCTACTATTCACTGATGGATTGGCATCATCCAGATGGCGCCCGCTGCGCCACGGACGAGGCCGCGCGCAAGCGCTTCGTTGAATACATCCACACGCAGATCCGTGAACTCCTCACCAACTATGGAAAGATTGACGTTCTCTGGTACGACGTCTCGTGGCCCCTCGATGCCGCTGGTTGGGAGTCCGAGCGCATGAACAAGATGGTCTTCGAGCTTCAGCCGGACATCATAGTCAACAATCGCAACAAACTCACCGGCGATTTTTCCACTCCCGAGCAGCAAATCACCGCCGATAAAGAAGGCCGCGCATGGGAGTCCTGCATGACACTGAACGACAGTTGGGGATATCAGCGGGCTGATGACGACTGGAAAAGCTCGCGTCGTGTCATTCAAAACCTAATTTCTTGCTCGCGTGACACCGGGAACTATTTGCTGAACATCGGGCCTCGCGCTGACGGCAGCGTCCCCGAAGAATCCGTACGCGTATTGACGGAAGTCGGACAATGGATGCGCCGCAACGGTGACAGTATCTACGCGTCGGATCTGTGTCAGCCACGCCGCTCCAACTACGCGAGTTTCACGCGCAAAGGTAACACGCTCTACATGCATGTGCACTTTTGGCCCGGCGACTATGTGGTTGTGGCAGGTTTCCAAGCGCAGGTGAAGTCGGCCCGCTTCTTCGCTTCCGGCGAAAAAATAAATTTCCAGCAGGACAAGTACCGTGTGCGCCTCACTGGCCTGCCGGCAGAGGCCCCAGACCATCCGGTTACGACCATTGCCCTCGAATGCGATGCCGAACCCACCCAGGACAACATCTATGTCCGCACGGAAAAACCACGCGAAGGAGCCTGAAGCGGCTCGTACCACATGCATGGCAAAAGCGCTTACCGGAGAAGTGGCTTCAAAGATGTAAGAGCCCCTCTATGTCTTATGCGTGGACGTATCCACTTATCAACCCGGGTGCATCTGTTTTGCTGTATACTGTAGCTCCCTATCCGCCCTCCAGGGTTTAGTGTCTCGAAGCTCAAGCTGGAGAATTACAATGGGAAAGTCCCCTCTGCCGGTGTTTCTTCTGATCTTGGTTTCATTTCTGGTCCCGCGTGTGGCGGCGCAGGATCACGATCGCAAGCCTGATCTGCTCGTTGATGACGACAAAGTCCAATGCCCCACTGCAACATTCACGTCCATTCAGGATGCCATCAATGCCGCCGACCCCGGCAGTCTGATCCGCGTTTGTCCTGGCACGTATCGCGAGCAGCTCTCCATGAACAAATCCCTCAGCATCGAAGGCGATAATGGCGCGATCGTGCTGCCTAGCGGTATGGTGGCAAACACCACTGGTTCTTCCGGCGCTCCTATAGCAGCTGCCATCCTCGTCAAGGATGCTGCGAATGTCGAAATCAAAGGTCTCATCGTGGACACCGCGAACAATGGCATAACCGAGTGCTCTCCGCACCTCATCGGCATCCTGTACCAGAATTCATCGGGCAGTATCGAACACAACGCCGTGCGTAACACCAAACTCTCCGTTTCGCTCAATGGCTGCCAGAGCGGTGATGCCATCGTCGTGCAAAGCCTCGGTGGCGGAACGTCCAAAGTCAGCATCGACGACAA
>WNFF01003725.1_pt1 | contig 14559 bp, 14 predicted proteins | sample 5400441 | NCBI WGS metagenome assembly WNFF01 (sample SAMN13153345, study PRJNA577476) | soil metagenome | isolation source: 120 cm saprolite under Douglas fir tree site 2 hole 3 replicate 1 | place: USA:California | collected 2015-04-18 | reverse complement strand
GGGGCCCCGGTGCCGAACCCTGCGGGCCGCCCAGCGTTGCGGCGAGCCGGGCGGAGCCCGCGGGCATCCCCGGCTCCCCGCACCACCTCGGCGCGCACGACTTGGTCGTTTTCACCCGATTTTTCCGCAGCCTGCTAGACGCGCAGGCGCAGCCCGCTCCGGTCGAGCGCCCACATGAGCGCCCACCACAGCAGCACGTACGCGAGGGCATAGGCCAGAGACGCGTCGACGGGAGAGGCCCAGGGCGCGAAGACATGCTCGAACAGCCACGTCTGGAGCCGCGGGCCACCGGCTCCCACCCGGACGATGAAGAGGACCTTCGCCATCAAGCTGGACAGGAAGAAGAGCGTGAGCGCGTGCACGCCCAGCAGCGCGAAGGGCGCGGCGCAGCCGCGGCGGCCGCGCACCTCGATGACCCAGTGGCAGGCGGCCAGCACAAGCGCGGCCAGCCCCGCCATCAGCAGCGCGTACGAGCTGGTCCACAGCGGCTTGTTCACCGGGAACGAGAGACCCCAGAGCCAGCCGAGCGCGGCCGCGGCGACCCCGCCCACCGCGAGCCCCCCGACGATCTGAGCTCCGGCCCGGCCCGCCACCTGCCCGGCCCGAAGCCAGTGCCCGGCCAGCACCCCCAGGAGCGTGGTCGCGGTAGCGGGCAGCGTGCTCAGGATGCCCTCCGGATCGTACACGCGCGTGGCCTGCCAGATATGCCGCGAGCCGAGAACGAGACGATCCACGTAGCCGGCCAGGTTCCCGTCGGGGCTCAGATCGCCCGCCTCCTGGCCGGGCGCGGCCACCTTCGTCATCAGGAGCCAGTAGCCCACCAGCAGCGCACCCGCCGTGACCGCCTGGACACGCCACCCGCGCGCTCCGCGGGTGGCCCCCACGAGCAGCGCGGCCAGCAGATAGCAGACCGCGATGCGCTGGAGCACGCCCGGGATGCGCAGCGTGGCGAGCGGGAAGAAGGGCAGCGCGTGGAGCAGCAGGCCGAGCGCAAAGATCACCGCCGCGCGCCGGAGCACGCGCACGGGCAGCCCGCTCGCGCCTCGCTCGAGCGCCGGGCCCAGGGCCAGCGCGATGGAGACGCCCACCACGAAGAGGAAGAACGGGAAGACCATGTCGGTGGGCGTCCACCCGTGCCACTCCGCGTGCTGGAGCGGCCTGTACACCGCGCTCCACGTGCCGGGATTGTTCACCAGCACCATCGCGGCCACCGTGAGCCCGCGGAGCGCGTCCACGGAGAGCAGGCGCGGCGGCGCGCCGGGCGGCGTCACAAGATGGAGCGGCCGGCGTCCACCATCAGGGTGGCGCCCGTGACGAAGGACGACTCGTCGGAGGCGAGGAACAGGATCGGGTACGCCACCTCGCGCGGCTCCGCCCAGCGGCCGAGCAGGTTGTCGCCCGCGCGCTGCGTGCGCATCTCCGCCTCGGACACCCCCCGGGCCGCCGCGCGGCGGATGTGATAGGGCGTGATGGTGCCGCCCGGGCACACCGCGTTGACCCGGACGCGGTGCGGGGCTTCCTCCACCGCCAGAGAGCGCGTGAAGCCGAGCACCGCCGCCTTGGTGGTGTCGTACTGGCCCATGCCGGTCCGGCCCATCACGCCATAGACCGACGACACGTTGACGATGGTGCCGCGCCCCGCCGCGCGCAGCCAGGGCAGCGCCGCCTTGCAGCAGTGCGCGGTGCCGAGCACGTTGACCCCGATGATGCGCTCCCAGTCCGCCGCGTCCGCGTCCGCCAGCGGCGCGTAGACGCGCACGCCCGCCACGTTCACGAGAGTGTGAAGCGCGCCCCAGCGGGCCGCCGTCTCGTCGATTATTCTACGGACGTCACTCTCGCGCGTGACGTCGCCCGCGAGGGCCAGGATCTGGGCGCCCGGCACCGCGGTCTGGATGGCGGAGGCCGCCGCCTCCACCGCGGCCGCGTCCGTATCGAGCAACGCCACCGCGGCGCCTTCCTCCGCAAAAACCCGGCCGGTGGCCTCCCCGATGCCCCCGCCGCCGCCGGTGACGAGCGCCACGCGGCCGGCCATGCGGCCCGGCATCAGGCGAGCGTGAGCTGGTCGCCCGCCTTCACCACCATCCGCGACATGGCGCCCTCGACCCAGCTCTGGCCCGGAGCCAAGACGACGGAGGTGGACCGGACGAGGAAGGAGCGCGGGTTGGAGCCGGGCGCGGGGGTGCCGTGATCGTGCAGCGCCCGGGCCGCGGTCATCATCCGCCGGCGCACCTGGATGATCGCGGTGTCGCTCGAGCCGAGGCGCTCCCGGCTGCGATCCACGATCTCGCCCTGGCTCTCCTGGACGGCCTGGTCCTGCACGCCGAAGCCCGGGATGCCGCAGTACATGCGGGTCCGGTGCACCTCCCAGTCCATGAAGTAGTCATTGTCCCGGTTGGCCGCGGTGCGCACGTCCCCGTAGGGCTCGGAGGTGGCCGGCGCGTAGTCGCAGACGTGCGCGCCCTTGCCCTCGATGTTGAGCCGGATCTCCTCGCCGGTCAGCTTGCGATCCGGGTGCCACGTCACCATCCAGTTCACCGAGTGAGTGTCGTCCATCGGCACCCAGATGTGCGACTGCACGATGCGCTCGTCCAGATCGGTGGGCGGCATCGTGTAGAACGGCAGGAGGAACTGGGTGATGCGCCAGTACCAGCGGCCGTCCGGATTCGCCCGGCGCGCGCCGATCAGCACGCCGTAGTCGGTGTCGGCCACCTCGAAGCGCGGCGCCCGGTCGCCCGTCGAGACCGCGGCGCCCACCCCGAAGCTCACCCGGTCCATGTCCTGGGTGACGTCGCTGTTGCGGTGGTCGATCGGCGCGTGGAGAAAGGAGATGTGACTCGAGTCGATGCCGCCCTCCATGGCCTGGAACCAGTTGCAGTCCTGCACCCGGCGCGAGAGGAACGTGTGCCCCTCGGGCAGCAGCGTGAACTCGAGCTCCGGCAAGGGCGGCGGCGGACTCGCGGGCCCCATGTAGGCCCAGATCACCCCGCCCTTCTCCAGGCACGGATACGCGGTGTGCTTGACCTTGGCCGCGAAGCCCGACTCGGGCGGCTCGCTCGGCATCTCCTGGCACTGGCCGTCGAGGCCGAACTTCCAGCCGTGATAGGCACAGCGCATCCCATTCTCCTCGACGCGCCCATAGTAGAAGGAAGCCCCGCGGTGGGGGCAGAACTCGGCGATCAGGCCGGCCCGGCCGCTCCGGCCGCGGAAGACCACCAGCCGCTCGCCGAGCAGCATCACCCGCTTCACGCGCCCACCCGGCTCGAGCTCCTTCGACTCCAGCACCGGGATCCAGTATTGCCGGATCAGGGCGCCCATCGCGGTGCCCGGCCCGGTTCTGGTCAGGAGCTCGTTCTCTTCGCGGCTCACCATCGGTCAGCCCTCCCTCGGCAGGAAGGTTAGCACGCGGTCCGGCGGGCCGCCAAGCCAACGGGCCGCCAAGCCAACGGGCCGCCAAGATTGACAACGGGCGCGGCCTCCCCTACTCTCCGGCCGCAGACCACGCGAATCCGGTCGCACATCCAGGAGGGGTCCATGACGAGACTCGGCTATTGCCTCATCGTCGCCCTGCTGCTCGCCCCGCCGGCGAGCGCCCAGGAAGTCACGTTGAAAGTCGTGAGCGCGTTCCCGGAGAACTCGCTCTACGTCAAGCGGCTCGAGACCTGGATCGCCCGGGTGAACGACGAGGGCAAGGGCGTCCTGCGGCTCAACTTCATCGGCGGGCCCAAGGCGGTCCCGACCTTCGAGGTGGGCAACGCGGTGCGCACCGGCGTGGTGGACGTCGCGATGTCCACCGGGGCCTTCTACACGAGCGTCTTCCCGGAATCGGACGCGCTCAAGCTCACCCAGATGCCCATCGCCGAGCAGCGCAAGAACGGGGCCTATGACTACATCAGCCGCGTGTGGAGTCAGAAGGGCAACATGCACTATCTGGCGCGCATCGTGGAGCACCAGTCTTTCCACGTCTACCTCAACAAGAAGATCGACAAGCCGGATCTCACCGGGCTCAAGATCCGCGTCACCCCGGTCTACCGCGACTTCTTCACCGCGCTCGGCGCCACCGTGATGCAGACCGCCCCCGGCGAGGTCTACACCGCGCTGGAGCGGGGCGTGGTCGACGGCTACGGCTGGCCCATCGGCGGCATCTTCGACGCGAACTGGCACGAGAAGACCAAGTACCGCGTCGATCCCGGCTTCTACGACGCGGAGGTCTCGCTCCTCGTCAACCAGGACGCCTGGAAGAAGCTGACCCAGGCCCAGCGCGACTTCCTCACGCGCCAGGCCCTGGCCCTCGAAGGCCAGAACGACTTCTGGAAGGCCTACGCCCAGGACGAGATCAAGCGCCAGGCCCAGGCCGGGATCCAGGTGATCCGCTTCGAGGGCGACCAGGCCAAGCAGTATGTCGAGCGCGCCTACGAAACCGGCTGGGCCGGCGTCCTCAAGGCGAGCCCCGAGCACGGCCCGAAGATGCGCGAGCTGTTCTCCCGGCGCTAGGAGCGTGTCCGATTGACCTCTGTTCGAGCGCCGGCTTTGCCGGCGCAACCGGTTCTGGGGGAGGTTCGGAGGGGGCCGTCGAGGCCCCCTCCGACGACCTAGCCGGGTCCCCGCGCGCTCCGATGCCGGCCCGCGCCTACCGGGGACTGCTCCACGCGGGCGCGGTCGCCGCCGCCCTGCTCCTGGGCGTCCTCGCGCTGCTCGTCACCGCCGACGTGGTGGCGCGCAACCTCGGCTGGGGCACCCTGCCCTGGATCCTCGAGGTCTCCGAATACTGCCTGCCACTCGCCACCTTCCTGGTCGCCCCGTGGCTGCTCTCCCGCAGCGAGCACGTGCGGGTCGACGTGCTCCTCACCATGTTGCCGCGCCGGGTCGCCCGCGTCCTCGACCTCGCGGCCGACGCGGCCGGCCTCGCGGTGTGCGCCGTCTTCGTCGTTTACGGGATCCGGGCGGTCACCAGCTCCGCCCAGCAGGGCTCGCTCGTGATCAAATCGATCGTCTTCCCGGAGTGGTGGCTCTTCGCCCCGGTGCCGGTGAGCTTCGCCTTCCTCGCCGTCGAGTTCCTGCGGCGCCTCGCCACTCGCGAGCCCCTGGCCGGGGCCGGCCCGCACGCCTAGCCCATGGCCTGGTGGCTCGCGGCCCTCGTCCTGTTCGGGATGCTCACCGGTTTCTTCGCCATCGGCCTGCCGGTGGCCTTCGCCTTCCTTGGCATCAACGTCGTCGGCGCCTGGGTCTGGCTCGGGCAGGACGCGGGCCTCGTGCAGATGATCCGCAACGGGGTCGCCTCCATCGCGAGCTTCTCCCTCACCCCGATCCCGTTCTTCATCCTCATGGGCGAGATCCTCTTCCACACCGGCGTCGCCATGAAGGCCATCGACGCGATCGACCGCCTGATCTGGCGCGTGCCCGGCCGCCTCTCGGTGGTGGCGGTGGTGGCGGGCACCGTCTTCTCCGCCATCTCGGGCTCGACCATCGCGACCACCGCGCTGCTGGGCAGCCTGCTGCTGCCCGAGATGCTCCGCCGGCGCTACCACCCGAGCATGGCGATGGGCCCGATCATGGCCATCGGCGGCGTGGACATGCTGATCCCGCCCTCGGCGCTCACCGTGCTGCTGGGCAGCCTGGCCGGCATCTCGATCTCCCAGCTCCTCGTCGCCGGCATCGTCCCCGGCGTCCTCCTGTCGATCCTCTTCGTCGGGTACATCGTCCTGCGGACCTCGCTCGACCCGACGCTGGCCCCGCCCTTCGAGGGCGAGCGGGTGACCGGCTGGGCGCGCTGGTGGCCGCTCGTGATCTACGTGCTGCCCCTGCTGCTCATCTTCACGGTCGTCGTCCTCGCCATGTCCGCGGGCTGGGCGACGCCCACCGAGTCGGCGGCGGTCGGCGCGGTCGCCACCGCGCTGATCGCGACGCTCTACCGGTCGCTCACCTGGCCGAGCCTGCTCAAGGCGCTCCTCGGCACCGCGGGCATCTCCGGGATCATCCTGCTCATCATCGTGGGGGCCACCACCTTCTCGCAGATCCTCGCCTTCTCCGGCGCCACCAACGGACTCGTGAACGTGATCCGGGAGGCGCAGCTCACCCCGGTGGTGGTCCTCTGGGCGATGATGCTGGTGCTGCTCGTGCTGGGCTGCTTCATCGACCAGGTGAGCATGATGCTGATCACCCTGCCCTTCTTCATGCCGCTGGTCGAGCTCTACCGCTTCGATCCCATCTGGTTCGGCGTCATGTTCCTCATCTGTCTGCAGCTCGGGCTCCTCACCCCGCCATTCGGGATGCTGCTCTTCACCATGAAGAGCGTGGCTCCCCGCGAGATCACCATGGGCCAGGTCTACCGCGCGGTCACCCCGTACGTCCTGTTCGGCCTTCTGATGCTCGCGGTGGTCTGGCTGGCGCCTCCCGTCGCCACCTGGCTGCCGCGGCTGCTCTTCGGCAAGTGATGGACGCCGTCCGGCTGGAGATCGACGGGCCCGTCGCCCGCATCACCCTGAACCGCCCCGAGGTGCTGAACGCGGGCGACCCGGGCTGGGTGGCCGAGCTGACCGACGTCGTCGCGCGCGTCGGGGCCCTTCGCGATCTCCGGGTCGCGGTGATCACCGGGGCGGGGCGCGCCTTCTCGACCGGGGTGGATCTCAGGTCCCTCGCCGCGGGGGAGATGACGCTGCCACACTTCGTGGCCTGGGAGGACGCGATGACCGCGATCGAGCGCATGCCGCTGCCCTTCATCGCGGCCATCAACGGCCACTGCCTGGGCGGCGGGCTCCAGCTCGCCCTCGTCTGCGACTATCGGCTGGCCGCCGCCGACGCGGTCATCGGCCTGCCCGCGGTGAAGGAGTGCCTGATCCCCTCGATGGCGCTCTATCGGCTCCCGCGGTTGATCGGGGCCGCGCGGGCGCGCGAGATGATCCTCATCGGCGAGCCCATCTCGGCGGCCCGGGCCGCGGACTACGGGCTCATCAATCAGATAGTCCCGGCATCCGGGTTCCCCCATGCGCTCGACGAGTGCATCGGGCGCTTCCTCGCGCTCCCCGTGACCAGCGTGGGCGTCAGCAAGCGTCTCCTGGCGCGCGCCTTCGATCTCCCCTTCGACGCCTTCCGCCGGGAGATGGAGGCGGGCTTCCGCATCTGTCTCGACTCCGCCGAGCACCGCGCCGCCATGGACACGCTCCGCCGGCGGAGGATAGGACCCGCGCGATGACCAGTCCCCCGACGCTGCTGCCCACCTCGGTGATCGGCAGCCACGGGCTGCCCGGCTGGGTCTGGCTCGCCCGCGAGGCGCTGCAGGCCGGACGCCTGGGCGCCACCGATCTTCACGAGCTCATGGAGGACGCCACCCAGGTCGCGCTGCTCGACCAGGAGCGGGCCGGCATCGACGTGCTGACCACCGGCGAGATGGGCCGGGTGCGCTTCATCATCGGGTTCTACGATCATCTCCAGGGCATCCGGACGATGGAGGAGCCCCGCAAGCTGGGCCAGCCGCACTGGGACACCAATACGCCGTTCGAGGTCGTGGAGCGCATCTCGGCCCCGGCCGGCCTCGGCATCGTGGACGAGTTCAAGCTGGCGCGGTCGCTCACGAGCAAGCCGCTCAAGGCCACCGTGCCCGGACCGTATACGCTCATGTTCCCGCTACGGCTGGGCGGGGGCTACCGTGATCGCGACACGCTGCTGGCCGACCTGGTGGGCATCGTCAACGCGGAGTGCCGCGCGCTCGTGGAGGCGGGCGCCGACTTCATCCAGATCGACGAGCCGCATAGCGGCATGTACGCGGGCTCCTCGCCCAACTTCGCCAAGGGCGTCAACCGCGCGGTGGAGGGCGTCCGGGCCAAGATCGCCGTCCACGTCTGCTTCGGCAATCTCTACGGTCGCCCGTTCCAGCCGGTGCGCAGCTACCGCAACGTGTACCCCGCGATCCACGAGCTGACCGCGTCCCAGGTGGTGCTCGAGTACGCCAATCGCGGCATGGACGATCTCGCGCTCTGGAAGGAGTTCCCGACCGACAAGGAGCTGGGCGCCGGTGTGATCGACGTGAAGGCCTTCAAGGCGGAGACCGCCGAGGAGGTCGCCGAGCGGATCCGCGCGCTGCTCCGCTACGTGGCCCCCGAGAAGCTCTGGCTCAACCCCGACTGCGGCTTCTGGGAGACCCCGCGCTGGGCCACCCGCCTGAAGCTCGCTGCCCTCGTCGAGGGCGCCCGCCTCGTCCGCCGCGAGCTAAATGGGGTCAGGTCTTGAATTACGACATTTCCGCCGGCCGCTGACCACACCGCGCGAGAGGGAAATGTCGTAATTCAAGACCTGACCCCGGGCTAGCCGGCGGCGCGGACCAGGGTGAGGTGGTCCTCGACGGTGTCCTTCGCGGTGATCGCGCGGAGCACGACCTCATCCACCGCGCCGTCCCAGGCCGCGAGCGCGCGCTTGATGCCGTCGGCCGAGGTGGCCGCGATGGCGGTGTCCACCGGCTTCACGCCCATCCGGACGAAGTGGGCGTGGTACGCGGGGATGGAGTCGTAGCGGCCGCCCTCGTCGGCCAAACGCTCGGACGCGGCCGGTCCCAGGGCCACGCGGACGTAGGCGTAGAGCTGCGGCATCGGGCGCTTCGCGGCGTCCGCGCCCGCGCGCACGAGCTCGGCGGAGCGGCGCGCATACTCCGGGGTGAGCCAGTTGAACAGCACGCCGTCGGCGACCTCGCCCGCCAGGTGGCACATCTTCGGCCCGAGCGCGGCCACGATGATCCGCGTGGACAGCTTGGCCCGGAGCGTGGCCACGCCGTCACGCACGCGCTTGAGCGCTTCGGGATTCGGGCTGCCCACGCCCAGTAGCAGGCGCTCGGGCGCGAGCCCATGCCCGCGCGCGCCATCCGCGATGGCCTCCGGCCCGCGCGTGTGCAGCGGGATGACGCCCACGCCCAGGTCCAGGCGGCGGGTCTCCGCCGCCGCGTGCGCGAGCGAGCCCAGGCCATCGACCGGGCCGGGATGGTTCACCCAGAACGAGCGATAGCCGAGCGCTTCGGCCTCCCGGGCCGAGGCGCGGATGATCTCCGGTGACACGCCCGCGAATACCGCGAATCCCTTTGCCGTGCCGGTCGCCATGACGGCCTCCTGTTCGTGTGGTGCGCCCGATTCTACGCCTCGCCGGGCTTGCGCTCCACGGCATTACGGGATACACCCGAGCGGTCATGCGAGAGCCCGCGGGCATCCGGCTCCTCGTCTGGATGTGCGTGCTCATCGCGGTCAACCAGCTCGGCTTCGGCAGCATCATCCCCGCGCTGGCCCTCTACGCGCGCTCCTTCGACGTCACCCAGTCCGCCATCGGCCTCGCCATCGCGATCTATGGGCTCGCCCGCTTCCTGGTCGCGGTGCCGGCGGGCCAGCTCGCGGACCGGCTCGGGCGGCGGAGCACGCTGGCGATGGGCGGGCTCCTCTCCGCCTTTGGCAACCTGCTCTGCGCGCTGGCTCCGAACTACCCCGCCTTCGTCGGCGCGCGCTTCGTGGCGGGCGCGGGCGCGGCGCTGGTGCTCACCACCGGCCTGATCGTGATCGCGGACATCTCGACGCCGTCCAATCGCGGGCGCATGATGTCGGCCTATCAAGGCGTGTTCATCTTCGCGGTGGGCATCGGGCCCCTGCCGGGCGGGCTGCTCGCCACCCACTGGGGCCTCGCCGCCCCCTTCCTGGCCTATGCGGTGACGTCCTTCGTGGCCTCCGCGGTCGCCTGGCTCGCGATTCCCGAGACGCGGGCGGCGCGGCGCGCCGACGAGCCCGCGCCCACGGAGGTCCCCTACCGGACCCAGCTCCGCCTGCTCACCGCCCATCGAGGCTTCATGCTGGTGAGCTTCCTCGCCTTTGTGAACGCGGTGGCCCGCACCGGCGCGCTCTTCAATATCATCCCGATCCTGGCCCGCGACCGGCTGGCGCTCCACCCGGACCGCATCGGCTTCGGCCTGGCCCTGGCGAGCATCGTGGGCCTGGTCGTGGCCTATCCGACTGGCGTACTCGCGGACCGCCACGGGCGCAAGATCATCATCGTCCCCGCGACGATCATGTCGGGCCTCTCGCTCGTCCTCTTCCTGGTCGCGCCGACCTACGGCTGGTTCCTCGCCGCCTGCGCGGTGTGGAGCGTGGCGATGGGCCTCAGCGGCGCGGCCCCCGCCGCCTACGCGGCCGACACCGCGCCGCCGGGCATGAACGCGGGCGCGGTCAGCACCTATCGGATGCTGGCGGACCTGGGCTACGTGGTGGGCCCGATCGCGCTGGGTCTGACCGCCGATGTGGCGGGCATCGACGCGACGCTGGGCGGCACCGCGGTCCTGCTGGTCGCGGTGGCGCTGCTCTTCGCCCGCTTCGCGCCCGAGACGTACCGCGCCGGCCGCTTCTAGCGGCCGCGACGGAAGGGGTACGCGAGCTGGCTCCAGTAGCCGCTCGGCACCGGCGGGCCCGCCAGCCCGTACGCGGAGGGCCAGCGATCGCGCGGCAGGTACTGGGTGCCGAAGATCCGGTCGATCACCGGCAGGTGCACCGCGAAGTTGACGTCCACCGGCTCGACCGCGTGGTGCCAGTGGTGGTACTGCGGGGTGGCCAGGATGTGGCGGATCAGGCCGAAGCGCCAGCTCACGTTGGCGTGGATGAGCACGGCCTGGAACGACACGAACAGCACGTAGACGAAGACCGCGCCCTGCGCGAAGCCCAGCACATAGAGCGGCACGAAGGAGAGCCCCCGCGTGACCACGATGTCCACCAGGTGCAGGCGGGAGCCGGCCAGCCAGTCCATCTGCCGGCTCGAGTGGTGGATCGCGTGGAAGCGCCAGAGCCACGGCACCTGGTGAAAGAGGCGGTGCACGGTGTACTGGGTGAGATCGGCGACCACGAGGACCTCGACGAACTGCAGCACCAGCGGCTGCGCGGCCACCGCGGCCTGCAGCTCCGGCGCCACCGCCCAGCGGAAGAAGATCGCCGCGGGCGCCATGGTCAGGAACACGGTGAGCTGCACGAGGAGATGGCTCACCCCGAAGTGCCAGAGATCCGTCCCCCACTCGGGCCGGAAGATCGGCTGCTGCCGCAGGCGGCCGAAGAGCAGCTCGATCGGCACGAAGATGGCGGAGAGCAGGAACAGGTCGAGCAGGAACCAGTCGAGGCCCACGTGGTTCGAGCGCGCCACCGGCGTGGCCACCGCCACCTCGGAGCCGCCCATGAGCGTGGCCAGCAGCGCGAGCCCCGCCCCGGTGAGGCCCAGCGCCTTCCGTCGCTTCAGGAAGATGCTGATCACGCCGAGCACGAAGGCCACCCCCAGGGTGACCTTGATCGTGGTCCGGACGACCTCCATCGGATAGACGTCGCGCAGGGCCGGCGTGGTGAGCACCGCGGGGAACCAGAGGCAGAGCACGGCGCCGAAGGCGAGCGCGCCCAGCACCGCCGAGACCACGCCGGTGACCCACCCGAGGACGCCGATCCGGCTCGCCATCGTCCCTTGATCGTAGCGCCCCGGGCGGCCCGTCTCCAAATCGGTCGCAAGTGGTATGGTGTGGGGCCATGACCACCCTGCTGATGCTCCCGCCCCAGACCGCCACCACGCGCGAGTGGGCCGCGCGCGTGGCCACCGCGGTGTCCGAGCTGACCGTCGTCATCGCCGAGGACGAGGCGCACGCCGCGCGCGAGATCGGCCGCGCCGAGGCCGCCTTCGGCACGCCGTCGCCGGCCTTGCTACGCCAGGCCGGCCGGCTCCGCTGGCTCCAGGCCCCGCAGGCTGCGCCGCCCGCCGGCTACTATTACGACGAGCTGATCGCGCACCCGGCGGTGGTCACCAACTTCCGCGAGATCTACAACGACCACATCGGCGCGCACATCATGGCCTTCGTGCTCGCGTTCGCGCGCGGGCTCCACCACTACCTGCCGCTGCAGCTCCGGCGCGAGTGGCGGCCGGCGCCGTCGGATACCGGCGTCGTGCACCTGCCCGAGGCCGCCGCGCTGATCGTGGGCGTGGGCGGCATCGGCAGCGAGGCGGCGCGCCTGGCCGAGGCCTTCGGCATGCGGGTGATCGGGATCGACGCGCGACGCCGGGAGGCGCCCCCCGGGGTCTCCAAGCTCGACGGGCCGGACGCGCTCGACGGGCTCCTGCCCGACGCCGACTTCGTCATCCTCACGGTCCCGCACACCCCGGAGACCGAGGGCTTCATGCACCGCGCGCGCTTCCAGCGCATGAAGCGGAGCGCGTTCTTCATCAATATCGGGCGGGGCATGACCACGCGGCTCGACGACCTGGTGGCCGCGCTGCGGGCCGGCGAGATCGCGGGCGCCGCGCTCGACGTGTTCGAGCCCCCTGCCCGCCGATCACCCACTCTGGACGACGCCCAATGTGCTGATCACCCCGCACACCGCCGGCTACGGGCCGTATCTGGACGATCGCCGCTGCGAGATCCTGCTCGACAACTGCCGTCGCTTCCTCGCCAACCAACCCCTCCGCAACGTGGTGGACAAGTCCCGCTGGTTCTAGTCGGCGAGCAGGCGGGTGGAAATGTCGTAATTCAAGACCTGACCCCAATCTGCTACGCGCGGGCGGGGGCGGGCTGGGTGCTGCGGCGGACCTGCGCGACGGTACCGATCGTGCAGAGCATCAGGATGGCGACCGCGACGAAGAGCATGCGGGGGTCGCCGTGATCGAGGAGCCAGCCGAAGGCGAGCGGGGTGAGGCAGGAGCCCAGGTCGAGCCCCGAGTAGACGAAGCCGAACACCTTGCCGGAGGCGCCCAGCGGCGTCGCCGCCCGCACCAGCATGTCGCGCGAGGGCCCGGTCGCCCCGTGGCAGAAGCCGGTGAGGCCGAGCACCACCGGGAGCAAGGCCGGCGCCAGCGCGCCCGTGGCCAGCAACATCATGAACCCCGCGGCGGTGACCAGCCCCGCGACGGCCACGATATCGTGCCGGCGCGTGCGGTCGGCCAGGAGCCCTCCCGCCAGGATGCCGGTGGCTCCGCCCACCAGGAAGGCGGTGAGCGCCCCGGTGGCCAGCCCCAGCGGCGTGTCGTAGATGCGCATCAGGGTGGTGACGCCGAAGGTCTGCACGCCGATGAGCGCGGTGGCGATGAAGGCGAAGTAGGCGAAGGCGGACAGGATCGGCGCGGTCAGGAGCAGGCGCACCTCGCGCCCGGTCGTGCTCCGCGCCCGCTCCGCCGGCCGGCCGCCCACGAACGCGCGGAGCTGGGCCGCCAGCAGCCCGACCACGGCCAGCCCCACGGCGCCCACCGTCACCAGCGCGACGCGCCAGCCGAGGTGCGCGGTGAGGCCGACCACCACCGTAGGTGCCGCCGCCCAGCCAAGATTGCCGGAGATCGAGTGCACGCTGTAGCCGCGGCCGATCCGCCGCGGGTCGACCGACGCGTTCAGGATCGAGTAGTCCGCGGGATGGAACACACTATTGCCGAGCCCGGCCAGCAGCGCCACCGGTAGCAGCAGCCAGTAGGTCGGCACGAGTCCGGCTAGCGCGACCGACGCGGAGAAGAGCGCCATGCCGCCCAGGAGCACCCGGTGCGCGCCGACCCGGTCCACCAGGAAGCCGGAGGCGGTCTGGCCGATGCCGGAGGCGCCGTAGAACACGCTCATGACCAGGCCGAGCGCCACGTACGGCACGCCCCAGACCTCCTTCAGCAGCGGGAAGAGCGGGGGCAGCGTGAGCTGAAAGAAATGGCTGAAGAAGTGAGCGGCGGCCACGAGGCCGATGATACGGATATCGGCGATGACACGGACGTCACTGCGGAAGGCGGCACGATCGGTCGGAGCGGGCACGGGCCCCTATTGTACACGACGTTCTGCTATGATCCGGCCGTCCACCCAAGGAGGGCGGCCATGGACACGACCTACTCCCTCGATCAGTTCCTCGCCGACACGCGCACGACCATCCGGACCAAGGGCATCCCGGCCGGGCTCGCCGAGATCCGCGATCACCTGGAGAAGCTCCTGCACAATCCGGAGCTGCTCAAGAAGCACCTGGGTGATCCGGTGCCCTACGTCGAGCGCGCCACCATCGGCCACGATCCGGAGACCGACGTGCACGTGCTCGTCCACGGGCGGCCGAAGGGCGCCAAGTCCTCGGTGCACGACCACGGACCGTGCTGGGTCGTCTACGGCAACTACCAGAATCCCACCCGCATGCGCCGCTGGCGCCGCCTCGACGACGGCAGCCGGCCGGGCCACGCCGAGCTCACGCTCCAGCGCGAGTTCATGAACGAGCCCGGCCACGCCGCCGCCTTCACGGTGGGCGACATCCACTCCATCGAGTTCGGCGACGACACCTTCTTCATCCGCGTCACCGGCGGCGACGTGGAGACCAAGGAGACCCACCGCTTCGACGTCGAGAAGCAGACGGTGGAAGTCGCCAACCGCGCGAAGGGGCAGAGGTGACTCGGAGGGGGGCTTTGCCCCCCTTCCGAACCTCCCCCCAAAGACGGGTTGCGCGGGCGAAGAGCCTGTGAAGAAATCCGTAGCATCGGCGCGCCTCGCGCGGCGACACTGCGCGCATGACGACTGACACGCTCTTTCCACTACCGGAGGGGAACGAGGACCCGGTCGCGGCGGTGAACACC
>WNFF01004765.1_pt1 | contig 14560 bp, 14 predicted proteins | sample 5400441 | NCBI WGS metagenome assembly WNFF01 (sample SAMN13153345, study PRJNA577476) | soil metagenome | isolation source: 120 cm saprolite under Douglas fir tree site 2 hole 3 replicate 1 | place: USA:California | collected 2015-04-18 | reverse complement strand
GTGGAAAATTGCGATATCCACATAGAACTTTGGAGTTACCAGGGTCCGGTACCCAGCCTCGTAGCCAATCAAACGTTCGGACGACAGTTGTTGGTTGCCATCAACCGCCACGTAAATCAATGGACTGGGGATTCCGAAGTCGATGAGGCGAAAGCCTTCCTCGATACGGGAGGGGGTCCGGACGGCCCGTGTCACCGCCGCCCAAAACGTCTGCCGAGGCCTGATCGTCCACGACCCGCGTATGCTGGGCTGGAACTCGAACCCGGTGTAGCTGTTGTGTTCCAGCTTGGAGCCGACTGTGAGCAAGAATTTATTGGGCACAATGGCAATCTCATCCTGGACGAATCCACTGTAGACATTGTTTGCGAAGTCGTGAGGAATGAGATCAAGCGTGGGGACGGTCTGTACGACCTCGCTCGGGCTGAACCGAGCGCCAACTCCCCAGATAAAATTCTGACGCTCGCCCAGGGTCAGATGGTGAATAAAGTCCAGATCGAACGTGTTGCGAGTCTCTTGGTAGTGAGGGGCCAGGGCATAGGTGCGGTCGTAGTAGGCCTGAACTTGAATCTCGGACCCCTCTCGCAGGTCGTGGCGCCACTTCGCCAGCAGGTTGCCTCCTGACACCGCCACCGCTTGATTCGAGATAATTTGTGCCGGTGGTGTGAATGATCCGTAGCCCACCGTCTCCCCAACCCCGCCCTTGTACATATCGCCTTGTATTGTGAGATGGTCGTTGTGCCTGACATCCCAGTCGGTTCGGAAGCCCATCTGTCCCATTCGCCAGGTATCGAACCGCTGGTCATCAGGATGGAAACCTGCTCCGCGGCTGAAGCCCTTCCCGTAGACGCGGTAATCGAAGCTGCCGCCGTGTCCAGCTCCATAGCGGAACCCGCCGACGCCTTGATCGATATTTCCACCGCTGACGGAAGCGAGCGTCCCATGAGTGTCTTTCGCCCTCTTCGTGATGATGTTGATGACGCCGGTAACCGCATTCGCACCCCAGATAGTGCCACCCGGTCCTCGAATGACTTCGATACGCTCGACATCCTCAAGTATGATGCCGTCCTGGAGCGCCCAATAGACACCCGCAAAAAGCGGAGTATAGAGGCTGCGGCCGTCTACCATTACCAGCATCGACTTTGAAAACTGGTCGGCAAATCCTCGTATGCCAACCGCCCAATGGTCGTTGTCGATTCGGCTCACCTGTACTCCTGGAACCAGCCGCAAGGCTTCAGGAATACTCGTGGCTCCCGATCGCCGGATGTCTTCGTTGGTAAGCACGTACACAGCGGCCGGAGTCTTCCAAACCTCTTCTGGCTCTTTGGATGCGGTCGTCACTTCCACGTCGCCCAGTTGTGCTAGGCTCAATTGCTTGAGAGGTTCGCCGGCCTTTTGTTCCGCTTGCGACTCCGCGCGACACTCATTGATCAGCCCTGCGAGTAACACAAGAACGATCATTCCGGTGGATTGGCCAACCGATTTCAGCAGTGAAGATCGATCGGCTTGCGCCGCGACACCCCTCGTGGCCCTTCCGCAGCCAATGGGACAAATAAATCTACTCATACGAAATCCTTGCCGGAGGTCTCCCGTTTCAACTCTCCCCGCCTGCTGCGGCGCCGCGAGCCAGAAAATCCGCGGTGCCGCTCCTGACCAGTTGCTCGAACTGGTCGAAGATGTGTGGATCCCACCAGCCCTTGCTCACCTCTTGTTTCATGGTCTGCAAAGCATCCGTGATGGAAAAAGCGCGCTTATAAGGTCTGTCGGTAGTCAGCGCGTCATAAACGTCGACGATCTGCAGTACTCTGGCGCTCACTGGGATTGCTTCTCCCCTAAGGCCGTCCGGGTACCCAGAGCCGTCACACTTTTCGTGATGGTGTCGAATAATCGGAAGCACGAAACGAAAGGATTTCAACGGAGCGCAGATGCGCTCGCCCACGACTGGGTGCTCCTTGATCAGCTTCCATTCGTCCGCGGTCAAGCTGCCGGGTTTCAGGAGAATCGCATCCGGTACCGCAATTTTCCCAACATCGTGTACGACTCCGGCACGCCGTAGCGCAATAAGTTGATCCTCCGAGAGTCCGAGGTGCTCACCTAAACGACATGAATACTCCGATAAACGTTCACAGTGACCGTGCGTGTAGGGGTCCTTGCCTTCAATACTCCTCGCCAGAGTAAACAGGACAGATTCAGCCCGCTCCAATTCGTCGGTGCGTTGCTTCAGCTTCAAGAGCGATCTCACGCGGGCGAGCAGTTCGCTGCGATCAACCGGACGGCTCAAGAAATCGTCGGCGCCGACCTTGATTCCTTCGAGGCGGTCCTGCTTGTCAGATAGCGCCGTAATCAAGATTACAGGTACTAAATATGTGTCGGGGTTGGCCTTGATTCTCTCGCATACCTCAAACCCGTTCATGCGAGGCATCATGACATCCAATAGCACCAAGTCGGCTGGTACCCGGGCCAACTCTTCAAGGGCAGCTACTCCGTCTGACACAGCTATGACCTTGAATCCTTGTGTAGAGAGGAGCTCTTCCAACAATTCTCGGTTCGAGGATTGATCGTCCGCAACCAGGATGGTCCCGGTAATTGATTGGTTGGAATGCAACACCTACCTCCCTACACATTGGCAATCAACGATCAGTAAGCTTTGCACATGGAGATGCCATGAGCTAGTTACTGAAGTTATGATTGCCGCCTTAGGGAACAGGTTCGCACTCGCCCTACTAGCACTGGATCAGTAGACTTTTGTTGCTGTGGGAACGCTCTGTCAGAGTAAGAGAGATTCTGCAATTCTGACGTGAAGCGGTTATTTATTGGGAAACTATCGGTGTGGCCGACTGTCTGGCTTGGTAGAATAGTTCTACCCGAATGATATATAGGCTCGAACCGTTTCCTGATGTTCGGCACTCATCTCAGTAAAGTAAAGCCCTGCCGACCTTCCTGTGCCCACACCACCAAACCTTGAGCGTGAATGACGCTACGCTGTCCATTGAAGCAAAGTGGCCGGATAAGTCTGCAGGCCCGAGAACGAGGTGAGGGTAGGGTCGGCTTCGCGGCGCCGACTAGCCCCCGCCGACTCGAGCCAATGTGCATTACTCCCAACCGGTTAGAAATTCAGCTCACGCGGACTCACGGCGGCTTATTCTTGTCGGGCTTCGGCAGCGCGCAGTAGTCGTAGTTGATGTTGACGCTGCCCCCCACCACATTGTCCACTAACGGCAATCGCCTTAGGCGTTGGTGGATAGCCTTTTCAGCCACGTCGATGCTCGCTGGCAACTTGTCCCGGTCGAATTCCATTGCCGCGGCTCTATAAACGTCGAGCCAATCCCTCGTTATTATGGCTCACCGACGGAGTCTCCTCGCACAGGCGCTTCCGCATCAAGGAATCTGCATCCCGCGTACAAGCAAACACGCACCAGGCTACCAACAGGTGCGCAGTTCAAGTGTCATCCGCGCTTTCCTTTATCAGCGCCAGATGGCAATCAACATTGCGACGATCACGACAGCTCCAATACCGAGATAGGGCATGTGCCTACCTGCCTTCTCGAACCAGCATCGCTAGCACACCACGTGTGCGATCTTGACGAATCCGGGGGCTTCCTCGGGGGAAGCGGGAATCTGGGGAAAGGACCCTCGCGGGGTCCCAAACGGGCTATCGGTTAGAACAGTAGCAACTGCGATGCCAAACCAGACCTGCGTTGCCGTGCGAGAGCCGCGACCATTGTCCTGTGCTAACCGGCCGCCGGAATTCCCACTAACGAGAGGGGCTTAGCCCACGGTGAACGGAGAAGCGGCATTCTCTGCCAAGTTCTCTTTCGCGTTGACATACAGGTAGCATTTGACGCGCAATGCAAAAACATACCACAGGGAAAACATGTTCCATCGCAGACGGGCTGACAGCGAGGACAGCCCCAAAAACGAAAGCGTCCCGACTCTGGTTAGAGTCACGGGACGCCAGTCGAACAGCCCTCCCCCGAAGTCTGCTCACAACCAGCCTACATTCTGATCTTCACTGTGGGAATGGCTCCAACGTGCCACTGGGCTGTGCCGCCTGCCAATTTTCCACGGCGCGGGCCGATTGTTCCATACGGGTCCATGCTGTTTAGCGCCAACTCCGGATGGGTTGACCTCCCTACTCGTCGCCGTGAGTCCCGGTTGCGCCCTGCGGCTTTTTCCCAGTGCGCTCACGGACTTTGTCGCCGAAGTCCGAAATCTTGTCGTTGATTTCGGACCGCGTTTCTTCACCGTTGGCCGGTGCGATTAGCACGCCGATTCCTACGCCGATGCCGACCCCAATCAGCAGAGCACCGACTTTTCCTAGTAGCTGCGAATCTTCCTCGCCGCGAAGAGCGTCGGCGGCGCGGCTCACGCGGTCGGACGCGGTGTCGTATGTGTCCCGCACTCTGTCCTTGATGTCATCCACATTGTCCGGTAGACGCTCACGCAAGGAATCAAGCAGATAAAGTCCGGTATCGAGCAGGACGCTAAAGAGAGGTTCTCGCTTTTTGAATCTCATGTGGTGTCTCCCGACGACAGTTTCGCCACTCTGAGAGTGAAATGTTGGCAGAGATTCCAAGTACGGGCAAGATCGCTCACGTCACAGGTTATGGCTGTACCGAGTTCAACCCAATGTAGACAGCCCAGCCCGCGATTACCAAGATCATCACTCCCGAAGTTGCGCCTACCCCTTTCACCAGAGGATTTATCTTGTTCACCTTGGCGATCAGTTGCCGCTGTTCCGTTGCCCTTGATGAGGAAGACTCATCAATGAAAAGCTGGTCGTCCTCTTGCCTGGTCAGCGTACTGCGGTAGAAGAGGAGGATGAGGAGAATTCCAGTCACAATACCCCAAGCAATCAGCAGCCATTCCAATCCCGGAGTCATAATCACCTCTTATTTTCCAGCAGTCGCCGGAGTCTTATTCCGATGCATATGAGCGTGGGACAGCATCCCCAACCCATGTCCTCTGACGGATTTCAATTCTGGTATTGAAGGTAGGCTACGCTCGGTCGCACCAAGCGTCAATCGTCCGAATATGGTGCACTGTCATCGGCTAGCGACGAGTCGGGTTCGGTCATGCCGCTTGTCCACGCGATGCCCGTCTTTTCGGCATCGAGCATTACTCAACGTGGTCGGCATAGTGCAGTCTGGATGTCGGGGGAAGCCCCGTCAGTAGGCGTCTAAGATCGTGCTTTCAATCCGTTGTTTCAGCGCGTGTGCGAAATGGATGTGGAGGGCATCGTGCCAAGCACAGCTTTGGACCCTACATCACGGAGCGGGAGCGAAGCACATGGTTGAAAATTAAGAATCGTGGCTATTCCCAGATCGAGGGCCGCGAAGAGCTATTTGAGCGCGAGCGCCACAAGGAACCCGCTCCCGGCTGGCATTGTTGTGAATTGGCTTGAGAGGTGGAAAATGAACTGTCAAATCGAATACGTATCGAGTGATAGCGATCAGGGAATACCTTACTGTAAGCCCGCCGTGGCTAAGTGCGCCGACTGTGGAGCTTTGATTTGTTCTGATTGCCAGTTGGAGTGCTGCGGGGATTCGTTCTGCGAACTCTGCTATGACTATCACGTCGCGCATTCCTGCGTAAAGAAGCCTGTCCAAAACGAGCGCCAGCCATTTCCAACCGCTTGTCGTTCTTCGCCCGACAAGGCCAGCTAATTTTTCAGCATGGTCGGTCCGCCGTTCGGCACCGTGACACAGACGCCCGTCAAGGCTAATATTTCGGTATGGATGGGCGAGCAATTCAAGAGCGGATCAAGACGATAAGAATCGCAATCCGCAATCCAAGACTCGGAAGCCATTTACAGGCGCAGGACGGCACACTCTTACATTCAGAAGAACGCTCGTGATGCCAGACGCGAAGCATTGGAACAAATCAAGGAAGAGGTTGCATCTCTGCTCAAACCGAAGTCCCAATGAAACTGCTGCGAGGGGCATTGCCGTTTCACTCTCCGAATTTCACTAGCCATCGGATGAAGGTGCAATGCTGACGGACTCTTCACCGCGCAAGGCCTACCGCGCAGGGTTTCTCGAAAGTGATCGGATCAGGACCCTCGACCTGCCACAGGACGAGTGCTTGCGCACGTGCGGGAAATCCGTCGAGTCGGCAATGAAGGACGAGACCAGTGTGGCTGTCCGCCTCGCCTGCACAGAGTTTCTGGCGGCTACTTCAGAGTTCTACAGAACGCCGATATGCGGCGTCCGCGTGCTCGCAGCCCGACCGCTGCGAGTCCGTGAAAACTGGGCCAGCGAGCTTTTCGGCGACTACAATCCCGAGACCATGTTGATCCGAGTATGGATGCGGACGGCGGTGCGGAAGGAGATCACGTCGTTTGGAACATTCCTTAGCACCCTGTGCCATGAATTCTGCCACCATCTCGATTTCCAGCGTTTCGGATTTCCGGATTCATGGCACACTCGCGGTTTCTACGAGCGCACTGCTACGCTGTACCACCATGCACGGGGGACGCCGCCAAAGCGACTGTTCTGGGTGCCAACAGCGGGCGGGCGCTGGCGGATCGACTGGCCGCGCACGAATCGAGGTGCATGACTTCGGTATAAATCCTCACCTTGAACCTGCCATCCTGACCTGCATCTGGTTCGCGGGTTACGAAGAATTTTGTTGGCCTTTGAGCGCCGGGCGCTGCTCATGAGCTTCTTCTGTGGTGATCGTGATCTGTTTCCATTTGCGATAAACGTTAATGACAGCAATCGTCCAGAAGGGAACCAAATCGACTCCGGGCACGAGTTCGGCAAGGAATGCTGGCAGAAATTCCCAGTGCCACCCGAGCAGGTTCACCAGCAGGGCGGCGACTGCAAGATCAAGCACGTCATCAGCGGGCGACAAAGCGCCTTCCGCAAACAATGGAAACGCAACAATTTGAAGAGCATCGGCCGCCATGGCCAGAATCATGGCGGCTCGAAAACGTGTGCGTGGCGAGAGCGGGGTTCGGTCTTCAGTTATCGCAGCGTCTGCTTTCATATTGTTGCTTCGAATGTTTCATGGCTGCGTATACCAATCGGAATGCAGCGACCACTGGGTACATGAGAGACACTGTGTCGAAGTCCATGGCCGCAGGTGCAGGACCAGCGGTCGTCCTTGCGGGGCGACCAGCCACACAGTGGACATCTGATCCGTGGGCCGGACGGGTCGAGGCTTTTCTTTTGATCAAGCTCGCGATCCAAAACAACTGACGACTTGGCGGAGCCATCCGAGAGGGCACACATGCACAGTATTATGACCTAGCTGGATGCACAGCGTTCCTAGCGCTTGCCTTACTGTTTCAATGTGTATCTGTAGGTGCGGACCGAAGCACAAATGGAAGGCCACGGCGAGAGTTTTCGACTACCGTTTTTCGCAGGTCGAGTGCCTCAAGCGGTACGTGGCTCCGCGTGCGATCGAGGCTGACATATTCGAGATATCCGTCTGCGAGCCAGTAGTCCGTCGCAGCGGCGCTGGTCCCATTCTTCAGCACCAGCAAGAATCCCTTTCCCACTGCCTCGTCATCAGCTTCGGCGGCTGCGTCGACTTTTGCTCCGCCATTGCTCGGCAAATTCCCTCCCCCCAGTGCAGATGTGTCCGCACCGGGACCTGCCGTCGGTGAGTTCATGGCAATTCCCGGCTGCATTGTGCCTGGAGAATTGAGGTCATCATCGATACCGAGAGAGTCGCCGCGAAAGCCAAACCCAGAAAGAAAAGGATCAAAACCGGCTGAGATGAAAAACAGCGGCAAAGCTGGCTCAAAGAAACAAACTTGAGTGAAACCGTTGAAGAAGCAACCCGATGCCGGAAAACACGGAAAGCGGCCGAAGAGAAAACTGGGACGACGGCGAAACCGAGAAGAAAGGAAAAAGCTGTTGGCGACAAAGCGAGGTGGAAACCAAACCGGAAACCAAAGAAACCTCTGCGGAGCTGGCTGAATGGATGCCCATGGCGCGGCGCGGACCGGCGTTGCGCCCTTCACCAGTTCTGGCAGCAGATGGCGCGGAGTGTCCATCGTCCCAAGTCTGCCCGCCCGCCGACCAGCTCGATTTCCGAAACCAAGGTGCAACCAACCGGAATGCCACCCACCCATGCGGCCCTCGCCCGAATGCCTGCCGGAAGAGTGTCCGCCTCCAAAATGTCCGCCTGCGGAGTGACCGCCCCCGCCGCCGTGCTGCGCCTCTGCCGGTGCGAGCAGACACATTAAGGCGACCAAAGTCAGAATGATGCGCGTCGGCCGCACAAGGAAGGCAATTCGTTTGGCCATGGCCTTCCCATCCCCAGGGAATCTATTTCCAGTTTACTCCTGTTCGCGTGCCCGAGAATACAGTGCAGAAGGCAACCGCCCAAACCCAAACGCGAACAGAATTATGAAGTCACCAGAATCTGATTCCGCGACCGAAGACCATCAGCCAAATACGCCGATTCGCTCAGAAAAGTTTCCAGCGATGTGGCAGCAAAGACGACACTCCCTAAAGGCCCGCTCTTGCCACGACCGGGGATGACCTTGAACCGAACGTTGCTTGAAACCAACCCGTTTCATTGACTTACTCTGTTTCACGTGCGTAAGATCCGCACCAATGATCGGCCAAACCAGCCAAATAACGGGCCTTTTCAATGTTCTCAACAGTTTGGGTCTGGTTGAGTCAGGCTCAAGTCGTTACAGTCAGGATGAGTTCGAAGAAATTGACGACCGAATTAAGTACCGACGCTTTTGCGAACTACGATTTCGGGCACACCGAATTGTGCTCGAACGGTGCGACCTTGAAATGTTTCTCGCTTTCCACTCTGCCTAAATGCGGCGTTGCCCCACTTGAACCGGCAGATCCATGTGGCAGAACGAGCGCCTTCACGCACGCAGTTTGTGAATCGCTAGATGCTCATCCTTGACAGACACATCTCTGAAGCCCCACAAATCTCCCATGGGGCTGCCGTGCAATTACACAATTGGGTTTCTCTGCTGGTTTGCTATTTTGAGCTAAGGCATCAATTCAATCGTGTCGGTAAGTTTCATGAGGCACCCATGCCAGCGCCCGATCTGTCAGGCAACCTTCTTTCGACTTGTCCTGGAATGCGGTTGGTGAAGAAGCTACGGCGGAAACAGATGGCCAGCTATGAGGCCGCGAACCAGTACTTGGAGCAGGAGTATCTGCCGCAGCACAACCAACGCTTTGCGCAAGCGGCAGCGGAAGAGGAGGATTACCACGGACGAAGGCCGAGCCGTAGCGAACTGCAGCGGATCTTCCGCTTAGAGACCCAGCGGGGGATCGGCAACGATTGGGTGGTGCGGCACCATGGACGATTTTTGCAATTGCAACCGAAGCATGGACACTACGGTCCAACCCAGGCCAAAGCACTAGTTTGTGAGTGGGAAGATGGAACTACGGAGGTGTACTACCGCGGGGAACGCCTCGCCTTCCAAGAGCTTGCCGAAGCCAGAAAACACAAAGTGGAAGACAGCGCCAAAGACAGGGTCGCGGTTCCATCGTTCGCAAAGGCACACAAGCCGAGCCAGGATCATCCTTGGCGACGAGATTACCGCACTATGAAACCGAATTGGCCGGCGAAAGCAGAAATGCCGGCGCGCGTGGTCGGGAGCATGGAAACTTCGCTGTGAATTCTCACCGCCGCGACCAACACGAGGGTCAAAGCGGCGGATGCTATTGGGTCCACGCAGTTGGAATCGTCGCTCTTATTCGATCCCGGCGCGAAATTTTTCTCTGGAAAACGAGGACACGCACAAAAAGAGAAAAGGCGGGCAAAAAAAACGCGATGCGCACAGTGGAGTTCACTCAAGCGATGAGCGAGGGGAAGGGGCTCATCGCGCCGTCCCTTCCCCCCGCGCCCCCTAACCTGGCTCACACTGTGCCACTGCGATGTTCTGCTCGACATCAACACCAAAAAGGGACACTTCTAATTAGTTAACAATGGGGACATTTCTAAATAGACCTCATGCGCCGGTGGCGCACCACTGAGCATGAAAATGGGTTTCAGCAGGAGGAGGCGGGGTCAGTCTCTGTGGTACAAGCACTTGTGGTGAGCGATTGCTTGAAGGTCGTTCTAAAACTTGCGACGACACAGATCCCGCTAAATAGACTGACCCGCGTCGGTAAAGGTACCACTTTTTGTCGCACCCGGAAACGGGAAGGACGCATGACAGTGTCTGTAACAGACCTGCGACGCAGCAATCGCCTCCGATGGAGGCGTTATGCAAACTCTGGTGGAACGCGGTTGTGGATTAGACGTACATCAGGCCACAGTAGTGGCCTGCTTATTGATCGTTGGGAAAGACGGCAAAGTGCAGAAGCAGATGCGAACCTTCGGCACCACGACACGAGAGCTGCTCAACCTGCGCGAATGGTTGCTCTCCCAAGGCTGCACCCATGCGGCGATGGAGAGCACGGGAGTCTATTGGAAACCCGTTTACGCCATCTTGGAGGGAGGGTTGGAGATCGTGGTGGCCAACGCGCAACACGTCAAGAAGGTTCCTGGGCGCAAGACCGACGTAAAAGATGCGGAATGGATTGCCGACTTACTCTGCCACGGACTGCTCCGCTCCAGCTTTGTTCCGCCGAAAGCGATCCGCGAACTACGCGATTTAACCCGTTATCGTCGCAAGCTGGTGGAAAGCCAAGCGGCGGAGCGCAATCGTCTGTTGAAACTTTTGGAGAGCGCCAATATCAAGTTGGCCAGCGTGGCCACCGATGTCTTCGGAACTTCCGGTCGGCTGATGCTGCGAGCTCTGATCGCAGGGAAGGCCACTGCACAAGAAATGGCGGAGCTGGCCCGAAGGAAGCTGCGCAGCAAGATTCCCCAACTGCAGTTGGCCTTGGAAGGAAAGCTCGAAGGTCATCATCGTTTTCTGTTGAAGTTGCAACTGGATCGCCTGGAGAGGGCAGAGGGCGATCTAGCGGTTCTCGAGCAACGCATCCAGGAGAAGCTTGAGCCCTATGCAGCACAGCTCGCCTTATTGCGGGAAATCCCGGGCGTGGACTGGACTCTGGCCGCGGTGATCATTGCCGAATTAGGCGTAGACATGAGTGTCTTCCAGAGTGTTTCCCAACTGGCTTCTTGGGCGGGAGTTTGTCCAGGCAATAACGAATCGGCGGGTAAGCGCAAGAGTAGCCGTATCCCCAAAGGGAACGTGTACTTGAAGACGGCCTTAGTCGAGGCGGCGCATGCGGCGGCTAGGACGAAAGGCACCTACTTGCGAGACAAGTTTTACCGTCTCAAGGCGCGGCGTGGGTATAAGCGTGCCGTGGTGGCGATCGGCCATAAGATCTTGGTATCCGTCTATCACATGGTCTCCCAAAACGTCTCCTACAACGATCTCGGCGACCTCTACCTGGATAAGCTCAATAAGAATCACTTGACCCGCAACTTGGTTCATCGACTGGAACGCTTGGGCTACTCTGTCATACTGGCGCCCCAGCAAAAAGCGGCATAGGCCAGATTGATTTTCATGACAGTCTTGACAAGCTTAAAGAATCCAGTTGACTTCCAGCCCCTCCTGGGCGCACAATTCCGCCGAATCGCCTCTCCGAAGAGCAGGTTCCAACCGTTCGGAAGTGCAGCACCCCCTGAGGCAATCAGATACTCTCTTGGTCTCATAGTAAGACTTTTCCCCATCCGGCCCCGTTCGTAGGCCGAACGAACCCAATCGGGAAGTAAGCGACGGCTAGAGCGAAGTGCTAGTCCGCTGTGCTTGTCTGTCTGGGAGGCTTCATGTTCTGGGACGAACGAGTCCAAGACTGATCTCGCACGCTAGCAACCACTGTCGCAACGAGGCAAATAATTGCATAGCCGAAAAGAAGAACCAAAGCCGGCGACGCGTATAAAAGTTCGTGCTGGGTGGAGGGCGGCAAAGTCAATATGCCCGCTGCTGCCAGCAAGGGTGCGAAAAGAATTGCGCGATATCGCCCGACGGCATTTAACCAATGGCTATCGCAGACATTTACAGGTCGAATCTCGGAATCCACAAAAAAGCCTGAGTTGCTAGTGAGGTCGGCTTCAATCGGGATATACAGTGCGAGGCAGGCATTCGACACGATCATGGACAGCGCGAATGCCAGAAAGATAACAGTCTTGGTCTTGTTTGGTCGCAAGAAGTTCATTTAAATGAAGTCTTTGTCGCCTTCAGTAGTTGGCAAGGGATAACTTCTAGGGCCTACCGGTCAGCAGGTCAAGTTCCCTTTCGCAATTTCGGTCGATGCTGGTCGTGATCGAGACCGTCGGGGGCGGCTCAGATGGAACTCGGTTCAAGCAACGCACAGGAGGCACATCGGAGTGTGCAATACTCGCCGTTTTCGAAGTCAAGAAGGAAATCCCGGATGAAGTATCTAGTTGTCATTCTTCTCCTGGCTGCAGTAGCAGTGGCCCAAACCTACACTACCAATTTTCCTCTCACTGAGAACCCCATTTCCGAGGGCGGAAAATGGATCAATGCAGGGGTGGTTGGTCTGGATTGGAACAACATCAGAACAACTCCTGGGTTTGCCTTTGGTACCGATCCAGGAACAGTGCCTTATGCGGACGCATGGGCTTTGCTAATCGGCACCTGGGGGCCGGATCAGACGGCCCAGGCGACGATCAAGGACCAGAACCCGAATACCAACTGCCATCAAGAGCATGAGTTAGTTCTTCGAGGTAACCTATCGGCTCACAGCGCAACCGGGTACGAGATTACTGTACGCGCTACTAACGACGCGAACTCTTATTTACTTATCGCTAGATGGAATGGAGCCTTAGGTAACTTTAGCGTTCTCACATTCCTTTCAGGCTCTGCTTACGGGGTCAAGACCGGAGATGTATTTGAGGCCACAATCGTTGGGAGCGTCATTAGGGCCTATATCAACGGGGTGCAGAAGGCCAAAGTCACAGATAACACGTATGCGACTGGGCATCCTGGGATGGGGTTTTATCTTGATAACCCAACAAGCTGTTCGGGAACGAGTGCTAATTACGGGTACACGAACTACACGGCGGTGGCTATCGGGAGCAATTCTTTCGTGCAAGCCAACTCCGGGCCCAGCACCATCCAGTCATCCAACTCGTCCGTCGCGGTTTCCTACCTCAATCCACAGACGGCGGGTAATTTGAATATTGTAGTGGTGGGATGGGGGGACACCACTTCTTCGATCAGTTCGATCACCGACACCCAGGGGAACACTTACACCCCTGCGGTGGGTCCGACCAGCACAACCGGGCTACAGCAGTCCATCTATTACGCCAAGAATACTATCGGCGGCAGCAACAAGGTGACAGTAACGTTCAATCAGGCGGCGGCGTATCCGGACGTGCGGGTGCTCGAGTACAGCGGGGCTGACACGACGAATCCGCTGGATGTCACAGCGGCTGGGACAGGCACGGGAACCGCGGCGAACAGCGGTTCTGCCACGACCGCTTCATCCAACGAGCTGATCTTTGGCGCCGGCACCACCGGTACCGCCTTTAGTGCAGCCGGTTCAGGATTTACCAGTCGGATGATCAACATCTACGGCAACATTGCCGAAGATAAGCTGGTTACCAGCAGCGGAAGCTACAACGCCACGGCAACTACGAGTTCCAGCAACTGGGTCATGCAGATGGCGACTTTCCGCTCCAGCGGGTCGAGTCCGCCACCCAATCCCGCGGCCACGGCAACTGCCATCTCGCCCATCTCGGGTTCGGCTAACGGCGGAACCGCGGTCACCATCACCGGCACCGGATTCTTGTCGGGAGCAAGCGTGAAGCTGGGCGGCACGGCGGCCACTGGTGTGACGGTGGTCAGCAGCACCTCCATCACAGCGACCACACCGGCACACGCCGCCGGAACGGTTGATGTAGTTGTGACCAACACCGACGGCCAGAGCGGCACCTTGATCGGCGGTTACACCTATACTGTTCGCCGTCCGCGAAAATGAGACATTCCGCTTTCCGCCAGTGCTTATACGCCTATGTCGGTCGAAAGCGTTACAGAGTTCGTTGATGCGCTGCATTAGCCCTTGGTCGGGGTTGTGGGTGGACGGGGTTTCACAGCCTTAGCCTGAGCGAAGTCTTCACTAGCCGGGATATTTATCCACTTGTTATCCCCATTCATCCCCATTACCATCAACTTCGCCGTTCTTGCTACTGCATCAATGCCGTCATCCACGGATGACGAAACCATTGTAGGTACTCGAGACTGTCGACAATGCGGTAGTGCGAGATGGTTTAGCCGATCATGAGTGGTGCAGCGACTCAGGGTACCATGTTCGGAGTGCTTCGGAGGCAAAGTCAACGGAAAGCCCACGTCCGAGGCGAGTTTCGCCGATTCGATTCTGCCCCTCAGAGAATGGTAAACTGTCCGCCTTTCGGGGCGTCAGCAATGAATATCATAGGACTTGGCACCTACCGTCTGCGTCGGAAGCTGAGAGTCGTGAGCGATGAAGACCTATGGTGGCTGTTCCTTCATCGCCGGCCGGAGTGTTCACGCGAGTTCTGGGAAGAATTGGAGAATCGAAAAGCTGCTGGCATCTTGTCCAAAGATAGCCCATTCTGGACTGTGAGTAACCGCGCCCGATACCTTCAACCAAGTCCCGCCGACAATTCCAAC
>WNFF01002681.1_pt1 | contig 14562 bp, 7 predicted proteins | sample 5400441 | NCBI WGS metagenome assembly WNFF01 (sample SAMN13153345, study PRJNA577476) | soil metagenome | isolation source: 120 cm saprolite under Douglas fir tree site 2 hole 3 replicate 1 | place: USA:California | collected 2015-04-18 | reverse complement strand
CAGAGCAAGACTATCCTCCATCATTGTATAAAATCCCACAGTTTGCTCGGATTCGTTGTATGCATCCACGATCGCTTCCGCGATGAGCGCATCAAGATGGGCTTCATTCCAGCGAAGATTCTTGCTGGCGGTGTTTCTACGCGAGCTGCGTTTCTTAGAATCGCGCATGTGCAATCCCGGTGTCCTCCCTCATTCGGCGATCTGGTTCGTCATATCTGCGCGTGGATCGTCCATAGGTTATTACGAGCGAAAAGCGCATCACCGCATATTCTGCAAATCATCTTCCAACCTTTTCCATCGCAACTCCAACCGCGTTGAGATGAGTGCGGGCGGTTTTGAAGTGTGAGTTCTCCATGGCCAAATATTCTGAGGTTAAATCAATCCAATGCTGCGAGTCGATTTATCCCCATATACAAGAGATTGGCGCAGCGAACAGGTTATCGCCGAATGGGACGGTGTCCTCAGAGTCGTAGAGGACCAAACCCAGCTTGAAGTTATGCCCAGAGGCTTCTGACAATTTCCGCAGTCCGCGAAAGTCGCCCGCGTTAACTGTCGCGCCAGCCTTGATCTCAAGGCCCACGATGGCCCCGCTCTCACTTTCCACAACGATGTCCACCTCATCTTGGTCCTTGTCTCGGTAGTAGTGGAGTGTGCAAGTTTCATCAAGCCAGAACGCCTGCTTCATGATCTCGGAGAAGAGGAACGTCTCAAGGAGTGCGCCAAAGATTGAACGGTCCTTTGCGACGCGCTCCTCGGTCGCCCCTACAGTGACCGCGAGCAAGCCTGAGTCAATGAAGTGAAGCTTGGGCGTTTTCACCAATCGTTTGAGCTGATTCCGAAACCAGGGTTCTACACGATGCACGAGGAACAGTTGTTCGAGGATGGCTATGTATTTTCTCGTGGTCTTGTCATCGAGCCCGATATGACCGCCGAGCTGCGAGAAGTTGGTCAGTTGGCCAGAGTGATGAGCGAGAACTTGGAGCAAACGCGGCATCCGAGCGAGTTTGTCCAGATCAGCGATGTCTCGGACGTCCCGTTCTACAATCGCTTTGATGTAATCGCGTGCCCAGGCCCGGCGACGCTTTTGATCTTTCCTCCGAAGCATCTCCGGATAACCGCCAACCAGCACTGTACCTACAAGATCATCGCCGATGATTATTTCAAACGGCTTGGCGATCTTACCCGCCAACGCATTTTCCAGGAACGTAGGAGGCTTGCCCAGGATTTCGGAGCGACCGAGTGGCAGCAGAGTGATGATTTCCATTCGCCCTGCAAGGCTTTCAGACACTTGGGGCAGCGCCAGCACGTTGGCTGAGCCGGTCAGTAGGAAACGTCCTGGACGACGGTCCGCGTCAACAGACTTCTTGATGGCGCGCAGAAGTTCCGGGGCTCGTTGAACCTCATCCACAATGGCCATGTCCAAGCCGCGCACGAACCCTCTGGGGTCATTGCGAACGGATTCCAGTACCGTATCGTCGTCCAGCGTAATGTAGCTTCGATTCCTGCTGGCGAACTCGCGGACCAGCGTCGTCTTACCGCATTGACGCGGGCCGTTGACCATTACGACAGGCGTGTCCTTGAGCGCGGTTGTCACGCGGTCTGCCGCAAATCTTGGGAATAGTTTTGGAGTTGGAGAAGTCAACGGGAATCAATCCTTCGTCCATTTCGGTCTTATACGGCGTCTGCCTCGGAGTATACGGTCGTCCAACTCGGAATACAAGGCCGTCCAGTTCGGAATCTAATCACGACGGACCCACCTTAATCCAGACGCGCAAGGGCGCTGTGCAACCAAAGCGTTTCCATACGAGAGGGCCTCAATCAGGTTAAGAAAGTACCGAAGCGTTCTAAGCCTGAGACCCTCTTTCCGAGGTGATTAGAACGACAGAGCGAACACCAATGGCCGCCCAGGACTTCGCTTTGCAGGTGAAAGAATTCCACGAGCTCGCACACCTGATAGGCATTTCGAGCTGTCAGCAGGACGTGATATCCCCTGCTTTTCAGTTCGCCGATTATCGGGAGAAAAAAAGGAATGTGAGGCGAATTGTCAAAGTCGATCCAGATCTTCTTGGATTTGGCCGTCCTGGCGTTGGCGCATCCCACTTGCTGATCGATCGTCAGCGCTTTTTCCACTATGGGCAGAGGCGAAGACATAATTGATACACTCCGTAGAATCTTGTCGGACAAGTGCCAATTGTGAAATTTTAGCAGACCATACTTTTTTTCAAGTCTGACTTTCCGAACGGAATACCTCGATTGATTACCAATCCGCATCGCCCGGCGGAAACAAGTTCCAAATTGTCTGATCTGGGCGGACCACGTCCCGTGTTGCAGCCGAAATCGCTGGCAGTGATCTTTACGACGCAATTAGGAACTTCCGGAAATAGTACGCACCGGACGGGCTGACCGCTGAGAACTTTATCTCCAAAGAGTAGCGAAGATTTTCCCACACGCAAAAAGTTCACATATCAAATCACGCACAACCCCTGCAATATGATGAGGTCACATTGCAACGGCATTGGTAAAATATGTGCATATTCAATGTCTAAAATTGTCGCCCTTTTGTGCCATTTGCATGCATTCTGGCCCGTCGCGAGGTCAGAAACGGACGCAAGCCGGACTCGAATTGCGCGACTGAGAAGCTCATGAATTCCAAAACGGCGGGAATCCATCGCACGGGATCCGATCCTAGTGCTTCGTTATCCGAGTCTCGGCACCTGCTGCTCGGGAGCATGGTGTCGCGGTGGGCTGAGCGCACACCCGATTCGCCCGCGGTTTCCCAAGGCGACGCGCTCTGGACATATGCGGAACTGGTCGGGAGCGCCCGCGCACTTGCGTGTTCCCTACCCCCGGGTGAAGTCGTCGCGGTAACTGGGCAGCAAAGCTTCGGGATGGTAGCGGGCATTCTCGCAGTGTTGTCAAGCCGCAGCGTTTTGCTAACTATAGATCCTAATCTGCCGGAACGCCGACAGCAGTTGTTTGTCGAGCAAGCCGGTGCTCGGCGGCTGTTGGTTGCCGGCGAAATGCCGACTTGGATGCGTCAGTACCAATGGGACGACGCGATCACGGTGGGTCCCAATCAAGTCATCAATTCCGGCCACGCGGCCGTTCCACCCGAACCATTACCAGATGATCCGGCGTACATTTTTTTTACCTCTGGCTCGACGGGCGTCCCAAAGGGAGTGCGCGGCTGCCATAAAGGCCTGAGCCACTTCCTGGCGTGGCAATCCGATGCGTTTCAAGTTGGCTCCGGTGACCGTGTCGCGCAATTGACCAATTTGTCTTTCGATCCCTTGTTGCGGTCCATGTTTTTGGCATTAGTCAGCGGTGGAGTTTTGTGCCTGCCGCAGAAATCGACCACACTGGCTCCTGAAAGTGTGTTGCACTGGATGGAACAATCGGGGGTCACACTGTTGCACGTTGTTCCAAGCCTCGCAATTACTTGGCTGGGGAGCGTGCCGGCGGGTTGCACTATGCCGGATTTGAGGTTGGTGTTTTTTGCCGGGGAACCGCTGCACGAGTCGCTCGTGCGGCGCTGGCGCTCGAAGTTCCCGTCGAGTGTGATTGTGAATCTTTACGGTCCAACGGAAACAACGATGGCCAAATTTTTTTACACGGTGCCGCTCGAACCCGATCCAGGTATCCAGCCAGTGGGGCTGCCGTTGCCGGAGACCGAGGGTTTGCTGCTCGATGAACAAGGCGCGTTGTGCAGCGCAGGCGAAATCGGAGAAATCGTGGTGCGCACGCCCTTCCGGTCGCTTGGGTATATCAACGCGCCAGAGGAGCAACAGCGGCGTTTCATTCGCAATCCTTTCCGCGACGATCCAACGGATTTGCTCTATCGCACCGGTGATCGTGGCCGCTACCGAGCCGATGGAGCGCTCGAAATCCTGGGACGACTGGACTTTCAAGTCAAGATACAAGGCGTCCGCGTCGAGCCCGACGAGGTCAGCGCCATCATCCTGCAACATCCCGGCGTGCAGTCCTGCGTCGTGATTGCGCAGCCGGACGCTTCTCAAAAATTGATTTTGGCCGCGTACGTTGTCGGCCCCGGTCTTTCTTCGGAGGAGTTGCGTGGGTTCCTGGGCGGAGAATTGCCGGCGGCGATGGTCCCGTCCTCGTTCGTGTTTCTCGATCGCTTACCGCTGAACCCAAATGGAAAAGTAGACCGCAGCGCGTTACCCGCGCTTGGCCTGACGCGCTCGTTTGTTGCGCCGCGCACGCAACTGGAACAGAAGTTGGCGGGCCTGTGGCAAGAGATACTCGGCTTGGAGAAGGTAGGGCTGGAAGACAACTTTTTCGAGTTGGGCGGCAATTCGGTAGGGCTGGCGCAGGTGCATGGAAAACTGCGGACGTTGATCAATCAGGACGTTCCCATCACCCACCTTTTCCAGTATCCCACCGTCCGAGCGCTCGCCGATCACTTGAGCCGCAAGGCGCCGAGGGCATCTTCCCATATGAATGCCCGCCAGCGGGCCGCGCGGCAAATCGCGGCGCGGGCGGGGCAATCTGTAATGGAAGAGGACTGAGCTTTGAGAAAATATCACTTGAACCAGAGGTCATTCATTCCACTATGAGCGATCAAATCGAACGACGAGAGAATCTCTCGAACGAAGAATTCATGAAGGAGTACGTCTACGCCAATCGGCCCGTCATCGTGACGGATGCCCTTCGCCAGTGGAAAGCCGTCGGGCGCTGGACCCCCGAATTCTTCAAGGGGGAATTCGCCGATATGAACTTGGCGCTCAACAAAGTTTCCTGGAGCAAGGAGAATGGCGGAGCCGACTTGACCATGGCGAGATTCGTCGACACCGTTCTTGCCTTCACCGACGAGAATCCCGCGCCCTATCTCCGCAACCAAAACCTTTGCGAACTCTTTCCTTCCTTGATGCAGAACGCATCGCCGATGCCGGGGTACTGTTCTCCGAATTGGCTGCCCGAGTCCTATTCCGTGAAAAGTTTACAGCGGGTCTTTCATGAGCACTCGGAAATTCAATTTTGCTTCGGAGGCACTGGCGGCGCGTTTCCGGTGCTTCATTACGATGTTCTCACGTCCCACGCCTATTTGTTTCAGATTTACGGGCGGAAAAAATTTATTGTATTCAGCCCGGATCAAGAACCGTACCTGTATCTGAGGCCGCGGAACTTTTCGCAAGTCGTTGAGAAACCGGACCTGGATAAATTCCCGTTGTTCAAGAAAGCCAAGGCAACTACTTGTGTTCTTGAGCCCGGAGAGTTCGTGTTCGTGCCGATCCAATGGTGGCACACGGCAAAAATACTCACTCCGTGTATTACGCTATCCTTGAATGTTGTGAACGACTCCAACTGGAAGCCTCTGACCGAGTGGGTTTGTAGCGGTCGAGAGACGATCTTGCGGCTTCCCAGCCGGCTTTATCTGAATGCTGTCGGATCGCGGCGGGATCAGAGGGTTCGGAGGTCGGCATGAGGGGTTCGGGAAACAAGAAGTCGATCGGCGACATCGCGATCATCGGCATGGCCGGGCGTTTCCCCGGCGCGCGCGATGTGCGGGCGTTTTGGCAAAACCTGAAGAACGGCATCGAGTCCGTCTCATTCTTCACGGATGCGGAACTGGCGGCAGCAGGCGTCGCCCCGGAATTGCTGGCCGACCCGAATTACGTCAAGGCGCGGGCCATGTTGGAGGATGTCGAGGCGTTCGACGCGGAATTGTTCGGCTACAGCCCGCGCGATGCGGAGATGATGGATCCGCAACACCGGCTGTTCCTCGAGACGGCCTGGGCAGCGCTCGAAGACGCAGGGTACGATTCGTGGCGTTACGGGGGAGCCATTGGCACGTTCGGCGGACTTTATTTCGATACCTATCTACTTGCTAATCTATGCGCCGACCCGCGGAAGACCGAAAGCCTGCTGAATCACAGCGAGCCCGGAAGCTACCAGATGTACCTGGGAAACGACAAAGACTATCTAACCTCGCGAGTAGCCTACAAACTGAATCTGCGCGGACCGGCCATCACGGTTCAGACGGCGTGCTCCACCTCGCTCGTGGCGGTTTGCCAAGCTTGCCAAAGTTTACTTTATTATCAGTGTGACATGGCTCTGGCGGGGGGCGTGGCGGTCATCGTGCCCCAGCAGAAAGGGTACTTGTATCAAGACGGCGGGATGCAGTCGCGGGACGGGCACTGCAAACCGTTTGACGCGCAGGCACAAGGCACGCTGTTTGGCAACGGGGTAGGGTTAGTGGTGTTGAAGCGGCTGGACGAGGCCGTCGCGGATGGCGACCATATTTATGCGGTCATCAAAGGTTCGGCAATCAACAATGACGGCGCCGTTAAAGTCAGCTACACCGCGCCTAGCATCGACGGCCAATCAGAAGTGATCGTTCTGGCGCAGACCATCGCCGGGGTCAGCGCCGACACCATCAATTATGTTGAGGCCCACGGTACCGGAACTCCGTTAGGCGACCCGCTCGAAGTGGCGGCGCTGACACAGGCGTTCCGAGAGAGCACTGACAAGCGCGGGTTCTGCGGCATTGGGTCACTGAAGAGCAACGTGGGGCATTTGGATGCCGCAGCGGGCGTCGCGGGTTTGATCAAGGCGGCGTTGGCGCTGGAGAATGAACTCATTCCGGCAACGCTGCACTTCACCTCGCCGAATCCTAAGATCGATTTCGCGAGCAGCCCGTTCTACGTTGTCTCGAAACCCACGGAATGGAAGACGAATGACGCGCCGCGCAGGGCGGGGGTCAGTGCATTTGGAGTAGGCGGCACCAACGCGCACGTGGTGCTGGAGGAAGCGCCGGCCATCGAACCATCCGGGTCTTCGCGCGGGACGCACTTGCTGAAGCTTTCCGCGAAAACGCCTGCCGCATTGGATCGGGCGACGGCCCAGTTGGCGGCGCATCTAAAAACACATCTCGAGCTGAATCTTGCCGATGTGGCCTATACCCTGGAGGTGGGCCGCCGTATATTGCCGCAGAGGCGCGTGGTGGTTTGCCACGACACACTGGACGCCGCAGCGCAGTTGGAAAAGCCCGACCCGAAACGTGTCTTCATCGGAAGGCAGGTGCGAGAAGACGCCCCGGTCGTATTCATGTTCCCCGGCCAGGGCTCGCAGTATGTCGGAATGGGCGCCAACCTCTACCACTCTGAGCATGTCTTCCGCGAAGTGGTGGATCGCTGCGCTGAATTCCTCCAGCCGATGCTGCAAACTGACTTGCGCCTGATTCTGTTTCCTGTCGAAGGACTGGAAAAAGACGCCGAACAGTTGCTGGTTCAAACTCGGTTCACGCAACCTGCGCTGTTTGTTATTGAGTACGCTTTGGCGACGCTGTGGATTTCCTGGGGCATCAAGCCGGTGGCAATGATTGGCCACAGCGTAGGCGAATATGTCGCCGCGTGCTTGGCCGGAGTTTTTTCTCTCGAGGATGGGCTCACGCTGATTGCGGAACGTGCACGCCTCGTGCAGCAACAGCCAGGCGGCGCAATGCTCGCCGTCGGGCTGCCTGAAAATGAAGTATTGCAATGGCTCGACGGGACAGGAACCGGAGAGATGGCCATCGCGGCGATCAACTCGCCGGGCATGTGCGTGGTCGCGGGCCCGCACGAAGACATTGCGGAGTTGGAAACAAAGCTATCCTCTCGGGAAGTTACGTTCCGGCATCTTCGTACCTCACACGCGTTCCATTCCCCGATGATGGAGCCCGTGCTCGCGCCATTCACCGAAGTGGTGCGGCAGATTTCCCTTCACGCGCCGCAAATCCCGTACGTTTCCAATGTGACCGCTCAATGGATAACCGAGGCAGACGCAACCGATCCGCATTACTGGGCCGGCCACGTGCGCCAGGCCGTGCGATTCGCAGAAGGCATCGCGCACTTCGTGCAAGATCCAGCCACGGTACTGCTGGAAGTCGGACCCGGCCAAACGTTGAGCACGTTGGCGCGGCAACATCCGGATTGGAAGCGCGAGCAGGCCGTGCTGAGTTCGTTGGTAAAACGAGAGGAAGCGGATTCGATCATCGCGGCGTGCGGGCGACTCTGGCTGGCAGGTACGAGCGTCGATGCAGAAGCATTTTTCGCCAACGAACGCCGGAAACGAGTGTCGTTACCGACATACTCATTCGAGCGCACACGCCACTGGGTCGAATCGAATGGAGTGACTTGGACCGCGACTGCGGCGTCAACTCCGGCTTTGGACCTCCGCGCCACGGAGCGCACTTCGGCGTCAGGCGCAACGACGCCAGCGAAGCGAACGGATGAACTCAAGACGATGTTGAAGGAGTTATCCGGAAAGGATTACAGCGACGCGGACGACAACGTCTCGTTTGTGGAGTTGGGCTTCGAGTCGCTGTTTCTCACACAGCTCAGCCTGGCAATTACGAAACGGTTCGGCGTCCAAGTCGCGTTCCGTCAATTGCTCGGCGATATCAATACATTGGCTTTGCTGGCGGCTCATCTGGACATAGCCGCACCGCCCGCAATTGTTGAACCGGTGGCGCCTGTACTGGCGGCCACCGAGCCACAAACAGCGCCGTTGACGGAAGCGCAGCGCGAGCTGTGGCTCGCGACGGCCATCGGCGACGCGGCGTCGTGCGTGTTCAACCAGTCCTCCACGTTGCGATTGCGTGGACCTTTGCAACAGCGAGTTCTGGAGAGCGCATTTCAGGAATTAGTTCAGCGGCACGATGGATTGCGCGCGACGTTTTCTGAAAATGGCGATTCTCAAACCGTCGCGCCACGATTGGCGATCGACCTTCCCTTCTCTGATCTGACTGGACGCGCGACGCAGTTAGACGCGCTGCTCGCCGATGAAGCTTCGCGGCCATTCGATTTAGCGCACGGACCGCTCGTACGCGCGCGATTGGTAAGACTCGATCAGAACAATCACATCATGTTGTTCACGGTTCACCACATCGTTTGTGACGGCAGGTCGCTGGCCATATTGTCGAACGACTTGGGCGAATTATATTCGGCGAAGTGTGCCGGACGGGCGGCGCTGCTGGTGCCGGCGCAATCGTTAATGGCGTATGCGGTGGAAGAATATCGTCAAACGGAAAGCCCTGAACGGCGTGCGGCCGAGTCCTACTGGATTGAGCAGTATGCTGACCAACCACCTGCACTGGAGTTGCCTCCGGACTTTCCACGTCCGGCGCAGAAGTCTTTTCACGGGGGGCTGGCGAAATTTGAATTGCCACCCGCGCTTTGTAGCGGGTTAAATCGTGCCGGCGCGCGGCAAGGATGCACCTTCTTCACGATTCTGCTTGCGGCATACTACGTGCTCCTGTACCGGCTTACAGGTCAGGAGGACATCGTCGTTGGCGTGCCGTTTGCCACGCCGGGAACGGAGGGGAGCGAGTCGCTGGTCGGACATACCGTTAATTTTCTGGCGGTGCGTGACCACCTTTCTGGAAATTCGTCATGGGGCGACCACCTCCAAGCGGTGAAACGCCTGGTAATTGAGGCGGTGGAGCACCGGCATTTCACCTACGGCAGCCTGATCCAGAAACTGGCCTTGGCCAGAGACAACAGCCGCATCCCGCTCGTCGCCGCGTCGTTCAATCTGGCGCGCAGGGATAATCCTCTGCGGTTCACGGACCTCCAGGTCACGAAAGAACTCAATCCGCACAGTTTCACAAATCTTGATATTACCTTTGATTTTAATCAAGACGGCGACACTTTGACGCTGGACTGCGTCTACAATACCGATCTGTTTGACGCTGCGACGATCAACCGCTGGTTTGGGCACTTCGAAACGCTTTTGAACGCCATCGCGGAAAGCCCGACAGAAGTGCTGGGAAAACTACCTGTCCTTGGGGAGATCGAGCGCAGAGAACAAATCGTCGACTGGAACAACACAGCTGTAGAAATTCCCAAACACGCCGCTCTCTACCGGTGGTTCGAGTCACAAGTGGAAAAAACCCCTGAAGCCCGCGCCCTAACATTCGAGCGCGAACATTTGACTTACGGAGAACTCAATCACCGCGCAAACCAACTTGCGTGGCATTTGAAGAAATTGGGCGCGGGACCACACTCGTTGGTCGGGCTTTATGTCGAACGATCTCTTGAGATGGTCGTGGGCCTCCTTGGGATTCTTAAGGCCGGAGGCGCCTATGTGCCCCTGGATCCTTCTTTCCCAGTGAACCGCCTCGCGTACATGGTATCGGACAGCGGGATGGACGTGCTGATCACTCATCGCAACCTTGAAAAGAATTTACCGGTCCAGCCGGCATCGGTCGTTCGCTTGGATTCCGATTGGGGGGAGATTGCAAAGCAAGGCATCGATGATCTCAAATCTGAGGATGCAGGACCGGGGGACCTTGCCTACGTGCTTTACACATCGGGTTCAACCGGCAAACCGAAGGGCGTGGGAATTCCTCACTCGGCAGTCACGAATTTTCTCTCTTCAATGCAACGCGAGCCCGGTTTCACGGCCACAGATTCGCTGTTGGCGGTAACAACCCTCTCCTTCGACATTGCCGGCCTCGAGATTTATCTTCCCCTAATCAGTGGCGGAAGTGTGGTGATCGCGAGCTACGATGACTCCCACGATCCCGCGCGATTAATGGAATTAATACGCAACTCCCATTGCAGCATGCTGCAAGCTACACCAGCCACTTGGCGGGCGCTTATCGATGCGGGCTGGAGCGGTTCGCCAACCCTGACCGTTCTGTGCGGCGGCGAATCCCTGCCTCGTGATTTGGCGAAAGACCTCCTTCCACGTTGCAGGGAGCTGTGGAATATGTACGGTCCGACAGAAACTACTATCTGGTCGACCGTCCATCGGGTTACTTCCACCGACGGCCCAATTCCAATCGGCCGGCCGATCGCCAATACGAAAACATTTGTGCTGGATGCGTACCGCAATCTCGCTCCAGCGGGCGCCGTTGGCGAGCTTTACATCGGTGGCGCGGGCTTGGCGCGCGGGTACTTGGGTCGTCCCGAGCTGACACAGGAACGTTTTATCCAAAGCCCTTTTGACACGCGTGCGCGGCTGTACCGCACCGGCGATATAGCGCGATGGTTGCCCGGGGGAATTCTGGAATGCCTTGGCCGGGTGGATAGCCAGGTCAAGATCCGCGGGTTCCGTATCGAGTTGGGCGAAATCGAGGCGGTTCTCAGCTTGCATCCTGGGATCCGCCAATGCGCAGCGATTGCACGTGAGGACCTGCCCGGTAACGCACGGCTTGTCGCCTATTTTGAAGCGCAGCCGGGCCAAACGCTGAACGTCACCGACTTGCGTGCCAGCCTGGAGAAGAACCTTCCGGCGTACATGATCCCTTCGGTCTTCGTGGTAATGGAAAAACTCCCGCTCACGAACAACGGCAAGATTGATCGCAAATCATTGCCGGCTCCGGAGCAGTCGGTCCTGATCAGGTCCGAGTTCGTCGCTCCAGAGTATCCGTCCGAGCAGATGCTGGCCCGGATTTGGACCAAAGTCCTGAAAGTGAAGCGCGTTGGGCGCCACGACAACTTCTTCGAATTGGGAGGTCATTCGCTGCTGGCGGTGCGGCTAGTCGTTGAGATCGAGAAGCTCACGAAAATCCGCCTGCCGCTCGCGATGTTGTTGCAGGCCCCCACCATTGCGGGGCTCGCGGACTTACTTCGCCGGGAGAACTGGACACCATCGTGGTCTTGCCTAGTTCCGATCCAGTCGGCTGGGTCCAAACCCCCTCTATTTCTAATGCATGCTCACGGCGGCAACGTCCTCGAATACTATCCGCTGGCAAACCTGCTTGGTCCAGATCAGCCCGTGTATGCCCTTCAGGCCAGAGGGCTGAACGGCCACATTGTGAAGGACTCGACGCTGGAAGATATGGCTGCAGCGTATATCACCGAACTTCGAAGTCTTCAGCCCGAGGGTCCGTACTTTTTGGGGGGCTTTTGTTTTGGAGGACTGCTGGCTTTGGAGGTTGCGCAGCAACTCACTGCCGCGGGGCAAGCTGTGGCATTGCTGGCCATGATCCAATCGGTGCATCCCGAAGCCTGGCGTTTTAAGCCCGGCACCTCGGTCTTCCAGCGCGCATGGTATCGGGCGACCAAGCGAATCAGCCTCGAATCAGATAATTTGCTATATGGCAATAAGGGCTACATCGTGGATAAGCTTCGTTACGTATCGGGTGTCGTGCGTGCGCGCATCGCCATCGCTGTAGGTAGCCTGACTGGCCGCGAACACCCGGATCCCACGCAGTTGCCCATGCAGTACATCCTGGAGACTCTTGGCAAGGTACATGAAAAAGCCCTCAAAACCTGGGTTCCGCGTCCCTACGGGGGCCGGGTTGTCCTCTTTCGTGCCAGCAAACAGCTGTCCGGAATGGCTGCCGACCAGTACCTGGGCTGGAAACATGTTTTCAATGGGAATCTGGAAGTCCGCGAAATACCAGGTCATCAGCAAAATCTTTTGCTGGAGCCCAATGTCCTGCGCCTTGCTACCGAATTCACCAACATCTTGTAATTTGAGTTGAGGGACATTCGCTTGTCGCGGTCCAGATGTTACTAGCGGTTCAAGAGCTGGCAAGAAGAATTGTGCCATAGTCGACCATTTCTTATTCCTCTCCTAAGGAACTTATAGGCTAAGTTGCTGATGTTGCTGAAAGCGGTATGACTTGGAAGCCGAGAAGGGCAGCGTGCTTGCGGAGTTTCATCTCTGCTCGTCGCCGGGCGTGTTCCTCAGACTGGTGGAAAACGGTCTCGGCACGGCGCGTTGACCAAGTAGACTTCCAAACCTCTTGCTTCCAGAATTTGAAACACTGGAATCCAGTACACGCCGGTGGACTCCATCGCCACCGTGCGAATCCGGCACTGCACGAGCCAATCCGCCAGAGCATGCAGATCGCAGGTGAAGGTGCTGAACATGCGTACTGATTCTTCGTCACGATCAGGGGGAACAGCCACGTAGATTTCTTCTGCCCCGATGTCAACCCCCGCAGCATCGCGCTCCAGTACAACGGCTCTGCACTCTCGTTTCTCTCGTCTCTTCGCCATCATTTTCTCCTTGCGTGGAGAACGCGGCCCGAGGCGCGAAACCTTGCAGTCTCCTAATCGAGATCGCTGTCGTTGCCAACAGACGTCATCACTGACCTGTCCGCTACCTCGGACCCACGCTTTTCGACGGGCTTCGGAAAGCACCATTGAGGACTTCGGGCCGTAGCTTGCCGCATTCTCACGCACCCCTATCATCGCTCATTTCAAGTTCCTTCCGTCCCTGTCTGGGCGGGGCCCAGTCAATCGCTTTTCGGAATTTCCCGGTGATATTTCAGTTTGAAATTATATTTCCCGATCTGTGAGGGCGGCATTCCCTCGTCGGCTTAGGAATGCAGACGCCGAACGCTGCTGTCGGAGTAGATGGTATTTGAATCTTCCAAAGGATGAGCTTGACTTCAGATTCGATATTTCCTCTAGTTAGGCAATAGTCCAGCTTCAGCTTTCACCCGGGTCGAAGAGAAAGTTCGCTGACGCATAGCCTCCCGACGCGCCTTAACGGAGCGAAGCCGACCATCCGAGAAAAAAGATGTTCAGCGGTACGGAGAGCGGTACGGAATGTCTAAACAAAGCGTGGCGAAAACGTGGTTAGGTCCACCGCAATGAAATGGTAGGCCCGTGCGGACTCGAACCGCAGACCTCTACTGTGTCAAGGTAACAAGGTTAGGTATTACAATAACTTACAAGACCGCGGGGACTGCCAACGTACGCGGAAGTCGTACAAGACATCGCACTCTGTGGGTTGGAGTGTGGGTTGGAAATAATCACGGAGGCCTCGCCTTTCTGTATCCTCATTATAGCACAAATAATCTGTTCACGCTCTGGATTTGTGCGACCAAGTCAAAGTTTTTAGGCATCAGTGGGCTCGTCAGCCCAACAGCACACGGGCATAAGCTCTTCTCCAATGCAACAGTTGCTGGAGGAGGGACCATGCGAGTCCGTTATCAACGGGGATATCTGCGGCTTAGACAAAGGAAGACGGGACCTGATCGTTGGGAGTTCCTTTGGCGGGACAGCGAACCTTCCGGAGTGCGCGTCCGGCGCAAAGCAGTCATTGGAACCGTCCTGCAGTATCCAAATTTGGAAAACGCCTGGCAAGCGAGTAACGGCCTCCGCGTATCAATCAACGAAACACGCAATCGTCAACGCGAACAGACTCTAACAGTTGCTGACCTTGTCGATCACTATATCGCGACCGAGCTAGCCAATGATCAATTTGACGGAGGAAAGTCCCACGCTACGAAGACGATCTACACAGATTTCCTCACGAGATGGGTGAGGCCCACATGGGGGAGTCTGAACATACGTGACGTATGCACAGTCGCCGTCGAACATTGGCTTCGTCACTGCCAGAACGTGCGTCATCAAGCGCATGATAAGTAAGCCCTTGCGATGAACACGGGGGAAAGTGCCCATGTAGTGTTTGGCAGTTCATTTTCATCGACGCGAGATTTTTCAAATGACGAAGACAACAAGAGACAACTCCTGACGAAGAGCAAACTTTTTATTGGGCGATGATTGACTAGGACTCTTATTGGTACACGTTGTTTCTGATCCAAATTTCTACCTCGTCAGGGCTCGAATACGGTACCTGCCTGCAATTCGGGTGGGC
>WNFF01002680.1_pt1 | contig 14563 bp, 10 predicted proteins | sample 5400441 | NCBI WGS metagenome assembly WNFF01 (sample SAMN13153345, study PRJNA577476) | soil metagenome | isolation source: 120 cm saprolite under Douglas fir tree site 2 hole 3 replicate 1 | place: USA:California | collected 2015-04-18 | reverse complement strand
GAGCCTCCCGCCGCCGGCGACGGCTGCTGGCATGGCCTGCGGATCCCGGACGCCGAGCGCAGCTTCGAGCCCTGTGACCTGGATGAATGCTCCTTCACCCGTCCGGTGACACTTGCCCCGCTGGCAACGTGCGGCCGCGATGACTCCGCAGCGGCGCGGGTGACTCTTGCCGCCGGTCCCGAAGGTCAAGCCTGGGCTGGTCATGCTGTTCGTCGGCGGGCGTGCCGGTCACCGGTGCTGGTGTTACGCGCATGTGGTGGCTTGTCCGCTCCGGCCGCGCGGAGCGCCGGGATCGTGCTGTGCGGCGGTGCCCGAAAAGGTGCCGGTGCGCCGGGGCGGCCCGGCGCGCCGGGGGCTGAGCCTGCGGGGCAGGCACGGTGCCGCGGCCGCGCCACGGCCAGTTCGTCACCGAGGCGCGCCTGGGCTGCGCCGCGGCGCAAGTCGGCGCAGCCGGGACGCGCCGCTGGGCCGCTGGGCCGCTGGGCGCGGGCCGGCGTGGGAAGCGCTGCTCCGGCCCGGGCAGGTACGCACGGTAGGCGGCTGACGGGAGCGTCGATTCACGGCGCTGGTGGCGGGGATGACAGCAGCCAGCCAGGACCGGCGGGTGGCGGCTGTCCTGCTCGGGAGCGGTCATCGCGACCTGCCTGGGCAGCATCTGGCACGCAATCCTGCTGACTACTTAAAGTGAGCATAATGGTCGCGCGCCAAGTCCTCAGCGGCGGACAGATCGATGCTCCTATGTTTGTCAAGGGGCCCATACGTTTGTCGGCCTCAATTCTGGGGGCTGGTAATGGTTTTCTGCGCTGGGTGGCTGGGGCTGCGGACAAGACAGGGAAGGGCCGCTCCGGGTGGGAGGGCAAGCTCTTATGAGGTCACGCCCCAGCAGGTCGGATGTGCCCGGGAGCGGCCGGCGAATCGTTCGAAGGCCAGCAGGATGCGGCAGCCGATTAGCGGGCCAGGCCGCCCCCGGGAGTGTGCGTCAGCCCGCGGCGGTGCGCAGGTGGGGGTAGATCTCGCGGGCGACGTAGCGCTTGAGGCAGCGGATGATCTCCGGCTTGGATTTTCCTTCGCCCGTGCAGTGCTCGACGTAGGCGCGGGTGGCCGGGTGAGAGCCCATGCGGGTGAATACGATGCGCCACAGGGCGTGGCCGGCCTGGCGGTTGCCGCCAGGGTTGAGCCGGTGCGGACGGTCTTGCCTGATGATGCCGGGATGGGGGCGGCGGCGCACATGTGCGCCCAGGCGGCCTCGCTGCGCAGCCGCTCAGGGTGATCCCCGCCGCGATGAGCAAGAGCGCCGCGGTGTGCGGGCCGACCCCGTAGAGGGCGAGAAGGCCGGGAGCGTGCGCTGTCACGAGGGGGACGATGAGCTCGCCGGGGCGCTCGAGCTGGGCATCGAAGAACTCGGCGCGCCGTCCCAGCTCGCGCAGCGGAGGCGGGTGGCGTAGCCGACGGTGCTGCCGGGACGGGGACGTAGCGACGCCAGCCCGGCGACCAGGGCAGCTGGGGTGTGCTTGGCGAAGCGGGCTCGCAGGTCATCTGGGCCGGTCACGATCAGGGGCCCTGGCCTGGTTGATCGTCTGGGTGCGTTCTGCTGCGGCGCTGCGCCTGGCGACCATCAGCGCACGGATCGCCTCCACGGAACCGTCGCGTCCCTTGGGTGCGCCGCGGGCCCGGCCGGACTGGGCGGCGCGGGCGGCGCTGACGGCGTCCAGCGGGCCGGACTTGCCCTGCCGGCGGCGGTCCTGGCGGCCGGAGCGGTCGACCCCGGCGACCCGGACACCGGCGGTGGTGACGTGGCGGGCCAGGCCGGCGCCGTAGCTGCCGGTGCCTTCGATCCCGGCCAGGCAGACGGTCCCGAACCCGCCCAGCCACTCCAGGAGGCGGGCGTAGCCGGCCGGGCTGGCCGGGAACTCCCTGACGCCGGGCAGCCCTCCGATGGGATCGAGCGCGGCGGCGGCATGCACGTCAGCATGAGTGTCTGCACCACCGGTAATTGCGCGTGACTCTACGATGGGCAATGCCATCTCTTTTCCGAGGTTGAAGGGATGGCACGCACCCGCTGGCCGTCGGACCTGTGAACCCCGGCCTCTTGTCCAGGACGGGCAGATCAGGCCGACACCGCCGGCAGGTGCCAGAAAAACTGGGGCCCGGCCGGCAGATCGTTTCGCAAGACAGCCCGATACGGCGTCAGCCGACTCGGAGGTCAGGCCGGGACCCAGGCCCCTGACCCTACGCCCCCGCCAGATCATCGTCGGGGAAGCCGCGCCAGAAGCACAACCCACACTCTCCCTGCCGACTCGGCGCGGCTTGCAACTACTCGGGCCCCTGCGGGGGAGAACGCGCAGATCATCCGATTCTGGGTGCACGTAACCCGTGGCTTACTCGATGCCCTTTGAGTCATCATCGAGGTCTGCTGGAGGCGGGTGTCACCGTTTATTCAGGTTCGCGTATCGTCTGCCGATGGTTCTTTGCCCAGGTCGGTGACTCCCAGCGACTGTCGCCATAGGCACTGCTGACGCCCAGCCCGGGTGCGGCGCCAGCGCCTGCCGGAATGGCCGGTCTGCTATTTCATGGCGTTCAGGAGCTCCTGGCAGGCCCGCTCGCAGCGTCGGCAGGCCTCGGCGCAGACCCGGCAGTGCTCGTGCATCCGGGCATGCCGCGCGCACTCGTCGCCGCAGCTCTTGCAGATGGCCACGCAGGCCTCCAGCAACGGCCGGCTGACGTTAGCGTCGTACTCTGCCTGGCGGCTGGTGACCCCGGCGGTGGCGGTGCAGACATCGACGCAGTTCAGGCACAGCCGGATGCACTTGACCATCTCGGTCACGTTCTGCTCGCTCAAGTCGGCGTCAGTATCGGCGGTGCAGGCCTGGGCGCAGTCGTTGAGCGCGTCAATGGTGGCCGCCAGCAGGCCTGCGTCGACGTTGACGGCGCGCGGGTAGGTGTCCAGCATCTGCCTGGCGTAGCTCATGGCCCCTCCTTTGAAGGCGATGCAGCAACAGCACCTACTGTGGCAGCCGCCAATCGGCTGTGACTTGGGCGGGGTGTCAGGTAGCCCTGTTTACCGGGCGCAGCCGCCTCACGATCATGCGTTATGCCATCTGCGAATTCGCGTTGGCCTGGCAGATCACGAGGGCCGCGCCGGTGTAGTGCGGCTTTATGATCTCACCGTCCGGATGCGGTGGGCCGTGACGGTGGCGCGGGCGGGTTGCTGGCTGGCCGGCCATCGGTCACCCGAAACTGCTGCCCGCCGGACGCATCCCTGCGCAAAGGGGGCTTGCGTGTCAGCGGACGCAGTGCTAAAAGGCAAAGGTATCTGGCCGCCCGGCGGACCGGGCCAGTGCGAGGGGGGCGACGTGAGCTTTTCTGTTGAGGGCGACTATTTCGAGGTGTGCAACTGCGAGGTCAGCTGCAACTGCGTCTGGCTGGGGGCCGCCACCCACGACAACTGCGACGTCTTGCTGGCGTGGCATGTCACCAGCGGCAGCAAGGACGGTGTGGACCTGTCGGGCCTTAACGCCGTGATGGCCGTGCACTCGCCGAAGCGGATGACTGATGGCGGCTGGAAGGTGGCGCTGTACCTGGACGACCGCGCCTCCGCCGAGCACTCCGAAGCCCTGGGCGCGGTCTTTTCCGGGGGTGCTGGCGGCTATCTCGCCGGATTGGGCCCGCTGATCGGCGAGGTCGCCGGGGTGGAGCCAGCGGCGATCACGTTCGAGAAGTCGGACGGCTCGCTGCACGCTGAGGTCTCGGGCGCCCTATCGATGAGCAGCGACCAGCTCGTGGGGATGGATGGCAAGGAACCGGCCGTGATCACGAACGCGCCATTCGGCGCTGTGACGCAACCGGTCCGGCAGGCCAGGGCGAAAGACGTGAGCTACCACGGCCACTGGAGCGCCGATTTCTCGGGAACAAACAGCTTCGTCACCGATTTCCGCTACGAAGGCTGACCGAGGGCTCTGCCATGGCTGACCACGCCGGTCCAGCCTCCGCCGCACGGCCTGTGCAGGCCCTCCCGCCGCGCCAGCTCGCCCTGCCGTGGATCGCGGTCGCAGCGCTGGCGGCGGTGGCGTGGGCGGTCACTGTCATGCTGGCCCGGAACATGGGCAACGGGCCCGGGACCATGGGCCTGGCGCTGCTGCCTTTCCTCGGGCTGTGGGTGGTGATGATGGCCGCGATGATGCTGCCGTCGGTCACGCCGGTCGCTGTGCTGTGGACCCGTTTGATCACCGGCGCTTCGGCCGGCCCCGGGCGCGTGGTGCGGATGAGCCTGTTCCTCAGCGGTTACCTGCTGGTCTGGGCTGCGTACGGGGCGGTCGCCTTCGCGGCCCTCGCCGGAGCCGGGCGGCTGCTCACGGCGACGGCAGCGAAGTGGCTTGGCGTGGCGATCTTCATCGCTGTAGGCATCTACCAGCTCACCCCCTGGAAGGACTGGTGCTTGCGCCGGTGCCGCTCGCCGATCGGCGCGCTGATGTACTACCTCGGCTTCAAGGGCCGGAGCCGCGATGTCCGCGTCGGCCTGCATCACGGAGCGACGTGCGCCGGGTGCTGCTGGGGCTTGATGATCTTGCTGATCGCGGTCGGCGTGATGGATGTGGCGGTCATGGCGGCGCTAACAGTGGTCATCTTCGCTGAGAAGCTCTGGCGCCACGGGAAGCCATTCGGCCAGGCCGTCGGCGTACTGCTGGTGGCGATCGGGGTGCTGGCAATCTGGTTCCCGTGGCTGCTTCCTGGCCTGCACGTCTCCGCCATGCCGGCGATGTAGGACAGGCCAGTTCGGGCTCGACGAGCGTCAATTCGTCCTTGACCTTCACGGCCGGCGTGAACCAATCGGTCGATCACGTTTCCGTGCATGCGTAGTCATCCCCTGTCACGCCAATCATGATGCTTGATGGCCAACATGCACCGGTATCCATCCGCCCGTCGGCTTCCGGGCGCCGGGCGGCCGTACCGGTGGCCACACGCAGATCACTCAGATCTGCGCCCATCACGGGTGGCGCCGCCACGCCCAACCGGCCGCGCCGAACGGCGGATCAGGTGCGTTGAGCGCACCAGGGGCCTGTAACCAAGCGTGATGGGCGGCCAGGTCGCTTCCGAGGCGATTGCTGATCGCCTGTGCCGCGGGGCCCCGACCCTGGTTGGCCTCCGGGTCGTGCCTGCCTGAGCGGGCGGTCCGGGGTTCCTGCGGCAGCACCGAGCAGGCCACGAGACCCGGCGCCGGTCTGGTATGAAGCGGTCATGTGGGTTCTCATGAGCGCTGCCGAGCGCGAGGAGTTCCTTGCCGGCGTGCATGTCGGCGTACTGAGCGCGGCAGTGGGCAAAACGGGCCGGACGCTCGCCGTCCCGGTCTGGTACAGCTATCAGCTGGGTGGCCTGCTGACCGTGCTGACTGGCCGCCGGTCGCGCAAGGCCGGGGCGATCCGCGCGGCCGGCCGGTTCGGCCTCTGCGTCCAGGACGATAGCCCGCCTTACCGCTATGTCAGCGTCGAGGGGCCGGTGGTCAGCGAGGAGGAACTCGATCCCGCCGAGCGGCTCGCGATGGCCCGCCGCTATCTAGGCTCGGCGGGCGGTGACCGTTACGTCACCGGCAACCCGGACCCCAAGCGCGAGAACGTGGCGTTCCGGATGCGTCCGGAGCACTGGCTCAGCCAGGATCAGGGCAAGGGACATGCCGCAGGGTAGTGCTGCCCGTGGGCGGGATACCGCGGGATGAGCCGCTGGCCACTGCGAAGCAGTGAACGGGTGCCCACCCAGGCACCTTCGTGATCGGCCTGCCCGACGCGGCCTAGCTCGCTTGCCGCCACACCGCCCGGTTCTTGGCACCGCCGTGACCATATGCTCCGGCCTCGCGGGGAGGGTGCGCGGCTCGGCAGCCTTCTGGCTGCTGCTGGTTCCGCTGCCTGTCCGCCGCGCTGGCGCTGGTGGCGGGCACGGCCAGAGCTCCGGCCCGGGGCCAGGCTTTGCGGGCGTTTGTCGTTGCACAGCGGGGTGCCATGCTGGTGATCTGGCTGCGCCGGAGGCTGAGCCAGCCGAGGCCCCAGCAAATGACAAGAACCCTAACGGCAAGGATGGCCCGCTAGTCACGCCAGGTCACCGGCCAGACGTCACCGGGAACCTATCCACTGCCCAGACGATCGCTCGCGATCGCCGATTCCGCGCCGGGCTGCTCGTTCGCGTGCTGGCGCGGCTCCAGGGACAGAACTGGCAGTTCGGCGGCCACGCGGGCGCGATGGCGGAGCCTCACTATCATCGTGCGGTCAGGGAAGTTCTGCTAGAAGCCGGGCGGCTTCTAGCCTGACTACTGCGCTGCCCGAGCTGATGGCCCGCTGATAGGCCGCTCGCGCTCCGCTGATGTCTCCCTTATCGGCGAGCAAGATCCCCAGGTCGAGAGCGTCGTTCGGGGCAGCGTCGGCCTGGCCAGAGTTGATCGCCAGCTGGTAGGCGGCCTTGGCGCCCGAGGCGTCTCCCTGCTGGCTGAGGAGAGCGCCCAGGTTCACCGCCGCCCGGCGGTGCCGCATCACGGTGGCCTGAGCCGATGGCCTGCTGGTAGGCGGCGCGTGCACCGTCAGCGTCACCTTGGTGCCCGAGCAGGATCCCTAGTTGCCGGGCTGCTTCCGGTGCCGCCTCGGGGTGGCCGGATTCGGCCGCGCGCCGATAGGGGTCTAGCGCGCTCTTGGGGTCGCCGTTACGTTTTCAGCATGTTCCCGAGGTTGAGTGCGGCAGCCGGGGAATGGTCGGGGCATCTCGCGGTGAGCGCTGTCGCGTCCGGTTACCGGAGTAGATGGTCATTAACGTGATGGCGCATCGGCATGTGACGCCAACCGCTCCACTCGCCGAGACCCTGATGCACCCGCCCGGCCAACGGTCACGGCGCAGCCTCAAGGGACCGTGCCACTGCTCCACAAGCGCCCTGAAACCGCAGGACTTGGGCAGCGATTCAGACCGCACTGGGTCAGGGTCGCAACAGAACAGAAAGGTCACGTCCTCCTCCTCATCCCAGTAAGAGTGGATCCACTGTCCCATAGCATCATCATCGCGCAGCGGCCCCGTCCAAGTTCCAATGCTCAGAGGGCTCTCGGTCATATTTGCCAAATCTGGGCGACCGCCGTCCGGGTCAGCATCGAGCCAACACCCGCGCCTAACGGCGGATCTCGCGCGTCAAGCGGCGGGCAACGCCGACCACAGAGAGTGACGTACGAGGCGGTCAGCTCACGGCATCCCCAGCGCCGGCTGCCGACTCGGGCGCGCCGCATCGGGTCGCGCCACGTCGAAGGCGGTGCACGATATATGCGGCTGGAACCAGCAAGCTGTCGCCCGAGGGCAACGGCCTGGCTCGGCAGGTGAGGATAGGCCCGGTCGGATCACCGGAAGGCGCTTCCTCCGTTACCGCGCCGAACGAATCAGCTACCAATCCACAGGATTGAGGCTAAGAAGTTCCGCGAGGCGCCCTGTGGCGTTCTGTTCCGGATCGGTCATGGCTGGGCTTGGCCGAGCTTCGTCTGGTGATCAGTCGGACGGGCACGCGGTAGCGACCGTTGGAGTCCGCGTGGTCGTTGTCGATGATGTCGACCGGTGGCTGCAGGCCGCGCTGGCCTAGTTCGGCGAAGTCCTGGCGCGACCAGATGGTTGCGCTCGCCTCCTTGACAGATATCCCGGGGCGGTTGAGGCTGATCTAGGTGAGCGCTAACAAGACCAGCGCATGGTCAGTTACAGAGGCTCGCCTTGCCCGCGAGGGCGGGATGCACAGCTCGATCACGCGAGGAGAAGCACGCGAGGTCGCCAGCTACGTTAGCGCTAACAATTCGGCCCCATACGCAGGCTCTTGGAACGCACGTACCTTGACCGGTCGGCCTACGTGGTCAGCAAGCAGGAAGCGGCGCGGCTGGCGGGCACCAATACCAGCGTGGCCTCCGGGTACGAACTGGACGCGAGCGCCGCCGCCTGGTTGCACGCGTAGCTGCGGGCCGGCGATGGACTGCAGTCCCGCCGTCAGGTCACGCCGGTTCTTGCAGAGAGGGATCCTCGTTCCACGTGATTAGCCAAATCTGCCGTGGTCCGGACTGCTCGGCGCGGTCAGGGGCGTTCGCCCGGGTGGGAGACCCATATCCATCAGCGCCAACGAACATCTGTTAACGCCCAAATGATCGCACTATCAGCTGGCTTCTCGGCCTAGCCAAGCTCGGCTCAGTCAGCAGATGAACGATAGGAGCCTATCCGACATGTTGAGACTCCCCGTCCGGCGCACACGTCTTAGGACCGTCGCCGCAGCTACGGCGATTGCGCTCTTGCCGGTTGGCGTCACGCTCGCTCCGGCCACGGCGGCGCCCGCAGCGCAGCAGGTCCAACCGAGCAGACCGCAGGGCCCGTGTGACATCTATGCCACCGCCGGCACTCCCTGCGTGGCCGCCCACAGCACCACGCGGGCTCTGTACGCCTCCTACAACGGCCCGCTCTACCAGGTCAGGCGCCTATCAGACAACGCGGTCGAGAACATCGGCGTCGTCCGGCCCCGCGCGTTGCCGTTCCCGGATGCGGGCGGATACGCTGACGCGGCCGCGCAAGACGCGTTCTGCGCCGACACGACTTGTGTCATCACCAAGGTCTACGACCAATCCCCCAACCACAACGACCTCACCCAGGCACCCCGCGGCGCATTCAGCGGCCCCGCGATGGGCGGCTTCAACAACCTCCCGGTCGCGGACATGGCGCCGATCACGATCAGCGGCCACAAGGCCTACGGCGTCTTCATCGAGCCGGGCATGGGCCTGCGCGACAACGACACCACCGGCATCGCGACCGGCGACCAGCCGGAGGGCATGTACTGGGTCGTTAACGGCCATCACTTCAACGACGGCTGCTGCTCCGACTACGGCAACGCCGAGATCGACAGCCGCGACGACGGCAACGGCACGATGGAAACCAGCTACTTCGGCAACGCCACCGCCTGGTATCACGGGAACCCCCCCGGCCCGTGGGTCATGACTGACCAGGAGAACAACCTGGTGGGTTGCGTCAACCCGGGCAGTACCTCCAAACTCTGCGCAGACCTGCCAAACATCACCTCGCGGTTTGTGACCGCCGTGGCCAAGGGCGAGCCGACCACTGGGCCTCGCTGGGCGGCAACGCGCAGACGGGCGCCCTGTCGACTATGTTCGACGGGCCGCGCATCGACTCCAGCTATGACCCGATGCGCAAGCAGGGGGCCATCGTCTTGGGCAACGGCGGCGACAACAGCAACGGTTCGCAGGGCACCTTCTATGAAGGCGTGATGACGGCCGGATTCCCGACGGACGCCACCGACCAGCAGGTTCAGGCCAACATCGTGGCGACCAAGTACGACGTGCAGCGGCTGAGCCTGTCGCCGGCCTCGGCGACTGCCACTCCGCCAGGACTCCAGACGTTCACGCCGGGGTCCTCGCAGGACAGCACCGTGACGTTCACGAATACCACGGGGTCGCGTGCGGTGGGCGTGAAGCTGAGCATCTCCGTGCCCAGCAGGCAGTGGACCTCCGTCGTCCCAGGCACCACCGACACGTCGCAGACGTTCGATTCGGTCGCGCCCGGCGCGAGCGTGAGTGCGACCTTCAAGGTCACCTCGGGACCGGCGCCCTTCAACGGCGACCTGATCGGCAACGCCTCATGGACGAACCCGACCCAGGGCACCAGGCAATCCGGGATAACAGCCGAGAAGGTGCGCAACGTCAGCCCGATCAAGATCAACGAGTTCCGCGTGGGCACCAGTACCAACCCGACCAACGCGTTCATCGAGCTCTACAACGCCGGCGACAGCACCGTCGACCTGTCGAACTGGACTCTGACCGAGCACCCGGCGCGGCAGCCCATCTTCTCGACGGTGACCGTCCCGGCCGGGACGACGCTCGCGGGCCACCGCTTCTACCTGCTCGGCCTCGCCAACTCGGGGCTGGCGGCCCCCACCAGCGCGGGCGACACCACCATCAACCTCAGTAGCGCGACCGGCATGGCTCCCGGCCAGCAGGTCCAGATCGGCACCGGCTCGGCTGCGGAGACCCGCACGATCGCCCACGTCACCAACTCTGGTGCCACCGGGCCCCGCGTACCGGGCGAGATCGGCAACGCCGTCAAGCTGTCGGGAAACGGCGAGTACGTGAACCTGCCGAACGGCATCGTCAGCGGGCTGCACGACTTCACCATCTCGGCGTGGGTCAACCCGTCTGCCAACTCGGCCTGGTCGCGGGTGTTCGACTTCGGCACCGGCACCAGCAACTTCATGTTCCTCACGCTCAGCGCCGGCGGCGGCCCGCTCCGTTTCGCCGACGCCACCCCCAGCGGCGGCGGCGATTCGATCACTGGCCCCGGCACGCTGCCGCTGAACACCTGGTCGCACGTGGCGGTGACGCTGTCCGGCCACACCGGGACGCTGTACGTGAACGGCCAGCCGGTGGCGACCAACACCAACATGACCCTCACCCCCGCCGATCTCGGCGCCACCAACCAGAACTGGATCGGCCGGTCGCAGTTCATCGCCGACCCCTACCTGGCGGCCACCGTGGACGACTTCCAGATCTACGACCACGCCCTGTCCGCCGCCGAGATCGCCGCGCTGGCCAGCGGGCAGCCCGGTGCCGGCAACGTTGCCTCGTACAAGTTCGACGAGGACTCCGGTGAAACCGCGCTGGACTCCTCGGGCAACGGCCGCAACGCGACAATCATCAGCACCGGGAACGTCAGCACACCGCTGTGGCAGCCGCTGCCCGACGGACCCATCACAGTCCCCGCCGGCTCGGCCAACGTGCCCGTCACGAGCACATCGGGGTTCAAGGTCGGCCAGAAGCTGGCCATCGGCTACGGCCACACGCTGGAAACAGCCACGGTGACCGCCGTCGGCACGCCGGGCACGCAGGCCCGGCTCGCGGCTGCGACGCCCGCCGGCGCGACCAACATCAAGGTCACCTCGACCAGCAACATCACCGCCGGCGACACGATCCGGCTCGACATCGGCCCGAGGACCGAGAACGTCACCGTCGCGTCGGTGGGCACCTCCGGCGCAGGCGGCACCGGCCTCACCCTGACCGCCCCGCTGAAGTTCGACCACGCGTCCAACCTTCCCTTCAGCGACCGGGGCACCGGTGTCACCTTCAGCCCAGCGACACGCTTCGCGCACTCGAGTAACGAGCCCGTGCAGGCACTGGGCAGCAGCATCACCCTCGACAGTCCCCTCGGCCACAGCCACGCGATCAACGACCCGGTGCGTGATGCCGCGGTCACGACTGTGGGCTACCAGGGCCCGCCGGCACCTGACCAGTGGTTCGGCGGCCCCGCCCTCTCCACCAGCGCCGGCAGCATGGTGCTGCGCGACGCGAGGGGCCTGGTGGCTGACAGCCTCAACTACGGCGGCATCGTCGACCCACCGGCCACCGAGGGTTACCAGGGCGCGTCCGGGACAGGCCAGGGAGGCTGCTTCGCGCCCTCGCCCGTCTCGGCCAGTGGCGTCGACAGGAGCGACATCCGCCTGCCTGACGGCAACGACACCGACAGCAACTGCGGCGATTTCTCGATAACCAACCATCCCACGCCAGGTGACGCCAACCAGAACTTCACTCTGGACCCGGGTCCCCTGGTCTCGCTGCAGGCCACCAACAATGGCGCCAGCTCGGGCTATCTCAAGCACGACGACTCCGACGATCTTGTGGTCGTCGCGCCGGTGACGGCGGACAGCCCGAGCACCGACAAGCAGGACGCCACGTTTGTGGAAGCGGCCGGCCTGGCCAACCCAAACTGCGTCTCGTTCGAGTCGATCAACAAGCCCGGCAGCTACCTGCGGCACCAGAATTTCCAGTACCACCTGCAGCCCAGCGACGGCAGTTCGCTGTTCTCCACGGACGCGACCATCTGCCCGGCGACCGGCAACAGCGGTCAGGGCACGTCGTTCCAGTCGGTGAACTTCCCGGGCAGGTACATCCGCAACTTCAACAACGTCGTCTACCTCGCCGCCAACGGCGGCTCCAACCCCTGGGACACCGCTACCGGCTGGCCGGTCGACACGAGCTGGCTGGTGGCCACGCCCTGGGCACCAGCACCGTGAGGCGCCGGCGGCGGCAACTGAAGCTAGTGCACATCGGCCCTAAGAACATGGCGCTGAATCGAGCACGCCCCCCAGCGGCCTTGATCGATCACTCCCGGTGCCCACCGTCCACGGTGGGCACCGGGCTCGGCAGGTCGAGCAGCCGTTGCAGCTCGGCGAGGACGGCTTGCTGGCGGTGCCGGTCTGCCAGGGTGCTCGAGATCGGCCTTGACGCAGGGATGAGTGAGCATCTCGGTCACGGGGCCCTGCGATCCTGCCTGGGCGCGGCCCGGGCAGCAGCCGCAACGGCGGCTATCCGAAGGGGATGACGGCCGGGATCGGTATGACCGCCGCTCAGCACGCGTCGAGGAACGGCGTGATCAACGCGAGCACTTCGCCGGGCCGTCGTGTCACGCCGACGTGTGTGGTCCCCGGGAGCACTGCGAGTTGCGCGTTCGGCAGGAGTTCGAACATCTCCACCACGTCGGGCAACGGTGAGAAGTCGCGGTCGCCGAAGATCAGCAGGGTTGGTACCTGCAGTGATCGCAGCTCGTCGGTCCACCCCGGGAACTCGTGCACCAACATCGAGTTTTTGGCCGCGAACTCGTCGAAGTGCGCGGGGTCGGGAGCGACCGCGTCGTAGGCGTCTCGCATCGCCTGGAAGTCGGCCGGCGTCGGCATGCGGTCGTCGTCGAGTGGCGCGCTCTTCCGGCCCGGCGGGCGGTGGGCGTCCGCCGAGGCGACAATCAGCTTGCCAACTCTGGTGGGTGCGCCGAGCGCGACCGCGTACGCGACCAGACCGCCGAGGCTGAAACCGAACAGGTCGGCCTCGGTGATCCCCAGATGGTCGAGCAGCGCGACAACGTCACCGGCCAGCGCCTCGATCGTCATCGGGCGGTCGGTGTCGGCGGTGTGCCCGTGGCCCTGGAGTTCCGCCGCGATCACCTGCCTGCTCGCCGCAAGGGGTTCGAGCAACGGCCCGAAATTGAGGTCGATGGTCATCAGGCCACCGTGGAGGAGCACGAGAGGCCGACCGGATCCGCGCGTCTCGTAGTACAGCTGCAGGCCGTTCACCGATGCGTACGTCATACCGGATATGACGGAAGGTCTCGCGGGTATCGGGCTGTTCGACGATGCCGCGGGGCTGCCCCAGCCTGGTGAGGATCCCCCTGATCTGCGGGCCGTAGCGATCGGAGGTGACCTCAGCGGCACGGAAGATGGCCACCATGTCATCTTCAGACGCTGGCCGCAGCAGGCGCATCCCTCATTGGGCGGGCCGGGCGCGCGGTCGCGAGCGAAATCTGTTGCGCATGCCGGTGCCGCCGGCCGATGGTGAGGAATGCTCAGCGAGCACGACCGCCTGCCTGCTGGCGTTCTCGTGGCGCCGGGTCTGACGGATCAGTAGGCGCGCCCGACTACCGCGACGAGGTCGGGGGCGTCTTCCGAGTCGGGCACACTGCCGTCCGCGTGGAGCAGGCAGCGCACGGTGACACCGTGAACGTTCAACTCCGCTTCGCCTTCGGCGCCGACCGCGGACCACGGCAGCCTGGCCCAGCCGGTGCCGACCGCTTCGATGGCCTCGGCCACCGACGTTACCTCGGTGGTGCGCCGCTTCTGTTCGGCCAGCGCGCCGTCGTACAGCGTCTGCTGGTCGGCAGTCAGAGCCGCCGTCACCAGGCTAACCACGGAATCCACCGGCACGGGACCTCTCTCCCCGGTCACCCGGCGTACCACCACGACCCGACCCTCGACGATGTCGCGCGGCCCCACCTCGATGCGGACGGGATACCCCTTGAGCTCGGCATCTATGGCCCGCCGACCGAACGGCACGTCGACCCGTTCATCGAGAGTGGCCCGGACGCCTGCGTCACGCAGTCCGTCGGTCAGCTTACGGGCCGTCTCGACGACACCATCGCCTTCCTTCACCACGAGGACGTGGGCCTGTACCGGAGCCACGCGGGGCGGCATGCGAAGCCCGAGATCGTCGCCGTGGGCCATGATGACACCACCGATGAGGCGGGTCGTGATGCCCCATGAGGTGGTCCAGGCCAGTTCACGCCTACCGGAGGCGCCGAGGTAGCCGATCCCGAAGGCACGCGCGAAGTTCTGGCCCAGCTCATGGCTGGTGCCCATCTGGAGGGCCTTACCGTCGCCCATCATCGCCTCTAGCGTGTACGTCGACGTGGCGCCGGCGAAGCGCTCACGCACAGTCTTGCGGCCCACGACAACCGGCAGGCCCAATACGTTGACCAGGACGTCCTCGTAGACGTCGTGCAGGATGCGGCGGGCGTAGCCGCGGGCCTCCGCCTCGCTGGCGTGCGCCGTATGACCCTCCTGCCAGAGGAACTCGGTGGTCCGCAGGAACAAGCGGGGGCGTAGCTCCCAGCGCACCACGTTGGCCCACTGATTGATCAGCAGCGGCAGGTCACGATAGCTCTCAATCCATCTGGCCATCGACTCACCGATGACCGTCTCGCTGGTCGGCCGGATGACCAGCGGCTCCTCCAGCTGCTTGCCGCCGGC
>WNFF01005947.1_pt1 | contig 14576 bp, 9 predicted proteins | sample 5400441 | NCBI WGS metagenome assembly WNFF01 (sample SAMN13153345, study PRJNA577476) | soil metagenome | isolation source: 120 cm saprolite under Douglas fir tree site 2 hole 3 replicate 1 | place: USA:California | collected 2015-04-18 | reverse complement strand
CTCACCTACTTTGCCTCCGCCTTTTGTCTCTACCGCATGCGCCGCGGCTACGTTTCTCCCCGCGACCACCAAAAATATCCCCGCGAGTTTTCCGAAGCCACTGAAGCCACTGCCGAAGCTCTTGAGACCGGCGGCAATCCCGAAGTCGCCGAAGCCGGCCTCTCCCTCGCCGTTTACGCCGACCTCAAGGAAGGCTTCGCCTATCTCAAACAGCAGCCGCTCGTCCGCGCTCTCGGCATCACGCATTCCATCATGATGGCAGGCGTCGTCAGCGCCAACGTCGTCCTCGTCGCTCTCGCCAACGACATTCTTCATGCCGGCGCGCGCGGCCTCGGCTTTCTCGAAGCCGGCTGGGCCACCGGCGCCATCACCGGCGGCCTCATCGCCAGCCAGCTTCGCAGCTCGCTTCGCATGCCGCTCTACATTGCCGCGTGCGCCGTGCTCGCCGTCGGCCACATGGCCACTCCGTTCGTCGCCTTTCTCAGCGGCGCCGTCATGATGCAGTTGCTCTTCGGCCTCTGCCGCGCCGTTGGCGGCGTCACCGCGCAATCCGGTCTCATGGCTATCGTCCCGCGTCACTTCATGGGCCGCACGCAATCCGCCATGGCCATCCTCACTACCGTCGTTCAGCTCATCATGAGTCTCGCCCTCGGCGTCATTGCCCAGGGTGCCGGCCTCATCGCCGGCTACGCCCTCCTCGCGATTCTCTACGCCGGTGCGACCCTCTCTGCCTCCCGCGCCCGCCTCCTCTCCCGCTAATCCCCAGCCTTGCCTCCTAACTGCGAATGAAGCAGACAACCTCTCAAATACATTTGTCCGGCTAGCGCGTGACTGACACCTGGGCCAAGAGAGAGAAAGAGGTGTAGACTTTCGACATTTGCTTTGTCCGAATCCCAACTCAGGAGACAAAAAAAATGGCGCGACGCACGTTCTTGGCTCAGCTGGCAGGCTTACCTTTTCTGGCATTGGGCACGAAGGTGCAGGAGTCTAAAAAACCTCTGAAGATCATGATGAAGAGCGCGTGGGGACCCGATGACCCAACAAGGGCAGCATTTCCTTTCGCGCACGGACTCGTGCTCGCAGAAGCCGGCCACGAAGTACAAATCTTCCTTCTCGCTGAGGCCACCTCTTTGCTGCGAAAGTCGATGGTGAACGCGATCCTGCCGGTTGGCTGGCCGCCGTTGAGCGAAACCCTCGAAAAGGTTGTAGCGAAACATATTCCGATCTTTGCTTGAGGAGCCTGCTCCCGGGCCCGTGGGGTCACGGAAACAGACTTGAATCAGTGGGGAGCAAAATTCGGAAGTCCAGCGATCTTTGTCTCGCTCGTGGAGTGGTCAGACCGGATTATTGTGGAGTGAAGATCGGCCCTCGCAACCCTGCTCTTAACAACTCTTGTAGCCACCCTCCCGTCTGCTGGGTCCCGGCGCTCGATCTAGGCATAGGGCGACGGTCCTCTGATCCACGCCGCTTGACCCTGGGCACAATTCGCCTTGACAATTTTTTCTACTTTTAGTACTATCCTTTCCGGGTAATCCTAGGAACGCGGCAGTTCGACTGCCGCGTTTTCTTTTTTGGCCTGCTAATAAAAACAATCCAGCATGTTTAGGTTCCTGGGAGGCGCGCCGCAAAGCCCGGTTTTCTTGGACGAATTATGTTTACCTCTAACCCCTGCATAATCAACACTTGCAAAAGTGTATCAAAACAAACAACTTCAACTTCCTCATAATCACATTCTTACGAAAAACCGGGGGGAGGGGCGTAGAACTGTGGCTTGGTTCTCGAAGTTCAATCTGCCGACTGCGGCGGCGCAACAACTTGGACGCCCGGCTTCTGACCCAATAGATCGACAGCGGCCTGGTACAACTTTGCGCGGAGCTGGTACCGCTCGCTCGCCCGCGTGATGTACCGCACCGCGATCTCCACCCCGCCGATGATCGGCTTCACGTTGATCGCCGGCGCCGCCGAGAGCGAACTCATCCCTCTCGACCGCGCCGCATGCTGCCATTCCTGTTCCGCCTGTTTGGCGCTTTCTGCCGTCGCTTCCGCCACTTTCTTCTGGATGGCATCGATAATCGGGTAGGGGTCCTGTCCCACCGGCAAGACCACCTGCAGTTCGTCCCAGAGCCATTGGCCCGACGTCGAAAAATTGAAGTAGTGCCCTTCGATCGCGAAGCTGTTCGTAAACGTCACGCGCCTTCCCGTCGGGTGGCCGGAGTCCGTCCAGTTTCCGGTCTCCAGCAAAACGGTATGAAACATTCCCAGCTCCACGACTTCGCCGGTCACTCCGTTGATCTCCACCCAGTCGCCGAGCCGAATTCCATTTTTCCCCATCAGCACCAGCCAGCCGATGAACGCCACGATGAAATCCTTCAGCGCCACCGTCAGCCCCGCGCCAGCCAGGCCAAGAAAAGTTCCGAGCTGCCCCGGCAGCCCCAGAATCACCAGCAAGATCAGCAGCACCGCCGCCACTTGCACGGAGACACGCGTCACCGTGCGCAGCGTTTCCACCTGCCGCCGGTCCAGTTTCGTCCGCCCCAGCAAACTCTCCAGCCATCCATCGAAAAACAATCCCAGAAGCACAATGCCCAGAATGATGGCTACTCCGGTCAGGACGCGATTCAGGACTTCGCGTTGCCGCGCCGAAACCAGATCGCTCCACTGGGAGTAAATAGCGGCCAGTTGTTTCTCGTAGTCGGCGCGCCGGTCGAAAGTGGCCAGGTCCTTTTGCTGGGAAACGATCTGCTTCACCCGTACAAGCGCTGCCGCTGATTCTTCGTGAGTGCGCTCTTTCTTGGACGTGACCGCTTCGTCCGCCGCCGTTTTCTTCGCGTGTGCCGCCAGCTCCGGAGACGCCTGCTTCGCGGACTCGATCCGCGCGTCCAGCGCATCATGCTTGGCGGTCAGCGCGACGGCGGCGTTTTGCGCTGCCTGTTTCGCTTGCGCGAGCAGTTGCTGCTTTTGCCGCAGCAGCGACCATTGCTTGTACAGGTGCGTCAGTCCAAACGCATCGGGCAGGGGGGCCGGATATTTCTGGACGGCGGTATCCACTTCGTGCGACGTCGCTTCGTGTTCCTGGTCCAATTGCTCGAGGCGTCCTTTGGCATCGCCGCCGGCGCGGTTCAAGTCCTGCGTGGCGTCGTCCACTTCGTCTTCAACGAGTTCCAGTTGCTCTTTGACTTCGTCCAGCCGGTCCCCGAGCGCTTCTTTTTGGCTGCCGCTGGCCTTGGCTTCTTGCGCCGTCAACTGCGCCGCGAGTGCCTGGTCTGCCTTCTGAAGGGCTTGCGCCTTCTCCAGCCGCGCTTGAATTTCCTTCGCCTCCGGAGTCAGCGCCGGAGGATGCGCCTCCGCATCGCGCTTCGCATTGGCAAAAGCCAGGTCCAATTCGTGATCCGCTAGGCGTATGGCCTCCTTCGACAGCGCCTGCTCTTCCGGCTTGTCCGCAAGCTCCGCCAGTTTTTGGGCGGTCCTGAGTGACGATTGGTCCACCAGAGGCGCCTTTGTTCCGGCGGCGTGGTTGCCATTCCCGTCGCTGGAAAGAGGCGCCGGTTGTCCGGTGCGCAACAACCCATACGCCGTGGCGCCGAGCAGCGCCACGAGGATCACCGCCGCGATTTTTTGCGCAGGTCTCATGGATGTTTCACGGCCGAGCCATGGATTTTAGTATGCTTTCCACCAGCAAAAATACAACTCCTTTGCAATGTTTCGCGGCGTGTGCGCTAGCCTTTTGCGCAAGCGCGCAGGCTCCGCTTCACGAGGCACTTGAGCATCCTTTACCCTGAACTCAAGGAATCTCGTGCAGGATTCACGGTTTCCCAAGCTCATCTTCGTGTTGCCCGTGGTTGGCGCGTCGATCCGATTGAAATGGCTGGTCTATTGCGCCTTGAAACGCTAGGATACGCTTATGCTGGTGAAAATTGAGGTTTACAACGACGGTGAAAGTTGGTGTGCCCGCGGAATCGGCGAAGATATTTTTACGCAAGGGCAAACCGTGGACGAATTGTATCGAAACATCAGGGAAGCCGTCGCGCTCCACTTTGAGGGAGAACGGCCGGCGTCTGATATTGATGTTCTCATCGTCTCTGAAATAAAGCTGACGCATGCCCCGGCTGCCACAAGTTAGCGGCCGCTCGCTGATCCGGTTGCTGATCTCACTTGGCTATGAAGTGATCCGGCAAAAAGGAAGCCATATTCGGGTGCGCAAGCGAAGCGCATTGGGCGAGCACAATCTCACCGTGCCTGATCATGACGCTCTCGCAAAGGGCACCTTGAATGACATCCTGACGCGGTAAGCCTGTGGAACAACCTTCCAAAAGAGGAACTGATCGAGCGTCTGCGGTAGATTCTCTTCCGTTTTACGGCGGCGAAAACTCGATTTTCGAGTTTCCAGAAGTTCTACAGGTAATCGCGCGAGGGGCCCTCGAGGAAGGCGCGCAGCTTGCGCGAACGCGACGGGTGGCGCAGCTTGCGCAGCGCTTTCGCCTCGATCTGGCGGATGCGCTCGCGGGTGACCGCGAACGACTGGCCGACTTCTTCGAGCGTGTGCTCGCTGCCATCGTCCAGGCCAAAACGCATCTTGATGACTTTTTCTTCGCGCGGCGTCAGCGTCTTCAGTACCGATGAAGTCTGTTCTTTCAAATTCAAATTGATGACCGCGTCGGAAGGCGAAACCACGGCTTTGTCTTCGATGAAATCCCCAAGATGCGAATCTTCCTCTTCGCCAATGGGCGTTTCGAGGGAAATCGGCTCCTGCGCAATCTTCAAAATCTTGCGCACCTTGGACACCGGAATGTCCATGCGCTTGGCGATTTCTTCGCTCGTAGGCTCGCGGCCGAGCTCTTGCACCAACTGGCGGCTGGTGCGCACCAGTTTGTTGATCGTTTCGATCATGTGCACGGGAATGCGGATGGTGCGCGCCTGGTCCGCAATCGCGCGCGTGATCGCCTGGCGGATCCACCACGTCGCATAGGTCGAAAACTTATAGCCGCGGCGCCACTCGAATTTGTCGACCGCCTTCATCAGGCCGATGTTGCCTTCCTGAATCAGGTCGAGGAATTGCAGTCCGCGGTTGGTGTATTTCTTGGCGATGGAAACAACCAGGCGAAGGTTGGCTTCGATCAATTCCTTTTTCGCTTGTTCGGCTTCCGCTTCGCCGCGGTGAATGAGCGTCAGCGTGCGCTTCAGTTCCGTGAGCCCGACCTCGCTCGCCTCTTCAATGTCTTTCAGTTCGCTGCGCCGCGTGCGCAGCTCTTTGCGTGCTTCCGCGGCCACTTCGCCTTTGGCCGCGTCCACGCGGCGTTCCAGGCGGCTCGCTTCGCGCTCCAGCGATTGCAGCCGTTCGACGGTGCCGCGCATTTTGTCGATTAGCCGCTTCTTCTCGAAAGGGTTGAAGTCGATGCCGCGGATTTCCAGGGAAATCTCCACGCGCGTCCGCGCGACGGCCCACTTCGCCCTAATGTAGCTCCTTTTCTTCGCTTTCGGAGTTTTCTCGAGCTTGGCCGCCTGTTTCAGCGCCAGGTCGTACAGCTTCGCGATCTTGTCAATGTACTTGAGGGTCTGCTTGGTTTTGTTCGCGATTTTTTCTTCGGTCAGCTCTTCGTCGTCGAACTGGACGATTTCCTTGATCGAGCGCACGCCTTTGCGCAAATCATCGCCAACGGCGATCAATTCCTTGATGACGATTGGCGACCGAGTGATCGACTTCATCACCACGAGCTGCCCGCGCTCGATGCGCTTGGCGATAGTGACTTCGCCTTCGCGCGTCAGCAGCGGCACCGTACCCATCTCGCGCAAGTACATGCGCACGGGATCGTTCGTCTTTTCGAGCGAGCCGGGCGTCAAGTCGAGATCGCTCTCGCCCTCGTGCGCGTCTTCCTTGACGACCACTTCGTGGTCGCCCGATTCGGCGGACACTTCGACGGCGCGCGCGGCTTTGGCCGATGCTTGATCCTCGTAAATCTCGATGCCGTTACGTTCAAATGTCGTGAGGAGGTCGTCGATCTCTTCCGAGGAGTGCACTTCCGCTGGAAGCGAATCGTTTACTTCGTCGTACAGAAGGTACCCACGCTCTTTGCCGACGGCAATGAGCTGGCGTACCGCATCGTATTTTTCTTCAAGACCTACTGCCGCCACAAATTCCTCCCGAAATCAGACTGCAATTCCAAGCCCGGGCGCAGAGTCACAGAGACAGCCGTTTTTCGAAGAGACGCAGACACGTGCAGGCGCTGGCGCAGTAGAGCCCGACGTGGTCGGGACCACCCAGGACAACGACGGGGAATTTCCCCATGAAGATCACTCGAATTTTGTGTGAAGCCCTCTGCGCCGCGCCGCTCGTCTGCCGCTCGCCCCCCGTGCGTTGCCCGCCTTCCGCACTTTTGGGGGCCAGTCTCGCTGCCGCTAAGTACATCTATATAGATGCATTTAGCCGCCAAACCGTTACTCGCCAAACCCTATTACGCTACACGGATAAGTTGGTCCTAGTCAACAGTTTAATCCGTGGAAACCTGTGGAAGATTCGCCACAACGCTTTCCAACTGCCTCTTAGCGGGCAGCCGCCAGGCGCCGCATCAGCTCCTGCTTCTTTTCGAGCAAACCGCGCATTTCCGGCGCGGGCGGGTTGGCCTCGATGCTCCGCTGAACATCGGCCAGTTCCCGCTCGGCCTGGCGGTGATGGAGGGCCTCGACGCAGCTCACAGCTTCTTCCCAAGTGGGTTCACTGGCTTCTTCAAAAAGAATCTCGAAGAGCAGCCGGCGGTCGCGCTCCTCGAGCATCCCAGCCACTTCCGAGGGCTGCACCGGTTCGCCAGAGAGACTGGCGACGATCAGCGCTGCAAAAATCTTTTCCGTTTCGAGGCCGTGATACAAGCGCGTATTTTGGAGCTGCTGCGCCAATTCACGGCGAAACCCTTCCGACTCCGCCAGCATGCGAACGAGCCGGCGCTCGACGGGCTTGGCTGCGCGGCCGACCAGCTCGGGCTGGGTCTTTACCTCGCTGCGGCGCTCGGATGCCGCTTTGCTCAGCGCCGCGCGAAGCACCGGCTCTTCGAGGCGAAGCTGCTGGGCGATCCGCGTGGCCCACTCCGAACGCAGTATGCGATTCGGAATTTTCTGCACATACGGCAAAAGAAAATTTACCGCGCGGAGCTTTCCTTCGCCGGTGGACAAATCCATTTGCCGCGCGCGGCCAATCAGATAATCGACGTACGGCGGCGCGTCTTTCAGGAGCTTGGTGTACGCCTCGACGCCCTTCTCGCGGATGAAAAGATCGGGATCGGCTTTCTTCTCGCCAATCGGCGGGAGCGCAAGAACGCGCACCTCGAAATCCCGCTCGAGCAAAAGCACGAGCGAGCGCTCGGTGGCGGCTTGTCCGGCGGTGTCCGGGTCGTAGTTTACGACCACGCGTTTTGTGAACCGGCTCAGGAGTTTGATCTGCGGTTCGGCGAGGCTCGTGCCGCAACTCGCCACCACGTTGCTGATCCCGGCGCGCGCGACGGCGATGGCGTCCATGTAGCCTTCGACCAGCACGGCAAAGTCCGAGCGGCGCAGCGCGTCCTTGGCGCGGTCGAGGTGGTAGAGCACGTTGCTCTTGGAATAGATCGGCGTCTCGGGTGAATTCAGATACTTGGGCTGGTCGTCGCCAAGTGCGCGCGCGCCGAAAGCCACAATTTTCCCGGACTCGTTGGAAATGGGAAACGTGATGCGGCGGCGAAAGCGGTCGAAGAGCCGCCCGCTCTGGTCCTTCGAAATCAAGCCCGAATCTACTAGCTGCTTCTCCGGATAGTTCGATTTCAGATGGCGCAGGAGGATGTCGCCGCCGCTGGGCGCATAACCGATCCCGAAGCGCGCGATGGCATCCTTGTCCAAGCCACGGTCTTCGAGGTACGCGCGCGCCGCTTTTCCTTCAGGCGTGTCTTCGAGTTGCTTCACGAAGAATGTCTGCGCTTCGCGGTGCATCTCCACCAGAACTGAGCGTTGCTGGTTTCCCTTTTTTTCCTCGGGCGAGCGCTCCTTCTTCCGCGGAAGGGCGATCCCGCATTTCTCCGCGACGATCCGCAGCGCTTCCGGAAACTCGCACTTCTCCATTTCCATGACGAACTTGAAGACGTCGCCGCCCTGGCCGCAACCGAAGCAGTGATAGATCTGCCGCACGGGATGCACATTGAATGAAGGAGTTTTTTCCGAATGAAACGGGCAGAGGCCGCGGAAATTCTGCCCGGCCTTTTTGAGCTGGACGTATTCGCCCACCACGCGGACGATGTCCGCCTGCTGTTTTACGCGTTCCGCGATGGATCCGGCTTCTGCCATTGACGATGACGATCGAAATCAGCGCTTCGCGTACTCGTTCTTGTAGACCGCGCCGCCTTTCATTACGAACTTGACGTGCTCGAGAATGGTGACGTCTTTCGTGGGATCGCCATCCACGGCGATGACGTCCGCCCACTTGCCCGGTTCTAGCGCGCCGGCGCGGTCGTTCCATCCGAGCAGGTCCGCGGCGTTGATAGTGCCCGCCTGGATCGCGGCCAGCGGCGTCATCCCCAGCTTGACGTAGACGTGGAACTCACCGGCGTTCAATCCATGGGGGTACACGGCCGCATCGGTGCCAAGCGCGACCTTGACGCCGGCGGCAAACGCCTTCCTAATATTTTGCTGCGCAGCCGCCATGACGTCGCGCATCTTCTTCTTGGAAAACTCCGGAACGTCGCTGTGCTCCAGGTGCTCTTGCATGTATTCGGTCAGAAAAATTGTGGGTACGAGATACGTTCCATTTTTCTTTAGTGTCGCGATTGCTGCATCGTCCATGAGGTGTCCGTGTTCGATCGAATCGACGCCCGCCTCGGAGGCCCAGCGCACGCCTTCGGCTCCATGAGCGTGAGCGGCTACCCGCCGGCCCAGGCGATGCGCGTCCGCGACAATGGCTTTCATTTCTTCTAGCGTGAACTGCGAAGCGTTCGGGTCATCTCCTTTGGAGAGCACGCCTCCCGTGGCGCAGATCTTGATGACGTCCGCGCCGTACTTGATGACTTCACGAACCTTGTGCTGGACGGCCTCGACGCCGTCCGCGACCCCGCTGCCGCCCTCAAAATGAAATGCCGGAGGCAGCAAGTTTCCGTCACAATGGCCGCCTGTGATTCCGAGAGCGGGTCCCGACGCAACGATGCGCGGCCCGATCACGTCGCCGTCATTGATGGCGTCGCGCAGCGCGATATCCGCGTAGTCCCTCGCGCCGAGATTGCGCGCGGTGGTGAAGCCCGCTTCGAGCGTTTTCTTTGCGTTTCTCGCGCCGTGCAGCGCTTCGCGGGAAGTGGAAATACCCAGGCCCTGATACCCGAGCGAGGTCAGCTCAAACGTCAGATGCGTGTGCATGTCAATCAAGCCGGGCAGCAGCGTGGCGTCCGGAAGATCGATGACCGTGTCCGCAGCCGCCGCCTTCACGTCGCTTGAAGGCGCAATCTGGGCGATCTTTTCGCCCTCGATGACGATCGCTTGATTGGCGCGAAATTGGCCTGTCCTCACCTCGAGCACACGCCCGGCGCGGATAATCATCCTTTTGGGGGCGGGCGCCTGAGCGCCGGCTGTGGGCGTGAGTATCGCGAAGGCCAGCGTCAGGCCCGCCAGCAAGAGCGCTTTCGCGCCGTTTGTTTTCCCTGTGATTCGCCTTGCGCGCAACAAGTTGTAATTGAACGACATCCATTTCCTCCTCGAATATTCTGTTGCCGAAAGCAGCGTCCGCCCCGGCGTCAGGAGCGCAATTCTACAACTGTGACTGCTTTGCCGCCTTGCTCTTCCGTGGCGAAGGCGAACTTTTCCACAAGTGGATGTGTGGAAAAAAACTGGGCCAGGCCTTTGCGCAGGGCGCCAGTGCCGTGGCCATGGATGATGCGAACCTGGGGGAGATTGGCGAGCGCGGCATCATCGAGAAATTTGTCCACGCGCGCGCTGGCTTCTTCGACGGTGAGCCCGATGACGTTGAGTTCGCCCGAAGTATTGGCNNTGTGACTGTTACGTTTTGCCGCGACGCAGAAGAAACAGAGGATTTCCGCTGCGCCTCGCTCTCCATGCCAATAATTTCGTCGAGGGCGACTTTCATGCGCAGCGGGCCGGCTTCGATTTCGGCGGAGGGGCCATCGAGGCGGCGAAAAATCACCGGCTTGCTGAAACCGCGGACGCGAACGCGGGCGCCGGGTTGCAAACTCTCCGGGCTGACGGCTTCCGGCGAACCGGAATGCACACCGAGGTCGGCCTGCGATTCCGAAATGGTTTGCACCACCGCGGCGTTCAGCTCTTCGCGCGCTTCGCTGCGTGCGTCCTGCATTTTTCGGCGCGACGATTTTTCGAGCGAGGTTCGCAGCTCGCGCTCTTTCACGGCCTCGAGGACGCGTGCGACGTTTTCGTCGAATCGCTTTTGCATGTCCGCGAATTGTGCTTCGAGTTCCTTGATTCGTTTTTGCTGGCGCCCGACCAATTCCGACCGCAGTTTCTTGCGTTCTTCCTCGAGCGCATGGCGTTCCGCCGCCATCTGATGCTGCATGCGGTCCAATTCATCGCGGCTGCGGTGCAAGTAGGCGATCAGATCGGCGGCTTCGCGCGATTCGGGCGCCAGCAAAGAACGCGCGCGCTCGATGACGGATTTCGCCAGGCCCAGCCGCTGCGCGATGGCGATTCCGCTTGAGCCTCCAGGCACGCCGACCATCAAACGGTAAGTCGGGCGCAAATTCACGTCATCGAATTCAACGGCGGCGTTCACCACGCCCGGCGTCGTCGAAGCATAGGTCTTCAAGCGGTCGTGATGCGTGGTCGCCAGCACGATGCAATTCTTGGCGCGAAATTCATCGAGCAGCGCGACGGCGAGCGCGGCGCCTTCTTCCGGCGCCGTGCCGGTGCCCATTTCGTCCACGAGCACAAGCGAGCGTGGCGTCGCCGATTGCAGCATGGATTTCAAATTCAGCATGTGCGCCGAAAAGGTCGAGAGGTCGGCGGCGATGGATTGTTCGTCCCCGATATCCACCAGCACGCGATCAAAGAGTGGTAGCACCGCGCGCTGCGCGGCCACAGGAATCCCCGATTGCGCGGAGAGGGCCGCAAGTCCGGTGGTCTTTAATGCGACTGTTTTTCCACCGGTGTTCGGCCCGCTGATGACCAGCAATCGTTCTTCACCGCCCAGAGTGAGCGTCATGGACACAATCGGTCGGTTTTCCTTACGAAGTTTGTCTTCGAGAATGGGGTGGCGCGCCGATTCCAGGCGCAATTCCGCGATTTGGGAGAATTCTGGGGTGCAGGCATCGAAATCCCGCGCGAACCGGCCTCGGGCAAAAATGCTGTCGAGCTCGGCAATCGTCGCGGCGGCTGCAAGCAGCGGCCCTCGCACCATTTGCAAACGCTCCGTCAGCTCGCGCAAAATCCGCGCGATTTCCGCGGCTTCGTCTTCCGCAAGCTGCACAAGCTGATTATTAGGTTCGACGGTTTCGAACGGCTCCATGAAAACGGTCTGCCCGGTCGCGCTTGCTCCATGTACAACGCCCGGCACACTGCGGCGGTTTTCCGCGCGCACGGGAATGACAAATCGCTCATTGCGCAGCGTGACGTAGTCTTCGCCTACTTCGGCGTTTCTCGCACGCAAGATTTGCTTAAGGGTTTTCTGGATCGCTTCGCGCGTCTGCGTGATGCTGGCGCGAATCCGGTGCAAGGCCTGCGAGGCGTCATCGCTGATCTCGCCATTCGGAAGGACGCATCTCCGGATGGCCGTCAATACGTCGCGCAGATCGGCGAGCGAAGCCGCACGCGACGCAAGCAACGGAAATTTTGCAGCGTCTTCGCGGAATTGCTGGCGCAACCAGCCGGACGTTTCGAGCAGCGAGGCCGCGTCGAGCAATTCCCCGGGCTCAAGCGCGGCGCCGGGGCCTTCGATTCGCTCCAGCCACTTTTGCGGATCAGCCAGCGCGCCGAATCCCAAGTCATGCCCCTGGCGAAGCCACTCGCGTGCTTCACGAATCAGCGCGAATGCCGCCTCCAGCGCGCTTCGGTCTGTGCCAAATTCCAGCGCGTCCACCGCGCGGCGCCCCGGTGCGCAAGTCGTTCGCAGCCGCAGCAATTCGCGCAGCTTGTCAAATTCGAGAACGTCCTGTGCAGTCCGCGGCATTTTTCCTATTTCAGCCGTTCTTTCAAATGCTGCGCAGCGTCTTCGGGCGATATGGCCGTGTGCACCAATCTGCCGTTGGCTTCGCCCCAAGGTGCGCGATGGCCGAGCTCCACTTCGCGCACGCGGTCGAGGATCGGCTGCCAGAAATCACCGAGCACCGCGAACGGCTTTGCCGGCATGACCGATTTATTTAACATCTCCCACACAACCGCCAGCTCCACGAGCGTGCCAGTTCCGCCTTTGCAGGCGACAAAGCCGTCCGCCATCCGGATCAATTCGAATAGCCGGTCCTGCCAGGTCTTGACGCGCACTTCAACGTCAATCCACGGATTGACCTTGGCGGACTTGAAAAATTCCGCAGTCACCCCGTAGGTTTTCCCGCCGGCGTCCTTTGCGCCGCACGAAACGGCGGCCATCACGCCGCCGTATCCTCCGCTGCACACGGCGAAACCTTTTGCCGCCAGCGCTCGCCCGAGGGATCGCGCTTCGTCGTAGTCAGCGTCGCCTTCGCGCGGCCGCGAACTACCGAACACGGTAACGATAAGCTCTCTAGCCATCTTCTTTTCTCGGCATCATCTCGGGCGAGCGTGTTCATGTACAGGCGCGGCGGGGGCTGCATCGAACTCTTCGATCATCGCCACGCACAAACCGCCCAGCGCATCGGCGGCTTCATGCCCTCTTCCACCCTGGTTATTGCTGAGGAAAGAAAAGATCAGCCGGCGCCCGCCCGGCGTTTCGGCAAATCCGGAGAGTGTTCTCACGTGCTCGACCGATCCGGTCTTCGCATGAACCCTCCCCGCGGCGGGAGAATTCTTCATGCGGTCCTGCAGCGAGCCATCCACGCCCGCAACGGGCAGCGAGGCATAATAAGGCGCGAACCACGGTTGTCCCTGCGCGTACTTCAGCAAGGTCACGACCGCGCGAGGGGTCACCAGGTCGTGCCGCGAAAGACCCGAGCCGTCGGTTTGAATCACGTCATCGTCCGCAATTCCAGCGGCTCCATAGAAATCGCAAGGAAATTTCATTAGGTCCTCGGGAGTATTCCAAACGGCGGTCTGTCTCGCCGCGGTGCGCAAGAGCACTTCGGTGTGGAGATTCTGGCTGATCTTGTTGACGAGTTTGATGACGTCGCCCAGCGACACCGAAACGTGCTCAGCCAGGACAGTGCGCGGTGCCGGCTCCGTCTCCGGAACATGAACCGCGCGCGCTTGGCCATTTATTTTGACTCCGCGGTCGGCGAGCAACTTTGCCAGCAAGACGGCAGCGTGTTGCGCGGGCTCTTCAATCGCCAGCACGAGTTTGCGCGGCGTGCTCTTCGCCGGAAGCGTTCCGCGGACGGTTACAAGATTTGCTCCCGGCTCGCGCTTGAGCGTCAGATCCGGCTTTGCGTCCGCCGCGGCGGTGACCACGTCGTTCTCGACAGCGAAGTCGGGTGTCGACGGCGCGATCGCGGCCTGTACCGCGTCCCCCACTTTCTCTCCCGGCGTGAGCGTCAGCTCCACTGTGTTGTCGTCCACAACGATCGCGGAAATCGCCGCGCCGTACTGCCAGACCATGTCGTCGATTTCCCAGCCATTCGGGTAACGCTCGCGCGGAAAGTAACTGTCGTCTCCAATGACATCGCCGGAGACTTCTCTCACGCCCTTCGCCACCACGGCATCTGCCAGCTCCGCCAGCACTTTTTCCGGTGGCCCATCGAACTCTTCCTTCGATTCGAACGGAAACTTGCGATTCGAAAGATTGGGATCGCCGCGTCCCACGAGCACCAAGTCTCCGGAGAGCATCCCCTCTTTCGAAAGCGCCCCGCGCGTCTCGATCGTGGTGTGAAAGCGGTAGTCGGGTCCCAGCCTCGCGAGTGCCAGCGCGGTCGTGAAGAGCTTCATGTTCGACGCAGGCACAAAATAGCTGTCGGCATTTTTTTCAAAGAGCGTTTCGCCGCTCTCCGCATCCACGATCAAGAGTCCCCAGTCTCCTTTGTTGGCCGGCGCAGTCCCCAGCAGGACATCAGCGCGCGCGGAGAACCGAATCACTGCCGCGCCTTTCAGCAGTTTCTCTTCTTTTTCCTTGTTGGGCTTTTCCGCGCAACAGGTTCGCCCTCCGGGCTTTGATTGTGCATTCCCGTGTACTGGCCAGAGGGTGCACAAGACAACGGCCGCGATGCAGTGTTCTGCTGTTCTGCGAATGGACATGTTTCCTCTGTCGAAGAGTTCCACCGGCCAAGTATAGTCGAAAGCCCAAACAACATTTCCTCGGCTATGGCACATCTAACCACTCATAGCCTGTAGATGTCGGGCCCCAAACTGCAGGTTGCGCCCTGCCCCTGGGCACCCTATGATTGACAAGCCCAGAAAATCACGTCGAGGTGAATTGTGATCAAACGACTTACTTCCTGTCTCCTGGCGCTGGCGTTGATTTCGCTTCCGCTTTTCGCGAAAGGCAACAC